>ENA-ORCS01000070-ORCS01000070.1-marine-metagenome-genome-assembly--contig:-NODE-70-length-118006-cov-51.964224_pt1 | contig 118006 bp, 116 predicted proteins | sample MGYA00237781_ERZ508513 | MGnify/ENA primary metagenome ERZ508513 (study PRJEB26184, sample SAMN06268793) | marine metagenome | isolation source: Eden Landing Ponds, San Francisco, CA, USA | place...
TCTCAGATTCCGTCTCCGGGTTCTTGCTCTCACAACCCGTACCGATTATCGGCACGGTGGGCCGTTACCCCACCGTCTACCTAATCGGCCGCAGCCACGTCCTACAGCGCCGGAGCGTTTGTGCGTCTCGGCCGTTCCAGCCTGAGACGAGTATGGGCTATTAGCCTCAGTTTCCCGAGGTTATCGCCCTCTGTAGGGTAGTTTGGCCACGTGTTACGGAGCTATTTGCTGCGAGTGTAAGCTCGCACAACTAGCATGGCTAAATCGGACCCCGATAGCAATGGCCTCCGGCAGGATCAACCGGAATGGGCTCACTCCGTATGGAGTGAGGGGTGGCGGGAAACGTAATGTTTCCGCGTCGTAAAGACCACTGAGGTCCAAGGTGGTGGTTCGGGTCGCCCGATCGGCCGGGTGTCACCGAACCACCGAGGCTCACATCAGATTCCGTCTTACGGCGGACCGCAGGGGGGGAATCCTCATGTTTCGTCCGGACCTGAACCGAGGAGGGCGACCCATATAAGCCCGTTGATCGGGCCGCGTGGTCGCCTTCGTCGGACGTGCGATCCGGGAAGTCGAGGGCATCGTCGCCCTCGCCTTTCGCATTACCACCGAGCGCCCTCGATTACTTAAGGGCGTCGGAAGCGTCCCGCCGCCGGCCGTCGATCGGAGCAGCCCGATCGGCGCCGGCGACGCGTGTACTACGACACAGACCGGTGTGATAGATAAGGCCGTCGAAGTACGTTGCCCACGGCAGACGATTCCATGGGGAACGGTCACGGACCACTGGTAATCACGGGCGCGCACACTCGGAACGGGCATCGGGGTGCGTGGCGCTGGAACGGTGACGGTTGAGGCGGTCCGAATCAGGCGGAGAAACGTGTTGCGCGGCTGGAGGCCGGTCGGTCATCCCTCGCTCGCACGGTCGGTCCCGCCGGGGAGCGGCCACGCGGCCCGACCTGGTCGGTGGACGACCAAAGCCCTGTCGACACTGTCGGCGGCCGACAGCCGCACCCGGCAGCGTCACGGCGGCGCCGCACGACTGCGGATCACTCCTCGAGGTGTTCGATTCCTTTCTTCGAGACGTTGCCCTTGGTGATTTCGTCGCCCATCCAGTCGGGTTTGTCGTCGGGGGCCTCCTCTTCCCACGCCCAAGCTTCGAAGATGTGGACCTTGTCGGTTCCTTTCTCCCGGAGTTTGATCTCCTCCGCACTCTCCTCGGCTTCGTTCTCCGAACCCTCCGGTTCCAGCCGGCGGGCCGCCTTGAGGGCAGCCTGCCGTGGCATGTTCCCCGAGAACACGCTGTCCTCGTCTCCGTCCTCGCGCATCACGAAGTTCCGCTTACCGTCCTCGCGTACCATGATTTTGCACCTCTATGAGAATCGAACACATGCCACAACATAAATATATCGGCAAAATGAAGCCTCGGTGCCCCGATCGTATATAAACGCGAGGCGGCGGGGCCCCGGTAGTTCCGCCGTTGCGGAGGCACACGACAGTAGACAACCTTATGTGTGTCGTGTGGCGAAAGGGGGCTAGACACCCCCGATGGTCCGGAAAAAGAAGCTCAGTCCAAGCGGCGCGAAGGACGAGAACGGCGAGTACCACAACGTCCACGTCAACCTGCACGAGGACGAACTCGCTGTCGCTGGGATGGATATCGGTGACGAAGTGTTCGTCCGGGTGCGCGACGGCAAGATCATCATCCAGAAGGCCGACCCGGACGACGTCGAACACGACTTCTGAGTCCGATGACCGCCGCCCGTACTCCCGACAGGGACGGACGGACGCCGAAAGCGCCGCCGGAGGGCCGATGAAGGCCTACGACCTGGCGAAACCGGCGCTGTTCGCGCTCCCGGCCGAGACGGCTCATCGGGTCATACATCGACTCCTCCACGGCGTCCAGGACACACCCGTCGAGGGGGCCCTCCGCGACCGATACGCCGTCGACGACGACCGACTACGGACCGAGGTGTTCGGCCTCGAGTTCGACACGCCCGTCGGCGTCGCGGCCGGGTTCGACAAGAACGCCGAGCTCCCGTCGATTCTGACCGCCCTCGGCTTCTCACACGTCGAGGTCGGCGGCATCACTGCCGAGCGCCAACCGGGCAACCCCCGACCCCGGCTCTTCAGACTCCCCGAGGACGGTGCGCTCGTCAACAGGATGGGTTTCAACAACGAGGGTGCCGACCGGATCGGCGCTCGCATGGACGACACCGACCTACCCGACGCCCCTGTCGGGGTGAACATCGGGAAGTCGAAGTCGACGCCGCTCGACGAGGCGCCGTCCGACTACCGATACACCTACGAGCGCGTTGCCGACGCCGGCGACTACTTCGTGGTGAACGTCTCCAGTCCGAACACGCCCGGCCTCCGCGACCTCCAACACCGCGAGTCGCTCGAACGAATCCTCGGGGGACTCGTCGACGCCGGCGCCGCTCCCCTGCTGGTCAAGCTCTCGCCGGACCTGGCAGCGCCGGCCATCGAGGAAGCACTCGCCGTCGTCGACGAGTTGAATCTCGCTGGCGTCGTCGCCACCAACACCACCGTCGAGCGCCCGTCCGGGCTCCGGAACCCGAACCGGGCCGAGCGGGGTGGGCTCTCGGGCAAGCCAATCGAGGAGCGCGCCACGGGGACGATCAAGTTCATCGCCGAGCGCACCGACGTACCGATCGTCGGCGTCGGCGGCGTCACCGACGCCGCGGGAGCCTACCGAAAAATCAGGGCGGGCGCGAGCGTCGTCCAACTGTACACGGGCCTGGTGTACGAGGGGCCGAGCCTCGCGCACGACATCAATCGAGGGCTGCTCGATCTGCTCGAACGGGACGGCTTCGACTCCGTGGAGGCGGCCGTCGGCGCCGATCTGTGAAGGGCCGCGGCGCTCAGTTTCGTACGATGACGACCGTGTCACCGGCTTCGACCATCTCGCCGTCGCCAGCGTACCGTCGTTCCTCCTCGATTTCGAACATCTCGTCGTCGAGTTGGGCGCCCGCGGCGTGCAGGCGACCGTCCACGACCTCGTAGTCGCCGTCGGCGATGGCGGCCTCGATGTCGCCCACCCGACTGCCGAACTCGGGACCGACCAGCGAGTAGTCGAGGTCGACACCGGTGACGACCGACTCGACCGGCGGCTCCTCGTCGACCGACTCCAGTTCGCCGACGTGCATTACGCGCCGAATGTCGTCGGCGAAGGCTTCGACGTCGCCGTACACCCGAACCGTGTCCACGTCGGCGTTCATCGACAGTTGGTTGTCGGTCTTGTACTTCCGGAGCGCGGCGACGACGGCCATCGCCCGTTCGCCGGCCGGCAGGTCTGCCTCGACGCCGAGCGGTTCGGGCCAGTCGGCCGTGTGGACGCTCCCCTCGTCGTACAACTCTCGCCACAGTTCCTCGGTGACGTGCGCGAGAATCGGCGCAAAGAGCTTGCAGAAGCGACGGTGGGCAGTCTGAAGGGTGTACGCCGCCGACGGGTCATCGCCGTCTCGCAGGCGCTGTTTCGCGATTTCGAGGTAGTCGTCACAGAACGTGTGCCAGAAAAAGGAGCGGAGGCTGTCCCGGGCCTTCGAGAACTCGCGGCGCTCGAAGTGATCGGTGACTGCCTCGATCTGCTCGTCGAGTTCGGCGAGGAGCCACCGGTCAATTTCGCGCAGGTCGGGCGGTGAGAGACGTTCGTCCGGCGTGAGGTCGTCGACGAGCTTCGAGGCGTTCCAGAGCTTGCGAAGCAGACGCTCGCCGGCCCGGAGCCCTTTCTCCTTGTAGGGGAGGTCGTCGCCGACGGCGCTGCCGGCAGCCCAGTAGCGCGCGGCGTCGACGGGGTATTGCTCCAGCACCTCGTCCGGCGAGACGATGTTGCCGAGCGACTTCGACATCTTCACCCGGTTTTCGTCGAGCACCATCCCGTTGATCATCACGCTGTCGAAGGGCACCTCGCCCGTGTGCTCGTAACACTTGACGACCGTGTGAAACAGCCAAAACGAGATGATGTCGTGGCCCTGCGGACGCATATCCATCGGGTAGAGTTCGGGGCGGTCGATCACCATCGTCTCGGCCTCGGGGTCCCAGTCCCACCCGGCGTTGATCAGCGGCGTCAGCGACGAGGTGGCCCACGTGTCGAAGACGTCGTCCTCGGGTACGAACTCGTCGTGCCCACAGGCGGGACAGCTCTCGACCGGCGGAGCGTCCGAGAGCGGATCGACCGGCAGTTGTTCGCGGTCGGCGACCATCTCCTCGTCGCACTCGGCGCAGTACCAGACCGGGAACGGAATCCCGGAGGAGCGCTGGCGGGAGATAGACCAGTCCCACTGGAGCCCCTCGATCCAGTTGCGGTATCGCGTGAACATCTTCTCCGGATACCACTCCATCTGCCGGCCCGCCTCGAGGTACTCCTCTTTCTTGTCGAGCAGTTCGACGTACCACTGTTCGGTGACGAGGAACTCGATACTCGACCCACAGCGCTCGTGGACGTTGACCGTGTGCGTGATCGCCCGCCGGTCGAGCAGGGCGCCCACCTCGTCGAGGTCGGCGACGATGGCCTCACGGGCCTCGTCGCGATCCAGACCGGCGTACTCACCCGCGACGTCGGTCAGCGTCCCCGACTCGTCGATAGCGATACGCAGATCGAGGTCGTGGGCCTGGTACCACTCGATGTCGGTCTGGTCGCCGAAGGTACAGCACATCACGACGCCCGACCCAGTCTCCATGTCGACACGCTCGTCCTCGATGATCGGCACCTCCTGTCCGAAGAGGGGAATCCGCGCGTGATTCCCGACGAGATGTTCGTTGGCCTCGTCGTCGGGGTGAACGAACACCGAGACACAGGCCGGGAGGAGTTCGGGTCGCGTCGTCGAGATGGTGAACGTCTCCGGGAGGTTCTCGCCGTCCTCGATCACTTCGAAGGCGATGTCGTGGAAGTGGCTGTCCTGTTCGTCGTCCTCGGTCTCGACCTGGGAGATGGCCGTCTCACACTCCGGACACCAGATAGCGGGCGCGCGCTGGCGATACTCCCGCCCCTGCTCGTAGAGGTCGACGAAGGAGAGCTGTGAGGTGCGCCGGACCGCCGGTGAGATGGTCTGGTATGTCTCCGACCAGTCGATGGAGATACCGAGGTTCTGCATCTTCTCGGTGAACTCCGCTTCGTACTCGGCACAGACCTCGCGACATTTCTCCTGGAACTCCCGGCGCCCGTAGTCCTGGTGGCGGATGTCGAGTTCGTCCTCGGTGAGGCGCTCGGAGGCGATACCGTTGTCGTCGTAGCCGAACGGGAAGAAGACCTCTTTGCCCTGCATCCGGTTGTAGCGGGCGACGAAGTCCTGCAGCGTGAACCCGTAGACGTGCCCCCAGTGGAGGCTCCCCGACACTGTCGGCGGCGGCGAGTCGATGGAGAATACGGTGTCCGGGTCTACGGCCCCGTCGCCGTAGGCGTAGAGATCCTCCTCGACCCACCGCTCCTGCCACTGTCGTTCGACCGTCTCCGGGTCGTATTCTCCGCTCGGCATTGCTCGCGTGACGCTACCGGAGGATTGGTGTTAAACGACTCGGTTAGGGCATCTCGTCGAGACGAGACGGGACGAACACGCAGGCGGAAGGGACTACGCCAGCGCGTCCAGATCGAACTCGAACGCCGCCACGGGCAGTTCGAGGTCGTGTTCGACGAGCACGCGGGGGTGTACCTCGCCGATCACGCCGACCGACGCGCCGTCGATCACCACCGTCGCTGCACGGCCGTCGATGAACGTCGGATGCTCGGTCGCCGGCGTCTCCAGTTCGACGTCGAAATCGCGGCAGATCGCCGCCAGTCGCGACTTGGCGTCCTCGTAGGTGGCGTCGTGACGGGCGAGGACGGCCGCGACCGTGCGGCGCTCCGCGACGCCCGTCGGCTCGTCGTCGTCCGCGCCCGCAGCCAGCCCGATCTCCGCGAGGTCCTGCGGATACGCCCGGTGGGTGTTGTTCTCCAGCACCATCAGCAGCGAGGGCAGCGCCCACGTCCGGAGCATCGTGTAGTCCTCGCTGTAGGGTTCGGTGATGGTCACCGGGGACTCGACACCGACCAGCGCGTCGTCGCCCTGGACCGTGGCGGCCGGCCGATCCAGTCCCATCCGGTCGTAGTTCTCGACCTCCGAGATCATGTGAAAGTTGAGCAGATCCTCGAATCCCAGTCCGACGAGCGACGTTCGCGCCGCGGCCTCCAGTTTCGAGCGGTCGTGCCGACTGCCGACCGTCGCCACGTCCGGATACCGCGGGTCGAGGTCGTTGAAGCCGTAGGCGCGACCCACGTCGTCGACCAGATCGAGGGGGTGGAGCACGTCGGTGCGGTACGGTGGGATCGACACCTCGTAGGTCACGTCGCCGTCCTCGTCGGCCACGGCGTCCAGCCCCGACCGTTCGAACAGGTCGACCGTCTCCGCCACGTCCAGTTCGACGCCGAGCATCCCCTCGATCCGCTCGTGGGCGACGGTCTTGGTCTCCACTTCGAAGTCCGGACGACGGAGCGTGCCGTCGCGGTAGGCGACCTCGACCGCCTCGACGGTCGCACCGCGCGCGTCGAGAGCGTAGCAGATGACGTTGCACATCCGATCGATGGTCCACTGATCCGTCCCGGTCAGCTCGACGAACAGGTTCCGCGAGTCGGTAGACACCTCGGTCCGCCGGCCGTTGATCACCGGCGGAAACGAGAACAAGCCGATCTCGTCGTAGATGGCGGGGTAGCGTTCGTACTCGCTGACGATGGGGGCGTACGTCTCGCCGGTCGGATGGTCGTCGAGGACGTCGGCGGGCGTCATCTCCCGATCCGAATCGAGGGGGACGAAGCGGTCGCCCGCGGGATCGACGCCGCGGTAGGTGATCGAGTTTCCGTCCGCACCCGCTTCGAGCACGTCACCTTTCAGCATCGTGAGGTCGTGGATGCCGATGGCGCCTTTCTTGCGTTTTCGCCCCATCGTCGCGTGAAGCTTCTCCTGTAGCTGGATCAGGGAGTCGAGGGCGTCCTCGTCGAGGTCGACCCCGCGAATCACCGCGCCGGTGACGTACGGTCGCTCCGCTGGCACCGACTCCTCGACCTCGATGGTCCAATCGGGATCGTTCGTGTTCGGCACGTAGACGCCGCGGTCGTCGCCGTACTGGTAGCGAAGCGAGCGGGCGACACCCTCGACCGAGAGCCGGTCGAGGCGGTCGGGCCCGAACTCCAGTTGCAACAGGCCGTCCTCGGTCTCGCCCTCGAACTCCAGCCCGAGCGCGAACAGGTCGTCGATCAGCTCGTCGTCGGCTTTCTCCTCGTGGCCGGTCAGTCGCCGGAGTTCGTCTGGGTCGACGTCGACGACAGGCATCAGTGCAACACCTCCACGGAGCGCAGCAGATCGAGATCACACAGCGTCCCGTGCACGTCGCGGATGTCGTCGAAGCCGTACATGAGCATCAGGAGGCGTTCGAGCGCCAGCCCCCACGCCATCACGTCACACTCCACGCCCAGCGGACGGAGCACCTCCTCCCGGAACATCCCGCTGTTGCCGATCTCGATCAGCTCGCCCGTCTCGGGGTGGGTGCCGAACAGCTCGAAGGAGGGCTCGGTGTAGGGGTTGTAGTGGGGTTTGAACTCCAGATCCGTGATGCCGAACTGCCGGTAGAACTCCTCGAACGTTCCCATCAGGTCCCGCACCGAGAGGTCCTCGGCCATCACCCACCCCTCGATCTGGAAGAACTCCAGCAGGTGGGTTGGGTCGAGCGTGTCGTTGCGGTACACCTTCTCGACGCTAAAGAACCGCTCTGGCGGTTCGAGCTCGCCGATTTCGTGGCCCGAGAGGTACCGCATCGACAGCGAGGTGGTGTGCCCTCTGAGATCGACCTCGCGGGCCACCTCCTCCGTCCACGGCGAGTGGTAGCCCTGGCCGTCCTCGCCGACGCCATCGAGGTGGGCCGAACGAACGCGCTCGACGAGGTCGTCGGGGATCGATTCCATCGGCGGCACGTCGAGGGCGAACTGATCCCAGTGGGTTCGTGCCGGGTGGTCCTGGGGCATGAACAGGCAGTCGTTGATCCAGAACTCCGCGTCGGCGTGTGGGCCGTCCATCTCCCGGAATCCCATACCGACGAGGGTGTCTTTCACGCGTTCGGCAGTCTGGCGCAGGATGTGGACCTTACCGCCGCGCCGCTCGGGGGCGTCGGCCTCGACGTTGTAGGGGGTGAACGCTACGTCTTGCCACTCCCCGGAGGCGAGCAGTTCTGGCGTGAGGCGATCGATCGTCTCGGCGACGTCCACGCCCTCCATCAGCGCCGTCACGCCCGCGTCGGTGAGCGTCACCGAACGAACGGCGCGCTCCGTTCGCTCGACGAGGCCGCGGCGCACGAGTTGGTCGAGGACCTCCCTGTCCCCGTCCCCGTCCTGGGCCTCGACGTCGCCGCTCTCCCCGCCCGCGAGGAGCGCGTCGAGTGTCGTCGCCTCGGGGTCGGCGGCCGGGTCGACGTCCGGATCGGCGCTGATCTCTCCGGACGCAACCTCACCGTACTCCTTGCGGGCGTAGTTGGCCAGCGCGATGTCGACCGCCTGACCGTCGAGGTCGGCCGCACCGATGACCGCACCCATCGGGACGGGCGCGTCGTCGGCGCCGGCGTCGACGGCAGCGCGGTAGAGGCGCACTTCGGGCAGCCCCGCGTCGGCGTACGTCTCGCCCTCACCGGTCACGGTGTAAGACACCGTCTCCGTGGTCGACACGGACACCAGCCCCGCGTCTTCGAGGTCGAAGGCGGCGCCGGTCACCGTCTCGGGTTTCAGGCCCGTCTCCTCGCTTACGTGTTCGATCGTCCGTTCCTCCGTCGCGCTCGCGGCTTCCAACACCGCGACCTGTGATTCCGGAAGTCGCATTCTTGTGTACGTCCATCCGAGCCGGTCAGTTAGCAGTTCCGAAGGGCCACGCGGGGAGTGCGTGACCGGTCGAGGAGGTCGGGGTCGTCCGCCCACCGCAGTCGGAGTCCACCGACCGGAGTCAGCCAGCAGCCAAAAAGCCAAATCCGAACTCGAACCCGCACCCGCACGCGGTCGCTTCGCGAACGAGCGAGTCGGGCGGGGCGGGATCGGTCGCCATATCCGTTCGATTCGGGCCGCGGGGCAAAAGCGTTCCCCACGCGGTGACCGCTGTGGGCCGTGCGGGCGGCGTTTCGACCCGGACCGGGTTAGTGCCCGTCGCCGGGGACGCCCCGCCGATCCGAGTCGAGGTCGATATCCAAGTCGTCGAGGACCGACTCCATCTCCGCGCGCTTCTCCTGGTGGTCCGCGAGGAATTCGCGCATGAGTTCGGCCGCCTGCTCTTTGCAGCCGCCACAGAGCCGCTCGCCGCCGACACACTCCTCGTACACCTCGGTCGCGAATTCGTCGTCGTCGTCCGCGAGCAGGTAGGCGTACAGTTCGTAGACGGGACAGTCGTCGGCCTCGCCGCCGAGTTCGCGCTGTTTCGCGGCCGTCTCGCGGCCACCCGTCGTCGCCGCCTTCACCTTGTCGTAGCCGTCCGCGGGGTCGTCGAGCAGGGAGATGTGCGAGGCAGGGACCGACGACGACATCTTCCCACCGGTGAGACCGGTCATGAACCGGTGGTAGATGGAGGAAGGCGGGAGGAAGCCGTAGCCACCGTGGTCGACCTCTACCTCTCGGGCCAGTTCCTCGGCCGCCTCGCGGCCCATCTCGAAGGCGTCGATGTGTTCGTCGTAGCGGCGCTTCTCGCCGGGGACGGCGTCGATCAGGGCATCGAACGCCTCGTCGGTCGCGTTGCGGTCGAGGAACCGAACGCGAGGGCGCAGGGGTTCCTTGCCGGCGGCGCGGAGCTTCTCGATGGCGGCGTCGCGAGCGGCGTCGGGCGCCATCTCGGAGTCGAGCCAGTCGGCGGCGTCCTCACAGCGGACGGGGTCCTCGGCGGCGTCTTCCAGGGCAGCGTAGGCGGCCGCGAGGTGGTCGCGCTCGTCGGCATCGGACTCGAAGCTCGCGTACGCCTCGGTCACCCCGAAGTACCGCATCCGCGCGGCCACGTCCCGCGCGAGGCGCATATGCGGGTCCTGATCCGGACCGACCGGGATCACCGTCGGTTTCGGCTCCTCCAGCTGTGGGTAGAGGATGTCGGCCATCTGCGTGACTACCGACTGCATGTGCGAGACGGACGTCTCGCCGTCGAAACCGTAGATGCCCTCGAACTCCGCAAATCGGGCGTTCGACCCGAGTTCGAACGCGAGGTCCTGTACCTCGCGGTTCGTCGACTGCCGGTAGAGTTCACCCGCCTCGGGGTCGAAGCCGAGCGCGAGCAAAGAGAGCAGGTAGTCGCGGGCGTGGTCGTCGATTTCGTCCCACGACAGGCCGCGGGCGCTGTGGGCCTCCAGATCCGCGATCAGGCCGTAGGCGTCCGCGCCCTGACGCTGGTGCCAGATGATCTCGTCGAAGACGAGTTTGTGGCCGATGTGAGGGTCACCGGTGGGCATGAATCCCGAGAGTACGGCGGCGTCTTCGCCCTCGCGGAGCGCCCGGGCGACCGGGCGGTAGTCGCGGTGACCGAAGATGACTCCCCGTCGCATCAGGTAGTGGGGGGTGGGGACCTCGTCCAAGACGTCGTCGAACGTCCCGATGCCGAACTCCTCGAACAGCTTTCGGTAGTCGGAGACCGTCGAGGACCCCCACGGGTCGAGCGCCACGTCGTCGGCGCCGGCGGCGGTGTCGCTCCCGCCGTCGGTGACGGTCGGGTCGGTGGCCTCGTTGCGGGCGTCGTCGTCGGGCGCCGGATCGGCGTCCCGTGGATCGTCTCGTGTCATGTTACGGAGTGAGTCGGGCGACCGAGAGCCAGTCTATCCCCTCGTTCACGTCGGTCAGCGCAAAAACCATTCGCTTCCGGACCCCGCCAGCCAGCCGCACGTCGAGCGAGAGGTCACGCGGGAGGAAGGTGTGATCGGGCGAGACGACACGGATCAGGCGGGTCGAGTGGTCCATCTCCGCGACGGTCGTGAAGTCGTCGTAGGTCCGGAAGTCGGCGCCGAACTTGAACCCGCTTTTGGGGACGCTCCCCGCCGCCCGGAGCGCCGCATAGGCGCGGAGCCGGCGGTCGAAGCGCTCGCCCTCTACCGCCCGGCCGCGCTCGACCACGCGGGGTTCGGCCAGGTCCAGGACGCCCCGGCGGGCGAGAAACGCCGCCTCGACGAGCGAGAGCTGGAGCGGCCCGGACTCGGCGTTCCGGCCGTGGAGCCGCTGCCCGTAGAAGCCGCGGTCGTGGAGGTCGGTGGGAGGCGCCCACGCGACTGCCCGGTCGGCGAGGAGCGCGGCATCGAGACCGGTCGGCGGATCGTACCGCGATGCGCTGGCTCCGGCGCTGGCGGGAGCGGTGACGGCCGCGTCGCCGCCATTGGCCCCATCCTCGTCACCGTCTCCGTCGGCTCCCGCCGCCGCCGAGCGCACCGTCTCGAAGTAGGTGAGTTCCCCTTCCTCGTCGACGACCGCGAGGACCATCCCCCCGAGCGCGGCGGCGGCGATGGTCTCGCGTTCGCCGGCGACGCGGACGCGGTGTTCGACCGCGTCGTCCGCCGGACCCTTCCCGCGGGGGTAGACCACGAAGTCGGCGCCCGCGGGGTTGTCGACCCACCCGTCACGGGCTGGCGAGAGGTAGAATCCACGGTCGCGGAGGTCCTTGTAGACGACGAACGCGAGGGCGGCGTCGGTCGCGACGAGAAACGGCCGGAAGCCCATCCGGTCGCCGTCGGGACCGACGACGGCGTCGAGGTCGCCGCGAAAGAGGAGGTGAGCGGCCTCGACCGGCGCGAGTTCGATGCGGTTGCCCGAGAGCGGCCGGCCGTAGCCCCGGGCGTCGTAGAAGCGCTGACGGGCGTCGCCGCCGACCCGGACGGTGCCGTCCTCGAAGGTCCCTTGCATACCCGAGTGGGGACGGGGCGCGGGTAAAGGGTCTGCGGTGCGGTGCAGTGCAGTGCAGTGCAGTGCAGTGGCGAGTCACTGGGCGTCGCAGGTACCGTCCAGACACCGCCGCCCGGTCGCCGTCTCGAAGACGGGCAGTCCACAGTCGCAGTCGTCGACGACGACGCCGGCGGGGACGGTGAAGGCCGTCTCGCAGTCGGGATAGGCGCCACAGCCCGCCAGCAGCCGTCCGCGACGGCGGACGATCCGCAGGTCCTCGCCGCAGTCCGGACAGGTCCATGCGCGGTCGAACCGCTCGCGCACCGCGTCGTCGAGGGGGTCGCAGGCGCGGTCGATGCACACCTCGAAGGCGGCGCCGCGCTTGACACGCATCGACGGGAGGCCACAGTCCGGACAGCGGGCGTCGAGGACGGTCGCTCCCGCGACGAGTGGATAGCGCGTCCCGGAGTCGAGGTCGACGACGGCTCCGCCGGTGCGGACAAGCGCGCCGCCCGTCTCGGGGTGGGTGCCGACGGGAACGCCGGCCTCGGTGGTGGGGTAGACCGATCGTCGAATCCGGTCGGCAGTCACCCGGAGCGTCCGGTCGTCGAGACGGGCGGTGAGGCCGAAGCCGTCGCCGTCGGCTTCGACGGTGACGCCGTCGGCACGGGTGAGCCACGCCACCGGCTGGTAGCCCGCGGCGTCGTGGACGAGGACGGTTCGGTCGGGTTTGACGAGGACGAGCATCCGGCCGCGGTGGATTCGGTCGTCGGTCTCGACGGTGCAGTCGCCGGCGAAGGCGCGGATGGCGTCTGCCATGGGGGGGACTGCTCCCGTCACCGGCCGAAAATCCCCGGACGAAGGTCTTTCGGCGATGGGGAGCGGTCGATCGGTATGGACGCCGTGCTGTTCGACATGGACGGGGTGATCGTCGACACCGAGGAGTTCTGGCGCGAACGCGAGGCCGAGGTGATCCTGCCCGCGGCAGTTGCCGAGGGCGACCCCGAGCAGACCGAAATTCGCGGTGTCAACTACCGTGAGACCTACGACTACCTGGCCGAGCGCTACGAGATGGCCATAGAGAGGGCGGCGTTTCTCGACCTCTACGAGTCGGCCGCTGCGGAGCTCTACGACGAGACCGACCTGATGCCCGGCTTCCGGGACCTGCTCGTGACCATCCGGGACGCTGGCGTGGGGGTCGCCATCGTCTCCTCCAGCCCGCGGGCGTGGATCGACCGCGTCGTCGAGCGGTTCGACCTCGACGTGGACGCGGCGGTGAGCACGGAGGACGTGGACGGGCCGGGCAAACCGGCGCCGGACGTCTATCTCGCCGCCGCCGAACGGGTCGGCGCCGATCCCGCGTTCTGTGTCGCCGTCGAGGACTCCCCGAACGGCGTCCGCGCGGCGACGCGGGCCGGGATCACGACGGTGGCGTACGGCGGCGATCCCGAGGCGAGCGAGATGGCCGATCACGCGGCGGCCGATCCGGCGGCGTTGCGGGCTGCCCTCGGGGAACTCGGTGCCCCGAGCTAAGTCGGAATCTCGGTGGATTCGGCGCGGTAGAGCAGAACTGTGCGCGATTGACAACCCCGTGTTATATTCCGTCGAATCCCGTAGCCGACACCGATGACAGGGGAGGAGTGCCCCGGGCAGTATCGCAGACTCGTCGAGGAGGCGGCCGACATCGTCGCAGTCGTCGATACCGACGGGACGGTGACGTACGCGAACCGTGCGGTGGAACGCGTCCTCGGATACGATCCGACGGCGCTGATCGGGGATGCCGGAGTGGAGTACACGCATCCGGACGACCGGGGGACCGTACGGGAGGCGATCGAACGCCTCCGAACGGAGCCGGACGAACCGCGGACCGTCGAGTTCCGGGTCCAGCGGGCCGACGGGTCGTGGTGTTGTATCGAAGCGTCCATGCGGAGTCGGATCGACGACGACGTGATCGACGGCGTCCTCGTGAGCGCCCGTGACGTCACCGAGCGACGGGAGCGCAACGCGGAACTCGTCACGACCAAACAGCGTATGGAGTTGGCACTGGAGGGGGCGAACCTGGGAATCTGGGACTGGGATATGCGGACGGACAGGGTGTCACGTGACGAACTGTTGACGGAGATGCTCGGCTATACGAAAGCCGAGATGGGGGACCGGATGCGCGGCTGGGAGCGGGTCGTCCATCCGGAAGACAAAAAACGACACGACCGAGCGCTGGCGGAACACGTCGCCGAGCGAACGCCCTACTACCGGTGCGATCACCGGCTAAAGACGAAGTCGGGAAACTGGAAGTGGGTGCGGACGATGGGAAAGGTCGTCGAACGTGACGCGGACGGGGAGCCGCTGCGGGCGGTGGGCATCCACCAAGACATCGACGACCGGAAGCGGGCCGAACTGGCGCTGAAAGAGGAGCGGGACATGTTCAAGAAGGGTCCGGCGGTCGTCTTCGAGTGGGAGGAAACGGCTGGCTGGCCCGTCGAGTACGTCTCGGAGAACGTCGAGGAAGTGCTCGGATACACGCCCGAAGACCTCCAGTCGGAGGAGCGACGTTACGCAGACATCGTACACGAGGACGACCGCGAACGGCTCGTTCGAAAGGCGAGCGAACTCGACGCCGAGGGAACCGAAAGTGTCACGGTGGACCCGTATCGGGTGTACACGGCGTCGGGCGACGTTCGGTGGGTGAAAGAGTACACTGTAACGGCCGAGGGCACCGGACTCTTGGGATATCTCCTCGACGTCACGGAACGCAAGCGGCGCGAGCACGAACTCCAACAGTTCAAAACGGCCGTCGAACGGAGTGCACACGCGATCTACATCACCGACGCAGCGGGAACGATCGAATACGTCAATCCGGCCTTCGAGGAGATCACCGGATACGACGAGGAAGCAGCCGTCGGAAACACGCCGCGGATACTCCAGTCTGGGGAACACGACGACGAGTTCTACGCGGAGTTCTGGGAGACGCTCCGCTCGGGACAACAGTGGGAAGCGGAGATAACCGACGAACGGGCAGACGGCGAGCAGGTGGTGTTGAGTCAGACGGTCGCGCCGCTCACCGACGACACTGGAGACGTACGAAAGTTCGTCGCCGTCGCCCGGGACATCACCGAACGCAGGGAGCGAGAGCGACAACTCGAGGAACGGGAGCAAAAATACCGGAGCCTCTTCGAGGATACGCGCGAGGCGCTCATGGTGTTCGACCGCGACGGCTACCTCGACTGTAACGAACGGGCCCTCGAACTGTTCGGCACCGACTCGGTCGAGGAGTTCCGGGAGTACACACCCTGGGAACTATCGCCTCCACGACAGCCCGATGGGACGGACTCGAAAGCGGCGGCCCGGGATCACATCGAGACGGCCTTCGAGACGGGGGAAGCGTTCTTCGAGTGGACACACCAGCGCGTCGACGGGACGCAATTTCCGTCGGAGGTGAAACTCAGTCGGTTCGAGTACGACGGGCAATCGGCGATACACGCACTCGTCCGGGATATTTCCGAGCGGAAGCGACGCGAGCGCGAACTCGAGAAGCGTGAACGGAAGTACCGCAGCCTGTTCGAGGACACCCGCGACGCGCTCATGTTACTAAACCGTGATGGGTTCCTCGATTGCAACGAGCGAACGCTCGAGCTGTTCGGCATCGATTCGGTCGAGTCGTTCGTCGGGCGGACACCGTGGTCGCTGTCCCCGCCACGCCAACCGGACGGGACGGCGTCGGCGGAGGCGGCACTGGCCCGCGTCGAGACGGCCTTCGAGGACGGAGGAGCGTTCTTCGAGTGGACACACCGGCGCGTCGACGGGACGACGTTTCCCGCGGAGGTGAAGCTCAGTCGGTTCGAACACGAGGGAGAGCCGGTCTTACACGCGCTGGTTCGGGACGTGACCGAGCGAAAGGAGTACGAACGGCAACTCGAGGAACAACGCGACAACCTCGATATTCTCAATCGGGTGCTCCGACACGACATTCGCAACGACCTCCAGGTGATAACGGGCTACGTGGAGATGCTCGCCGACGAGTGTGACGACGCGGCGACCGACGACCGCTTCGAGACGGTACAGGAGACCGTCGATCACGCGATCGGACTCACGAAGGTCGCCAGAGAGATGGCCGACGTGATGCTCTCGACCGACGAGGCGTCACAGCCCGTCGACCTCGAGGACGCCCTCCGGGGCGAACTCGACGAGGTGCAGTCGACGTACGCGAACGCAGTCGTCGACACCGAGACGGCCGTTCCACGGGTCACGGTCGAGGCGAACGACATGCTGAACTCCGTCTTCCGGAACCTCCTGAAAAACGCCGTCCAGCACAACGACGCGGAGACGCCGAAGGTGACGGTGTCGGCAGCGGAGCGTAACGACACCGCGGTCGTTCGGATCGCGGACAACGGGCCGGGTGTTCCCGAGAGTCAAAAGGAGACCATCTTCGGCAAAGGCGAGAAAGGACTCGACAGCCACGGAACCGGTATCGGGTTGTACCTGGTCGACACGCTCGTCGAAGGCTACGGGGGCGACGTGTGGGTCGAAGACGGCGACGACGGCGGGGCGGTGTTCGTCGTGGAGCTACCGAAATCCGAGTGAGCCCCCCACTGCCACCCGCTGTTCGTCCACGAACGGCCGGAGCGCCAACTCCGAAACGTCACCGCCACTCGACCACTACACCACCGCAACCGTCCGCGCGTCCACGAACGGCCGGAGCGCCAACTCCGGAAACGTCACTTCCACACGGAAGTCGAGTTCGTCGGCGTCCGCCCCGAACACCCCGACTGGAACGGTCGTCAGGTCCGAGAGATACGTCGTCTTCTCGTGCATCTCGACGCCGTTGACGGTGACGCGGACGCCGACGCGGGCGCCGCCGCCCGCGTTTCCCACCCGAACCTCGCACAGCTGGCTTTCGCCGGCGGCGACGGCATCGGGCACGTCGTCCCAGTCGACCGAGACGGCGGGGAGGTCGGCGGCTGCGTCCACGACGCGCTCGGCGACGCCGGCCGAGAGCCCGACGCGTTCGAGTTCGTCCGCGCCAGCGTCGACGACGTCGGCCGGGCGGGAGAGTCCGGCGGCGGCGAGCGACCGGGCGCGGCCGGCACCGACACCGTCGACGGCGGTGAGCGAGACGGCGTCGCGGCTGACGCCGTGTTCGATCCGTGCTTCGAGGCGACGGGCGAGGTTGGCGGCCCGCGGGCCGGCAAAGCGGGCGAGAAACTCGCCGAGTGCAGCGAGCAGGCGGAGCGCGTTCCGGCGGATGATCCACGCGTCGCTGCGCAGGTCGGCTGGGACGGAATCGCTCGTCGACGCCCGGAGGATGGCGAGAACTTTCCGTGCGCCGTCGTCTTCGAGTGACGGCGCGTCACCCCCGAGCACCGCGGCGACGGCGTCGGCCTCCGACTGCCGGGCGGAGACGGAGTCGAACTCGGCGGCTGCCGCGACGGTTTCGAGGACGGCGTCGGTATCGATTCGGTCCCGACCGGCCAGGTCGTGAAACGCCTCCGCGGTCGAGAGCCGGAGGTAGTACTTCGAGGCGAGACGACCGAGCGACGTCGACTCGACGTCGAGGTCCGCTCCCATGTCGACGAACCCCCGCTCGACCAGCGACTCCAGCGTCTCCCGCACCCGGTCACGGAGGCCGTCGAAGTCGTAGGTTGCCGGCTCCGAGGCGGCGCGGACGTAGTAGTAGGTGGTCTCTAGCCAGGCGAGGACGTCCTCCAAATCGTCGATGGTTCCCATCGCGATTTCGGCGTTGAGGTGCGCGTCGAGGTCGGCCGCCAGGTGTGACTCTATCTCGGTGCCCTCGCGCAGGAGGCGGCGGTAGCGGTCGGCGTCCGAGCGATCACAGATCACCCAGCCGTAGCCCACGTCGTCGTAGCCGGGGCGGCCAGCGCGACCCAGCATCTGCAGGAGGTCCAGCGGGCTGATGTCCACCTCGCCTTCCAGCGGGTCGTGGTACTTGGTGTCGCGGACGATCACACAGCGGGCGGGGAGGTTGACACCCCACGCGAGCGTCGAGGTGGAGAAGAGGACGGCGATTTTTCCCTCGCGGAACCACCGTTCGATCCGGTCGCGGTCAGCCTTCGAGAGGCCAGCGTGGTGGAAGGCGACGCCGTCGAGGACGGCCTTGTGGAGGCTGTCGTCGCTCAGTTCGCTCGCGTCGGTGTGGAAGTCGTAGTCGCCGCGGGCGCCGACGGGCACGTCGCGTTCGGCGAGTTCGTCGCGAGTCTTGGCCGCGGCGCTGACCGCATCCTGACGCGAGGCGACGAACACGAGCGCCTGGCCGTCCTCGCGGACGTGGGGTTCGGCCAGGTCGAGGGCACGGTAGAGGCGGCGATACTTGTCGGCGAAGGAGTTCTCGCCGTGGGTGTAGGTCTTGACGTCGGTTTGGAGGTCGACCGGGCGGTAGTCGTCGCCGAAGGCGAAGGTGGCCTCGGGCGGGGCGTCGAGCCACGACGCCACGTCCTCGACGTTGGGCATGGTCGCCGAGAGCGCGACGAATCGGGGGTCACAGAGACGCCGAAGACGGGAGACGGTGACTTCGAGGACACCGCCGCGGCGCTCCGAATCGAGGAGGTGGACCTCGTCGATCACCACGCAGTCGACGTCGGTCACGAAGTCGTAGCGCCGGGAGTCGTGTTTGCGGGTGGCCGAGTCCACCTTCTCGGGAGTCATCACGAGCACGTCGGCGTGGCGGGCGCGCCGCGGGTTCAGGTCGCGCTCGCCGGTGACGACGTAGACGGAGTAGCCCAACCCCTCGAAGCGCTCCCACTCGCTTTCCTTCTCGTTGGTGAGCGCGCGCATGGGCGCGACAAAGAGCGCGGTGCCGCCGTCACGAAGCGTCCGGCAGATGGCGAGTTCCGCCAGCGCAGTTTTGCCGCTGGCCGTCGGCGCCGACGCGACGACGTTGTGGTCCGTCTCGACGAGGACGGGGAGCGCCTCCCGCTGCATCGCGTTGAACTCCTCGAAGTCGAAGGCGTCGGCGAACTCCGGGACAGCGTCGGCGACTTTCACGCGGCCGGCACCTCCGAACGGGAGGAGAGGACGTGAGCGCCGTGAGGAAACATGGATGAGTCGCGGGGCCGGGGCGTCAAAGGCGTTTCCGTCGGTCCTCAGTCCGTTGGCTCGGCGGCGTCGGCGGCCGTTTCGTCGTCAGCCGTCCCGGCGTCCGGCGCGGCGTCGGCGAACAGTCCGCCACGGACTGCGCGGGCGTAGTACGCTCCCACGCCGGCCGCGGCGACGACGTTCGATCCCGTGACCGCCCAGAAGACGGCGGGCATCCCGAGACCGAGACCGGGCGCGACGGTCACACCGAGGAGGGACACCGACGCGGTGACGGGGAGCGCGAGCGCCGCGACGGGCAGGCGTACCGTCCAGTATTTCAGCAGATCGGCGACGAAGCTCGTTCGGGTTCGGCTCGCGCCGTTGAACCCCGCGAGAAGCAGGTCGACGGCGCCGATGGCGGGATAGCCGTACGCGAGGATCGTGAGATACTGGACGGTGAACGCGAGGGCGTCGCCCGAGAGGTCGGGAACGAACAGGCGAGCGACGGGGACGGGGACGAGCCACTGGACGGCACCGAGGAGCGCGAGTGCGCCAGCACCGACGGCGACGCCGACGCGAACGGTTCCCCGGGCGCGGTCCGACCGGTCGGCGCCGACGTTCTGGCCGACCATGCTCTGGGCGGCCTGTCCGAGACCGCGGGAAGGGAGGACGGCGACGCTGGCGACGCGCGCGCCGACGGTGTAGGCGGTGAGGCCGGCCGCGCCGCCGGTCAGGGCGACGATACCCACGAGCAGGACGCGCACGCTCTGGCTGACGACCTGCCGACCGGTGATCGGCACGCCGACCGCGAGGAGGGCGCGGAAGTCGGCGACGGTGAGAGAGAGGTGGCGGCGCGCGAGTCGCATTCGCGGGCCGAGCGCGAGCGCGAGCGCGAGGAGGAGTCCGGCGGCGTAGCCGGCGACCGTCGCGAGCGCCGCGCCCCGGATCCCCATACCCGGGACCGGACCGGCGCCGAAGATGAAGATGGGATCGAGGACGACGTTGACGGCGACGGTGGCGACGTTGATGTAGAGGGAGGCCCGCGAGTCGCCACGGCCGACGAAGCCGGCTTCGAGGGCGTCGCTCGCGCCCGCGAGCGGGAGACCGAGGGCGACGACGCCGAGATAGAGGGCGGCGTCGGGCGCCACCCCGGGACCGGCGCCGACGAGACGGACGATGGGGGCGGCGCCGAGGAAGACACCGGCACCGACGAGGCCGCCAAGGAAGACGGCGAGGACAAAGCCGTGGACGACCAGTCGGCGCGCGCCGGCGTCGTCGGCGGCGCCGACGCGCTGGGAGACGAGGATCTGCGTGCCGACGAAGGGCGTGACGAGGAGGGCAAAGCAGACGCCCAGGACGGGAATCGTGAGGCCGACGGCGGCGACGGCCGTCTCGCCGAGGCGGCCGAGCCAGAAGGTGTCGATCACCTGCTGGGCGACGCGGACGACGTTCTGGGCGACCAGCGGGAGGGCGAGGCCGACGAGCGTCCGCGGGATCGACCCCTCGACGATTGCCTCTCGCCGGTCGCTCATCCGTGTCACGCGTTCACCAACGACGGCCAAAGGCGTATCGGTCGGCGGGACACGGAAGGTGTAAAGCGCCCGGACGCCTACAGCCACCGTGGCACGACCGCTCCGTTTTCGACACGCCCCCGGTCGCTGGACCGAGAACCGCGTCCGCTCCGAGGTGTTCGAACCTCTCGATGCGAACCTCGGCGCGTCGTGGAATCGGGCCTGGTTCAAGCCGCCCGACGGGTACGAGGCCAGGCGGTTCGACGTCGACAACGGCGACACCGCACTCTTCTGCTGGACCGACGACGAGGCGTACTGGCTGGGCAACACCGAGACACCGTCGAGCCTCTGGCGCACCGACAAGTACGGGTTCGAGGAGATTCCCACCTCGGTCGCCGAGTGGGCCGAGCGCGAACTCCGCGCAGAACTCCACGAGCAGTCGCCGTGGCTCGACTCGTACCCCCACCTCTCGTGGTTTTTCCTCCCCGTCTTCCTCTCGAAAGACGGCCGGTGGACGACCCGCGACTTTTTCGACGACCACGCGGGAGGGTTCCCGGACGCGAGCCGTGACGAGGCGCTCGACTTCTACGAGTCCTTCCTCTCAACGGGCGTCCTCGACGACTACCGCGAGACGATGGCGGGGAAGCTCGGGACGTCCCAGCAACTCGACCTCACGCGGATGGCGGCGACGATGGGCGAGTTCCACGCCGCGAAACTGCTGGTCGACGCCGGCTACGAGGTGGTGCCGGAGATCGAGGTGACGACCGGCCACTCCATCGACTTCCAGGCACGGACGCCCGACGGCCAGCAGCCGCTCGTCGAGGTGACGCGGCCGCTGCCCCCCAACCGCCGGTCGGCAGGGACGCCCGTCGCCGCCGTGCGCGACACCGCGAAGACGAAGACGGACGGCCAACTGTCCGCCCACGCGGGCGGTGTCGTGCTGTTCGTGGACTGCTCGTCGTTTCCCGACGACGACTGGTTCGCCGTCAGAGACGCTCGACCGGCGGTCGGCCACCGACCGGCGGTCGTCTACCGGATGCGGCCGGACGGCAGCGTCGCTGGGTACACGAAGGGGTCGGTGCCGCTAGAACTGGAGACGGTCTTCGACTAGAGCGACAGCGGGGTCGGACCGCTCTCGCCGAGAGCCGTCGGATCGCGATCGCTGTAGAAGCGCCGGCCGATGGCCTTGTGGCCAACCGCCGATCGAACGGAGAGACGGACCTCGTCGGGGGAGGTGAACTCCTCGGTCCCGAGGCGTTCGAGCACCTCACCGACCTGCTCGGTTCCACGCTGCAGTTCGAGTTCGTGGTCACCGTGGTTGTCGATGATTTCGTCGGTCGTCGTGGGGAACTCTAGGGCGTCGATCATTTCGCCAGTGCCGTTGAACTTCATCAACAAGTCCAACACGGTCGAGAACTATAATGGTTTTCCATGTACGACCTTAGTCGGACAGTAATCCTTAATTATCCTTAATTGAGGACTGGTCTCATGGGTGTCCGTCGCAAGGACTTTCGGTGACGGCAGTAAGAGATGGATATGGTGATCGCCGACCTGCACGTGCATACGACGGCCTCGGATGGTCGGCTCACCGTCCCGGAACTGCCCGCGGCCGCTCGCGCGGCCGGCGTCGAGGTAGTGGCAGTGACGGATCACGACCGCCTGCATCCGACGCTGGACGCGCCCGTGACGACGTACGACGGTGTGACCGTGATCCGCGGGATCGAACTCCAGGTCGAGACGGCCACGGGGCACGTCGATCTGCTGGGCTACAGCGTCCGGGAGACGTCGGGACTGCGGGCGGAACTCGACCGGATCCAAACGGACCGGATCGACCGCGCCCGTCGGATGACCGCGCTGGTCGAGGACCGCCTGGACGTCGACCTCGACGTGTCGTTCGAACCCGGCGTAGGGCGCCCCCACATCGCCCGCGCGGTCGACGAGAGCGAGGCCGACTGCGACTACGCGGGGACGTTCGACCGGTTCATCGGCGACGCCGGCCCCTGCTACGTCTCACGGGACGTGCCGGGCGTCGAGCGGGGGATCGACCTCCTCGTGGACGCGTCGGCGGTCGTCTCGCTCGCGCACCCGTTCCGGTACGACGATCCGGCGGCGGCGCTCGACCTCGCAGCCGACCTCGACGCAGTCGAGCGGTACTACCCGTACGGACGGCCGGTCGACGAGACACGCCTCGACGAGGTGATCGAGACCAACGGCCTGCTGACGACGGGGGGGAGCGACGCCCACGACCGCCGTCTCGGCCGCGCCGGTCTCGCCGCGCCAGAGTACGCCCACATCGCGTCACGTCTGCCGGATGCGCAGGGTTAAACCGGAGGGAGCGCCAAGCGAGTGTATGAACTGTCACTACTGTGATCGCGAGGCCGCCTACGCCGCGGAGAAGGAAGGAATTCGCGTGGGCCTCTGCGAGAACCACTTCCGCGAGCGTCTGGAGGAACTCGCGGAGTCCGACGACCTGGCCGCCCTCCGCGAGAGGATCGACATCGACCGCACCGAGTAGCTCCTTTTACAGGACAGTCCCGAACCAGAGATACAGCGCCGCGAGAATCGACTCGAAGGAGAGCGTGCCGAGCGCCGACAGGGGGACGAACCGGCGGTCGTCCATCCCGGCGAGGCCGGCGGGGACCGTCACCATCCCCCGCGTGAACAGGAGCGTGTTGCTCACGGGAACGATCACCGGCCCCCACCGATCGAACCAGCCCTCGAACCGGTCGAGCGCGTCGTCGCTCACGCGGAACCACCGCGACTGGAGCAGGCGTTCCCGCCCGACGCGCTTGGTCACGAGAAACAGCGCGTACTGCCCGACCGTCGCGCCGACGACGGCGATAGCGACGACGAGGACGGCAGTCTCGACGGAGCCACCGAGGAGCGCGAGCGCGCCCGGAACGACGAGTTCGCTCGGGACGACGTACAACAACATCGCGCCCTCGAGAACGAACACGCCCAAGAGGACGAGCAGGCCGTAGTCGGCAGCCAGCAGGTCTCGGAGCGTGTCGGGCAACTGCGCGACTTGGAGCGGGGGGGACACGGACGCGGTTGGATCGCGCTGAACCATATCGGTTACTGATCTCGACGAGTGGACGGAACGACGGGATTTTGGGCGAGCCGGACGAGACGTGTGGTATGAACCCGATTGACCGTCCACGCCGGCTCCGCCGGGACGGCGTGCGCTCGCTGGTCAGCGAGGCCGACCTGGACGCGACGGATCTCGTCGCGCCCGTCTTCATCGACGCGACGACCGACGAACGGGTGCCTATCGAGTCGATGCCCGGCCACGAACGGGTGCCCGTCGACGAGGCGGTCGCCCGCGTCGAGGAAGTGCTGGAGACGGGCGTCGAGGCGCTCATCCTCTTCGGCATCCCCGAATCGAAGGACTCCGACGGATCGCGGGCGTGGGCCGAGGACGGCGTCGTCCAGCGAGCGACCCGTGCGATCACCGCGGAGACGGACGCGACGGTGATCACCGACGTCTGTCTCTGTGAGTACACCGACCACGGCCACTGTGGCGCCCTCGAACCGGGAGCGCGCGAGGAGCCGACACTGACCGTCGACAACGACGCCACCCTCGATCTGCTGGCGCGGACGGCCGTCTCGCAGGCCGAAGCGGGAGCCGACGTGGTCGCCCCCTCGAGCATGACCGACGGGATGGTCGGCGCTATCCGGGAGGCCCTCGACGACGCTGGCTTCGAAGACGTGGCGATCATGTCCTACGCCGCGAAGTACGAGAGCGCCTTCTACGGCCCGTTTCGCGACGCCGCCGACGGCGCACCCGCCTTCGGTGACCGCCGTCACTACCAGATGGACCCCGCGAACGCCCGCGAGGCGCTCCGCGAGGTGCGCCTCGACGTACAGCAGGGGGCGGACGTGCTGATGATCAAGCCCGGCCTCCCCTACCTCGACGTGGTGAGCACCGTCCGCCGGGAGTTCGACCATCCCGTCGCGGCCTACAACGTCAGCGGCGAGTACGCGATGCTCCACGCCGCGGCGGAGAAGGGGTGGCTCGACCTCGACGCCGTCGCCCGCGAGTCCCTCCTCGCGCTCAAGCGCGCGGGCGCCGACCTGATCGTGACGTACTTCGCCGAACGGATCGCACCGGACTGCTGACACGCGTCGCCGGACGGACCGTGCCGACCTGAGCCCCGCGGATCGGCGCGCGGCGCCGACACTAATGTAATCCAACCAACAGTACATTCGTTTGCTTTTTTCCCGCAATAGCCGGATCAATTGGACAATTTACGTCCTTATACACCCCTTATCCGCTATTAAATCGGACGAACATCCATAGGATCGCCTATATTGAGACGTTTGTAAACGCTAACCCTTATACTATATCGTAACGGTACGTTCTATCGCGAAACGGAGAACGAACATGGAAGAAGCGATCCAAAACACGCACATCTGTCCAAGCAACGCTAGCAAACTATCGGTATCGGAGGTAGCGGGATGCTGACGGCGCCGCTGCAGGTCGACCCGTCGGCGATCACGTCGGGCGTCAACAACGCCTGGATCCTGACGGTGAGCTTCCTCATCTTCTTCATGCACGCCGGGTTCGCCATGCTGGAGGCGGGGCAGGTACGCTCGAAGAACGTGGCGAACCAGCTCACCAAGAACATGCTGACCTGGAGCGTCGGCGTCATCGTGTTCTTCCTCGTCGGGGCCGGCGTCTCGACCATCGTCGGCGGCGGCGCGAACCCGTTCAGCTACATCATGGGCGACGCCGCCGGCTGGGTCGGCTGGCTCTACGGCGCGGTGTTCGCCATGACGGCGGCCACCATCGTGAGCGGGGCCGTCGCCGGCCGCGCGAAACTCCGCGCGTACGTCGCCTACACCATCCTGCTGTCGGCGGTCATCTACCCGGTCGTCACCGGTCTCACCTGGGCCGGTGGCTTCCTGACGACGATCGGGCCGGGCTTCCAGGACTTCGCGGGCGGGATGATCGTCCACGGCATGGGCGGCATCGCCGGCCTCACGGCCGCGTGGGTGCTCGGCCCCCGGATGGACCGCTACGACGAGGACGGGAGCGTCAACATCATCCCCGGCCACTCGCTCACCTTCGCGGTGCTGGGGACGCTCATCCTCTGTTTCGGCTGGTACGGCTTCAATGTGGGCACCTCCGCCATCTTCAGCGACGGCGGCCTGCTCGGTGACCAGCTCGGCCGAGTCGCGCTGACGACGACTCTCGGCATGGCCGCGGGCGCCATTGGGGCTGGCACGGCGGCGCTGGCCAAAACCGGCAAGGTCGACACGCTGTACGTCGCCAACGGGATGCTCGCCGGCCTGGTCGGCATCACGAGCAACACCAACGCGATCACGTGGATCGGCGCACTGGTCATCGGCGGCCTCGCCGGCGCCCAGCTCCCGGTCGTCTTCGAGTTCGTCGAGAAGCGCCTGAAGATCGACGACGTCTGTGCGGTCTTCCCGGTCCACGGCTCCGCTGGCGTCCTCGGTGCCGTCCTCTTCCCGCTTTTCGCGATTCCGGGCTACTCCGTCAGCTTCGTCGGCCAGCTCGCCGGCGTCGCGGTCATCGCCGGCTGGACGGTCGTCGCGACGGCGCTGGTGTTCGGCGTGCTCAAGGCGATCGGTCAGGCTCGCGTCTCGCCCGAACACGAGCGTGAGGGACTCGACGTCGCCGAACACGGCGTCAACACCTACCCCGAGTTCGGCGAACCGGACGTGGTCGCCGACGGCGGCCCGGAGATTCGGACTGACGGTGGCGAGGCCGACCGCGACATCAAGATGGTCGTCGCGATGCTCCGCCCGGAGAAACTCGGCGACGTGAAACAGGCCATCGCCGAGGTCGGCGCCCCCTCGATCACGGTGACGAACGTCTCCGGCCGCGGCTCCCAGCCCGCGAAGAAAGGTCAGTGGCGCGGCGAGGAGTACACCGTCGACCTCCATCAGAAGGTGAAAATCGAGTGCGTCGTCGCGGACGTGCCGGCCACGGACGTGGCCGAGGCCATCCGCGACAGCGCCAACACGGGCGAACCCGGCGACGGCAAGATATTCATCCTGCCCGTCGACGAGGCGGTGCAGGTCCGCACCGGCAAGACCGGTCCCGACGCGGTCTGAGACGGGCCGTTCCGACTGCAGTCGGCGAACGGTCCGCGCTGGCCCGGCTCCTTTCTCCGAACCCCGTACATTCTTTCCCCAGTGGTCCACAGCAGTAGGTATGAGCCACGACGAATCCCGGGAGCTGTACGATCGGGCGCTGTCGGTACTCGCCGGCGGCGTCAACTCCTCGGTTCGGGCGTCGATGCCCTACCCCTTCTTCGTCGAGCGCGGCGACGGCGCGCACGTGATCGACGCGGACGGTAACCGCTATCTCGACTACGTGATGGGGTACGGCCCCCTGCTGTACGGCCACGACCTCCCCGAACCGGTCGAGGCGGCGGTGCAGTCACACGTCAGCGCCGGCCCCATGTACGGCGCCCCGACGGAGGTCGAAGTCGACCTCGCGGAGTTCGTCGCGCGCCACGTCCCCTCGGTCGAGATGCTTCGCTTCGTCAACTCGGGGACCGAGGCGACCGTCTCGGCGGTCCGTCTCGCCCGCGCGTACACCGGTCGCGACAAGATCGTCGTCATGCAGGGAGGGTACCACGGCGCCCAGGAGTCGACACTCGTCGAGGGCGATCCGGAGGGTGCCCAGCCCTCCTCGCCGGGCATCCCCGACTCCTTCGCCGAACACACGATCCCCGTCCCGTTCAACGACGCCGACGCCGTAGCCGACGTGTTCGAGGCCCACGGCGACGAGATTGCGGCCGTCCTCACGGAGCCGATCCTCGGTAACATGGGCGTGGTGATGCCCGTCGACGGCTTCCACGAGACGCTCCGAGAACTCTGTGACGAGTACGGCTCCCTCCTGATCTTCGACGAGGTGATCACCGGCTTCCGCGTCGGCGGTCTCGGCTGTGCCCAAAGCGAGTTCGGCGTCACGCCCGACCTGACGACGCTGGGCAAGATAGTCGGCGGCGGCTTCCCCGTCGGCGCCGTCGGCGGCCGAGCCGAAATCGTCGAACACCTCACGCCCGGTGGCGACGTGTTCCAGTCCGGCACCTTCTCCGGCCATCCGGTGACGATGGCCGCCGGGCTGGAGACCCTGCGCTACGCCGCCGAGAACGACGTGTACGAGCACGTGAACGCGCTGGGCGAGCAGTTGCGCGCGGGGATCACCGACATTCTCGAGGAGCGCGCCCCGGGGTACACCGTCGTCGGCGCCGGGAGCATCTTCAAGACCATCTTCACTCGACACGGCACGGGCGGCGACGGACGCTGTGAGGCGGGCTGTCGCCAGCGCGAGGACTGCCCCAACTACGACGCCTGCCCCAAGACGGGCGCGGACGTGGCGGCCGCCGAGACCAACCGCTGGGAGCGGGTGTTCTGGCAGGAGATGAAAAATCGCGGCGTCTTCCTCACCGCCAACCAGTTCGAAGCGCAGTTCGTCAGCTACGCCCACACGGAGGCGGACATCCAGCGGACGCTGGACGCGTATCAGGAGGCGCTGTAACGCTCACACCTCGTCCTCGCGCTCGTGGTACGGCGGCACGAAGACATCCTCCTCGATCATCTTCTCGATCTGTCGCTCCGTCACCTCCTCGGCGTACGTCTCGTGGTCGACGGGCTGTCGGTCCAGCCACAGGTTCTTCGGGTAGATCTCTCGGTCGTAGATCGGCCGGATCAGTTCGGTGCGGAGATCCTTGATCCAGTTGGTCAGCGGCGACGACGTGCGGTGTTCGCGGAGCCCCTCCACGTCGATGGGTGCCGCACAGTACGACGACCCAGCGCCGTACGCGTGTTCCGCGAGGATCTGCCCCCGGTGGTCGACGACCATCGACTCCCCGCCGAAGGTGTCGACCGGCGTGTCCGCGTCGGGCGAGACGTAGTAGGTACCCAGGTTCGGCGCGACGACGTAGCAGGTGTTGTCGAGCGCGCGGGCGCGGTTCTGGATCCGCCAACTGTCGTTCGCCACCAGCGGTTCGGGACACGCGATGCGACAGACGATTTCGGCGCCGTTCATCGCGAGACCGCGGACGTACTCGGGGTACGCGCCCTCGATGGCCAGCGAGATGCCGATCCGGCCGACATCGGTGTCGACGACCGGGAAGAGGTCGTCGAGCCCGTCGCCGTGGTGGTCCCGCCAGTCGTCCCAGACGTCGTGAGGGGAGACGGAGCGCTCGACGGGCAACAGCGGCGTCAGCTTCCGGTGGGTGTGGATCACCTCGCCGTCGGGGCTGATGACGAAGGCGGTGTTGTAGAACTTCTCGTCGTACTCGGGTGCCTTCTCCTTCGCGGAGGCGACGAGGTAGACCTCGAACTCCTTGGCGTACTCGCCGAGCGTGTCCGTCTCCGGTCCCGGGACGTCGATGGCGATTTCCTCCCGGTAGGTCGCGTGATCCATGTCGAACACCTCGTCGGTGAACCCCTGGAGCGCCCCCTCAGGGAGGACCGCGAGCTCGACCGGGAGCTCCAGTCCGCTGAGCCAGGTGGCCGCCGAGAGCGCCTCGTGGATGTGCTCCAGATTCCTCTCGATGTCGCTTCGCTCCTCGGCTCCCCACACCGTCGGGGAGAGACCGACCGCGTTGTACGTCGGTATCTTCGACATCGTGGACGCCTTCACCGGTCGACCCCGAATAGGTTCAGGGTTCCGACGAGCGGACACGAGCGCGGACGTGGCGGCCGGGCGGCGGGCGACGGGCGGTGGACGGCGCACGCCGGAACTGGTGGGCTTTTCACTCTCGGGAGCGAGATTCGGATATGAGCACGCGCGGGACGGTACGGCTAGCGACGCGCGGGTCCGACCTCGCCAGACGTCAGACTGCGAGCGTGGAGGACCGCCTCTCCGCCCGACGCCTCGACGTCGAGACGGTCGAGGTGTCGACCCGCGGCGACGAGATTCGGGACGAACTCATCCATCGACTGGGGAAGACGGGCGCGTTCGCCCGGGCGCTCGACGAGAAGGTCCTCGCCGGCGACGTCGACGCCGCGGTCCACTCGATGAAGGACATGCCGACCGAATCGCCGCCGGATCTGGTCGTCGCCGGGGTTCCGGAGCGCGCTCCGGCGGGCGACGTGCTGGTGACGCCGGACGGCAGCGACCTGGACGGCCTGCCCGACGAGGCGGTCGTCGGCACCTCGTCGCTCCGCCGCGGCGCACAGCTACGGCGCGCTCGTCCCGACCTGCGGGTCGAGCCCCTGCGGGGCAACGTCGACAGCCGGCTGGAGAAGTTGCTCGCGCCCGCGCTCCAGCGGGAACACCAGCGGCGGCTAGACGCGGAAGACGAGGCGGAAGGCGAACATCCGGACGCGTTCGATCTGCCGGTCGAGGAGTGGTTCGACGCCCTCTCGGAGCTGGAGCGACAGGCGATGGAGCGCGCGGTCGAGACGGAGTACGACGCCGTCGTCCTCGCGGAGGCAGGGCTGGCCCGGAGCGGCCTCCTCGACGCCGTCGAAACGGTGCGGCTCCCCACGGAGTCGTTCGTCCCCGCACCGGGGCAGGGCGCCATCGCGGTGACGGCCCGCGGCGACGCGGCAGCCGCCGAAACGATCCGTGACCTCGTGGACGATCCGGTGACACGCACCGAGACGACCGTCGAGCGGACGGTCCTCGCCGAGCTCGGCGGGGGCTGTATCGCGCCCATCGGCGTCCACGCTCTCGTCCAGGGACAGTACGTCCACGTGACGGTTCAGGTGCTCTCGCTCGACGGGACGGAGACGATCGAGCGCTCCGCCGACCTCCCGATCACGGAACACGCCGACGCGGCGGCCGGCCTCGCGGCGGAGCTTCGCGACGCGGGGGCGGCCGAGCTGATCGATCGGGCGCGCGAGGAGGCGAACGGAACGTGATCAGTGACGACGACTGCCCGGCGTCCCGGCCGCGCGTCGCCGTCTTCCGCCCCGACGACGACCGACTGGACGCCGCCCGGACGCTGCTGGCCGACCTCGGTGCCGATCCGGTCACCGACCCCATGCTCGCCGTCGAGCGAACGGGGGCGACGCCACGGCCCGCCGACTACGTCGTCTTCACGAGCAAGACGGGGGCGGAAATCGTCGCGGCGGCGGGGTGGACGCCGGGCGACGCGACGGTCGCCGCCATCGGCCCGAAGACGGCCGAGGCGCTCGAGGCGGCGGGCTACACGGTCGATCTCCTGCCGGAAACCTACACCTCCGCGGGACTGGTCGACTGCCTCGCAGACCGCGTCGGCGACGGGGACGACGGCGCGACCGTCGAGGTGGCCCGGAGCGACCACGGGAGTGCCGTCCTGCTCGACGGACTGCGCGACGCGGGGGCGACCGTCCACGAGACGGTGCTCTACCGCCTGGTACGCCCGGAGGAGTCGGGCGATTCGGCCGACTTCGCCGCGGCGGGCGACCTCGATGCCGCCTGTTTCACCTCCTCGCTGACCGTCGAACATTTCCTCGACGCCGCGGCGGAACGGGGCATCCGCGAGGCGGCGGTCCGGGGACTGAACGACGCCGTCGTCGGCGCTATCGGCGACCCGACTCGGGAGACGGCCGCGTCGCTCGGGCTCGAGGTAGACGTCGTGCCCGCGGAGGCGACGTTCGAGGCGCTGGCCCGTGAGACGGTCGAACGGGTGCGATAGAGACGGTAAATCGAGGATTTATCAGCGATGGCGACCGACTCTCGCTCGATGTCACGACCGGTCCCCGAACTCGCCGACCGGGCGGCCGCGTGCGCCGAGCGCCTCCGGGACGCCGACACCGTCCTCCTGGCGTCCCACATCGACGCCGACGGCCTGACGAGCGCCGCCGTCGCCGCGACGGCGCTCGAACGCGAGGGGATTCCCTTCGACACCGTCTTCGAGAAGCAACTCGACGAGGCGGCCGTTCGCTCGATTGCGGCCACCGACCACGGAACGGTCCTGTTCACCGACTTCGGGAGCGGCCAACTCGACGTCGTCGTCGAGTACGACGACGCCTTCACGCCGGTGATCGCAGACCACCACCAGCCGGCCGACGCCGAGACGAGCTACCACTGCAACCCCCTGCTGGAAGGCATCGACGGCGCGAGCGAACTCTCCGGTGCGGGGGCGGCGTACTGTCTCGCGCGTGCGCTCGACGGCGACGGGACGGACAACCGCGATCTAGCCGCCCTCGCGGTCGTCGGCGCCGTCGGCGACATGCAGGCCGGCGTCGACGGCCTCACCGGCGCCAACGCAGGCATCGTCGCCGAGGGCGTCGAGGCGGGCGTCCTGCGGGAGGAGACGGATCTGGCGATGTACGGCAGGCAGACCCGCCCGCTCCCGAAGCTACTGCAGTACGCCAGCGACGTGCGAATTCCGGGCATCACGGGCGACGAGTCCGGCGCCGTGCGCTTTCTCTCCGGACTGGACGCCGACCTGCGGACGGACGGCGAGTGGAAGCGATGGGTCGACCTCACCGCCGAGGAACGACGGACGGTCGCGAGTACGCTCTTGAAGCGGGCGGTGGCGAGCGGTGTCCCCGCCGACCAGGTGAACGACCTGATCGGGACGACCTACACGCTCGCCGAGGAGGCGGAGGGGACGGAACTCCGGGACGTGAGCGAGTTCTCCACCCTGTTGAACGCGACGGCGCGGTACGACCGCGCGGACGTCGGTCTCGCGGTGTGTCTGGGCGACCGGGACGCGGCGCTGTCCCGTGCGCGAACGCTCCTGCGCAACCACCGAAAGAACCTCTCTGAAGGGGTGGACCTCGTGAAATCGGAGGGTGTGACCGTCGAAGACAACGTCCAGTGGTTCGACGCGGGGACGAGGATTCGGGAGACCATCGTCGGTATCGTCGCGGGGATGGCGCTGGGCGCGGACGGCGTACGCCGGGACCGGCCCATCGTCGCCTTCGCGAACAAGGGAGGCGCCACGGACGGCGACGCCGACAGTGACGGCGAGGTGAAAGTCTCCGCCCGCGGATCGCACGCGCTGGTCCGGCAAGGGCTCGACCTCTCGGCCGTCATGCGGGAGGCGTCGCGGGCGGTCGGGGGCGACGGCGGCGGACACGACGTGGCCGCGGGGGCGACCATCCCGGCCGGAGCCCGGGAGGCCTTCGTCGACGCGGTCGACGACCTCGTCGCCGACCAGTTGGAGTAGCCGAAGCCGTTCGGGATGAGGGTTACCCGCTCGTCGGCCGTACCGCCGCCGATGAGCGACGTCGCCAACCGGAACGTCGTGGAATCGGTCGAGGGGTTGATCGGCGAGACGCCGCTGGTTCGACTCGACGCGTTCGCCGAGAACCTCTTCGGGAAGATCGAGGCAGCCAACGCCTACTCGGTGAAAGATCGGATCGCCCGCGAGATGCTCGACGCGGCGGAGGCGTCGGGCGACCTTCCGCCGGGTGGAACGGTCGTCGAGGCGACGAGCGGCAACACGGGAATCGGCCTGGCGGCGGTCGCGGCAGCCCGCGGCTACGACTGCGTCCTGACGATGCCGGAGTCGATGTCCGCGGAGCGACGGAGCATTCTCGCCGCCCTCGGGGCAAAGCTGGAGCTGACGCCGGCAGCGGCGGGGATGGGTGGGGCGAACCGTCGCGCCGAGGAACTGGCCGCGGCCGACGACGCCGTCCTCGCCCGCCAGTTCGAGAACGAGGCGAACCCGCGCGCACACCGGGAGACGACCGGGCCCGAGATCCGACGCGACACGGGCGGCGGGGTGGACGCCGTCGTCGCGGGCGTCGGCACCGGCGGGACGATCACGGGAGTCGGGGCGTACTTCCGGGACCGAGAGCTGGATGTGACGATGGTTGCCGTCGAGCCCGTGTCGTCGCCGACGCTCACCGAGCAGTGCGACGATGGCCACGACATCCAGGGGATCGGGCCGGGCTTTCTCCCCGACGTGGTGCGGACGGAGCTGATCGACGAGGTGCGGGCGGTGACCGAGGCCGAGGCGCGCGACGCCGCCAGACGGCTCGGTCGGGACGCGGGGCTGCTGGTCGGCATCTCCTCGGGGGCGGCGCTGTCGGCGGCGGCCGACTACGCGAGCAGCCACCCCGCCGAGACGACGGTCGTGATCCTCCCGGACACGGGGGAGCGCTACCTGTCGACGGAGCTGTTCCAGTAGGCTGGCGCCTCGACGGACCGGCCCGGCGGGCTTGACGGCCCGGCACTCCCCGTAACCGTCCGACTTTTGCCGGGCGGACGGGTACGAACGGGCATGGCCGACTTCGATCCCGAGAAGTTCGAGGACAAGTACGCCAACTACTTCACCGAACTCCAGCGCGCGTACAAGAACGCCTTCGAGACGATGAACGACCGGTTCGACTCCGAGCTCGTCCACGCCATCGACCAGCAGGTGCTCAACGAGTCGGAGCCGTTCTACGAGGACGGGGAGTTCCGGATCGAACTCCCCGCGGACCCGGCCGAGCGGGTGACCGCAGTGATCGTCGACGACGAGAAACTGGAGGCGACCCTGGAGCGGTACGTCGACGAAATCGAGGCCGAACTCCGGTCGGTGTTCGGCCTCGGCGAACATGATGAACCAAAGGCCTAAGCCGGTCGGTGCCCTCCGTGCAGGTATGAGTACCGACGCTCAGGACGCCGACGGCGACGGCGAGGACGAGCTCCGCGAGCGCGTGACGAACTTCCTGCGGCGCAACTTCCCGCAGATCCAGATGCACGGCGGGAGCGCCGCCATCCAGCACATCGACACCGAGACGGGCGAAGTGAGCATCCAGCTCGGCGGCGCCTGTTCCGGCTGTGGCATCTCCCCGATGACGATCCAGGCGATCAAAAGCCGGATGGTCAAGGAGATTCCCGAGATCACGAAGGTCCACGCCGACACCGGGATGGAGGGCATGGGCGGCGAGGGCGGCCACGGCGGCATGGAGCCCTCGTTCCCCGGCGAGACGACCGGCGACGACGAATCGAGCGACGAAGGTCCGCAGGCCCCGTTCTAACTCACGCCCGGTTCGCCGCGGCGTTCGTCTCCCAGTTCGGCGACAGCGGCGGCGACGGCCACGACAACACGGCGACGACGGCAGTCGCACCGAAGAGGTGAAGGGTTTAATCCCGCCCCGTCCGTGCTCCGTCCATGGACGCTCGTGAACTCGCCGTGAGTGCGGAGTACCGCGTCGCCATCGAGGAGGGCGACGACTGGCGGGAGGCGATCGAGGGCGTCGCCGATGCGGAGGGAATCGCGTCCGCGTGGTTCACCGGCACCGGGATGGTCAGCGACGCGGACGTGTGGCAGTACGATCCGACGAGCGGGAGCCACCGCGCCGTCCGGTTCGACGAACCGCTGACGGTCGCGGCCTGCGTCGGCGGCGTCGCGGCCGACGCCGGCGACGCGTTCGCCCGCCCCCACGCCGTCCTCACCCGCCCGAGCGGACAGGCGGTCGGGGGGTACCTCAACGCCGCGACGGCCGTCGAGGGGACGGTCCACCTCCGAGCATTCGAGCAGCCGTTCGACCGCCAGACCGGAGTGATGGAGCCGTGACGCCCGACGACGAGCGGTACTTCGAGCGGATGGAGGAACGCCTCGACGAGGCGTTCGACCGCGCGGAGCGGGCGCGGTCCCGGGGGGCCGACCCCACGACGGACGTCGAGATTCCGGTCGCCCGCGACATGGCCGACCGCGTGGAGAACATCCTCGGCATCGAGGGCGTGGCCGAGCGCGTCCGGGAGCTGGACGGCCGAATGAGCCGCGAGGAGGCGGCGCTGGCGCTCGTCACCGACTTCGTCGAGGGGACGGTCGGCGACTACGACACCGACGCCGGGAAAGTCGAGGGCGCGGTCCGGACGGCCGTCGCCCTCCTGACCGAGGGAGTCGTCGCCGCGCCCATCGAGGGGATCGATCGGGTCGAGGTGCTGGAAAACGACGACGGCACGGAGTTCGTCAACGTCTACTACGCGGGACCGATCCGATCGGCGGGCGGGACCGCACAGGCGCTGTCGGTGCTGGTCGCCGACTACGCGCGCACCCTGCTTGGCATCGACGAGTTCAAACCCAGAGACGACGAGGTGGAGCGCTACGCCGAGGAGATCGGCCTCTACGACGCCGAGACGGGGCTCCAGTACACACCCAAGGACAAGGAGACGAAGTTCATCGCCGAACACGTGCCGATCATGCTGGACGGCGAGGCGACGGGCGACGAGGAGGTGTCGGGTTTTCGCGACCTGGAGCGGATCGACACCAACGCCGCCCGTGGAGGGATGTGTCTCGTCCTCGCGGAGGGCATCGCGCTGAAGGCGCCGAAGATCCAGCGGTACACGCGAGAGCTGGACGAAGTCGAGTGGCCGTGGCTGCAGGACCTCATCGACGGGACCATCGGCGAGGATGGCGACGACGAGACGGCGGACGACGACGACGCGGCCGGGGAGCCGGTGGGCGACGACGAGGGCGACGACGAACCGACGGGACCGCCGCGGGTCGAGCCCTCGACGAAGTTCCTGCGCGACCTGATCGCCGGGCGACCGGTGTTCGGGCACCCGTCCGAGGCGGGCGGGTTCCGCCTCCGCTACGGCCGCGCCCGCAATCACGGCTTCGCCACCGCGGGCGTCCACCCGGCGACGATGCATCTCGTCGACGACTTCCTCGCGACGGGGACACAGATCAAGACCGAGCGGCCGGGAAAGGCCGCTGGCGTCGTCCCGGTGGACAGCATCGAGGGCCCGACCGTCCGCCTAGCGAACGGCGAGGTGCGCCGCATCGACGACCCCGCGGAGGCGCTGGCGATCCGCAACGGCGTCGAGGAGATCCTGGATCTGGGGGAGTACCTCGTCAACTACGGCGAGTTCGTCGAGAACAACCACCCGCTCGCCCCCGCGTCCTACACCGTCGAGTGGTGGGAGAAGGAGTTCGAGGGGAGTGGCGCGGACGTACAGGCGCTTCGCGACGACCCGCGGATCGACCTCGCGGAGCCGACCCCCGCCTCGGCGCTCCGCTGGGCGACCGCCTACGACTGCCCGCTTCACCCGGCGTACACCTACCTCTGGCACGACGTGAGCGTCGCGGCGGTCGACGAACTCGCCGACGCCGTCGCGGGAGGTGAGGTGGTCGGCGTCGGGAGCGACGGAGCGGCACACGACTCGACGGACGGGCGGGCCGAGACCGACGACAGCGAGAGGTCGAAGCCGCCTCGGGAAGACGGCGACGCCACCGACAGCGAGGAACCGCGTTCACGTTCTCCGGACGGTCGGCCAGAAGCCGACGACGGCCGGGCGCTGTCCGGCGACGGGGGCGTCGGGGTGGCGCCGGCACGGGGGCGGGGGCACGACGCGGCGGACGAACTGCTCGTCGAGGCGACGGGCGACGTGCGGCGCACGCTCGAATCCCTTCTGGTCGAACACGTCGCGACCGACGGGGGGCTCCGGATCGCCGACTGGCGTCCCCTCGCCCGGTCGCTCGGGGTGTCGACCGACGGCGACGACGACCTCCACCGTGAGTGGACGCTCGCGGACCTCCCACCGGACGCCCGCGAGTACGCCGACGGCGAGAACGCCGTCCGTGCGGTGAACGCGGTGGCGCCCTTTACCGTCCGCGAGCGCGCACCGACCCGGATCGGCAACCGGATGGGACGCCCGGAGAAGTCGGAGAGCCGCGAACTCTCGCCGGCCGTCCACACGCTCTTTCCCATCGGCGAGGCCGGCGGAAGCCAGCGCGACGTGGGGAGCGCGGCCCGCGCCCGCACCGACGCGGGGCAGGGCGTGGTGAACGTCCAAGTCGGCAGCCGGGCCTGTGACGACTGTGGGGAGCCCACCGACCGCACGCGGTGTCCGGCGTGTGGCGCCCACACCGAACCGGTCTACGAGTGCGACTCCTGTGAACGGGTGGTCGAACCCGACGAGTCCGGCCGCGTCCACTGTGACCGCTGTGACCGTGACGTGACCAGCGTCGAGTGGCGACGGATCGACCTCGGGGACCGGTATCGGGAGGCGCTCGACGCCGTGGGCGAGCGGGAGGCGGCGTTCGAGATTCTAAAGGGCGTGAAGGGGCTCACGTCGGCAAACAAGACGCCCGAACCCATCGAGAAGGGCGTCCTCCGCGCGAAACACGGCGTCAGCGCGTTCAAGGACGGCACCGTCCGCTACGACATGACGGATCTCCCGGTGACGGCGGTGCGGCCGGCCGAACTGGACGTGACCGCCGAGGACTTCCGCGAACTCGGCTACGAGACGGACGTCGACGGCGACCGGCTCCGGTTCGACGACCAGCTGGTCGAACTCAAGGTACAGGACATCGTCCTCTCGGACGGCGCTGCGGAGCATTTACTGCAGACCGCGGACTTCGTCGACGACCTGTTGACCGAGTTCTACGACCTGTCGCCGTTCTACGAGGTGGAAAAGCGGGAGGATCTGGTGGGCGAGCTGGTCTTCGGGATGGCGCCGCACACGTCGGCCGCGGTCGTCGGCCGAGTCGTCGGGTTCACGTCGGCGGCGGTGGGGTACGCGCATCCGTACTTCCACGCGGCGAAGCGGCGGAACTGCGACGGCGACGAAGACTGCGTCATGCTCCTCATGGACGGCCTCCTCAACTTCAGTCGGGAGTTCCTCCCCGATCAGCGGGGTGGCCGAATGGACGCCCCGCTCGTCATGTCCTCGCGGATCGACCCCACCGAAATCGACGACGAGGCGCACAACATGGACGTGGTTCGGGAGTACCCGCTGGAGTTCTACGAGGCGACCCGCGAGATGGCCGATCCGGAGGCGGTGGACGTAGCGATTGCGGAGGACTCGCTTGAAACGGACGAGGAGTATCACGGCTTCGATCACACCCACGACACCACCGACCTCGCGCTCGGACCGGACCTCTCGGCGTACAAGACGCTGGGGTCGATGATGGAGAAGATGGACGCCCAACTGGAGTTGGCCCGAAAGCTCCGTGCCGTCGACGAGACGGACGTGGCCGAGCGGGTGATCGAGTACCACTTCCTGCCGGACCTGATCGGTAACCTACGTGCCTTCTCGCGCCAGGAGACGCGGTGTCTGGACTGCGGAGAGTCCTACCGACGAGTGCCGCTCTCGGGCGACTGCCGGGAGTGTGGGGGCCGTGTCAACCTCACCGTCCACGAGGGGTCGGTGAACAAGTACATGGACACCGCCATCCAGGTGGCCGAGGAGTTCGACTGTCGGCCGTACACGAAACAGCGCCTCGAAGTGCTCGAGAAGAGCCTAGAGAGCGTCTTCCAGAACGACCACAACAAGCCGTCGCGGCTCGACGACTTCATGTAGCGCGGCGAGCGAAGCACACATACCGGAAACGGTCGTTACCACGGGTAACGATGCCCTCCACGAGACGCGCCGTCCTCGCTGCGCTGACGGCGATAGCTGGCTGTACGGATCGGTCGAACGAGTCGACACGAACCACGACGCCGGGAGCGACGGGGAGCGCGACGTCGACGCCGGAAGCGACGGAGAGTGCGACACCGACGCCGGCGGGCGAGTCGGGGACCGTCCGGTGGCGATACGCGACGCCACACGACGCGCTCGACGTCGTATCGCTCGGCCCCGGTTCCGACGGCCCGGCGGTGTACGTCGGGAGCGACGGCGGCGGCGAAGGCGAGGGCGGCCACGCCCTCCACGCTGTCGACCCGGCTGACGGAACCGAGCAGTGGCGCGTGTCACTTCCGAATCCGGTCGTGACCGAACCGGTGGCCGTCGAGAGCGGGGCGGAGCCGCGCGTCTACGTCGCCACCCGGCGGGCGAGCGACGCGGCCGAGCTGTACGCGCTCGACCCCTCGCGCGGGACGCGCGTCTGGGGGTTCGACGCCCCCGAGCGACGGCGGCTCTTCCTGCTGGGCGTGACTGACGAGACGGTGTTCGTCGGGACGCGGGATGACGATATGGCGCGGAGCGGCGAGACCATCTACGCGCTGGCCGCCGCGGACGGACACGAGCGGTGGCGCGTAGAGAGCGGCGACGCACTTCCGACCGGCCACGCGATTCGCGGGGAGACCCTCGTCGTGCGGACGCCGGCACGGGTCCGGGCGCTCGACGTGACGACGGGCGCGGAGCGCTGGCGGGTCGACAGTCCGACCGTGATGTACGGACCGGCCGTCGACTCCCGGGGCGAGCGGCTGTTCGTCGCCTACGACGGTGCGGTGCGCGCGCTCGGGCTCACGGACGGGCGCGAGCGCTGGCGCCGCGACGTCGACTTCACGATTTCGGGAGTGCAGACGCCACCGGGAGCAACGGGCACGGCGGTGTTCGTGGCCGACCGCGCGGGGCGGCTGCTGGCGGTGAGCCCGCTGGACGGCACCACGCGGTGGACGCTGTCGGTCGACACCGACGCGTTTCGGCCACACGTCGTCCGGACGAGCGAACGGCTGTTCGTCGGTGGACCGGGCATCTACGCCCTCGATCCGGCCTCCGGCGAGCGCGAGTGGTCGTTCACGTCTTCAGCGGTCGAGATGGGCGTTTACGCCGCGACCACCGTCTTCGCCGCCGTCGGCCACGATCGAATTCACGCCCTCGACCCGGAGAGCGGCGCGGAGCGGTGGCGGTTCGCCCCCGGCCCGATGCTCGCCGGACCGGCCACCGCCGGCGACCTCGCGTTCGTCGGCGTCGAGGGAACGGTGTACGCCCTCGACGGTCGGACGGCGGCGGAGTCCTGACACCACCCCATCCCGTACCCGAGCGCCCGGGCCACGAAGGTGGATGCGTGGCCGAGACGACACGACTCACCGACGGACAGTGTGCGACGGTACGGAACTGCGACCGGCCACGGTGTCGAGGCGGACGACCTGTCGGTCACGGGCGGGACGCCGTCGGCGAACGCGAGCGTGCGGGCCCGTCCGTTCGACGGCGGATCAGCGCCGACCGCGGCAGAGGTTACGGCCGAGGGCGGCGTTGACCGGACGGCGACGGGCGGCGACGGTGACGAACATGACGGCGGCGAAAACGAGCATCGCGCCCGCGACGACGGCCCGGAGATCGCCGGTCAGGTCGCCGCCTACGGCGGCGACGGCCAGCGCCGAGAGCAAAGCGAGAGCGCCGAGAAGCAGCCGAACGGCACGGTCGGTGCCGCCGACGTTCGGTTCCATACCGAGGGTACGGTCTCGACAGGAAAAAGACGTCCGCTACTCCAGGTAGCCCAAGTCGCGCAGGCGCTCCTGTGCCTCCTCGTCCATGTCGGCGACGGCAGCGTCGGTCACGTCGGCGGCGTCACCGGTCCACGCGCCGCCGATGCGGGACTCGAAGGCCGCGAGGACGCGTTCGGTCTCCGCGATGGCGCCGTCGTCCGCGCCCGCGAGGTCGGTGCGCTCGTCGGGGTCGGCGTCCAGCCGGTAGGCCTCGTCGTCGATCCGGTCGATCCGGACGTACTTCGCGTCGGGACGGCGCGCGGCGCGCATCCGGGCGTAGAACCGGGAGTCCTCGGGGAGGTCGATTCCGGCGCTGGCGGCCTTCTCCTCCAGCTGTTTGAGTTCGACGACGGGACGGGAGTACTCGACGAAGCCGTACGCCCCGCCCCCGGCCGCGGCCTGGCCGGGGTCGGGGTCGTCGACGCCGTCGAAGGCGCGGTAGTCGGCCGAGAGAAGCGACCGGGTCGGGTCGCGGGCGACGGCCGTCTCGCCGGCGGCGGCGGACTCGCCACCCTCGACATCGAGGGCGTCGAGGACCGTGTGGTACAGGTCGATCAGTTCGACGGTGTCGGTCCGGCGTCCGCCGTCGAGGGCGGGATGTTTGACCAGAAGCGGGACGTTAACCAGTGGGTCGTAGAGACAGAACTCGTGGCCGTACAGGTCGTGTTCGCCGTGAAGTTCGCCGTGGTCGGCCGCGACGATGACGGTCGTGTCCGCCCACTCCCCTTCCGCTTTCAGCCAGTCGAACAGCCGGGTGAGCTGGGCGTCGATGTGGGCGATTTCGGCGTCGTACAGCCCCCGAATGTCGGCCCACTCCTCGTCGTCGATGTCGCGGGCGCCCGAGTTGTACTCCTTGGAGTTCTGACACACTTCGGTCGAGTCGACGCCGGGGGCGAACTCCGCGGCGAACTCGTCGGGGGGGTGGTACGGGAGGTGGGCGTCCATCAGGTTGATGAACGCGAACCAGTCGTCCGACGCCTCGACGAACGACTTGGTGCGATCGATCACGGCCGGCGTCTTGGAGTCGGCCCCCTCGCCGCCCGCGAAGTACTCGTGGGCGACGTTGCCCAGGGAGACGAGTTTGTCCGCGAGGGTTCGGAGGCGGTCGTTGTCGTTCATCGTCTTCCAGGCACGCGCGAGCGGGCCCGAGAGCAGGTCGCCCGGCATCACCTCGAAGAAGTTGTCCTGGTCGTCGAAGCCGTCGGTGAGGTGGGTGTAGGGCGTGATCCAGGCGTTCGAGGAGTAACACGCGGTGTCGTAGCCGGCGGCCGAGAGCGTCTCGGCGAGCGTCGTGGCGCCCTCGAGATACGGGTTCTCCTGATCGGCGCCGTGTTGACTGGGGTAGAGCCCCGTAAACATGGAGGCGTGGACGGGGAGCGTCCACGGCGCGGGGGCGACGGCCTCCTCGAAGACGGTCGCCTCGGCCGCGAAGTCGGCGAGACCGGGCGTGGTCTCCCGATGGTAGCCGTAGGGCGTGAGGTGATCCGCCCGAACCGTGTCCATGACGACGAAAAGGACGTTACCGGGGGCGTCGCTCGACATAGCGATCAGTGTGTCGGTCGCGCGAATAAAGCCCGCGGATCGGCGCGACCCTACCGCCAGTCGTCGAGGACGGTCGCGTCGCGGAGCTGGATCGACAGCCAGGCGCCGTCACGGGAGACGTCGGCGATGACGAACTCCGAGGTGCCGGCCCCCTCGTCAACCGAGGCCATGACATCCGAGCTCTCTCCCCCAACGGTCGTCACGTCGGTCGCCATGTATGTTAGATAGTAACACTCTCATATAAATACGTCGATACGAGGGAGGGACGGGCGGGCCTTCGCAGAGTATTAGAGGGTGGGCGGCGGAACGGGGAGCATGCACGTAGCCGACGCGATGACGCCCCGCGCGGACGTCGTCACCGTCGACCTCCCGGGGACCCGGGACGACGCCCTCGAGTATCTGCAGGATCGGGGCTTCTCGTCGATTCCCGTCGTCAAGTCGACGGCGGACGGCGAGCAGTACCGCGGCCTCGTCTCGCGAGACGACCTCATCGAGAACCCCGACGAAGACCAACTCGCCCTGCTGATGCGGGACGTGCCGACGACGACGGCGGAGACCGATATCGTCGACGTGGCGTCGACGATGCTCGCCGAGAACGCCCGTCGGCTCCCGGTCGTCGACGACGAACTGGAGGGAATCATCACCGTGACCGACGTGGTACGGGCCATCGCACGCGGCGACGTAGACGGCGAGACGCCGGTGGCGTCGCTGGCGTCGGCGGCCGTGAACACCACCTACCACGAGACGCCACTGCCCGTCGCGGAGCGGGAGATCAAATACGCTGGCGTGCCGTACGCGATCGTTCTCGACGACGAGGGCGAGATGACGGGGATGCTCACGGAGGTCGACATCCTCGAAGTGGCTCGCGTAGTGGAAGGCGAGGACGACACCGGTGAGAGCATCGCCAATCAGGACGACGAGTGGATGTGGGAGGGGATCAAGGCGGTCGGCAATCGCTACTTCCCCACCCGGAACGTCGAGATCCCGCGCGAACCCGTCGCGACGTTCATGACGGCGGACGTGGTGACCGTCTCGGGACGGAAGACGGCAAAGGAAGTCGCCAAACTCCTCCTCTCGAACGACATCGAACAGGTCCCGCTGATCGACGGCGGCGCGCTCGCGGGTATCGTCCGCGACGTGGATCTTCTGAAGGGCGTATGAGCGACGCGCGCGCGATCACCGAACTCGCGAAGCGTCGGGGCTTTTTCTTCGGAGCGAACGAGGCCTACGGCGGCGTCGCGGGCTTTTACACCTTCGGCCCGGAGGGTGCGGCGCTCAAACGCAACGTCGAGTCGGCGTGGCGGGACCGCTTTACCGTCCGCGAGGGCAACGACGAAATCGAGGCGCCGACGATCGGTCCCGAACCCGTCTTCGAGGCGTCGGGCCACCTCGACGGCTTCGACGACATGCTCGTCGAGTGTGGCGAGTGTGGCGAGAGCCACCGCGCCGACCACCTGATCGAAGACGCGAGCGACATCGAGGAAGCCGAGAGCCTCCCGATCCCGGAGGTCGAGGAGCTGATCGGAACCTACGAGATCAGCTGTCCCACCTGCGGCGCCACCCTCGCCGGCCGGTCGGTCGAGGAGTTCAATCTCATGTTCGAGACAGCCATCGGTCCCGGCTCCGGCCAGCCCGGCTACCTCCGTCCCGAGACGGCGCAAGGCATCTTCGTCGAGTTCCCGCGATTGAAGGAGTACGCCCGCAACACGCTGCCGTTCGGAATCACACAGATCGGCCGCGCCTACCGCAACGAGATCAGCCCCCGGAAGGGCATCGTCCGAACCCGGGAGTTCACGCAGGCGGAGCTAGAGCAGTTCGTCGACCCCGACACCGACGAACCCCCGCTCGACCGCGTGGCGGACGTGTCGGTGCGGCTCTACCCCGCCGACGAGCAGGAGGATCCCGAGGGCGGCTACGTCGAGACGACGGTCGGCGAGGCGGTTTCGGAGGATATCATCGCCAGCGACTGGGTGGCCTACTACCTCGGCGTCGCCCGCGAGTGGTACGACCGGATCGGCGTCGACGGCGACCGCTTCCGGTTTCGCCAGCATCTCCCCGGCGAACGCGCCCACTACGCCGCCGACTGCTGGGACGCCGAGAGCGAGGTGAGCGGCGCCGTCGACGACCTCGACGACCCCGCGAGCGGCGACTGGATCGAGATTGCGGGCTTTGCCTACCGCGGCGACTACGACCTCTCGAAACACGCCGAACACGCCGCCGACGACTTCACCGTCTTCGAGCAGTACGAGGAGCCGCGGACGGTCGAGCGCGCGGTCGTCGAGCCGGACATGAGCGTCCTCGGCCCGGAGTTCGGCGCGCGGGCCGGCGACGTGGCCGACGCACTGTCCGACCTCGCGGCGCGCGATCCCGAGGCGTTCGACGGCGAACGCGTGACCGTCGAGGTGGACGGCGAACGCGTGACCGTCGACGCCGACGTGGCGAACTTCCGGGTCGAAAAGCAGACCGAGGCGGGCGAACACGTCACGCCCCACGTCGTCGAACCGTCCTTCGGCGTCGACCGGACGGTGTACACGCTGATCGCGCACGCGTACGACGCCGACGTGATCGACGGCGAGGAGCGCACGTACCTCTCGCTCGCGCCCGAGGTGGCGCCGACGGACGTGGCGGTGTTCCCGCTGGTGAGCGACGACGAACTCGAGGCGCTCGCCGGCGAGGTGGTCGCGACGCTGCGCGACGCCGGACTGTCGATCGCCCACGACGACTCCGGCAACATCGGGCGGCGCTACCGTCGACAGGACGAGGTGGGGACGCCGCTGTCGGTGACGGTCGATCACGAGAGCGTCGAGCGGGAGGTACAAACGGTGACGGTCCGGGACCGGGACACGACCGAGCAGGTGCGGATCCCGGTGGCGGAACTCCCGGATCGACTCGAGGCCATCCTCGACGGGCGGTCGTCGTTCACCGACCTCCTCGACGGCTACGAGCGCGTCGAGACGGACGTGACACGCTCCTGAGGATGGAGGTCGCTGGGAGCCGACCATGACCGCGGGCGCCGAACTCAAGCGGCGCACGGTTCACGCCAGCGGCGTCGGGTTCCCGGCGCTCTACCTCCTCAACCTCGCCGAGTGGCGGACGGTCGGCTACCTGCTGATCGTCGGCTCGGCGGTCGCCGCGGTACTCGAAGCGATTCGACTCGGCGTCGGCCTCGACTGGGCCATCTACGAGACGCTCACCCGCGAGTACGAACGGGACAACGTCGCGGGGTACGCGCTCTACATGTTCAGCATGACCGGCGTCGCGTCGGTGTTCGATCCGGCCGTCGCCGTCCCCGGGATGTTGATGCTCGCGCTCGGCGACCCGGTCAGTGGCCTCCTCGGGTCGAACGAGGCGGGGCGAGCGAAGCGGGCGGGCGTCATCGCCGTCATGTTCGGCGTCTGTTTCGCGCTCGCGGTGCCGGTGCTCGTGGGGACCGCCCCGCTCTCGACGGTGCTCGCCGCCGCCGCCGTCGGCGCCGCGGGGGCGACGGTCGCCGACGGCTTCACGCCCGTCGTCCGGGGCTACGTCCTCGACGACAACCTCACCATCCCTCCGGTCGCGTGTGTAGGGATCTGGCTGGTGTTGCGCGTCGCCGGATAACGTCGGGGCGACCGACCGCGCACGACCAGCAAGAACCTCAAATATTCAGTCATATTGGGATACCTGTCGATACCCGATAAAGTTCGAACCGCCTGACTGAGAGACGTAAATATCGGAGACCTACAGCGTCACCGATATGACCGTGCTGACGATGGCGAACCTCCTGTCACACTCGACGGCGGCGGTGTCCTGGGACGACTGGCGCTACAACATCTCCATCGTCACGCTCGGCAACGCCTTCGCCGGCGTCGCCACGATGGGCGCGGCCTACTGGGACATCAGCGCGTCCGACAAGCTCGAACCGCTCGGCGGCTCGTCCGCCCGGCCGAACTTCAGCAGCGCCGCCGCCGACTGATACTGTCGGCAGTGACGACGGTTCTGACGCGAAGGTGAGTCCCCGGCTCCCGTGCGACGCCGGACCGAGCGACGTCCGCCGACGCCGGATCACGTCACTCCCCTATGTTTAACAGGCTCACGTCGCAGACGAACGTATGGTGAACGCACTCTGTCGTGCCCCGGCGGAAGAACTCGCGCTACGGGTTCGGCGGGGCGACCTCTCGCCCGTCGACGTAGTCGAGGCACATCTCGATCGGATCGCCGATCTGAACGACGAGATCAACGCGTACGTCCACGTCTTCGACGACCGGGCGCGGGAAGCGGCCCGCGAAGCCGAGGCGGCGGTCGAGGCCGGCGATCCGCTCGGGCCGCTCCACGGCGTCCCGGTCGCGATCAAGGACCTCGAACACGTCAGGGGCGCCCCGACCACGTTCGGATCGAAGCCCATGGCCGAGTTCGTCCCCGCGGAGAACTCCCTCGTCGTGGACCGCCTGCTCGAGGCGGGAGCCATCGTCCTCGGCAAGACGAACACGCCGGAGTACGGACACAAGGGAACGACAGACAACCGACTGTTCGGCCCGACGAGCACGCCGTTCGACACGGCGAACAACGCCGGGGGATCCTCGGGCGGGAGCGCCGCGGCCGTCGCCGCCGGCCTCGCCCCCCTCGCACAGGGCTCGGACGGTGGCGGGTCCGTGCGCATCCCCTCGGCGTTCTGTGGCGTCTTCGGGATCAAGCCGACCTACCGGCGCATCGCCCGCCCGAACCGCCCGAACGCGTTCACACACACGCCGTTCTCACAGCTCGGCCCACACGCCCGGAGCGTCCGCGACGCGGCCCTAGCCCTCGACGTACTGGTCGAGCCCCATCCCGGGGATCCGATGGTCGCCCCCGACGACGGGATCGAGTTCCTCGCGGCGACGGATCGCGGTATCGACGGCTTCGAGGTGGCGTACAGTCCCGATCTGGGAGTGTTTCCGGTCGAGGCGCCCGTTCGCGAGGCCGTCGAGGACGCGCTCCCGGCGTTCGAGCGAGCGGGCGCCGACGTCACGAGGGTGGACGTGAGCTATCGCGGGCGGACGCGGGCGGAACTCGAGGAGGCGTGGCTGTCCGGATTCCGGGTCAAGTTCGGGGCGCTGGTCGAGAACAAACTGGCCGACGGCGTCGACTACCTCGGCGAAGACCGGTCGGCGGCGACGCCGGAGTTCGCCGCGATGGCCGAGGCGGGGACCGCCATGGATGCCGTCGACTACAAGCTGATGGACGACGTTCGCACGGACGCGTTTCTCGGGATCCAAGAGGTCTTCGAGGAGTACGATCTGTTGGTCGCACCGACGCTCGCGGTCGAATCGGTCGAGAACGACCCGGACGCGGGCACCGTCGGCCCGAGCGAGGTGAACGGCGAACCCGTCGATCCGCTCATCGGGTGGTGTCTCACCTACCCGTTCAACCTGACCGGCCATCCCGTCGCGAACGTCCCCGCGGGACGGGCCGCCAGCGGGATGCCGGTGGGGCTGCAGGTGATCGCCCCGCGGTTCGCCGACGACGACGTGCTCGCGGCCAGCGCCGCCGTCGAGCGCGTGCGCCCGTGGGCCGATAGCTACGCGGGGCTGTGACCGCCGACGGGCCCGCGCGGCGACGGGGACAACCGGAGCCCGAACGGGGAACGTGCCGATCATCGTTTCGGGGGTTTCGGTCCTCGATCGCCCACTTATATCGGTTTCAATCGGCGGAATACAACCTTATACACCGTATATCCGATAATATATCGGACGTTCGTCGTCGTAGGAGCCTATAACTCTGAGTTCATAAACGATTACGCTTATACACCGCACACAACACATACTGATACGAGAAAATGTGGAAGATACTGGCCAATATCCGGTCAAAGTTCGACGTTCGGCGTTCCCGGGTGAGCATCGATGAGTAACGAGAAGGAAGCGTGGAAGGAGGGAATGTACGGCGACGAGGTTCGCGAGAAACTCGTCGAGTTCGCCGAAAAGGGCTGGGAGTCGATCCCCGAGGACGAGCGGGACATGTGGTTCTCCCGGTTCAAGTTCTGGGGCGTCTTCCACCAGCGCGACGGACAGGAGGGCTACTTCATGCTGCGGCTGGCGAACGCCAACGGTCAGCTGACGGCCGAGCAGCTCCGGGCGATCGGCGAGGTGGCCCGCGACTACGCTGCCGGGCCGATCGACGATCCCGAGTTCGGCGACACCTGGATCGACCTCACGACCCGCCAGTCGATTCAGCTCCACTGGATCAAGCTCGAGGACGTCCCCGCCATCTGGGACAAACTGGAGTCGGTCGGCGTGACCACCCGCTCCGCCGGCGGCGACACGATGCGCAACATCGTCGGCTGTCCGGTCGCGGGGAAAGACACCGCGGAGCTGGTCGAGACGCTCCCCATCCTCGAACGGCTGGAGGAGGACCTCCGCGGCGACGACACCCTGGCGAACATGCCCCGGAAGTTCAACATCAGCGTCACGGGGTGTCGCGAGGGCTGTGCGCAGGACGCGATCAACGGGATCGGCCTCGGACCGGCCGAGAAAGAGCTCGACGCGTCGGAGACACCTGGGGAAGCCGGCGAGAGCCAGGTCGTCACCGGGTTCAACGTCCGGATCGGGGGCGGCCTCGGCGGACGGGAGTCCCGCCGTACGCGGAGCATCGACACCTTCGTGACGCCGGAGAACGCCTACGAGGTGGTTCGGGGATTCGTCGAGCTCTACCACGAACACGGCCGCCGGGACAACCGCCAGCGAAACCGGAGTTGCTTCTTCGTCGAGGTGGAGAGAACCGAGACGATCCGGGAGCTCCTGCAGGAGTACGTCGACGTCGACCTCCACCGCGCCGGCCGGAGCGTCCGCGACGAGTACACGTACAACGCGGGACGGCCGCCCGAGGAGGGCAAGGCCGACCACGTCGGCGTTCACGAACAGCCGAGCGGCGACCACTACGTCGGGCTGTCGGTCCCCGTCGGGCGGCTGACCGCCCGGGAGACCATCGCACTCGCCGACCTCGCCGAGGCGTACGGCTCGGGCGAGATTCGGCTCACCCGCCGGCAGAACCCGCTGATCATGGACGTCGACGATGAGTCGCTCGACGCCCTCCTCTCCGAGCCGCTCCTGGACACGTACCGCCCGTCGCCATGATCGAACGCGCGTCGTGCGAAGACGCGTGCACCGCGACGGGGACGCTCAACACCACCACCGACCGCGCCCACGAGGTGGGCGTCGATCCGCCGGCGGTCACCGTCGTCGGCGACGTGGTGGCGGTGCGCGACCGAGTGTCGGAGTATCCGCGTGCCGCGTGACGATCCGGCCGTGCCGACGAAGTGACACGCCGGGCGTTCGCAAGATATTAGTAGCGAGCCGCGACTTCTATCGACAATGGACTGGACACCGATGCTCCCGTCCGAACGCGTCCGACCCGCGGCCCGACGACTGCGACGACGGGGCCGTTAGGCCCACCTTTCTCTCACTCCCCTCGTCCGTCCGAACCTGCAGCGCCCCGCCGTGAGCGCCCCGTTTCTCATTTTATTTCAATTACAAAAACGTAGAATTTAAGTCCGTGAGGGGTCGAGAAGTCGGTAATGACACGTGTGGCACTCGCGTTCTCCGGTGGCCTCGATACGACAGTGTGTGTTCCGCTCCTCGAGGAGGAGTGGGGGTACGACGAGGTCGTCGGCGTCACGGTCGACGTTGGACAGCCCGAGGAGGAGTTCGCCGAGGCCGAGGAGACGGCCGAGGCGCTCGACCTCGAACATTACGTCGTCGACGCCAAAGACGAGTTCGCGGCGCTGTGCATGGAGTCGGTCCGCGCCAACGCCACGTACCAGGGCTACCCGCTCGGGACGGCGCTGGCGCGGCCCGTCATCGCCGAGGCGATCCTCGACGTGGCGACGGCACAGGACTGCGACGCCGTCGCCCACGGCTGTACGGGGAAGGGCAACGACCAACTCCGGTTCGAGGCCGTCTGGCGCGCCTCCGACCTGGAGGTCATCGCACCCGTGCGCGAACTCGGACTGACCCGCGAGTGGGAGATGGAGTACGCGGCCGAGAAGAATCTGCCAGTCGAGGGCGGCAACGAGGGGGTCTGGAGCATCGACACGAACCTCTGGAGTCGCTCCATCGAGGGTGGCGACCTCGAACGGCCGGGTCACGTCCCCGGCGAGGAGATCTACGACTGGACGCAGGCACCGTCGGGTGACCGTGAGGAAGTCGAGATCACCTTCGAGAACGGCTACCCCGTCGCCGTCGACGGCGAGGGGATGGAGCCGGTCGCCCTGATCGAACACCTCAACGAGGTGTCGGGAAAACACGGCGTCGGCCGTACCGACATGATGGAAGATCGGATGCTCGGGCTGAAAGTGCGCGAGAACTACGAGCACCCGGCGGCGACGACGCTGCTGAACGCCCACGAGACCCTGGAGTCGCTCGTGTTGACCAAAGAAGAGCGCGACTTCAAGCGACTCGTCGACGACGAGTGGTCCCAGAAGGGGTACGAGGGGCTCGTCGACGCGCCGCTGATGGGGGCCCTGGAGGGCTTCATCGACGCCACCCAGACCCGCGTGACCGGCACCGTGACGATCCGGCTGGAGGGCGGACAGGCCCGCCCGGTGGGTCGCGACAGCGACTACGCCGTCTACGACGAGAGCTTCGCCTCGTTCAACACCGAGGACGTGGGGTCGATCACGCAGGCCGACGCGACGGGCGTCGCGAAGTACCACGGCTTCCAGGAGCGCCTCGCCGCGAAGGTGCTCGCGAAGGCCAACGCCGAGGAGGAGTAGCCGTGCACGTCGGCCTCCTCTACTCGCGGATCCGGCGCGACGAGAAGCTCCTGCTTTCGGCGCTTCGCGAGCGCGACCACGAGGTGACGAAAATCGACGTCCGCAAGGAGCGGTTCAACATCCACGAGGCGCCCGACGCGTTCGACGACGTCGACATCGCGATCGACCGCTGTCTGGCGACCAGTCGGAGCCACTACGTGACGCGCTTTCTGGACGCCTACGGCGTCCCGGTCGTCAACTCGGCGGCGACGGCCGAACTCTGTGCGGACAAGGTGAAAAACAGCCTCGCCCTGGAGGCGGCCGGCGTCCCGACGCCGAACACCGACGTTGCCTTCACGACCGACAGCGCCCTCGAATCCATCGAGGCCTTCGGCTACCCCTGCGTCCTCAAGCCCGTCATCGGGTCGTGGGGGCGCCTGATGGCCAAGGTCGACTCCCGGAGCGCCGCCGAGGCCATCTTAGAGCACAAGGCCACCCTCGGCCACTACGAGCACAAGGTGTTCTACATCCAGGAGTTCGTCGAGAAGCCGGGGCGTGACATCCGTGTCGTGGCCACGGACGGCGAACCGGTCGCCGCGATGACCCGAAGTTCGGACCACTGGCTCACCAACGCCGCGAAAGGCGGCGAGGTGAACGAGTTCGCGGTGGACGAGGAGATGGCCGACCTCGTGAAGCGAGCGTCCGACGCCGTCGGGGGCGGACTGCTCGGCGTCGACCTCATGGAGACGGGCGACTCCTACACCGTCCACGAGGTGAACCACACGGTGGAGTTCAAGGCGCTCGACTCCTGTGTCGACTTCGACGTGCCCGCGGCCATCGTCGACTGGCTGGAGACCAAAGCCGAACGGGAGGCGACGGCATGAGCGGCGGGTACACCGCGAGCGTCGTCGGTGCGAGCGGGTTCACGGGCGGCGAACTCCTCCGCTTGCTCGACGGCCATCCCGAGTTCGAGGTGGTCCAGGCGACGAGTCGGAGCTACGAGCGCAAGACGGTGGGCCACCAACACCCCAACCTCCGGGGGATGGACCTGCGATTCAGTTCGCCCCAGGAACTCGACTCCGTCGACGTACTCTTCGCCGCGACGCCACACGGCGTCTCGATGGAGCGCATCGACGCGTTTCGAGACGCCGCCGACACGGTGGTGGATCTGAGCGCCGACTTCCGACTCGGCAGCGAGGCGGCGTACGACGAGTGGTACGACGGCCACGACCGGCCGGAACTGCTCGCGGAGGCCGAGTACGCCCTGCCGGAGCTCAACCGCGAGAATCTCCCGGGTGCCGACCTCATCGCCTCGGGCGGCTGCAACGCGACGGCGACCATCCTGGGGCTGAAGCCGCTGTTCGACGCCGGGCTTCTGTCGGGCGACGAGCGGGTCGTCGTCGACGTGAAGGTGGGCTCTTCGGAGGGTGGGGCGGGGGGCGGCGCCGCCTCCTCGCACCCCGAGCGGTCGGGCATCGTCCGCCCGTACGCCCCGACCGGCCACCGACACGAGGCCGAAATCGAGCGGTTCCTCGGGCTGTCGGTCTCGTTTACCGTCCACGCGGTGGACATGACCCGCGGCGCCGCCGCGACCTGTCACGTCTTTCCCGACGGCCCAGTGCGGAAAAAAGAGCTCTGGAGCGCCTACCGCGAGAGCTACGGCGACGAGCCGTTCGTGCGCACCGTCGCCGGCGGAGGTGGCGTCTACCGCTACCCCGAACCGAAGGCGGTCGCCGGCACGAACCACGGCGAAGTCGGCTTCGAGGTCGACCCCGGGAACGAGCGATTGGTCGTGTTCTCGGCCATCGACAACATGATGAAAGGGTCGGCGGGACAGGCGGTCCACGCCGCCAACCTCGCGCTCGGCATCGAAGAGACGGCCGGCCTGGAGTTCCAGGGGCTGCATCCCGTGGGGGCGCCGTAGGATGACGGTAGTGGTGAAAATCGGCGGCGCGAAGGCGGTCGATCCCGCCGGCGCCGTCGGGGACGTCGCGGCTCTCGTCGACGACGGCGAACCCGTCACCGTCGTCCACGGCGGCTCGACCGCGGTCGACGACCTGCTGGATCGGCTGGGAATCGAGCCGACGTACGTCGAGACACCGGACGGCGTCGTCGGCCGCTTCACCGACGAGGCGACGATGGAGGCGTTCACGATGGCGATGAGCGGGGTGAACGCGGACCTCGTCGCCGACCTCCGCAAGGCGGGCGTCGACGCCGTCGGGCTCTCGGGCGTCGACGGCGGCCTGATCACCGGTCCCCGGAAGTCCGCGGTCCGGGTGATCGAGGACGGCAAGAAGAAGATCAAGCGCGGCGACCACTCGGGGAAGATCGAGTCGGTGAACGCCGAGTTGCTGGAGACGCTGCTCGCGGACGGCTACACGCCCGTCGCGGGGCCGCCGATGCTCGCCGACGACGGCGTCCCGGTCAACACCGACGCCGACCGCGCGGCCGCCGCGGTGGCGGGCGCACTCGGCGCGACGCTCGTGATCCTCACCGACGTGGCGGGCGTCTACGCCGATCCGGACGACCCGTCGACGCTGATCGAGTCGGTGACTACCCCCGCGGCGTACGAGGCGCTCACCGACGCCGCCGAGGGGTTCATGACGAAGAAGGTGATGGCCGCGACGGAGGCGCTGGAGTCCGGCGCGAGCGAGGTAGTCGTCGCCGACGCCGACGCCGACGCCCCCGTCACGGCAGCACTGGGCGGAAGCGGTACACACATCCATCGGAGTGCCCTGGAGGACATATGAGCGGGTTCGTCTTCTCGGAGAAACCCATCGGCATCGAGCGCGGCGAGGGAGCGACCCTCTACGCCGACGACGGCACCGAGTATCTCGACTTCGGCGCGAGCTACGCCGTCACCCCCGTCGGTCACTGCCACCCGCAGGTCGTCGACGCGGTGAAGTCACAGGTCGAGGATCTCATGTACGTCCAGGCGTCTTACCCCGTCGAGGGGCGGACCGAACTGTACGAGAAGTTGGCGACGGTGTCGCCGCCGGGGCTGGACAACGTCTGGCTCTGCAACTCGGGGACCGAGGCCAACGAGGCGGCGATGAAGTTCGCCCGCAACGCGACCGGCCGGTCGAAGATCGTCGCCACCCGTCGAGGGTTCCACGGCCGCACCCTCGGTGCCCTCGCGATGACGTGGAAAGACAAGTACAAGCAGCCGTTCGAACCGCTCGCGGGTGGGGTGGAGTTCGTCACCTACGGCGACGGCGAGGAACTCGCCGACGTGGTCGACGAGGAGACGGCCGCCGTGTTCCTCGAACCCATCCAGGGTGAAGGGGGGATCCACCCCGCCGACGCGACGTATCTCCGGCGGGCCCGCGAGGTGACCGAGGCGGCGGGTGCCGCCCTCGTCTTCGACGAGATTCAGACCGGTGTCGGCCGGACTGGGACGCTCTGGGCCTGCGAGCGCGCGGAGGTCGACCCCGACATCCTCACGACGGCGAAAGGCATCGCCAGCGGCCTGCCGCTCGGCGCGACGGTCTGTGCCGACTGGATCGCCGACGCCGACCCCGAGCACGGCTCGACGTTCAGCGGCGGGCCGGTCGTCTGTGCCGCCGCCAACGCCACCCTCGACGTGGTGGTCGAGGAGGACCTCCCGACGCGGGCGGCCGACGTCGGGAGCTACCTGATGGAGTCGGTCGAGGCCGCCGACCTCCCCGTCCGCGACGTGCGCGGACAGGGGCTGATGATCGGCCTCGAGGTGAAGCGGGGGTCGAACCGCCTGCTTCGCGACCTCGCGCTGGAAGAACAGGTGCTGGCGCTCCCGGCCGGTCGGACGGTGCTGCGCCTCCTGCCGCCGCTGACCATCGGCGAGGAGCACGCCGACCGCTTCGTCGACGCGCTGGAGGCGGTGCTGGGATGACCACGAGCGGGGTGGACTCCGACCGCGACGACCTCGACCGCGACGTGGCGGACACGGAGCTAACCGACGCCCAGCGTCTGCTGGTCGACCTCGTAGCGATCCCTTCGCCGTCGGGCGAGGAGGAGACGGCGGCCCGACATCTCGCCGACTTCTTCGAGTCCCACGGCCGCGAGGCGCGGATCGACGAGGTGGGGAACGTCCACGCGCCCGCAGACGACGCCGTCCTCCTGACCTCCCACATCGACACCGTGCCCGGCGACATCCCGGTGCGGATCGAACAGGAGGACGACGAGCGGGTGCTTCGGGGTCGCGGGAGCGTCGACGCCACCGGCTCGCTGGCGGCGATGGCCGTCGCGGCGGTGGAGACGGGCGTCAGCTTCCTCGGTGTCGTCGGCGAGGAGGTCGACTCCCGGGGCTCGCGACACGTGATCGAGAGCGACCGGCCCGAACCCGGCGCCGTCGTCAACGGCGAGCCGAGCGGGTGGACGGGCATCACGCTCGGCTACCGCGGCCTGTTGGCGGGGACGTACGTCGCCACCAGCGAGTCGGGCCACACCTCCCGCCCGGAGAACAACGCGATCCAGGACGCGATGGACTGGTGGGCCGACGTCGAAGACGAGTTCGACCCCGACGAGTACCTCCCCGTCTTCGAACGGGTCACCTGCAAGCCGACGGGCTTCGAGGGTGGCCCGAGCGCGGACGGCCTCTCCGTCGAGGCGACGATGGAGGTGCAGTTCCGCGTTCCGCCGGAGTACACCGTCGACGACGTGCGGGAGGTGGCCGACGGCCAGTTGGAGACGGGCACGGTCCACTGGTACGACCACGTCCCGCCGGTGATGCAGAGTCCGCGAACGGACGCCGCGCGGGCGTTCCGGGCCGCCATCCGGACGGCCGGCGGCGAGCCCCGCCTCCTCCGGAAGACGGGGACCGCGGACATGAACGTCTTTGCGTCCGCCTGGGACTGCCCGATGATCACCTACGGTCCCGGCGACTCGGATCTGGATCACGCGCCCAACGAGCACCTCCCGCTCGACGAGTACGACCGCTCGATCGAGGTGCTGATCGACGCCTGCGAACGCCTACAATGATCGAGACCACCGACCTCCTCGACGTGGACGACCTCACGGCCGAGGACCTCGAGACGGTGTTGGACCGTGCGGCGGCCATCAAGGCCGGCGAGGACGAAACCGACCTGAACCGGCGGACGCTCGCGATGGTGTTCGAGAAACCGAGCACCCGCACCCGGACGTCGTTCGAGACAGCGATGACCCGCCTCGGCGGGCACGCCATCTTCCTCGGTCCGGACGATATCCACCTGGGGAGCGGCGAACCGGTCAAGGACACCGCCCGCGCGCTCGCGGGCTACGCCGACGCCATCATGGCGCGGCTGTTCGACCACGACGATGCGGCGGAACTCGCCGCCTACGCGGACGTACCGGTCGTCAACGGCCTGACGGACGACGCCCACCCCTGTCAGACGCTCGCTGATCTGCTGACGATACGGGAACGCTTCGGCGGCTTCGACGACGTGACCGTCGCCTGGGTCGGCGACGGCAACAACGTCGCCCAGTCGTTCGTTCTCGGGGCGGCGCTGGCCGACCTCGACCTCGTCGTCGCCACGCCACCCGAGTACGGCATCGACGCCGACGTGCTGGATCGGGCCGCGGCGCTCGGCTCGACCCCTCGCCTCGTCGACGACCCCGACGCGGCCGTCGCCGACGCGGACGTCGTCTACACGGACGTCTGGGTGTCGATGGGCGAAGAGGACCAGCGCGAGGAGAAACTCGCGGCGTTCGAGGGCTACCAGGTGAACGGCGACCTCCTCGCGGGCAGCGACGCCGCGGTGATGCACTGCCTGCCCGCCCACCGTGGCGAGGAGATCACCGACGAGATAGTCGAGAGCGACCGCGCCATCGTCTGGCAGCAAGCCGAGAACCGACTCCACGCCCAGGCCGGACTGCTGGTCGAGTTGCTGGCGTAACCGGGCGTGCGTCCCTCACGGCCGACCACCGGAGCATTTTGTTCAACTGATCAACGTATATCAATCCACGCGCGTCGTGCGAGCGGCGCACACGCGCCCCGAACACCGTTGTCGTCGGGCGCGGTTCGCTCGTTCATGGCGACCGTAGACGAGACGGCACACGACACCGGCGAACCGAGCGGCAACTGGCGGGCTGGCGTGGTCGGCGGCGTCGTCGGGGCGCTGGCGATGGGAGCGCTCGTCCTCGCGATGAACACACCGACGCTGGCGGTGGCGATTCCCTCACTGTACACGCTGGCGCCGCCCCCGAACCCCGGACTCGGGATGGTGGTCCACGTCTCCCACGGGGCGGTGCTGGGGGTCGTCTTCGCCGGCCTCGTGGGGGCGCTCGAGGTCCAGTCGGCCGGCAAACTCGTCGGCTTCGGCGTCGCCTGGGGCGTCGCCACGTGGGTCGTCCTCGCGGCGCTGCTGATGCCCCTGTGGCTGAGTGCCGTCGGATCGCCCGCATCGCCGCCGTTTCCCAACTTCGCGCCCCCGTCGCTTTTGTGGCACGCCGTCTACGGGGCGGTACTGGGCGGCGTCTACACGGCGAGCGAAGGCGCGCTGTGAGCGGCGAGGCGGCGGACACGGTGTGACGACACGACCGCGCCGCCCACACGACCACCCAGGGTTTTAATCTCGGCACGCGTAACCCACTCGCGTGGCAGAAACGGCGGGACACGAGCGGTTCTTCCCCTACGACGACCCGTATCCGAACCAGCGGGAGGCGATGGACCGCATCGCCAACGCCCTCTCCCGCGGACAGGACGTGTTGATGGAGGGGGCACCGGGGACGGGCAAGACGCTCTCGGCACTCGTGCCCGCGCTCGCCCACGCCCGCGAACACGACCGGACGGTCGTCATCACGACGAACGTCCACCAGCAGATGCGTCAGTTCGTCGAGGACGCCCGCGCCATCAGGGAACAGGAACCGATCCGGGCGGTCGTCTTCAAGGGAAAGGCCTCGATGTGTCACATCGACGTGGGCTACGAGGAGTGTCGGAGCCTCAAGGAGACCACGCGCTCGCTGGTCGAGGCCGAGACGGATCGCCGAGAGCTCGCCGAGCGAAGCGAGGCGCTCCTAGACGACGTGCGGGCGGGAAGCGACGAGGCCGCCGAGGCCCGCGCGGCCGTGATGGACGAACTCGAGGATCTCGAGGCGGAACTCGAGGAGTTAGAAGCCGCCAACGTCTGCGAGCACTACCGCGCGAACCTCGTCCGCGACACCGACGCGTTCCAGGACTGGCTGTTCGAGGACGTCCGCACGCCCGAAGAGATCTACGCCTACGCCGACGAGCGGGGGTTCTGTGGCTACGAACTCCTCAAGGAGGGGATGGAGGGGATCGACCTCGCCGTCTGTAACTACCACCACCTGCTCGATCCGACGATCAGGGAGCATTTCTTCCGGTGGCTGGGCCGCGATCCCGCCGAGGTGATCACCGTCTTCGACGAGGCCCACAACGTCGAGGCGGCGGCACGGGAACACGCCACCCGCACCTGCTCGGCGCGGACACTCGACGGGGCGTTGGCCGAACTCGACGAGGTCGACGACTCGCGGGCGGCGCGGGCCCGGAACGTGATCGAGGCGTTTCTGTCGGGACTGGAGACGGCCGTCGACGACGCGCTGGGCTTTGGCGAACGCGAGCAGGTTGGCGACGACTGGCACGACCTCGCGATCGCCAACGACGACCGCCGCGACGATCTGACGCTTGCCTTCCTCGACGCCTACGAGGGCGAGGGAATCGACGCGGAGATCGATCTCGCCTTGCAGGTCGGCGAACGGCTGGACGAAGAGTACGAGGAGGCCTACCGCCGGGGTGAGTCGACGACTCGGACGGAGTCGGCGACGCTCCAGGCCGCGAGCTTCGTCGCCGACTGGATGGGCCACGGAGCGGAGCTGGGGCGGCACCCGATGGCGGCGGTGCGGCGGGACGGCGGGACGGGCGACGTGTACGGCCGGGCCGAACTCTACACGTGCATCCCCCGCGAAGTGACCGAAGGCCTGTTCGACGAGGTGGCCGCGAGCGTGCTGATGAGCGCGACGCTCCGGCCGTTCGACGTGATCGCCGACGTCCTGGGACTGTCGGATCCGGTGACGATGGCCTACGGGCTGGCGTACCCCGAGGAGCGCCGACGGACGTTCGCCGTCGAGGGGCCAGCCCTGTTCGCGAGCGAGCGCGACGATCCCGAGACGCAGGTGACGGTCGCCGGGACGCTCGCCGACGCCGCCCGGATGACACCCGGCAACACGCTCGTGTTCTTCCCCTCGTACGCGGAGGCGGAGCGGTACTACGACCGGCTGGACCTCGCGAACGCCTACCTCGACGAACCGGGGACGGCGACGGAGGGCCTGCGCCGGCAGTTCGTCGACGGCGACGACGCGACGCTTTTCACCTCGCTGTGGGGAACGCTCGGCGAGGGAGTGAGCTTCGACGGCGACGACGCCCGGACCGTCGTCGTCGTGGGGGTCCCCTACCCCAACCTCTCCGAGCGGCTGGAGGCGGTCCAGGCCGCCTACGACCGCGTCTACGACGACCGCCGGGAGGCGGGGTGGCGCTACGCCGTCGAGATTCCGACGATCCGCAAGACCCGACAGGCACTGGGGCGGGTGATCCGCTCGCCCGACGACTTCGGCGTGCGCGTCCTGTTGGATAAGCGCTACACGCGTGCCGCCCGCGACATGGGCAAGTACGGCGTCCGGGACTCGTTTCCCCCCGAGGAACGGGACGAGCTGATCGACGTGGCCCCCGAGAAACTGCAGTTCGCGATGCTGAACTTCTACGCTGATCTCGACGCGTACGACGGCGAGCCGCCAGCGCCGTAGCACCCGGAAGGCCTTTGTCGACGGCGCCACGCGCCGGAAATATGCGACGCGGTGCCCTCCATCCCCACCTCGTCCTCGCGGTAGTCGTGCTGCTCGCCGGCTGTGCGGCCCCCAGCACGCCGGCCGAACCGACGGACTCGGTGACGGCGACGGCCACGGCCACGACGACCGAACCCGCCGACCCGCTCGCCGTCGAGTACACCGTCGACGCCGGCCCGATCCCCGACGACGTCGAATCGGTGACGGTCACGCTGCGGGTGGTCGCCGTCGAGCGCGCGGACGACGCGGGGCCGTGCTGGCGGGAGACCTACACCGGCCCGTACAAGCCGACGATCACGCCCATCCGGCCGCCGAGCGGCGAGTGCTACCGATCCGACCCAGTGACGTTCGATCTGGCCGCCGTCGACGGGGAGCGGTCGGAGCGGTTCGCCGTCCCGGGACGGTTCGACGCCGGACACGCCCTCGTCGCCACGAACGTGACGGCGACGTACCGGAACGGCTCCACCGTGACCGGACTCAGGGGCGCGAGCGGGAAGCGGGTGCGCGTCGTCGAGGGGTCGCCCGCCGGCCCGTACCGCGTGACCCTCTCGGTCGAGGCGTACGACGACCGGCCGTACGACTACTGGATCGTCGCCGAGGCGGCGTGACGATCAGGGACGCGGCAGCGACACCGTCCACGCCGGCGCGCGACGGGTGCGGCTCCAGAGTTCGAGTTCGGAGACGGTCCACGTGACCGGGTCGACGTCGCGGGCACGGAGGGCGTCGAGCGCGTCCCGCGTGTCGGCGCCGCCGCCCCGCGCCAGCGTGACGTGTGGGACGTACGTCTCGCCTTCCAACTCGTCGTCGACGACGCCGAACGCCTCGGCGAGTCGCCGGTGCAGGTCGTGGAGACCGGGGCTCTCGACGGCGAGGTAGACGACCGGTCCGGGGCCGTGAGTCGGCGTCTCGAAGGCGTCGACGCCAGTCACCCGCGCCTCGAAAGCCGGGGTGGGCGAGAGCGCGACCCGGAGGCGCTCGCGGAGGCGGTCGTACTCGCCCTCCGCGGCGTCGAAGCGCTTGCAGACGAGGGTGTGTCGGTCTCGAATCCGGTCGAACGGGACGAGCCCCGGGTGGAGGTCGGCCGCGAGGCGCTCGACCGACGGCGGAACGGGAACGTTGAGGCTGTACACGCTAGATTCGATCGAGTAACCAGAGGACGATCAGGACGACGACGACGAGGCCGAGGAGGTTCGGAAGGAAGCCGAGCAGGCCGAAGAAGATGTCGAACACCTCGCCGACGATTTCGAGGACGAGCCAGACGAACACGAGGACGAGCACCAGTTTCAGCAGGTCCTCCACGTCCAGCAGGGCACGGTTCATGGGCGTACGCTGGAGGCGAGCGAGCAAAAGCGTAGTGGCGGGACGCCGGCACGGGGGTGGGTCCTCCCGCGGTGGTGTCGGCGCTCGGCGCTCAGAACTCCGAGTCGAACTCCGGTGCGATCCCGTCGTCGGCGTCGAACTCGAACTCCTCGCGCAGTTCGTGGATCCGGTCGCGGATGTCCGCGGCGAGTTCGAACTCCAGGTTGTCGGCCGCGGCCGCCATACGCTCTTCGAGCGCCTCGATCCGGGCGCGGGCCTCCTCCTCGCTCTCGGGCGCGTCGCCGGTGACACTCGAGGTGTCCGTCTCGCTGCCCGGGAGGTTGGTCTCGCCGACGTCTTTCTGGATCGTCGTCGGTTCGTGGCCGTGCTCCTCGTTGAACGCCCGTTGAATGTTTCGGCGGCGCCGCGTCTCGTCGATAGCCGACTGCATGGAGTCGGTCACCTCGTCGGCGTACAGCACCACTTCGCCGTTGACGTTGCGGGCGGCCCGGCCCATCGTCTGGACGAGCGTCGTCTCCGAGCGGAGAAAGCCCTCCTGATCGGCGTCGAGGATGGCGACCAGCGACACCTCGGGGATGTCCAGCCCCTCCCGGAGGAGGTTGATACCGACGAGCACGTCGAACTCGCCGAGACGCAGGCCGCGGATGAGTTCGTGACGCTCCAGCGTGTCCGTCTCGTCGTGCATGTACTCCACCGCGACGCCCGCCTCCGAGAGATACTCCGTGAGGTCCTCGGCCATTCGCTTGGTGAGCGTCGTCACGAGGACGCGCTCGTCCCGTTCGATCCGCTCGTCGATGCGATCCATGAGGTCCTCGACCTGCCCGGTCGCATCGGCGACTTCGACCGCGGGGTCGACGAGATAGGTGGGGCGGACGATCTGTTCGACCACCCGTTCCGACTCCCGGCGCTCGTAGTCGCCGGGCGTCGCGGAGACATAGAGGGTACGGTCGGTCTTGGCCTCGAACTCCTCGAACGTCAGGGGGCGGTTGTCGTAGGCCGTCGGCAGCCGGAAGCCGTTCTCGACCAGCGAGTCCTTCCGGGACTTGTCGCCTTCGTACTGGCCCCTGATCTGGGGGAGGGTCTGGTGGGATTCATCGACGACCGTCAGGAAGTCGTCGGGAAAGTAGTCCAACAGGGTGTAGGGGGCCTCGCCCGACTCCCGGTCCGAGAGGTGGACGGAGTAGTTCTCGATGCCCGAGCAGTAGCCCGTCTCCTGCAGCATCTCGAGGTCGAACGTGGTCCGCTCCTCGATCCGCTGGGCGGCGACGAGGTCGCCCTGGCGCTCGAAGTAGCGCACCCGATCGTCCATCAGCGCCTCGATTTCCTCGATGGCGTCCGCCAGGCGCTTCTCGGGGATCGAGTAGTGCTCGGCCGGATGGATCAGGACGGCCGGTTCCCGACTCTTTACCGCCCCCTCCAGCGGATCGAGTTTCGTCAGGCGATCGATTTCGTCGCCCCAGAACTCCACGCGAACGGCGTAGCGACCGTACATGGGGAATATCTCGACGGTGTCGCCCCGGACCCGGAAGGTGCCCTGCGTGAAGTCGACGTCGTTGCGGTCGTAGTTGAGGTCGACCAGTCGGGCCAGGAGGTCGTCGCGGTCGATCTCCTGTCCCGCTTCGAGACGAAGCGCCATGTCGACGTAGTTCGCGGGATCCCCCAGGCCGTAGATGGCCGACACCGAGGCGACGACGATCACGTCCTCGCGGGTCAAAAGCGAACGCGTCGCGGAGTGGCGCAGACGGTCGATCTCGTCGTTGATCGAGGCGTCCTTGTCGATGAACGTGTCCGTCTGCTCGACGTACGCCTCGGGTTGGTAGTAGTCGTAGTAGGAGACGAAATACTCGACGGCGTTGTCCGGAAAGAGGGTGCGAAACTCCTCGTACAGCTGGGCGGCGAGGGTCTTGTTGTGGGCGATGACGAGCGTCGGCTGCTGCAGCTCCTCGATCACCCACGAGACGGTGTTGGTCTTGCCCGACCCGGTCACCCCGAGAAGCGTCTGCTTCTCCATCCCGGCGTCGTAGCCGGCGACGAGTTCCTCGATGGCGTCGGGCTGGTCGCCGGCGGGGTCGAACGGTGCCTCGACCCGGAAGGGACGGTCGGCGTCGGGGCGATCCGGCTGGAGCGGCCCGGAGTTCGCGTCGCTCACGGTATCGGTACTGGTCGCTCGACGAACTTGACCGATTCGCTTGGGCGGGTGGCGACCGAGAGCCACGACCGAAGCAGTCGCGGCCTACCGGACGCCCCAGAAGACGGCGAGTCCGACGGTCGTCACGACCGTCACGAGCAGCTGGAGCGGGGCACCGACGCGGACGTAGTCGGTGAAGCGGTAGCCGCCCGGCCCGTACACCATGAGGTTCGTCTGGTAGCCGACGGGTGTCATGAACGCCGTCGAGCAGGCAAACATCACGGCGAGCAGGAAGGTGAGGCGGTTCGCGCCGACCCGGGCGGCGGTGTCGACGGCGACGGGGATCATCAAGACGGCCGTCGCGACCGGGGTGACGACGTTCGCGAGCAGGGCGCTACAGAGATACACCAGCGCGAGCACGCCGAACAGCGGGATGGCGGTGGCGCTGGCCGAGAGCAGCCCCGCGAGGACCGCGTCGCCGCCGGTGCGCTGCATCGCCAGCCCGAGGGGGAGGACGCCGGCGAGCAGGAAGACGACGTTCCAGCTGACGGCGTCGTAGGCGTCGGCCGGGGACAGACAGCCAGTGACGATCATCGCCACGACGCCGCCGAGGGCGGCGACGACGACGGGCAAGAGCCCGAGGGCGGCGACGACGATGACCGCCACCAGAATCCCCGCCGCGACCGGCGTGCGGGGGTCGAGCGACGGAGGCGCCGTCTCGGCCCGGACGGCCGCGGCGAGGTCGCCCGGGTCCTCGGCCTCGCGAGTGACGATCATCTCGCCGCGGTCGGCGAGGTAGGCGACGGCGCCGGCGGTCGTCTGGAGCAAGAGCGCGTCGCCAGCGTGGAGTTCGACGTCGTCGAGCTCGCGGGTAGTCACCTCGTCGCCGCGGCGGACGGCCAGCACCGTCGTGTCGAAGCGCTCGTCGAGCGCCGACTCGCCGATCCGCGTTCCGACGAATCGGGAGTCACCGGGGAACACCACCTCGACGAGCGTTCCGTCGTGAGGCGTCCCGGCCAAGTCGTCCTCGGTCACCTCGTCGTGGTGACGGTGACGGAAGCCGTACGCCCCGGCGACGCGGTTGGCGACCTGCAGGGTCGTACGGACGGTGAGTAAGTCGCCGGCCGCCAGTCGGCGGTCGGTCGTCGACGCGAGATACGACTCGCCGTCGCGTTCGACCTGGAGCACGTCGAGGTCGGTGCCGGCGTCGACGTCCATCTCGGCGACGGCCTCGTCGACGGTCAGCCCGATCAGTGGGGAGGACTCACGGACGACGAGTCGAAGGAGATGGTTCTCCAGGCCGAACGACCGCGTGAGGTCGTCTGCGGGGTCGATGCGCGCGGGCGTGAGCCACCGCCCGACGGTGAGGAGATACGCGGCGCCGACGGCGAAGACGACGACGCCGAGTTTCGTGAACTCGAACATCGAGAGGGGGTGACCGAGCAGTTGTCGGGACAGGTCGCTCGCGAGGATGTTCGTCGCCGTGCCGACGAGGGTCAGCGTCCCCCCGAGCATGGCCGCGTAGGAGAGCGGGAGGAGGAGCTTCGACGGCGAGATACCGTTCCGGCCCGCGATATCCGTGATCATCGGGATGAAGACGGCGACGATTGGCGTGTTGTTCACCACGCTGGCGGCGAGGCCGGTCGTCCCGACGGTCGCGCCGAGGAGGCGGCGCTCGCTCCCGCCGGTCGCCCGACTCAGCAGGTCGCCCAGCCGGTCGACGAGACCGGTTCGCTGGACGCCCTCGCTCAGCATGTACATCGCGACGACGGTGAGCGTCGCGGGGCTCGCGAACCCGGAGAGGGCGTCGGCCGCGGAGATGCGCGTCCACGGCTCGAGGACGGCGAGAGTCACCAGAACGGCGAGAGCGGTGGTGTCGCTGGGGATCCGCTCGGTGACGAACAGGAGGAGAGCGACGAAAACGAGGGCGAACACCAGCGCCGTTCCGGGCGTAGTGGGCGAAACCATCGGTTCGGATTGCGTGGGCAGCGATATAAATCGAATCCAGGACGGGGCCGAACGCATATTCGATCGGGCCCCCAACGGATCGTATGGACGGTGCGTGCCCACGTCGCCGGCGATTCGCCACCGCCGACGAGCACGACGGCTGTCGGGGGGGAAGATGAGCGAGGTAGCAGTCGACGCCAGGGAGTACGTTCCGGTTGATCGCTGGCGACGACTGGGACGGCTCGGCGCGATTCGAAAGCGGGTCAGACGGATCGCGGTCGGGGCCGGAGTCGTCTTCCTCGGCCTGACGCTCGCGCCTTCCGGCGGGGAGCTGTCGACCCTCGTCGGGGTGGGTCGCCTGCTCTCGCTGGTGACCGGTCTCTCCGCGTGGTCGGTGAGCGAGGCGCTCGGGGAGGCGGCCGGCGACGACGGGGACGGGTCGGTTCTCGCGGCGGTGGGTGTCGTCGTCCTCGTGGCACTCGCCTGGAGTGCCGAGCGCTCCGACGCGGGGGCGTTGCTCTGGCGACTTGGGCTGGGGGAGGCGGCGTCCGCGATTGGCACCGGCGCCGAAACCGGCGGGGCGGGCGTCGACGGCGGCGCGACGTCGACGGCGCGTGTGACCACGGAGACCGATCCGACGGCAGGCGCGGCGGTCGATCCGACGGCGACGGCGGCCGCCGATCGGGACGTGAACGCGGGGGCACGACCCGCCGGCACCTACCTCGGATTGGTCACAGTCTTCCTCGTCGGGGCCGCGGCGCTCCTGTTGGCGCTGCCCCGAGCGGGCGGGATCGGTCCCGGAAGCGTCGGCGTGTTCCTGCTCCTTACGGCCGCCGTCGGGAGCGTCGTCGGGCTGTTCGCGGGGGTATCGCTCCGGTGATCACGGCGGTGGCGAACGCGACGAGGAGAAACGAGCGCCACGGCACCCGATCGGGCCGCGAGTCGACCCCCGACAGCGAGAGGGGTTCGTCGCACCGCGCCAGGAGGATCAGGCCGGCGACGGCATACAGTACGCCACCCCAGCGGTCAGAGGCCGGACTCCGGGGCCGTGGCGGCCTCCCCGTGGTTCAGGCGGCCGTCGTCGAGGCCGGTGACGGACGCCGGAGCGGGGCGAAGCGGCGTCGGGACGCCGACGGTGTGGCCGGTCCGAAAGGACTTGAACCCCGGACGGTGTACTGGTCGGGTATGGCTCACGAGCAACTCCAACGGGCGAGCGAGGAACTGCGCGCCGCGGCCGAGGCGGCCGGTGGCGAGATCCGAGAGCGACTCGAACGCCAAGCCGATCAGTTCGCGAAGCTAGCCGAGTCGGGAGCGGACCACGGCCGTCTCGCACGCCACGAGAACGCGCTGCGGGAGATAGAGGCGGAAGCGAGCGAGGGCGTGAGCGACCACGTCGCGGCGGCGAAGGAGGCGATCACCGCCTACCGCGAGACGATCGAGGGCGTATAGCGGCGTGGGACCGTCTCCCGAACCCCCCGGCTTCGGGTGGAAGTGAGCGCTCAGCAGACGTTTTTCGGCTTGACGCCCATCGACTCCAGTGTCTCGACGTAGTCGTCGTACGTCGCCTCGACGACTGCCGTCGCGGCGTCGGCAGCGCGGTCCCAGTCGTCGTCGGACGAACACGCCGCGTCGAGGGCGTCGAGGACGTGGTCACGGTCGGCGTCGACGCCGTCGCGGACGTCGCGGAACCGATCGGCCGTCGAGGGGTCGGCATCGCCGACGAAGAACCCGACCATCTGGCCGACAGTCCGGTCGAGGACGAGCAGGTAGCCGAGGGCGCCGCCGAGGCGGTCGACGGTCCCATCGAGGGCGGCGAGGGCGGCGTGAGTGTGGCGGTCGGCGGCCGCGGCGTCCGCGTCGAGGGCGTCGCGGCGGTCGGCGGCCGCGTCGGCGAGGGTGTCGAAGGTGGCCGCGTCGGCCGCCCACGACTCGAACGTCTCGGCGGCCGCGGCGGCGTCGGCGGCCGCGGCGGCGCGGACCGCCTCGCCGGTCATGTCGCCGTCGGTCAGGGCGTAGAGCCACTTCGAGGAGCCGAGTCGGGAGAGTTGGGTTTCCAGGTCGTCGGTTACGGTGTCGACGAGTGTCGTGCCGTCCATGCGCGGCGATACGGCAGGGGCTCGTTTGTATGCATCGCCACCGATCGGCGGAGGAACGCTCGACTCGAAAGAACGGGTGGTCGCGGCGGCAGCGGCGGCAGCGGCGTCAGTTACCCGTCTCGATGGGGGCGCCCACGAGGTTGCCCCACTCGGTCCACGAGCCGTCGTAGTTGATCGTGTCCTCGTAGCCGAGGAGTTCGTGGAGCGCGAACCACGCGACCGAGGACCGCTCGCCGATGCGGCAGTAGGCGACGGTCGTTCCCTCGCCGTCGATGCCCTCCTCGGCGTAGAGTTCCTCGATTTCCTCGGGGCTTTTGAACGTACCGTCGTCGTTCGTCACCGCGGCCCACGAAATGTTCTTCGCGCCGGGGATGTGGCCGCCGCGCTGGGCGGTCTCCTGCAGTCCCGGGGGGGCGAGAATCTCGCCAGAGAACTCCTCGGGGCTTCGCACGTCGACCAGCGGGAGGCCACGTTCGACGGCGTTCTCGACGTCCTCGCGGTACGCACGGATGCTCTCGCGAGGCCCGGAGGCCTCGTAGTCGACGGCCGAGAACTCGGGGACCTCATCGGTGAGCGGATAGTCGTTCTCCAGCCAGTAGTCGCGGCCGCCGTCCATCAGGCGCACGTCGTCGTGGCCGTAGTACTTGAACTGCCAGTAAGTGTAGGCCGCGAACCAGTTGGAGTTGTCACCGTACAGTACGACGGTGGAGTCTTCGGAGATGCCGTGGCTCCCCAGCAGGTCCTCGAAGTCCCCCTTCGAGAGGATGTCACGCGTCGTCTGATCCTGGAGCTGGGTCTCCCAGTTGAATCCGATGGCGCCGGGAGCGTGCCCCTCGTCGTAGGCCTCCGTGTCCACGTCGACTTCCACGAGCCGGTGATCCGAATCGTCGCTCTGGAAGTCCTCGAGGTGGTTTTCCACCCAGTCCGCCGAGACGAGGACGTCCTTCGCGTACGCTGAGTCTGACATAGCATCGGACCATACGTCACCCACCCGTATAACCCTCACACCAACGGCAGACACGGCCATTCCTCGTCTCAAGCGGAAAATGTTGCCACTTTTCGAACGGCTGAACGGTCGTGTGCAGCGGCTGGAGCGGCGGGACGGGACAGAAGAGGCAAATGTTGTCGTCGAATGCGACGGGGAGGGGAAACGCCGTCACTAAATCCGGCGGACCTGTAGGGACGGCCATGATCGAGGACATCGTCGTGTCGGTCGACTGGCTCGCGAACCACCGTGACGAGGTTCGCGTCGTCGACGTGCGCGACGCGTGGGAGTTCGACGGCATCGGGCATATCCCCGGGGCGGTGAGCGTGCCGTTCGACCGCTTCCGCAGTAGCGAGGGCGACGAGGGGCTGTTGCCGGGAGCGGAGCGTTGGACCGGGCTGATGGAGGAGGCGGGAATCCGACCGGACGACCGCGTCGTCGCGTACGACGACGAACACGGAGTGTTCGCCGCACGCTTTCTCGTCACCGCGCTGCTGTACGGCCACGGGACGGTCCACCTCCTCGACGGCGACTTCAGCGCGTGGAGTCGGAACCACGAGACGACGACCGAAGCGGCGTCGGTCGATCCGTCGGCCTACGAGGTGCGGGAGCCGTCGTCGTCGCCGCTGGTCGACTTCGAGACGGTGCGGGCGGCGCTCGATACCGACACCGTGATCGTCGACACCCGCGAGGCGTGGGAGTACGCGGAGGGACATCTCCCGGGGGCCGTCCGACTCGACTGGCGAGAACTCGTCGATTCCGAGACGCGCGGGCTGAAACCCGACGAGGAACTCGAATCCCTCCTGGCCGAACGCGGGATCACGCCGGACCGCCGGATCGTCCTCTACTGTAACACCGCCCGGCGGATCAGCCACACGTACGTCGCGCTCACCCACCTGGGCTACGAGCACGTCGACTTCTACGAGGGGAGTCTCACCGAGTGGAAGGAGCGAGGAGGGCCGCTGGTGGAAGGGGAAGCCAGAGAGGGAAACGAGTGATCGATAGCGGGCCCTGAAACGGACCGAGAGCCAGTCACGGATTCGAACGGGCCGAGAGCGCAGGTCAGTCCTCCGGGGTGACGTCCCGGTCGAGTTCGTCGGCGAGGAGGTCACCGGCCTCGACGACGAGCGCGACGGCGAGGGGACCGGCGATGATGCCGACGGGCCCGAGGGTCAGGAGTCCCCCGACGAACCCGACGAAGTAGAGGCTCCCGGGGAGGCCCGCCGTCCCCTGGGCGAGTCGGGGGCGGATCACCACGTCGGGGAGCCACGCCACGAGGACGGCACCACCGACGAAGACGAGAACCGCCCGGGAGGGCTCACCGGCCAGCAGGTGGGCGACGGACAGCAGAGCGACCAGGACCGACGGCCCGACCACCGGGAGAAACTGGAGGATCGCCGAAAACACTGCCAGCGTGAGGAAGTACGGGTAGCCGAGCAGGAAAAAGAAGACGAGTCCGATAGCGAAAGTTCCCGCCGCCGTCGCGGCCTGAAGGACGTAGATCCCGAAGAGGGTGGCGCGGGCCCGCCGGTTCAGCGCGCGGACGGCGTCCCGGTAGCCGTGTGGGACGAGCGCGAGAACCGCGCGGTGGGTCTCGGCGATCCGCGAGAGCAGCGCGAAGACGACCATCACGAACACCGTCAGTTTGAGCGCGAGGACCGGCGCCGCGAGCGCGAACACGCGGGCGAGACGGCGACCGGAGGCGACGGCCACCGCCCGAGCTTCGGCGAGAGTGACGGTCGTTGTAACCCCGGCGAGTTCGACCGTGACGGTCGGCGGAAGCGCCGAGAGGAAGGCGATGATGGCGTCGAGGCGGACGGCGATCACCACGACGAGCGGAAGGGCAAGAACGACGACCCCGAGGAGCGCGGTCGTCGTCGCGACGAGACTCGCGGTCCACGGCGAGAGCCCGCGACCGACCAGTTCCTCGCGGAGCGGCGAGAGCAGGTAGGCGACCGTCACCGCGAAAAAGGTCGTCGCGAGGACGCCGGTGAGGATGGCCGCGGCTCCGATCGTCAGGAGGCCAAAGAGCGCACCGAGCACGTATCGCCGATCGATCGCCACGATGACAGTTTCGTCTGGTGAAGGCATAACCATTTCCCGCCCAGGTCGCCACGCCTTCGCCCGATCCAGACACCACGCCTTTACGCGCGGCCGCCCCCCATCGATCATGGTGGGTCGATCCCGGCGGTACAGATTGGCGGACACCGCACAGCAGATCGTGGGCGGGTTCCTGCTCGCGGGGCCGTTCGTCGTCACGGAGGAGGTGTGGGTGCTGGCGGCGAACATGTCGTGGTTCCAGACGCTAGTGACCGTGACCATCGTCTTCGGTATCGGCTACGGCGCCCTCTACAAGGCCGATGACCGCGACCCCGAGACGGAGACGGAGGTCGGCGGGATTCCGGTCCGGTTTCTCTCGCTCGTGCTCGTCTCGTACTGTTCGGTGCTCGTCCTCGCCGTCGCGTTCGGCGCGCCGACGACCTTCCTCGGTCCCGACGCAGTCGGGGGAGTGACGGTCGGCGTCGGTGATCTCCAGGTCGCCGTCAGAACGGTCGAGGTGACGGTCAAGGCGGTCAGCGTCGGTGCCGTCTTCAGCGTCGTGGGGGCCGCGACCGCCGACTCGCTGTTCTGAGCGGTGCGTCGGGGGCAGCGGTCGGCGCCGTCGTGAACCGGCGTCACCGACCGCCGCCACACGATCCACCCGCAGTCTTAAGTCCGTCCGGTCGGAGGGACGGGTATGGATTACACGCTCGCCATCGACGGCGCGCCGGCGACGATTCCCGGCGGAACTGGCGTTCTCCTCCTCCACCCGAGCATCGGCGAGACCGACCGGATCGACACCGACTTCCTGAAGACCGACACCGACAACTTCCTCGTCATCTCGACGCGAACCACCGCCCGCGAGGTCGAACAGAAACTCGAACACTACGACGTGGACGAGTCCCGGGCCGACATCCTCGACACCCTCTCGGTCGAGCGGGGCTACTCCCGACGGCCCTCCGACCGGGTTCACTACGTCGCCTCGCCCGACGACCTGGACGGCATCGTCGCCAAGACGGAGGCGTTTCTCGACTCCCACGGCGGGAAGCGGCGCGTGAGCGTCGACTCGCTCACCGAGATGGCGTACTACGCCGACGAAAAGCGGGTGTACGAAGCGACCGGACGGCTGCTCGACCTGCTGACGACGTACGACGCGGTGGGGCTGTTCCACCTCTCGAAGGAAGTCCACGACGCGGAGACGCTGGAACGGTTCCAAGACCTGTTCGACGGCGTCCTCGACCTCGGCGTCGACGGGGACGTGACCGTCGACTTCGGGGACACGTAGGCTACACACCGATTGGACGTCGTTGCAGTTTTAGCCGTTTCTCTACTCCAGCGTCTCGAACGTCTTGTTCGCCCACCGAACCGCGTAGTCGGCGCCGTAGTCGACGTACGCCGTCGTATCGAGCGCCGCGAAAGGCGCCGGCAGGTCGAGGCCGTGTTTGATCGCGGCACAGGCGAGTTCGGTCGCGTCCGAGAAGTCGGTCTCGCCGCGAGCGACGGCACCGGGAAGGCCGTCGACGCGGTCACGGAGGCGGTCGCCGGCGTCGATCCACGCCTCGTGGAGCGCGGGGGAGTCGCCGGCCCAGTTCTCGAAGATCGGTCGGGTCCGTAGGCCGAGCCACCCGTCGTACAGCGCGGCGGCGATCTGATAGGTCGACGCGGGGTCGAGCGATACCGCGGCGTCGAGGTCGGGATACCGCTCGGCGAAGAAAGGGAGGAAGGATTCGGGGACGTCGAGACCGACTTGGACGAGCGCCTCGGCGATCAGAAAGTCGAGGAAGGCGTCGGGAGTCCCCGCCGCGCGGGCCTTACAGAGGACGATCGGGGGGTCGGTCTGCCGGGTCCACGTGACCGTCCCGTCGCCAGGCAGGCCGACGGTGAACTCCGATCCGGCGTACCGACGAAGCGGTCCCGGAGCGTCGGCGGGCACCCACTCGTCGGGGTGGGAGACCGGATCGAGGGCGTCGACGAGGAGGCCGAGATCCTCGGCGGTAGCGGGCGGCAGCGTCTCGAAGTCGGCGTCGGCGTCGAGGACGATTGCGTCGGGCGCGTGGGTGTCGTGGACGGCCGCCAACTCCCCCGAGAACGACCGGCGTTCGAACATCAGCCGAGGAGGAGACCGACCGCGAGGACGGCCGCGATGATCGCGGAGATACCAACCGTTCCGAGCACGACTTTGGTCGCCTGGCTCATGTGCGGACAGTCGGCGCGGCGTCTTATAACGGTTTCAGTATCGGGCGTCGATCCCGTATCGCGGTCGCGCCGTACCGGGACTCCGTCACGTACGCCACCGTTTCGACTCCATCGAAAATCCGTCATTTCGACTCCACCGAAAATCCGTCATTTCGACTCCACCGAAAATCCGTCATTTCGACTCCACCGAAAATCCGTCAGCGAGACGGTCTGTGGACCGTAGAGCGGATCGTTGCATCCGAAAGAATGGGGTCAGATTCGGGACGAGAGCGTCGGGACAGAGACGAGAGTCGACCGATGGGATCGGGTGGCGGTGCCGACGCGGCGGTGAGCGACCGAAATCGTCGGGATCCGAACGAATCCGCGGTTCGATAAAAAGGGTTACGGCTCGTCGTCGCGCCACGTGTCGACGACTTCGATGACGTAGTGACCGTCCTCCTGGAGCGAGATGATACACTCCTGGCGGTCGTACAGTTCCATGAGATTGAGTTCGTACTGCCCGGGTTCGAGGATCTTGATGCTCTCGAACTGGTCGTTCAGTTCGGCTCGCAGGTCCTCGATCCCAGGGGAATCGGCGGAATCGTCGGTGTCGGGAGGAATCGCCCGCGCGGCGTCGTCGTCGGCTGCGGGTGGAGGCGCCGCGTCGTCGAGTTCGTCCGGGGAGACGACGTCGCGACGGGCGTCGGCCTGGGCCGTATCCTCCGACTCGTCGAGAACGCTCGGATCCGACTCGGCCTCGATGTAGTCGGTGTCGACAGGGGTACGTGCGTCAGGGTCGTCGACTGCGGGAGCGTCGGGGCGCGACGGTGGATCGGCGGACGGTGCCGCGGCGTCGGCGTCCGAGCGGGAGCCGGTGGTCGTGGCTCGAGATTGAGACGATTCGGACGATTCAGGGGCCGCGTCGTCCCCGAGTGTCGGGGTCGGCGTCGCCGAATCGGGTTTGAACTGGAACTTGTTGCCGCCACAGTCCGGACAGCCCGAGAGCATCTCCTTGGAGCCGTCGGGAAACACCCGCTCGCAGTTCGTGCACTGGTGAGGCATGGCTACTTGCGCGAGACGAGCGCGCTGATGAGGTTCTCGTCCTTGTGGAGCGTCTGAATCTGGTTGGCCGGCCCGATGACGGTGAGTTTCTTCGTCGACTCCCGACCCATCAGGCGGTCGAGGAAGCTCCGGTCGGCGGTCTCCGAACGGGGGTACGTCTCGATTTCGATGCCGTTGAACTCGTCGGGGCTGATCTCGGTCATCGTCACCTCGATGAGTTTCGATTCCTCGTCGGGAGAGAGCCCCTCCTCGAGGATGACGATGTTCCCGTCGCGGACGCCGTCGAGGATGAGCCGAATCTTCTCCATGCTCGCCATCCCCTCCATCCGGGCGCCGCTGATGAGGTCGATCTGGACGCCGTCGACGTCGGTCGGCGTGGCTTCGGGCATCTCTATCACCCGAAGTACTCCGCGATCTTGTCGTACACTTCGTCCATGTTGTCGCCTTCGAGCGCCGACAGCGGGATCGTCCGGTGCTGGGGGAACGCGTTTTCGATCTGCTTGATGTTGGAGTCCTCGAGATCCGTCTTGTTCGCGAGGATGAGCACCGGGAGATCCTGGCTCTCGATGATCCCGATGAGCATGGTGTTGACCTGCGTGAACGGATCTTCGGTGCTGTCGAGGACGTAGATGACGCCGTCGACGTCTTCGCGGAGCCAGTGCATCGCCTCGGCGACCCCCTCCGTCGCCTCCCGCGACCGACGGACGGCGTCCTCCTCGTCGATGTCGTGTTCGAGGAACTCCTTGTAGTCGACCTTCGTCGTCACCCCCGGAGTATCGACGATGTCGATGGTAACGGTGCGGCCGTCCCGTTCGATTTCGACGTTCTCCTTGCGCCGAGCACGCCGAGTCTCGTGGGGGACGTGGCTCTCCGGGCCGATGGCGTCCCCGGTCCAGTCGCGTGCGATGCGGTTCGCGAGCGTGGTCTTCCCGGCGTTCGGCGGGCCGTAGATCCCGATACGCTTGGGATCGCTGGCCGAGAACAGCCGATCCGTAACTCGTGTGATGCTGTCTCTGAGTCCTGTGAGCAGTCCCATCCTATCCTCCCGCACCTCCCGTCTATCGCCGCGAGAGGGGCGTATGCGGGATGAACGTCCCGCCGTTCACTTAAGTGTGCGTCAGACAACCATAAGGGGCCTGTCAGTAGCGTCGGAACATTCGACGGGCGAGACGACGGGGAAGTCGGACGGCGTTGGACTCCCACTCGCCGACGAAGGTGGCGTAACTGCCCTCGGGACGATGCCCCCCCACCCCTTCGTTTCGGGTGGAACCTCCCACTCCGGCGGGTGACGGAGAGCGACCGATCCTACTATTCCTACATACGGCCTGTGAAAAAATCAGGGTTGTCTGCAGTACGGGTGTCATTTCACATGTTGCTACTTATGCTTTTCTTTATCTAGACGACTCCTACGTCGTCACCCCCCACCCCCGCGTTGTCGCGTTCCACCCGAAACGAAGGGGTGGGGGGGTCGGTCTCGGGCGCCGGAAGCCCACACCTCACCCGTCCCCACCAGTATCGGTGAGTCGTTCCCCGATCGTCGAGTCGTCTACGCCGGCGCCCCGGAACGATCCCGACCGGCCGCCACACCGACACTGCCTTCGCCCCCGCCTCCGGGCGGACTCGTCTCCGAGGGGAAGGTTTTTCTACCACCTCCTCCTCTGTTTCCGCTGCACCATCTCGACGCGCCGTGACGGGAGTGGACGGGGGAGTACGGTGATTTCCCGGATCGGTCGCTCGTCTTCCAGTCGAAACGATGGGGTCTCAACGGATGGATTCGAACGATACACCGCCCGACGATAGCCCCGACGAGGAGGAGACGAGCCTCCACGACGCCCGCGACCGAACGACTGACATCTCCCGTGACGTCGACATCGACGACGTCCTGGACGACGAAGCCGACGACAGTCGGGGATTGTTCGACGACCTCCTCTCGGGTGAACCGATCTTCGAGAACAAGGAGGTCCTCCGTCCTTCCTACACCCCGCACGAACTCCCTCACCGGAACGAGCAGATCAACCAGATGGCGACGATTCTCGTCTCGGCACTCCGTGGCGACACCCCCTCGAACATCCTCATCTACGGGAAGACGGGGACGGGCAAGACGGCGAGCGCGAAGTTCGTCAGCAAGGAGCTCGAATCTACCTCCCAGAAGTACGACGTCCCCTGTGAAGTCGAGTATATCAACTGCGAGGTGACCGACACGCAGTATCGCGTGCTGGCCCAACTCGCCAACAAGTTCATCGCCAAGAACCGCACCGTCGCCGAGGAGCGCATCGACGAACTGACCGACCTTCGTTCCGGCGTGACCGACGGCGACGTGACTCTGGCCGACGCGTCGTTCGACTCCGTCAACGACATCGACGACCGGATCGAGACGCTCGAAGCCGACCGCGACGACATGGAGGACGTCCCCATGACAGGGTGGCCGACCGACCGCGTCTACACTTCCTTCTTCGAGGCCGTCGACTACCACGAACGCGTCGTCGTCATCATGCTCGACGAAATCGACAAGCTCGTCGAGAAATCCGGCGACGACACGCTCTACAACCTCTCGCGGATGAACTCGGAACTCGACAACTCCCGCATCTCGATCATGGGCATCTCGAACGACTTGAAGTTCACCGACTTCCTCGACCCCCGCGTCAAGTCGAGTCTCGGCGAGGAGGAAATCGTCTTCCCGCCGTACGACGCCAACCAGTTGCGGGACATCCTCCAACACCGTGCCGACGTGGCGTTCAAGGAGGGCGCGCTCACCGAGGACGTCATCCCCCTCTGTGCCGCCTTCGCCGCGCAGGAACACGGCGACGCCCGTCGTGCGCTCGACCTTCTCCGTACCGCCGGCGAACTCGCCGAGCGCGGCCAGGCCGACACCGTCGAGGAGAGCCACGTCCGTCAGGCCCAGGACAAGATCGAACTCGACCGGGTGGTCGAGGTCGTCCGCACGCTCCCCACCCAGTCGAAGATAGTGCTGTTCGCGATCATTCTCCTCGAAAAGAACGGCGTCCACAACATCAACACCGGCGAGGTGTACAACATCTACAAGCGACTCTGTGAGGAAATCGACGCCGACGTGCTCACCCAGCGCCGTGTCACCGACCTCATCTCCGAACTCGACATGCTCGGTATCGTCAACGCCGTCGTCGTCTCCAAGGGCCGGTACGGGCGCACGAAAGAGATCAGCCTCTCGGTTCCCGTCGAGGAAACCGAGGCCGTCCTCCTCTCGGACTCCCGACTGGGCGACATCGAGAACGCCCAACCGTTCGTACAGGCGCGCTTCGACAACTGATAGGGAGTATCTCTCCGTCCGTAGCGCCTCGCCACGACGGTCCGGCGAGACGCCACGACGCTTTCCGACCGCCCTGCGAGCGGCCGTTCCACACCGACACCACTACGACTCTCACCGCTCCCAATGCCGACGATGTCCGCCACTGACACGCCGCCGTCACGAACTGCGCTCCGGTCGCTCCCGTACGCACTGCCGGTCGCCGTCGGTCTCGCCTGTCTCGCGTGGAGTCTGACCGACGTCGTCGCGACGATCACCGACGGCTACTGGGTCGTCGTCGACCTCCTCCCCGCCATCGCCGTCCTGACGGTCGGGGCCGGATTTCTGGTGTTCGGCGGGATCGGTGCGCTCGCGTGTATCGCCCGCACGGTCTGATCGGGGATGCCGCCGGGCCTACGACGGCGGTGCGCGCGTCGCCGCCGGGGCTACCGGGATCCGTGTCGCCGCCGACGTCCCCGCCGTTCCCGTCCGATCGACCGCTCCCGGTTCCCCGGCGGTCGGAGCGCCGGCGGTCACCCCCGCTGCGGTCACGTCCGGTGTCCGTTCGGGCGTCGTGTCGAGGACGACACCCGAGACGCCGAGCCGTACCCACCCCAGATACGGGATTCTGACCCGGGCGACCCCGACGATCCAGCCGGGTTTGACCGGGCCGTTTTGGCTGATCCCGTTCACCTGATCGTACTGCGCGTTGGCGTCGCCTTTCGTCACGAATCCGGCGTGTGGCGCCGGACAGTTGGGCATCTCCCCGCAGTCGCTCGCGCTCACGTGGTCCGGATCGGTCCGATCGTACCAGTTCTCTCCCTCTTCGACCCAGAACTGCGTGCGGTGGATCACGGGCGGGCCGGCGTCGCCGGGGTTGTCGTAGACGATGACCGACCCGTGGGCCCCGAACTTCCAGTAGCCGGTCTCGCGGCCCACGTCCCGCGTGACGACTCCGGTTTCCCCGTGGCCGACGTCGGGTGCGAACCGACCGGTGTCGGTGATGAAGACCAGATCACCCTTGTGCATGTGTGGCTCCATGCTCCCGCTCTCGACGGCGACCATCGGCGGCCAGACGCCGCTGATCGCAAAGAGGAGGAGTCCGATGGCGACGACGGCGCCGATGGACAGCGCCGTCTCGCGAACCACCAGCAGGGGACCGTCCGTCGCCGTCAGTACTCGTCGGATCGGCCCCGGCGAGCCGCCGTCGTCGCCGTCCGGAGGTTCGGGGCCGTCGTCGACGCTCATCGGTCCCTGTTACCCCCCACCGGAGTTGAAGCTTCTGGACTTCCGGCACCCTTTTGCCGGAACCGACCGACCTCTTCGTGTGCCTCTGGAGACGCCCGCGCGCATCGTCCGCGAACTCGCCCGCCGCGGATACAACGCCGAACGCGAGGCCGTGACGCTCCTCGCGGGCGCCCCGAATCCCACGACCGCCCTCGACGACGCCGTCGAGGCGGCGCCCGACGACGCCCTCCGCCTCACGGCGGAGCACGTCCGGTCGACGCTCGACGCCGATGGGGCCGGTGCAGCGACGGGCGCCGACACCTCTCCTGCCGGGAGGACCGCCCCCGCCGATACCGCCACTGACGCCGATTCCCCTGCCCCCGCCGATACCGCTACCACCACGACCACCGCCGACACCACCGCTCCGGACCCCTCCGTTTCGACTCCAACTTCCCCCACGCCGTCGGAGCCTGCCCCGTCCGACGCTCCAGTTGAAACGAAGGGGTACGAGACGGGCTCGGCGGGGGGATCGACCCCGGCGACGAATCCGGACGCCGACGCTCCCGAACGCACGATCGACGTCGAGGGGGACGTGACGGGTCGCAGCACCGGGACCGGCGAGTACGCCGATTTCGTCTCCGTCTTTCGCGACCGGTACGAGAAGCTCTCCGGCAAGCTCCGGGGACGGGTGAACCATCGCCCGGCGTCGGCCATCGCGGACATGCCGGGCGGGAGCGACGCCGCGATGATCGGCCTCGTCAACGACGTGCGCTCCTCGGCCAACGGCCACTGGATCGTCGAACTCGAAGACACGACCGGCACCTTCCCTTGCCTGATCACGAAGGACCGCGACATCGCGTCGCTCGTCGACGAGCTCCTGCTCGACGAGTGCGTGGCGGTGGAGGGGACGCTCTCGGACGACGCGGGCATCATCTTCGCCGACGCGTTGCATTTCCCCGACGTCCCCCGGACCTACAGCCCGTCAACGGCCGACCGACCGGTTCAGGCCGCCCTGATCTCCGACGTCCACGTCGGGAGCCAGGAGTTCATGGCCGACGCGTGGCATCGGTTCGCCGACTGGCTCCACACCGACGAGGCCGCAGCCGTCGAGTATCTCCTCATCGCCGGCGACATGGTCGAGGGTGTCGGGGTCTACCCCGATCAGGACGAGGAACTCGACATCGTCGACATCTACGACCAGTACGACCGCTTCTCGGAGTATCTGAAGGAGGTACCGGGCGATCTGGAGATCGTGATGATCCCCGGGAACCACGACGCCGTCCGCCTCGCCGAGCCTCAACCGGGCTTCGACGAGGAGCTTCGGGGGATCATGTCGGCCCACGATCCGCGGATCGTCGGCAACCCCGCGACCGTGACGATCGAGGGCGTCTCCGTTCTGATGTACCACGGCGTCTCGCTCGACGAGGTGATTGCCGAACTCCCCGAGGAGAAAGCGAGCTACGACCACCCCCACCGGGCGATGTACCACCTGCTGAAGAAGCGTCACGTCGCTCCGAAGTACGGTGGCCATATGCGACTCGCCCCCGAGGAGCGGGAGTATCTCGTCATCGAGGACGTTCCGGATATCTTCCACACGGGCCACGTTCACAAACTCGGCTACGGCAAGTATCACGACGTCCTCGCGGTCAACAGCGGCTGCTGGCAGGCCCAGACCGCCTTCCAGAAGAGCGTCAACATCGATCCCGACGCCGGCTTCGCACCGATCGTCGACCTCGACACGCTGAACCTGACCGTCCGGAAGTTCGCCTAGGCGGGGTCGAGTCGGTATTTCACCGTCGGCTTCCCGTCGAATCGCGGTCCGGTACCGTTGCGCCCGAAGCCTGCCGCCTCGGCTGCCTCCCGGATCGCCTCGTCGTCCTCGACGGCCAGTAGTTCGACGGTCATGCCCTCGGCCGTGGCGAAGCGGACTGGCTCGGCCAGCAGCCGTTCACAGGCCGCCGCCGTCCCCCCCAACTGCGTCACGTGGACGGTTCCATCACGAACGTCGAAGCTGACGAAGCCGGCGACGTTCCGTCCCTCCTCCTCCGTGTCGGCGTTCGGCCCGCTCGCCGTCGCCTCGCGCTGAGCGACTCGGACCGTCCGGTCGTGGATCAGGTTTCGGATCACGTCCGCCGGCACGTCCGCGATGGCCGAGAGCGCGTCGGCGTCGGCCTCGACCGCGTCGCGCACTTCCATACCCACCCGTAGTCGCGGGAGCCGCTTAAACGCTCGCGTGGATCGGGGTAGATCGCCCCGGCATCCTGCGGCAGTGGGCGCACGCGGCGTCCCCGCGACCGCTGTCCGCGCGCCCGTTCAGCCGTCGGCCGCCCCACTCGCCTCGTCGGCCGGATCGAGTTCCACGTCGATCTCCGCGGCGGCGGCCTTGTACTCCGGGATCTTCGCCCGCTCGTCGACCACGTCGTTGGTGAGGCGGTTGGCCGACGATGCCGAGAAGTGGGGGGTCGTCCAGACGGTCCCCTCCTTGATATCCGTGGTCACCTGCACGGTGACTCGGATCTCGCCGCGGCGCGATCGGAGCGTCACCGCGTCCCCGTCGGCGATCCCGTACCGCTCGGCGTCGCTCGGGTGGACGTCGACGAAGTTCTCCGGATGCTGGCGGTTGAGCGTCGGCGACCGGCGACTCATCGTCCCCGTGTTGTAATGCTCGATCAGCCGCGCCGTCGTGAGGATCAGGGGGTACTCCTCGTCGGGCGTCTCCTTCGGGGGCTGGTGGCGGACGCCCTCGACGTGGCCACGCCCGCTCTCGGTCGTGAACCCGTCTTCGTAGAGGTAGGGATCGCCCTGGTCGCCGGGTTCGAGGCAGGGCCAGTGGAGCCCTTCCGTCCCGAGCAAGTCGTAGGTCATGCCGTGGTAGATGGGACACACCTGTCGAAGCTCCTCGAACACGGCCTCGGGGCCCTCGAAGTCGAAGCCGCCGTCCGCGCCGAACAGCCGGGTTCCGATCTCGGTGAAGATTTCCAGGTCGTCTTTCGTGTCCTCGTAGACCGTTCCGATCCCGCGCATCAACTGGACGCGCCGGTCGGTGTTGGCGACGGTCCCGCTGCGCTCGGCCCACGTGGTCGCGGGCAACACCACGTCTGCGTAGGCGACGGTGTCGGTCGGGAAGATATCCTGTACCACGACGAACTCCAGGTCGGCCAGCCGTTCCGCGACCCGGTTGGCGTCCGGTTCGCTCATGATCGGGTTCTCACCCATGACGTAGAGCCCACGGATCGAGTCCCCGGCCGCACGCGAGATTTCGACGTTCGTCAGCCCCGCTTTCGGCGGCACCTCGAAGCCCCACACCTCCTCGACTGCGGCCCGGAGGTCGTCGTCCTCGACGTTCTGGTAGCCGGGGAGCGTGTTCGGCATCGCGCCCACATCGCAAGTCCCCTGCACGTTGTTCTGGCCGCGGAGGGGATTGACGCCCGTTCCGGGGCGGCCCACGTTCCCCGTGAGTAGGGCGAGGTTGATCTCGTTTTGCACGTTGTCGACGCCGCAGGTGTGTTGGCTCATTCCCATCCCGGTGAAGACAGCGGCGTTCCCAGCGGTGGCGTACACCTCCGCGGCGCGCTCGATATCCTCTAGCGGGACGCCACACGTCTCGGCGGCGGCTTCCTTGTCGAAGTCCGTCAAGGTCGCCGTGAGGTCGTCGATCCCGTCGGTGCGCTCGGCGACGAACTCCTCGTCGACCCAGTCGTTTTCCAACACGGTCTTGATGACGACGTTCAGGAGGGCGATGTCCGTTCCCGGCTCTACCTGGAGATGCTGGTGTCGCTCCGTGTCCTCGATCTCGAACGACCGCGTCGTCTTGTTCGCGTGCGGATCGACCTGGATCACCGTCGCCCCGTCGAGTACCGCCTGCCGGAAGTAGACGCTGTTGGCGATGGGGTGTTGCTCGGCCGGGTTGGCGCCCTGAATCCACAGCACGTCGGCCGACTCCATCAAGTCCTGCATGCTGTTGGTCATCGCGCCCGCGCCCAGACTCCGTCGGAGCGCGTACACCGTCGAGGCGTGACACATCCGCGTGCAGTTGTCGACGTTGTTTGTGCCGTAGCGACGCGCGAGTTTCTGCAAGAGGTAGTTCTCCTCGTTCATCGACTTCGAGCACCCGAAAAAGCCCATCGCGTCCGGGCCGTGTTCGTCGCGGATGCGCTCCATCTCGTCGACGATCAGGCCGAAGGCCTCGTCCCACGTGGCCTCGTTGAGGTCGCCGTCCGCACCGCGTATCTGCGGGTGCTTCAGTCGATCCTCGTGTTCGATCACCTCCGTCGCGGCCCCGCCCTTGATGCAGATACGGCCCTCGTTGACCGGCGCGTCGCCCCACGGCGCGAATCGCATGTCCTCGGTGACCGTGATCCCACATCCTACCCCACAGTACGGACAGATCGTCTCGACGGTGTCTTGTTCGCTCATCGGAGCGTGCTCCACGTAGTCGTAGATCGCCTCCTGGCTACAAAAATTATTAATGTATTGACTAAAATCGTCAAACACCAGCCGGCGGGCGGCGCCGGTCGCCCCGGCCGTCGCGCGGCACCCGGTTCCGATCGTAGGGAAGTGAACACAGTTATTACCATCCATCTCGCTACCACCTGCCATGCCTGAACACTCGTCTACCGTCGTGGAGGCCCCGCGATGCGCGTAGTCGCGAAGTTCGGCGGTACGTCGCTCGGGAGCGGCGACCGAATCGAGCGTGCGGCCGACACCGTCGCGAAAGCGGTCGAGGAGGGACACGAGGTGGCCATCGTCGCCAGCGCGATGGGGTCGACCACCGACGAACTCTTGGAGGAGATCACGTTCGAGGCCGACGACGCCGACCGTGCCGAAATCGTCAGCATGGGCGAGCGGACGAGCGTCCGGATGCTGAAGGCGGCGCTCCGATCCCGTGGCGTCGAGGCCACCTTCCTCGAACCCGGGAGCGAGGAGTGGCCGATCATCACCGACGAGTACGGCGAGGTCGACGCCGAGGAGACGCTGCGACGCGCCCAGGCGCTCGCCGCCGACCTCGACACTGTCGTCCCCGTCGTCACCGGCTTTCTCGCCCAGACCCTCGACGGCAAGGTAACGACGCTCGGTCGCGGCGGCAGCGACACCACCGCCGTCATGCTCGGGAAGTTCATGGACGCCGACGAGGTGGTTATCGTCACCGACGTCGAGGGCGTCATGACCGGCGATCCGCGCGTCGTCGAGGGCGCTCGCAACGTCGGTCACATCACCGTCGACGAACTCCGGAACCTCTCCTTTCGTGGTGCCGAAGTGGTCGCCCCCAGTGCCCTCTCGTACAAGGACGAGGATCTAACGGTCCGCGTCGTCCACTACCAGCACGGCGACCTGCTGACCGGCGGCACGAGAATCGAGGGCCAGTTCCAGAACCTCATCGACATGCAGGACGAACCCCTCGCCTGCATCACCGTGGCGGGCCGTGCCCTGCGGAACCGGCCGGGTATCCTCGCCGACCTCGCCCAGGCGCTCCGGAGCGAGGGCATCAACATCGACGCCGTCGCCAGCGGGATGGATTCGGTCACCTTCTACGTCAACGACGACCTCGCCGAGGACGCCGAGTACATCCTCCACGAACAGGTCGTCGACGACGAGACACTCTCGTCGGTGACGGTCGAGAGCCAGTACGCCGTCATCCGGGTGACGGGGGGTGAACTCCCGAACCGCCCCGGCATCATCCTCGATATCGTCCAGCCGGTCTCCGAGGCCGGCATCAACATCCACGACCTCATCACCTCCGCCACCTCCGTCGCTATCTTCGTCGACTGGGCCGACCGCGAGCAGACCCTGGAAATCGTCCAGGAGCAGACGATCTGACGACCACGTCGCTCCATCCCTCCTCGACCGTCCCCGATTTTCACTCGTGGGGTACTGACCCCGCCCGCTGGCTCCGGGATGCGACCACGTCGAGCCCCGGACTGTAGTAGTACACCGGCTCCCCGTCGGGTCGTGCGAAGCCGTGGGCCGCGAGGAGCGTGTTCGTCTCTACCTCCGCGACGGCCGGATACAGCGTCCACGGCTCGTGGTCCACGTCGGTGTACCGGATCGACCCGTCCTGGGCCTGCGTGTAGAACCGATACCGCTCGACGAGAAACGCCGCGAGGGGGTCGCCGGGCGCGGCGAACGGTTCGCCGGTCGGCCAGTACGTCACCTCGTAGTGTGCGGGCCGCTCGCCCGGATGCCGCCGCCGACTACCGAATCGGATCCGACCGTCCGCCCCCGTCAGCGAGATTCGCGCGTAGTAGTACGGGAGGTGATGGAAGAGTCGCGCACCGATCACACTCGCCACCCCCTGCGCGTCGAGGCTGAAGAAGTAGACGCTGGGGACGCCGTTGCGTGTCACGTACGTCCGGAGGTTCAGTTCGGGCAACTGCACCCCGGCTGCTTCGGGGAGACCCTTCGGTCGGACGGCGACGTTGGTGAACGGGACGACCGAGAGCCACGCCGAGCCGTCGTGCGTGTCGGGCGCCAGCCCCTCGGGGAGGTGGGCGTCCATCACGGCCGGCTCGACCGGCCAGTTCTCGAACAGCAGGTGCCGCCACCCCATCTCCAGCGGGAGAACCATGGATCCGCTTGGGGGGCTGCCACCAAGTCCCTTCGGGCATTCGGTTCGGTCACCGCCCCTCTCGCAGTCGCGTCCCGATCCGGGCCGGCAGTCCCGCCTCCTCGACCGCCGCGACGACTGCGTCGACGTCGTACACGACCCGCCGCTCCTCGACGGTCACCGCCTCGCCGCCGCGGCCGTCCCCCAGTTCGACCACCGCGTAGCCCGCCCGCGGGTCGCCGTCGCGTGGCTGGCCGACGCTCCCCGGGTTCATCACCACGCCTTCGTCGAAGACGCGGTGGCCCTGGACGTGGGTGTGTCCCGTCACCAGCAGATCCTCGCCGTCGAGCAGCCGCGCCGAGAACTCCTCGGGGTAGGTGTAGCGGTCCGGGTCGTCGGGGTGGCCGTGGACGACCTTCACCCGCCCGTCCGCGACGGTCAGTTCGGCGGGCAGATCCGCCAGCCACGCCAGCGCGTCGTCGTCCAGTCGCTCGCGAGCGTGATCGACGCCCGCGGCCGCCATCCGGTTGAACCGGAACGACGACCCGCTGGCGACCGCTCGGTCGTGGTTGCCCATCACGGTCGGAATCGAGCGCTCCCGGATCGCCGCGACGCAGTCTCTCGGCCACGGGTTGTACCCCACCACGTCCCCCGCACACACCAGTCGATCCACATCCGGCAGGTCGTCGAGGACGGCGTCCAGCGCGATCCGGTTGCCGTGTACGTCGGAGATGACGCCGAGGCGCATGGAGTCGCTTGCGGATCACGCCGGTTAGGCGTTGTCGTGCGCCCGGACCCGACGGTTACTGCGCTCTCCCCACCGCAGCCGAGAAACGACTCCCCCGGTCGCCGAATCACCCGCCAGCGGCCCACGACTGCCCGCTCGAACGTCGGCATCGCGGGGATACCGTCGACGGTCGGCGTCGCGGCGAGACGGCGGTGGCTCGCGGCGCTCGGGATGGCCATCGTGGTGGTAGTGACGGATCGGCGTCGCGTGGGTCCTCGACGCCCGCCGCCGCCGCGATCGGTCGAGTTAGTCGCGGTTGACGATACCCGTCGTCACGCCGCCGTCGTCGACGGCGACGCCGGCCGCACAGACCGCGTGTTCGAACTCGAGGTCGTACGCCTCGCGGGCCGCCGCCGCCGCGGTCGACGCCTCGAAGTCGAACGCCCGCGGCCGATCCTCCTCGTAGGTGGCGACGAGCGTCGGCTCCTCGACTGCCTCGACCAGCAGTGCGTCCCGGCCGACGATTCCGACCGTCGCTGCCTCGTCCTCGATCACGCCCGCGATCCGGGGCGTGTCGTAGTCGTCTTTCTCGTAGTCCAGCGCGAGCAGCGCCGTCGCCAGTGCGTCGCGAGCGGGGTAGCCCAGATCCAGCTTTTCGGTCACCGGATCGACGTGCGAGCCGTTGCCCAGTACCGCACGCCCCTCGCTCTCGCGGACGCAGTTGTAGGCGATGTAGGGGTTGTCCGTCTCGGGAGCCTCCGGCGTCGGGGCGACGGTGAGACTGCCCTCGCGCTCGACGATTCGACGGTTCGGGAACGACCGGGACGAGACGCGGTAGGCGCCGACACCCGGGCCGACGACGACGAAGCGGCCGACGTACATACTCCACCCACGCACCGAGCGCCGAATGTAGGTGTCGGTTCCATCGCACCGACCGAGCCACGACCTTCAGCATCCGGCCCGTCTTCGATGGGGTGTCTGTGCGGCGCCGCGACGCTCCGATAGCTCGTCGCCGTCGGCATCGCCGCCCAAAGAGCCTTGACCGCCGCCGTCGACGTAGTCGCCGTGTTCGATCCGGCCGACTACGACCCGCAGGAACTCCGGTCGCTCGCGGGTGTCGACGCCGACGCCGACGTCGGAAGAGGCGTCACTCTCCCGTCCGCAGCGGGGACGGACTACCGCCAGGCCAAGCCGGACGAGCCCTCCCGGACGCAGTGTGAGCGACTGGTCGCCGTCGGCGGCGTCGACCCCGCCGCCCTCGGCGACCGGCCGTACCTCCTGACGTTCCCGGACGCGCCCGCAGCCCGCCGGATCGGCCGCGACTGGATCGCCCACCTCGTGCGGACGGCCGACGAGGAGGCGACCCGCGACGCCATCGCCCGGTACCATGCGCGTGGCTGGATCGGCGACGACGCCGCGGCGACACTCGACGCGCGCGTCGGCGACGCGGTTCGGGTTCTCGATTCGGGCGACGGGTTGCTCGACCGTGCCGACCACCTGCTGAGTTTCGCCCACGTGATCCGACTGCTCGGGATCGACGGGGACTGACGGCCGACGATAATTTTGCCGTCCACGCCGACGTCGGGCATATGCCCGGGGATCCCTACGGTGTCGAGATGTCGGAGACGGAAATCGCGGAGTTTCTCACGCGTCGGGGGCACGGCGTGCTCTCCTTTGGCGGCGAGGACCCGTACGGGCTACCGATATCGTTCGGCTACGATCCGATCGACAACCGGTGTATCTTCCAGCTCGTCTCCGCCCCCGACAGCAGGAAACAGGCGTCTCTGCGGGAGTCCGACGCGGTGAATCTGGTCGCCTACGAGTGGGTGGCGATCGACGACTGGCAAAGCGTCGTCGTCGACGGCCGACTCACGCCGATCGAGGCCGACACCCCTGCCGCCATCGAGGCCGCCGGGGTGTTCGCCGAGTACGGATCGGTCGTCGGGCTCAGCGTCTTCAACCGGCCGATCGACGAACTCGACGCGGCGTGGTACGAACTCCGGATCGACGAGATGCGAGGGTACCGGTCGCCGGCCGGGGGCGGGCGTGAGTAGGACGATCGGGCCGACCGGCCCCGTCTCGCGTCCGACTTCGCAACACTCATATGCGACTCGCGGGTACAGTGTGGTGACTCCGGTACTGGAGTCGATCCAGTCAGTCCCATGGGGTAGCGGCCAATCCTGAAGCCTTCTGGGGGCTTCGACCCAGGTTCGAATCCTGGTGGGACTACTAAAAATTCTTACATAATCCAAACTGAAGAGCGTCATCCAGAGGCGCTCTGCACCCCCACCATACGTGAGTTCGCTCCGTATAGTGGGGGTGCGTCGGTGTGACGCCGGGTGTTTCTCTCTCCCGGCAGTCATCAGTCGACGCCCTTGCGACGGTTGTTCTTGATGACCGTCCGCCCGGCGACATCTTATATTCGATATTCGATACATTAGGATTCCAGCAGGCACTCATCCGGGCTGTTCGCGAGGGACTCCGCGGACGCACTCCTCGCGAAGCGCTCGAACTCCTAGAGGAGCGCGATCTCGATCTCCCTGACGCTGATCTCGTCGGACTTGCGATCCGGACCGCTGCGGGCGACGAGCGAGCCATGTGGGATCTTCGGCGGGCGATCCGGTCGATCGGGAGAGGCCACTCCGACCTCGAGGACATCTCGGTCATTCCGGAGTTGTTAACGCTCGCGGAGCAAACGCCGACCCTCGAATTTCGACTGAAGTCTGAGTGGTTCGATCGTCGTCGCGATCAGCGCGATCGGGTCTGTTCGGTGCTCGCGACGCTCGCCCGAGCGTGCGACGTGCAGGTGGTCGGTCACCGCGTTGACCTCGTTCACCTCGCCCACGATCATCACGTTCAGCTTCCGGACAGCGTTAGGGAGCAGTGCAGAGCGTGGGGCATCGAGGGCGACACCCAGGCAGCACTCGCAACTCTCAATCCCGATGGTCGCGCTATCGCCCTTCTTCGCCACATCGCGCACGCCGATTCCGACACCCTGCCCTACGAGCGCCTCTACAACGCCCTGGATGTCTCTCCCGCTCGTGTGCGTCAACTGCTTGCCGAACTTCGCGAGTACGGCTTACTCTCCGCGCGGATCGAGACGGCCTCCGGCAGCGCTACCGAGCTCCTGCAGGCCGGCCACGAGGTCCTTGACGCTATCGATGAGCGCTACGGACGGCAGGCTACGCTTTCGCATACGGATGAGCAAATATCTGGCACTAAATCCGTCGGAAAGTGGACAAACGGGGATACCGGTACCCCTCCTGAAACTGACCGATCGTCAGAATCTGCATCGAAACGTGACTGCGTTAGCGAGACCGGAAAACCGCTCCAAGATATGCCGTGTAATCACGCGCATGCACGGGAGGGGGGACAGGAGGACCCTGCGGCGGCTGGTGAGGCGGGCCAGCGCGGCTACCGCCGGGAACGGCTCCCCAGTCTCCACACGCCGGCCGACTGGAACCGGTCGGAGTACATCGCCGCCCGGGAGTGTGCCCCTGATGGCGGGGTCTCGGTGGTCGATCACCCTGTCGAGGGCCGGGACGATCGTGCCGAAGGGCGGCTGTGGATCGACCAGGACGCTGACGCAGTCGGTGTGTCCTGTGAATACGATTCGCCCATGCCCCACTGGGTGAGTACTGCAGCTGCGTTAACGAACTGGCGTGTCTGGGAGTTCGTTCTCACCGAGGACCGCCTCCTCGAGGCTGCAGACTTCGCCGATCTTTTCGACGATCACCGCCAGATTCTCCGCGGCTCTCGATGTCTCGGTCATCTTCCGGATGACCACGAGACACCGGCCGACTACATCGACGCACTTCAGACCGCTCGGGATGATCTGCTCGAGCTGACCAAGCAGTGGCAGCAGGGCGACTACGAAGACCGCGATCGGTTCCGCGGGACGATCACTCGCGAGGCGCTCGGACTCGTCGGAACGATGGTTCATCTGCTGGACCTCGTCGACGTCGACATTACGTTCGAGGTGCGAGTCCCCTCCCTTCCAAAGTTCGATACCGATCATCGCCAGACAATGGCGCGGTCGCTGGCGATCGGGCTCGCCATCTGCTCTCGATACGGGCAACACACCGGCTACCGGCAACTGTTCGAGACTCGCGACGATAAGCTTGAGTGGACGACTGGGATCGATGTCGACCACGACGATCCGCTTGGGGCCGCCATCCCGAGTGTCTCGGTCGTCGGTAACTGTGGTGGCAATCCAGATTCGTTCGCAACGACTCTTCAGGAGGCACTCGCCGAGCCGCGTTCTCTTCGTGATGATGCCCCCGAGATTGCGGTCGACATCCCAGTTGTCTCCGAACACGGCCGGGACACCTACGCCGCAGTCGTTCGAGCGCTGGCCGCGACGAAACGCTTGCGGGCCACTCGCGAAGCCGTCTCACTGTTCCACGGGCTCGCAGCGACACCCTATGACGTGGCACTGGCACTGGGCCGCGGACTCTCGAAAGAAGGGATCGAACGCGATATCCGCCCCAGCGAGGTCCGCCGTGCCCTCCAGGGGCTGAAGTCTGATGGGCTCCTCGCGAACGCCGCCCCGACGGTCCGAGACGTGGTCGCGACGCTGCTCCGCGCTGCCCGGGCACTCTCCCAGGCCGAGTTAGCCGACCGGGCTGGACGGTCGGCGCGGTCTCTCCGAACACATCTCCCACGTCTCGAAGCGCTGGGACTCGTCGAAGCGACTGGCCAAGGCTACCGGCTCTGTCTGTCGTTCTGTACCGACGAGGAGCGTCACGCGACGGTCCTTCCGCGGCTCGTCGACGAGGACCTCACCCTCGCTCGAGACGTGCTGTACGATGCTGTCGCCCTCGAAGAGCCACCGGATCATGTCTGGCGGATCTGGACCGATCTTGGTCCCGGAGGTGTCCCCGATATCGAGGCGCTCTCCGAGCATATCGAGTGGGCCAGCTGGGCGATCTCGGCCTGTCGAGCGCTCGCTGCTCAGGTAGCCGTTGCCGAGACATCGGTCGCGACGGCCCGCTTCGGGGCCCAGATCAGCCAGTGCAGTCTGCAGCAGTCGGTGGGAGGTGTGTCGGCGTGATCTACGCCATCCCCGACGACCTGCCGGAGTGTCCTCAGTGTGGCCGTCCAGTGCGAGCGGCGACACGTGTTGGTTCGCGTGCTCGACTCTTCCCCTGTGAGCATCAGGTTCCGGAGCGTGTTCTTCGACCTGCCCATCTCGACGATGGATCTGCCTCAGCTGATGGAGGTGGGTCGGCGTGAGCACGATGCCGGTCCGAACGACATATTTCACCGCCCTTTCCCAGGGCTCGGCAACACCGGCGCCGCGAGACGATATCTTTGCCGTCGTCCGATATCCTGCGGAGTGGATCGACGACATCGTCGACCGGAATTTGCAGACGCTCGCGCCGCCTGAGCACTTGCTTGATGCCTACAAGAAGATCGAGGAAGCGGCTGAAGCCGATGGTCACGAAGAACCACAGCGGGTTGCGTGGGAAAGCGTCGAATTCGAAGCTCGCTACCTCGAACATCTCGATTCGTCGGGTCCACAGCAAGTCCTCGAAACGCTTCGGGAGCGTGCGACCGAGCGAACGATATGGTTCGTTTGCTGGGAGGCTGACGACACCTACTGTCATCGGCGACTGCTCGCCGAGCGTGTTCGCGAGGGCCTCAAGATCGGCCCGTCACAGGGTGACGTTCGTGAGCCCTGTGCTGAAGGTACCCATGAGATCGTTGCGTCCGCTCACTCGGCCCACGGACGCGAATGTCGGAAGTGCCACCTCTCGGTACAGACGCTGACTGATTGGGTCGGACATGAACTGGAGGGATCGACGTGAGCCATCACTCCAGCAGCGGAAGTGAGCGAAGTACGCGGCGCGGTGGGAAGCTCTCGGTGTTCCCGTACCCCGGAGGGAAGACGCCCTACGTCGATCACATCACCGACTGCTTCCCGATGCACCACACCTACGTCGAGCCGTTCGGCGGCTCGGCGTCGGTACTGCTGAACAAGCAACCGAGCTACGCGGAGGTGTTCAACGACCTGAACAACGACATCGTCCACTTCTTCCGCGTCCTTCGCGATCGCGAGGAGGAACTGGCCGAGTGGGTCTCGCGCGTGCCGTTTTCGCGAGACGTGTTCGACCGGTGGGCGGACGCGTTCTGGACCAACGATCACCGCCCCGAGGACGACATCGAGCGCGCCGGTCGGTTCTACTACCTGCGCTTCGCGAACTTCAACGGCCGTCTCGACCGCCGGAACGGCTTCAAGACCGGCGGGAAGCGCAACGAGGCGCGATCCTTCCGGTCGGCGATCGCGAACCTCGAAGCGGTCGCTGACCGGCTGGCCGAGGTGACCATCGAGGCCCAAGACTACCGCGCGATGATCGAGCGGTACGATCGCGACGACACGCTGTTCTACCTCGATCCGCCGTACGTCGATGCGACGGACGCCTACTACCGCGACGACGACCTGGAGTTCGACCACGCGGCGCTCGTCGAGACACTCGCCGACGTCGAGGGCTACTGGATCTGTTCGTACGGCGACCTGCCGGAGGGGTTCGCGGAGATCGCGACGACCGTTTCGGGATACACAGCGCGGTACTCGATGCGATACGCAGACCGCCGGGACGAAGCGGCCGAGCGCCTCGTGATGAACTTCGACCCGACGAATGTGCCGGCGTTCAGCGAACCGGAGCAGACGACGTTGGGCGGTGATCGGGCGTGACGGACTACCACCTCTACGCGGTCTCGGTCGCGTGCCCGGTCTGCGACGAGGTGACGCAGTTCGTCGAGACGACCGAGGCGCCGGTCGCGCTCGACCAGGACGTGCCGCTTCGCGGGAAGGATCACTGTCCGAGCTGTGGCGTTGACCTCGCGGCCGTCGACGGCGAGTGGGACCTCCGCTCGGAACACGAGATCGAGATTGTGCTGCCGGCCGAGGAGGGTGGTGAGGCATGATCGACGGCGAGTCAAACCGCGCCAAAACTCGCCGGCGCCGGGAGAAACAGGCGACGGCGACGATCGAGGTCACGTTCGGGGAGAAGACGCCCTACGAGTGCCCGGGGTGCGGTCACGAGACGGCGATCGGCATCTACACCACTGCCTACGACGAGCCGTCGTTCCTCAACTGCTCGAACTGGGACTGCGACGCGTTCCTGAAGTTCGTCGACGACGGCGATCGATCAGTCTCTCCGGGCGAGGAGACGGAGACGCAGGCCGACCTGAGCGCGTTCGTGGAGGGATCGGCGTGACCCACGGCCGCCTCACCTCGCTCGACCACTACGGCGGCGGCGTCGATCACGGCCGACACGTTTCGCTGATGGACTGCATGGCTGCGGTCCGGGTCGCCGGGATCGAGGCGCCACCGCTCCCGGACCCGATCCGGGCGTGGCGCGAGTTCGAGGCCGAGCGAGACGAGCGCGTGTTCCGGACGAGCCTCTACGCGGTCCGGCGAGCGTGCCCGAATGCGCCCGCAGTACCGCCCGCGGAGCCGCCAGAGCGCGACTACGCGTTCGTGCCCGATTCCGAGCGGCAGGACGGGGCACCCGAGCAGGCGACGCTGAGCGACGTGACTGGCGACTAACCAACGATGCGACCGCCGACTGACCTCCGCCAGGACGCCTCGGGGTTCGAGCCCCCGACGGAGGCCTGCCCGCAAGGGCGTGATTCGATGAGCGTAGACGAACTCACCGACAGCGATCCAGAGACGGCGAAAGACCCACTCTGCCCGCGATGCGGTCAGCCGATCAACCGCGCGTGGGACGAGTGCGAACTGTGCGGACAGACGCTGACGGAGGCGAAGCGATGAGCATCGAAACGCCGTTCCCCGTGGAGGGAACGATCACTGCGACCGAGTACGGCTACTCCGCCAGTCTGCCCTGCGCGGACGAGTGGCTCTCAGAGACCGAGAACGGAGATTTCCTCCAGCGGGCCGCCGACCGCGCCGCCCGGGAGTACGGCGACGGCACCGAGGTCCATGTCCGGTTCACGTCCGACCGTTTCGGAGACCAGTGCGGCGGCTTCGAACTGCTTGGTCCGGCAGAGGGCGACCAAGACGGAGTCGTTCAGGACCTGCGCGAGTCGCCCATCGACATCGCGGTCATCGAGGGCGACGGCGATGACATGCTGGTGAAGGCCGGCGCCTCGGTTCTGCTGTTGGATCGGACCGAGGCGGATCTGCTTCGGCAGGAGATCGCCGGGACTCTGGAGGCCGACGATGGCAACTGAAACGCGCACCCACGGCCACATCCGCGGGGAGAACCGCCCGGACCTGGACATCTACCTGAACGGCGAGCGGATGGTCGAACACGACGCCGTCGACGACGGCATCGTGATGACCCACTCCGGCAACGACCGCGTCGTCCGGATCACCGTGATCTACACGGACGGCCTCCGCGTCGGCGGCATGGTCTGGGACGAGCTGGCCGAGGCTCACGACACCCAGGGCGCGGACGTTCACTTCGACCGGGTGGGCGACGCCGGCGACGTCGAGGCGCGCTTCGAGGCCCGCGAGCGTGATCTGACCGTGGAGCTTCGGGAGATTGGGGAGGGCGATGCCTAAGATAACCGTGGAGCCGGACTATACAGACGCGGACTTCGCCGGCGCGGTCGAGGAACTCCTCGCGGAGGGGACGCTCGTCACCTCGCCCCGCGTCGCTGAGCGCGTCGGCTGTTCGCGAGAACTCGCCCGGCAGTACCTCGTTGCCCGTGCCGAGGAGGGCGCCCTCAAACGCGACCGCGTGGGCGGTGGCGCGGTGGTCTACCTCCCTCCCGACGACACGCTCGAATCGGCGCGGAACTTCCGGCTTGCGTCGGCACAAGATGGTGTTGCGCCGGCACAATCCGATGACGACACCGATTCGGCGGAGAAGGTTGCGCCGACGCGCTGTTCGTCTACGCGCTTTTCATCCCGATTTTCATCGGGAGTAAAGGAGAAGTGCCGCTTGACCTGGCTGCGTGGTCGTACGGAATCGCCGTAGCGATCACGCTCCCGGTCGTATTGTACCTAACCCGCGAGCGATCATAACTCGGCCACACCTATGTTGGTAGTAATACTACCAAACCTTTATTAGAATGGGTGCATTACTACCAAGTGAGGAGAGACAGACCATGTGTGACATCGACATCACCTACGACGGGGCGTACAACGTTGTGGTCGAGTGTATCGAGTGCGGGACCGAGCGCGGCAGCAGCGTCGTGTCGGGGACGACCCTCGGCCCGTCTTGGACGGCCTACGGGCACTGCGAGACCTGCGGCGGCTACCGCGACCACGAGCCGGTCCGGGAGGCCCAGCGTGGCGAGTACGACGGTCACCTGATCTGTGACGACTGCGACGAGCAGTTTGACAACACGATGGACGTCGACCTCCACGACTGCCCGGCCGCTGACTCGGACGACGACGGCGAGAGCGACGACGCGGAAGTCGCGACCGACGGCGGCACCGAGTCGCCGATCACCGACGCCGACATCGAGGCGGCGATCCAGACCCACGACGACCCCGACCGCCCCGACGCGCTGACGGTTACCGACGTCCGCGGCCTGCTCGACACGCTCCAGCAGCAGATCGAACGTGACTGGGGCCACTGGATGGACTTGATCGAGCGCGACGTTGTCCGCGTCGTCGAGGATACTGGCGGCGTGCTGGTCCTCGCAGTTCGTGACTCGCCGTACGAGGATATTCTGGACAAGTCACACGGGTCGCTCCCGGTGACCTGGGACGGTGTCGCGTCGCAGGTGGTGTCAGCGACCGTCCACAACGCGGCTGAGCGCCTTTCTGATCGATCTTGGCCGGGCGACTACCCGCTTGTCGTCCGGAAACCCGCCGTCGCCGATGCTGGCGAGACGTACGTGATCGCGCTTATCAACAGTCTACTTCGACGCGGCCTCTCACCGGGGCAGGCGTGGGCGTACTACGGCGTCGAAATCTGTGGGCACTCGCGGAACGAGTGGGCATCGCGCTGTGGATACAGCGATCACTCGGCGGTCTCGGAGCCGCTGCGCAAGGCCGAACGGAAGCTGGATGTATGACCCACGGCACGCACGTCACCCCCGAGGAGTGTGCCGAGATGCGTCGACTCCACGAGCGGGGCTACTGGGTCCGGCTGATCGCCACGGAGTTGGACGTCAGCAAAGACACCGCGGACTACCACATCCACGGCCACTGCGCACATGAGCACGAGGACCGCTCTGGCTGAAGACGGAGACGGCCGGCCCGATTCCTAATCCTGCTGTATAAACCCTGACGCGTTCGAGAACGCCTCGTTCACGACCTCGGGAGTGGGGGCGTTCAGATACGGCTCGATCGCCTGGAACGAATCCCACCCGCCGACCTGCATCACGACGCGCGGGTTGACCTGTTCGTCGACGAGGAGCCGCTGCGCGAACCGGCGCCGGAGATCGTGGGACGAGACGTAGCGGAAGTCCTCGTCTCCGGTCTCGTCGGCCGCCCGCTCGGCCGTGCGTTTGACCACGTCACGGACGCCGCGCTCGGAGAGGTCGACTAGGGGCCCGTGACGGTCGATGTCCTCGGCGCTGCGGAAGCGGTGGATGTCGCTCTCGACGTCGGGCGGGAGGTAGGCGTCGCGAGGCTTTCCGCCGCTGCCGGTCGTGTCCTTCCCCTCCGGAACGCGGAGGCGGTAGTGGTCGCCGCCCTCGGTGCGCTTGACGTGCTTCGGACAGACCTGCGGGATCTCGAACGCGCGGAGCCCGACGTCGCCGCCGAGGCGGATGATGAGATCGTCCCGGAACGTCGCCGCTGCTCGTCGGAGCTCCCCGACCTCGGAGTCGGTCATCCAGACCTTGTACTCGTCCTCTTTCTCGGTCGCTTCGAGCCTCATGCAACCTTGTTACAACAACGTTTCACTTAGTGGTGCCGGTGACCACCGTGATCGGGGCGGATAGCGGGCCGATTTAGCCGTTTCGCTTCCGACTTGTGAAACAAGTCGTCAACCGGCGTTCTGAGATTTATTATAGAACTCTATAATTTCGTTCGTCAGCCACACGTCGGCTCTCTGTCAGCCGCTTCAAAGAAGGCAGAAAGGTAGGTGAATAATCGGTTGGCACTCCGGTCGTTCCGCTGTTCTTCGAGCCGAAATCAGGGGGTGCGAGAGACTATCTCGATGCGACGACACCGAGTGTCAGGTGAAACACGCGAAAACTGGGGGAGAACGCGAGAGCAGCGGCTACGCGCTGAGCGAACCCAGCGGAAAACCGGCGGTTAGTCGGGCGGGTCCAACCCGATGTACTTGCCAGCGAGGGCTATGAACGTCGTCGACTGGACACGCGGACTGTAGTCGGGGTCGTCCTCGAAGGCGAGCTTCACGAGGAGATCGACGAGCCGCCAGACGTTGTAGAGGACGCACGCGAACGCGAAGTTGAAGTACCGGTACTCGTGGTCCTTCGACGTCGTCCGCACCCGGAACTTCTTGATCTGCTTGTACCCGTTCTCGATCCCCCACCGGTTCGAGTACCGAGCGATGAACCCCCGCGCCGTCGCCAGCATCGCCTCCTCGGAGTCGGCTTCGCTGGTGTCGAACGCGGGGTGGTTCGTCTTGAAGTAGGCGTACGCCGCCGCATCCTCCTCACTCCCCGGCACCTCGGCTTCGCTCTCGCGGACGTCCTCGAGGACGTCGTCGAACCACTGGTCGTCGACGTCGTCCGGGTCGTCGTCGGTCACGTCCAGGAAGTCAGCGACGAGCTCCTGGCGGACCTCCTCGCGCTGCTCCTCCTCGCTGGGTTCGTCGTCGGGCTCCTCGCCGGTCTGTTCGAAAACGTCGGTGTTGCGGGCCGGGAGGTAGATGCGCTTGCGGTCGGGACCGGTAATCGTCTGCTGGGTCTCGACGCGCACGCGCTTGCCGGCCTGCCGGAGCCGCGTACAGGTGGCGCGTTCGCTGGCGTGCTTCTTGCCGGGCGTGAGGTAGTGGACGCCGTGTTTCTCGCAGGCCTCGCGGACTTTGTCCACGTCGAACTCGCGGTCCATCATCAGGAGGTCGAGGTCCGGCACGATATCCAGCGCGCCACCGAGGAGTTCGTCGACGATCTCGTCGCGCGGCATCCCCCGGCGGACTGGAATGGCGTCGAGGACGAGGGGGACGTCGAGGCCGACGATCTGGATGGTCGCCCACTGGAAGTGGTAGTCGATGTTCTTCGTTTCCTTGTCTTTGTACCCGAGGAGGTAGTCGCTCTCGGGGTGGTCGTCGTCCGTCCACTCGATTTCACCGGTCCACGCGTCGCCTTTCGTGATGTCGATAGCCGACGACAGCTTCCCCTGTAACTCGCCGTTGTGCCGCGCTCTCGCGACAAGCATCTGAGCGGTGGACTGGAGCATCGACCGGATGGACTCGACGTCCAGCTGCTGGAGATGGTGGCGGTGGGTGCGGGCGACGTGCTGCTGGTCGCTGGGACGGGTGGTGTTGACGCGGAAGGCGTCGAGTCCGCCTTCGGTGTACGTGTCCTGTAGCGTGCCGGCGTGGGCGTGTGCTTCCCAGAACGTCCCTTCGGGGATGCTGGCGTTCTCGGCGCGGTCCAGGCTGAAGCAGTCCATCACGAACGGCTTCGCCTGCGCCCATACCTCCTTCATCTTCTCATCGGTCAGTCGCTTCTCCGACCGCTCACTCACGCCGCTGCGGTCTTCGGGCTGGAACACGTCGTCGGGGACAGCGATGCCGTGGTCACGCGCCTGGCCGACGACACGCTCGGCGACGGATTGGCAGAGGTGTCGGGTGACCGGCGGCCAGGATTCGTGGAAGACTTCCCAGAGGCGGCTCTGGCTGGGTTCGGTGTCGAAGCCGAAGCGGTCGGCGAGCCAGGGGTTGTCGTTGAACTCATGCTTGAGACGGGTGGACTGCCAGCCCATCCCGAGCCGGTAGACGTGCGCGCGAAACCACGGTTCGAGGCCGGTGTAGTTGTGGTGCCAGTCGGCGCGGTCGTCGAGGTCGCCGCCGGAGACGCGGACGTTGAGGCTGGCGACGAGGTCGGCGAACGTCGGCGGGTTGCGTTTGCCGATAGCGTATTGAAGCGAGGTGCGAAGAGTGAGGCCGCCCCAGTCGTGGTCGCCCGGCTGGATCTCCGTTCGGGCGACGACGCCGATGCGTTCGTCGGGGGTGTAGTCGTTGAGGCGGGCGGTCTCTGTCACGTTACTGTGAACTTACTGCTTTTCGACTTATATTACTTCGCCGTGAGAACAGGGGGTTACTCGTCGTCCAGCTGGGCTCGAAGCTCTTCAACTTCTTCCTCGAGGCGCTGCACGCGCTCGTCCAGTTCTTCTTCGCAGAACTCCTCGCGGGCTTGCTCGTAGAGTTCGGGCGCGTTCTCGCGGAGGATTCGAGCGTCCTCACCGAGGAGATTGAGCTTGTTCTTGATTCGGGAGATATGCGTACTCCGCGTGTTGTCGTCCATGTCCTCGTCGGTGAGGGCCTGTCGTTCGCCGTCGGTGAGGAGCGCCCGCGCCATCTTACTGTCCGTGACTGGCGGCTGTGACATATATGGTACGAAGTACGGCATCCCGTACTATAACACTTTGGCTACTCAGTAACGCATACGGTATTAGAGTAACAGTTATGTTACTGGAGCCAATACGATAGGATGCAATGTCCCAAGCGACCGACCCGCACCCAGACGACGTCGAAGCTGAAGGAACGCCAGACAGCCTCCCGACGAAAGAGCCCGACGCGGAGCTGCAACTGACCGACGACGGTCTCGAAATGCCCGACTTCTTGAAAGGCTACGTCGGCACCTTCACAATTCGAACGCCGAACACCACCGGCGAGTTCGAAACCACGGACGAAGGCCTGCCCGAGGACGACTACTACGACGGCGTCATCGCCGTCAGCCCGAACGAGGGCGACTACCACAGTGACCTCCGCGAGGGCCTGATGGGGATCTCGACCGACGAGCATCGCGAGACTGTCTACGAAATCATCGACGAACGCACTCAGGAGGGGCAGTGAAATGCCCGAATCCGAGGTCGTGGACGAGTGCGATGGCGACGGCATTCGAGTACAGTTCCGGGAGACCGTGGGCGGGGAGCAGACGACGATCACGGCGTACATGGAGGCCCGCGAAGACCTCGGTCTGAACGGGCCAGGCGAGCCGGAGAACGACGGCGTGCGCGTCGTCGAGGAGGACCCAGTGTACTCCCCTGACGACGACCCCGAGGACGAGAACACGTACCCGCGTGGCTACGTCCGGGCTGTCTGGGAGTTCGATGACGAGGAGACGCTGGAGCGCGCTCGTGACCGACTCTACGACAAGGCGACAGAGCGCTTCGAGTACGGTATGTCGGACGCAAGCGACGTGCAGGATTTCGCCGGCGCGGTACCGCTCCCGATAAACCTCTGAAGGGCGCTTCTCTACCCGTTAAGAACCGTTAAGATTCAAGCGATTATATCTGACGTTGCTGTCTTCAGCAGTTTCGAGATTCGTATAGCGACATATAGTTTACTGCGGCCGTGAGCGGGGATAGAGACGGCGCCGGCGACGAACTCGCCGCGAGGATCGGTGGTCTCGCGGCTCCAAGTGTTGGGGTCGAACGCCCGAAATCCGGTTGCAGAAAGCGTCATCCGCCGATCCCGACGCTCGTCGCGTCGACGTCGTCGCCGACGGTCCCGAACGCCGAGTTGTCGCGGGGCGCGATGCCGATGTCCGCGAGCGACCGCTCGATCAGCGGGATCACGCGCTCCACGTCGCGCATCTCGACCGTATCCGAGAGCCGAACCCGCGCCGAGGCCTCCGCGAGGCGCTGGAGCGCGTCCAGCTTTCGGACCGTGATCGGGAGCGGCGGCCCCTCGTACTCGCCCTCGCCGGCCATGCCGTCCGCGAAGCGCTCGGGGAGCGAGGTCTTCGTCTCGACGAACCACTCGCGCATCCGCTCCTCAACCGCGTCGTCCCGCGGGATCGGCCGACACTGTTTCGCGCGCGTCAGATAGGCCGAGAACTCCTCGGGCGAGATGTCCCCCTGCACGTCTTCGAGGCGTTCCGGATCGACCTCCTCGCCACGAGCCAGCTTCCCGGCCGTGGTCCGCGCGCCGATCACCTTCGAGGCGATGGAGCGGATCTGGTCCTCGTCCTCTTCAGTCTGCATCGTGAGGATGAGGTCGAACCGCGAGAGCAGCGGGCTCTGGAGGTCGACTTGGTCGGCGATCTCCCGCGTCGGGTCGAAGTGCCCGCCGGTCGGGTTGCCCGCCGCCAGCAGCGCCGTCTGGGCCGGAAGCGTTGCGTTCTTCCCGGCTTTCGAGACGTGGACCTCCTGTTTCTCCAGGGCCGAGTGCAGCGCGTCGAGGTCGGAGGTGTCGCCCTTGTCCAGCTCGTCGACGACGGCGATACCCTTGTTCGCCCGGACGAGAGTCCCGGCCTCGATGCTGAACTGCTCGTCGCTGAAAGAGTCCTTCGTGATCGACGCGGTGAGGCCGGCGGCCGAGGAGCCGGTCCCATCGGTGATCGCGCCCCGCGGAGCCTTCTCGTAGGCAGCCTCCAAGAGGTTCGACTTGCCGACGCCCGGGTCTCCGAGGAGGTAGATGTGGGAGTCGCCGCGGTGGAACGCCCCGTCGGGTGACTTGCGACGCCAGCCGGCGAAGAGTTGGAGGACGATGGCCGCCTTCTCGATCCAGTTCCCCTCGTGGTCGGGGGCGAACGACGCCACGAGGCGCTCGAAGCGCTCCGGGTCCTCCCGAAGTTCGTCGATCACGGCCTGGTAGGCCGAGAGGTCGACGTCGTCGAGACCGCCCTCCTCGACGGTGAAGCCGCGGCCGATCACCGTCTTCTCGTAGACGACCTCGCCCGTGTAGACGGGCTCGTGCTTGCCCGTGAACGTCGTCCGGGCACCGCCCTCGACACGCTCGTCGCCGGCGAGGTCGTCGAGCAGATGGATGTCGATGTGTTCGGTCTCGCCTTTTGCGTCCTCGGGCGGTTGCTGGAGGCGGATCTTCTGGTAGTCGACCCACTGCGACCGGTCCTCTTCAAGCCGCATGAAGCCGCCGTCGTCGCACTCACGACAGCCGCCGGGCGGCTCGCGGATCTTCCCGAACGCCGGCTGCGGGACGCGCATGTTGTAGCCACAGCGGACGCACTCGAACTCGCCCTCGTGGAGCCGCGGGTTCACCTCAGTCCGCTTGGTGATCTGGCCCTCCAGCGCGATTAGCCGGTTGACCTGCTCGGCCGGCGAGAAGCCACCGACCGCGAACGTCGCCGCCTCGGGGAGGTTGACGAACTCGACCTTGGCGCGAGCCATCGGCCGGACGTGGTCCTCCTCGGCGCCGTAAGACTGGAGCGCGTCCTCGAAGGCGTCCCGCATCGTCTCGGGCCGCGCGATCACGTCGCTCGCGATGCCTTGGACGTCGTCGAGACCGAGTTCGCCGTCCTCGTCGACGCGGTCGCCCGCCAGCGTGATCTGATCGGCGCCGATCCCGAGCGTGTCCGCATCGGCCTCGTAGGCCGCGAGGTCCTGCCAGTCGATGGTGAGCGTCCGCTTCTCGGGGTACTCCTCGCGAAGGTCCGCGATTGCCTCGTGGCAGATGGCTTCGAGGGCGTCGCGACAGCGGTCCTCGACGCTCACGACAGCATCGCTCCCCAGTCGACGTTCTGGAGTTGCTCCCACGCCATCTGGCCGAGCGTCATCGAGCGGTCGACGTTGATCGAGACGACGCCGAGGACGGCGAACACGAGCAGCAGCGCCGCGACGACTTTCAGATCGTGCTGGGCGGTCGAGCCGGCCGACGCGACCACCGACCCCGCCGCGGCCGCCTTGTGCGCCCACGTCACGGTCAACAGGAGCGCGACGACGACCGTCACCGAGACCGTGCCGGCGAGACCCAGCTGGGCGAACGCCGCCTCGACGAGGTCGCGGACTACCACTCCGGTTCACCTCCTCCCGCGAGTGCGAGCAAGACGAGCGCCACGAGTGTCAGCGTCGTCGGGATTAGCAGCGGCCCGAGTTGGGCGATACCGACGAGCAGTGCCGACGAAATGGCAACCGCTGGAGCAGCCAGCATCGACTGAAGCGCCTGTTCAACCGCCACGATTTCGGTTGCAGCCTCGGCCACGAGAGCCGTCAGGACGACATAGCCGAAGATGGCTGGGTCGTCGTCGGTTTGCATCACTTTCCATCCCCCTCGTCGGCGTTGATCCGCAGCACGGTATCCGGCGTCGACGCATCGGCGGTCTTGGCTCGCCGCCGCGTCCACCACCAGTAGACGACGATGCCGATGGCGGCCATCACGCCCAGGACGCCCGCAAGCGGGAGCGCTGCGTTGAGCGCGTTCGAGAGCGGTTGCGCGAGGACGAGCGTGAACCACGTCGTCACGGTCTCCGGGCTGATCAGCAGCAACCCGAGGAACAGCGCGACGACGACCGCCAGCAACACGAGCGGCGAGCGGTAAATCGCTCGCTCCGGAACGTCCGGCCGTCGCATCCGGCGCTGCTGGTAGGCGATCGCGCCGGCGATGATCCCCAGCACGATCACGACGACGAGCCCGGGGTTCAGGACCGGCATCGCCGGGATCACCGGCCCCGAAGCGCCGCCGTCCCAGAACGATCCGCCGCCGGACGACGAGACGTTGCCGCCGTCATCGTCGACTTGGAACTGCAGCGTCTCCTCGCTGTCGTCGTCCGAGAGCGTCAGCGGGGAGTTCGCGGTCCCCTGATCGACGGCCGTGTCCCGGGTCGTGGAGTAGAGGGCGTAGTCCGTGTCGTCCTGGGCGTCGATGAACGTGAACTCGACGTCGTCGCCCGCGGACGCTCCAGGAGCGACCGAGAACTTCGGTTCGTCCCGGAGCGGATCGTCGACGGAGACACGGACCTCGCCGCTCTCCGCGTTGACCCGAACGGGGATCGTCGAGACACGGGCGCTTGAGCCCGCCCCGGCGCCGGGCGCGAACATCTTGTGGTAGCCATCCGAGGTGATTTCGGCGAACTCGTCGCTGTCCCACGACTCCTTGTAGAGGTAGTTGATCCGCGTTCCGTCGGGCGTGTTCCCGAGTGAGATGTACGCACCATCCTGCCACGAGTCGATCTCGAACTTGGTATCCAACCGCTCGCCCATTACCGTCGGTTCGAGGACGGTGATCGAGCCGTCGATCACGTTGACCTTCCGGCCAGTCGTCCGGACCGCGACCTCGTCGCCAGCGCTGACGCTGCCCAGCTGAACGGTCAACTCGGTGCCGTCGAACCCGTAGTTGTCCGAGGAGACCGTCGACCACGTCCCGCCGTTGGTCCGCGTCTCGATGGACCGGATCTTCGTGACATCGCCGTCGAACGGGATCGTCAGCGTGGCCGAGGAGCGATCGCTCGCGTACGTTTTGGATACGTTGTAGCGCTCGCTCCACTTTTCGCCCTCGTAGTCGACCGTCTGCTTGTCTTGGGCGTCATGTCGGTAGTCGAGATCAACAGATGGGGCTGGGGCGTCGCTGCCCAGAGACCCGTCGCCAACCGAGACGTTGACCGTGTTAGATGAGTCGATCCACGACTCGTTAGCTGTGAGTGAGACCGTCTCGCCATCCGAGAGTGCCCCCGAGTGGCTCGTTGCGTGGTCGTTTACCTCCAGAGAAGGATCGACCGTCTCAGCTCGCTCCTTGAGCTTGAGTGTGGCGTTAAGGTTCCCCGCTCCGGAACCTGAGAAATTGAGCGATTCCGAGGCCGTCGTCACGTCGAACTCGACCGTTATCGTCTCACCGTCGTTAAAGTCCCCGAGCGACTTTGAGACGGAGTTATCGTCCGAGACGGAGACGCCTGAGACGGTGGTTTGTGGGCCAACAGTCAGATCGCCGTAGTTGTCGAATACACTCGTCCCTTTAGTGTACCATCCCTGTGAGGAAGAGTCGTCCGCCCCCAAATAAACGACGTCAGCACTACCGTCGTTGTCGGTGTTTTGAGTGACGAACTCGACGGTATACGCAGTGTTAGCAGACATTTGATAGGACGAATCAAGGTCGATAATCTGGTCGCCGGTCGACCAATCAGGATCCCATCCGTCCTTTACTTTCGTCCCTTCCGAGTAAGTTGTATCGGGACTTTCCTCAACGATGTATATATCGACTGAGGCACCGTAATCGGCTCCTGCGGTCTTGCTAATGCCTACCGAGAGCGCACTTATCGTCTTATCTGTCGACGGCTTCACCCCGACAGATGTTTGATAACCGGCGTCTCCGGTTGTGTCTCCCGCGAAGATTTGGTTTCTGTCGATTGTACCATCCCCGAGATCAGAGACCGGATTGTGGGGGTTGTTTTCGCGTTCCGTGACGCTGAGGACCGGCTCACCGTTGGCACTTGGACCACTCGGGTCCGCGTTCCCTGCGATCGAGAGCGAAGTCGATCCGCTCGGAGAGAGCCCCGAAGCCGTCTCGTTGTCCCACTCAGTCGCAGTGTGGCCCGTGACGTTGATGCTGAAGTCAGAGACCGAGTCGAGAGAACTGACATCGTAGTTGAAGGACGACCTGTCGGTATAGGTCCCCGACGCAGTCACAGTCCCGGCGAATGAGACGCTGTTCGTCGAGAAGTGCGGCACTTCGAAGACGAGCATCCCCGCCTCGTACTGCACGTTAGCGGTCCACTCCTCGCCGTTCTCGTGCGTGCCGTACACCTGCTTGGGCGTGTGGCCGAGCGCGTCCCGGACGGCGCCGGCGTCGAGCGCGACCTCGCGCCCCGCCGAGTGCGTATCATCGCGCAAGACGAGCGCGATCCCGCGGTCGCCCGAGAGCGTGGCCGTGTCGTTCGTATCCAAGTATCCGCGTGCGCGGCCGGGCGTCGTGACGATCACTTCAAGCGTGTTCGCGTAATCGCCGGCCATCACCGATCCCTCGATGTCCGACGCTCTGAGCGACATGTTCTGCGCTTCGCCGACTGGGAAGTCTTCCGAGACGTTCGAATCGGGAACGCCGACCATGCCGGCCGGCGCCGCCGACGCGGTGCCAACGAAGGCAACCGGAGCGACGAGCGATCCGACCAGCAGCAGGCACAGCGCCAGCGCTGCGAGGCGGTGGGTAGGGGGCGGGCCGTTGCGGGGGGTGTGTCCGGTTCTTGTTCCCGAATACGCGCGCGGGAGTGATCTCAGTTTTCTGACCGCTTCGGCGATTCGTCGGCTCACGCGCCGACACCCCCCACCTCGCTGGCTGACTTAAAGCCGGCCGAAGAGTCAGGAATCCGAGCGACGACGATCTCGTTGCCGTCGCCATCCACCATCCGTACCTCGAGGGCATCCTCCGCCTCGACGAGGTGGTCGACGAACTCCAGGTCCTCCACGGGGGAGACGAGGTCCTCCTCGATGCGCTGGTTAGTGATCGAGACGTAGCCCTCGCCCGGCTGCTTCACGTAGAGACGCTCGTAGTGCTGGTTCTCCCACTCCTTCATCACTGTGTCGTCGAACTCGACAGTCTCTGGCGTGTTGGACTCCTCCTGTGCGAGCGCGTCCGGCCGGCGTGCCGGTGCCGAGAGCCGGATCTGCAGGAAGCGTGCCTCGTCACCCGGCTCTGGCGGGACATCTTCCCACTGGAAGAGCGTGAAGCCGGACTCCGCGTAGCAGAGCGCCGTCCCCACGTCCTTGCCGCTCATGATGTCCTCTTGCATCGGGACGGTGTCGAAGCCCAGCGGGATCGAGCTCTTGTAGTCCTTCGTTGGGTTCGGAGACCCGTCGGGCATGTGGATCCGCCAATCGAACTCCCGGCGGACTTCGTCGAAGATCTGCGTCTCGTGGTGCGTCGCGAAGACGAACGTCAGGAACGCGCGACGCGAGTCCGCGAGAGCCGCCCGCACGGCCGCGACCTTGTCGAAGGTCCGCTGGTCGTCCTGCTTCGTCTCCGAGCGGGAGGGCGTGATGTCCCCCGTCTCGTCGAACATCAGCACCCAGTCTTGGAACGGACCGAGGTAGACGCGTGCGACGATGAACGCGTACCACCAGTGGATCAGAGAGGTCTGGGGGTTATCCTCGTCCGCCTCCCAGCGCGGCGTGAACGGGAGATCGTCGTAGTCAGTGTCGGTCTGCTTGAACACGTCCTCGCAGCCGGCGAAGCTGGGGTCCGGGTAGATGACGTTGAACGTCCCCTCGGGACGGTCCCCGATCGTCTGGAGGAGGTCTTGGACGCTGTCGTAGTAGACGACGTCGCGAACGATGTCCTCGAGGTCGTCGACGTCCGAAACCGGTCGGTCGCTCTCCTCGTCCATCCACCGGGCGTCAACCTCGGCGTTGGCGGGCAGGTAGAGCGTTGTCCAGTTCCTGAAGGCGAGCCACTCCGACCGCTTCGGAGAGCCGCGCCAGATGATCCGAGAGCCGTTGTGCGACATCATCTGTCGCCCGAGGTGCTTCAGCAGCGTCGACTTCCCACAGCCTTTCTTTTTCCCCCGGATCAGGGCGTTCGTCCCCTTCTTCGTCTCCGTCTCGGTCGGTGACCGTTCGTGGATGACGAGGTCGGGATAGACGATCGCGTCCTCGTTGATCTCGGTGAACTCCTCGATGTCGATGTCGGTGATCCCGTACCGCTGCCCCATCTCGTAGGCGTCACTCTTCCAGTGACCGGGCGCGGTGTAGGTCACCGACTGACTCGTACGTTCTCCCCAGTCGTGCCCCGTCGGGGGCGTGCCGTTGTTTTGGTTATCAGTAGACATGGTTATCCAGAGGGAATATGCTGCTCAGTCTGCTCTCGCTCGGGGACTTCGGCCGTCTGTGAGGCCACCCGAGCGGCCGCCCGGTTGAAGCCCGGCAGCAGGTACTCGGCCGCCCACGACTCACGCGTAAACCGTGCGCGGGCGTCTGTGCGGTCGGTCATCCGTCGGCGAACTTCTGTCTCGAAAAACGCACGCTCGATGTCTTCGCTGTCGAGCTCCGCGTAGCTCATCTGAATGACGCGCTGGCCCCACGCCAGCAGCGCCTCGTCGCTCTCGAAGCCCTCCAGCAGACTATCGAGCGCCCACGAAAGCTGCTCGTCGAGCACCTTCAGCGCCGGGCGCATCCCTGGTGCCTCGGGGTCGTCGGCCAGATCATCGGGTTCGTAGTCCGGATCCTCGTAGTACTCCGAGGCCGTCCAGCGGAAGTCCCGCTGAGCCTGATGGACGGCCGGGAGGATGTCCTGCGCGGCGATCCCGCGACGAACCTCCTCCGGCGCGCCCTCGGAGAGGCCCCGGGACGTCCCCCACGGCTCGCCCAGCAGCGCCGACATGACACTCGCGTCCGTGCCGCGCGTCGCGAACCAGTCGTCCTCGAGGGCACCGACCGTCGCGATCACGACGTCCTGCATCCAGCGTAGGACCTCGTGGCGCGTCTCGAAGCCGTCCAGCAGCGACGCAAGGACGCGGTGCTGGCGACGCGAGAGGTTCGCGAGGGCGGGGCGGGGGACTTCCGTGTCGAGGTCCTCCTCGCGGAAGGCCGCCTCGACGCGGTCGCCTGCCGTCGACGGGAATGCTCTACTCATCCCGCCCTCCCGGATCATCGCCGAGGTACCGCTGGGCGAGTTCGTCCATCTGCGAGGCCGAAGCCTCGTCCTGGAGTTCGCGCTTCTTGGCCTTCTCCTCGGCCTTGTCGCTGTGGTAGCGGGTGAACAGCGACTCCCAGGACTTGATGTCCCCGAGCGTGCTCGCGTGATCGATCAGCCACGCGAGCGAGTTGCCGTACTGCGCGGCCGCGAGCTTCGCCCGTAGATGCCCGGGCTCGGGCGTCACGACCGCGTACCCGAACAGGCCGACGGCCGAAATGAGTGTCCCGAGGATCGCACTCTCGACGAGCGCGTAGCCAGCCAGGGCACCGATGCCGAGTACGAGCGGGCCGCCGAGGATCGCCCGGAGGTTGATGTGGCGACGATCCTCCTCGTCGTACCACATCAGCTTCGGGAACTCCAGCGAGAAGCCCTCGGCCTTGTAGTCCAGCGGGTTCTCTGCCTCGGGGTCCATCAGCCAGACGTACTCGTAGGGACCCTCGTCGACGGGGATCGCCGACTGCGGGTTCCCCTCGACCTCCAAGTCCGCCCGAGCGCCGCGGAAGCGAGCGAGGAACTTCAACAGCCCCCGTTTGATGGCCGTGAGCGTGCCGTCGCGACGGACCATCCGCATCGGGATCACGTCCGCCACGATCTTCCCCGGGATCGCCTGGATGTCGACGCGACGCCAGTCCTTGCTGCTCGCCTCGGCCTCTGTCGCCGGCCGAGCCGCGGCCTCGACGCGATCCGCGAAGGCGCCGATCTGGCGCTGGAGCGGGAGTACGCCGCCGTCCGTGACGGTGCTGCCGTCGACAGTGATCGGGTCCTGGTTCTGTCCGCGCTGCTGGCGCGTCGGCTGGCGCTCCGCCGAGGAGGCCATCGCCGACGGATCCAGGCCGTCCTTCGCCCGCAGGCGCAGGAACAGTTCGAGATGCGTCTCGTTCGAGTACCACCCCGCGGCGAGGACGCCGAGCAGGATGCCCCCACCGACGCCGAACAGCCACGGCAGGCGGATCAGCGTCCGACTCAGCGTCCGCCAGAACACCGCCGCGACGACGATGCTGATGAGGCCGCCGATGGCCCACACCAAGAGACTCATGTTCGGGCCGCCGCGCGCGTGTTTGACCGCCTCGGCGCCGGCCTTCAGCGTGACCGCCGTGAAGCCCGCGAACGGGAGCACGACGAAGCCGAACGCCCACACGAGGCGGCCGCCCTGGGAGGTCGTCGAGACCGCTTGGGCGGCCTGCGAGGACTTGTGGACGAACGTCCAGCGCTGCCCGTCCGGGTTGGCGAGGCAATCCGGCTGGTCGGGCTCCTGGACGCACATCGTGACGCGCTTTCGCTCCTCGAAGTGATCGTGGAGGTCGACGCGGATCGGCTCCGCGTAGCCCGACGAGACCGAGCCCTCGACGGTGTGGGTCACCACGTCGGTGGCGATCGTCTCCGAAGTCGTCGAGCCGTCCTCGCGTTCGACGACGCGCTCTTCGGTCTCCCAGTACGCGATCCGGATCACGATGTCCTTGGTATCAAAACCGTACTGTCGAGACGCGAGTTGCACGTAGTTGCGCCGCACCATCTGTCCCGCGTTCAGCCCCGACCACATCGGCGAATCGGAGCCTTCGAGGACGAACGGATGGAGCGGGAGGTTCTTCAGCCGCCAGTCGCCGTACGCTTCGCCGCTGCGGACGCCGGCCGGCGCGTTCGCGGGTTGCTCCCCGCCGACGCGCAGCTGTTCGAGTGAGTAGTCTGCCGGCGTCGACGCGGTTGAGTTGGTGGTCGAGTCCGACTGATCCTGCTGGGCGGCCGCCGGCGCCACGACGCCCCCGACTGCCACGAGGGCGATCAGCAGGATCGCGCCGACGGCGACAGACCTGCGCACCACGCTCAGAGCACCCCCGCCGAGTTGCTTCGGATCTGCATGGCTGCGAGCGTGCCCAGCCCGACGACCAACATCGCGAGGCCGAGGAACCACGTCGATCCCAGCGGGATCAGGCCCTCCAGCCACGCCCAGCCGAGGCCGGCGACGGTCAGTCCCGAGACCATCTGCGGGGCCGAGACGAGGATGTCGCCGATGATCTCGAAGGCGTCGCCGAACGTCATGCCCGCCTCGTAGAGGCCGCCGAGGATGCCGGTGAAGACCCCGGCACCGATCCCCGCGGCGCCGCCGAGCGTCCGGCGCGTCCGGTCACCGACCGCGCGGCCGACCTCCTGGGCGTCGCGGTCCTCCTCCCACTCGGAGTAGACCCACGCGATGATCGTCACCCCGAACGCGACGAGGATCAGTATCAGCCAGTTCGTGAGCAGGAACGCGGTGACGACGTCGCCTATTTGCACGCCGACCACCTCCCAGCGGCCGCTCGGTTGCTACCGTTCGTTGCGTTCTGTTTTATGTGTGTCATGTCTTGGAGTTCCGTTGTCGCGAGCGTTTGTAGAGCAGTACTCCGAGGAAGCCGAGGCCGAGGATGCCGACGACCATGAGCCACGGGATCGAGGGGAAGAACGCCGGACCGACAGTCCCCGCGAACAGCCGACCGAAGGTGAACCAGTCGCCCGAGAGGATGAACGTCGGGTCCAGCGTCACCAGGCCGGCCGCGAACGACCACAGGCCCGCGGCGACCCCCGAGACGATGCTGTAGACGGCCGTCGCGGCCGCCGTGATCGTCGCGGCCACCTTGCCGGCGTACTCCTCGGCGTCGTCCTCGTCGATCATGGGAGCAACCCTCCACCGCCCGGGACCGCGTCGAGCGAGACCCGGAGGATGACGTAGACGGTGACCGTCAGGATCGACGCGAAGACGACGACCGTGAGTGTCGCCGCGAAGGGAGCACCGAGGCCGGCACTGGTCAGTGTCGACTCGACACCGCCGAACGCCAAGTCGATGACCCCGTTCGAGGACGACGAACCGAGGATCGCCTCTTCGGCTGGCTCAAGGGCGCTTGCGATGCTGGACTGCGCATCCGCGAGCCCACCGCCGATTAAGTCCGCCCCCACGCCGATGTAGCCGATCAGGTACTCCGTCGGCGTGATGATGAGCGTCGAGATCAGCGCCGGGATGACGATGCCGAGGATAAAGCTGGTCGGGTCACTGAGGAAGCTCCGCACCGTGCCGCTGTTCGCCACGATGGTGTCCCATAGACCTCCGCTTGGACCACCCTCACTCATGCGTACGGCCTCCGTTCCCAGATCGTCGCGGCGATGCCGACGATCACGATCACCTCGATGGCTGCCAGGATCGGCGCGGCCGGGCCGGCCTGGACGGCCTCGACCGCGGCGGCCTGCCACGAGGCAACGATCAGGCCCGCACCGCCGCCCAAAATCGCCTCGATAACCCGCCGAACGAAGCCTGCGAGGCCGTTGATGAGAGCGACCTGGAAGCCGATGATCGCCTCCAGCACCGCGATCCAGAAGCCACTGACCGCCAGCCCGATCGACGAGAAGATCACCGTCGCGAGCGTTCCCCACAAGATGCTGTTGCTCGATTCGTCGTAGAACCGACCGCTGTTGAGTGAGGTTGGCTCGCTATCTCCCCCCGACCCGGATGTCTTCGTCGCGGCCGAGTTATCGCTAGTCACCGGCGATCACCTCCGGATCGGCGTTGGGGGCGGTCATGTGGATCACTCGTCCGTCGAGTCCCCGTCCTCGTCGTTGCCGATTACCGGGATGTCGATGCCCGTGCCGGGCACGTCGCTGTCCCGCCGGTCGAGATACCACGTCACGATGGCGACAACACCGATCCCGATGAGCGCCGCCAGCAGCGGGAGGAACGGTCCGAGTTCGTTCCACGGCGACGTCTCCAGTTGCCTCGCGGCACTGGTGAACGACGAGCCGATGAAGTCCGCCGGCGCGGACGTGAACGCCCCGATGAACGCCGCCCCACCCTGCGCGAAGGCGTCGATGATGCTCGTGTAGAAGCTCACCGCCGCCTCGCCCAGCGCGATGATCGAGGTCCCGATAGCGGTCATGATCCCGCCGATGATGGCGAGAAACGCCTGGCCGAAGTTCGGGAACTCTTCATCAGCATAGCTGATGTAGGTCTTGGCGGAATCGAGGCGGACGCTACTGCTGCCGTCCTCGGCCATCCTCACACACCCCCAGTCTTCGAGGAGCCTCCGCGGATGCGTGCGACTGCGGCGAGCGAGCCGACGACGCCCATGACCCCGGCGACCGCCCAGTTGATGAAGCCGCCGAAGAAGCCGTCACCGCTGAAGAACCCGCCGCCACCGCCCGTTCGCTGGACGGCGCCGAACTGATCCTCGGTCAGCTTGTACTGGTACTTCACGTCGGTAAACGTCCCCGCCTGGACCGTGTCGTCGAGCGTGACGTTCGTGCCCTGGGAAGAGTACTTCGACGTGATGTCCGAGTAGGACTCCACATCGCCCCAGTCGGCGTCTTCACTGACGCCCTCGGAGATCTTCACCGCGATGATGCGGTCCTGCGTGACGCTCTGCGTGCCTTCGAAGTCCGTGTCGGAGTACGAGAGGTCGTACGCACTCGCGAAGCCGAACCGGTACTCGAAGTTCGCCGTGCCGTGGTAGCCGGGGTACTCGTTGCCCGTCTCTTCAGTGGTGAGGCGGACGCGGTCGCTCGGGAGGTCCGAGGCCGACTGCACTACGTCGATCGACAGGCCGCGGATGTCCGCGTTGGAGAACGTCTCGCCCAGCGTCGACAGATCCGAGACCATGATCGAGCCGGGCGTCTTGACCTCCATGTGGTCGACCGTCTCGAGCTCGTCATCGTCGTCCGTGTCGACCTGTTTCGAGCCGAGCATCCACTTGCCCGTCTTGTCCAGGTTCAGGCCGGCGATCTCCAGGTCTGCATCGCCATCCGAGACGGTCACGGTGACCTTCTGGATGTTCGCGAACGTGCCGTCGCCGTTCGTCTCGGTCGACATGTCGCCGAGTTTTCGCTGGTAGAGGTAGCCGTCGCCCGTCTGGTTGGCGATCAGGTCCTCGCCGCTCGTCCGCGAGCCGTTGATGACCGCGACCTTCCGGTCGCCGTCCTCGTCGACGGCCGCGATCTCGACGACTGCGCCCGAATCGAGCGTCTTCACGTCCAGCGCCGTCTGGAGGACGCGCTTCTGCTCGTCGCTCGTGAGCGAGAAGTTCGCGAAGGTGAACACCGCCGTGTCGCCGCTCGTCTGGGAGCTCGTTGAGAGCGCGACCGCCTCGACGTTGTTCGCTGTCTCGACATCGGCGATCGAGGCCGAGCCCGCCGAACTGGACACGTCCTTGCTCCACTCGGTCGCCTCAAGCGCGCTCACGTCCTCTTTCCCGTGCGGGAACGCCCCGTAGTCCGAGGCGTTGATGTCGGTGACGACGAACGAGTACGGGTTGTCCACCGACTCGTTCACATGCGCGTACATGGACGTGAGATCGCCGTCGTTACTCTCGTACTGAAGCGGCGAGTTCCAGCCCATGTCGTGGACGGCCTTGGTGACCGTCGCTGACTGCTCGGGGTTCGGCGTCGGTTCCGCGTCGAAGTTTGGTTGGCCCGTCGCCGCGGCGGCCGGCGCTGCGCTGGCCACCAGGACGGCGAGGAAAATCGCTACGACTGTCGTGAATCGAGTTCCTCGTTTCATGAGAATATCACCGATTCAGGCCGGTGTGGGCCTTGGTTTCGCAACGTTGCGACTTTCGGGAAGTGGGCCGTGCGTCGGAGGTCGTCCAGATACTCGGCGAACGCCTCCGAGACGGCGATACCGTCCGGACTCATGATTCGCGCCCCTTCTCTTCGCGATACTCGACGAGCGGATCGTCGCTCAGTGTGTGCCAGGAGAACAGGAACATGAACGGCGGCGCCATCGCCGCCAGCCAGACCCAGCCGAACGGTGTCGAGCTGAACAGCAGGATCAGGACGGCCACGAGTGTACTGAAACTCGCCGCGATGGTCCCCGAGACGACCTTCGCGTCGTCGCTGAGGCTCACCGCTCAGCCTCCACGTACGCGCGCCGGCCTTCGGCCCGTCCGAGGCGCGTACTCGCGTAGATCAGCACGCCGCCCAGCAGCGCGACCAGGAGCGTCCCGGTCGGCACGGCACCGCCGGCCGACGCGGCTGCGCAGACGAAGCCAAGGAAGCCCGTTCCGAGACTGCCGAGCGGCCACAGTTCACGGCCGACATCGACGAGGTCGCCGTGATCGAAGGCGTGCCCGACGCCGGCGCCGTCGGCGCGGAGCGGCCGTTCTGCCGTCCGATCGGGATCGATCATCGCGGGATCGGTATCGGCCGTCGCCGAGAGATCGTCCAGGCGAGCTTGGAGCATGCCCTCTGTCTCGAAGTCGCCGACGTCGAGGACGCACAGTCGCTCGCCAGCTGCATCAGCAACGTTGTACCGGCCGCCGTCGTTCGTTCGACGGCACAGCGTCAAGTCTCGGTAGGACAGCATCTCACGGTCGCGCGGCTCGTCCCGCAGCAGGTCGAGGAGTGTGTAGCGGCGGCGGGTCATCTATCACCCCGCAGTCGCTCGATAGCGCGCCGGAGTACAGTTCCGAGCCGTCCTTCGTGGGCCTGCTTGCCAGCGTCGTGATGCTGCCACGAGTCCCAGTCGCCGCTGCTCACGGGGCGATCCTCCCGTCGTGCCCTTCGCGGGCGTTGTGTTCCGGTTTCACTGTCGTCCCCTCCAAACGGGTAGGGGTACTCGGGCCGGCTGACGGCCCGATGCTCGGACGCTTCGTCGCAGAGCGCAAAAACCTCCGAAAAACCACGGTCCAGACCGTGGTTTCACCACGGTCAGACCAAGGTTTAACCGTGGTTAGGCACATCTTTCGCGTATCTCACGATGGCAATTCAGAAACTACGTGATCTCGACCGGACGTCTGCGGGGGTGACGCTCCCACGCGATGATCTCAAACTCGAAGGGCTGATCGATCCGGATGGGTCTGTGGCCGATCGACCAGTGAAGGTCGAGCGGACTGACGATCGGACCTGGGAAATCGAAGTGCTTGACCCCGACGACTACCCCGCCTCTGCTGACTGACGACGTCGCGACGATTCTTGCTGCCCTGCTCGGTGAGACCGTTCTCTCACCGCCTCATATTTCCCCCCTTTCCTGACCGAAAGCATTGTTACACGTGCCAGCCCATCCCCAAGTATTCGTGGTCCAGTTCGTTTCCGAACGGGAACTTGCCGAGACGTATGAGAACGGCTGGGAGACCGTCACGCAGTATCGCACGGCGACCCAACTTCGCGAGGACAATCCTCAGATGACACGAGCCGAGATCGCCCGGCGTGTCGACCGTCCGCCCAGTGCGGTCCGTGGCTGGCTCGCTGAAGATAAAGTACCAACTGTCGTATCGGCGGTTCGAACCGCCCGCGAACGGGGATGGCTAGGGGTTGAGCCTGATTCTGAGCGATTTCGGGCGCTCAATCAGTTGGTCGCCTGGATCTTTTCCGGCGGCGGGATCGCAACGGATACCTTCGCTCCGCATTTTTCCGTTGATGACTCGTTGATGCTGGCGGTTCTTGCCCAGCACTTTCGCTGGCTACAACTCGGCTATCGCTGTCGTCACCTGGATGATCCCGATCGCCACCTCGAAGTCGTCCCTACCGATGGCGGGGTGATTCTGGGTCGGATTCTGTCGGTTCTAGGTGCTCCCCGCGGGGTCAAAGCCCAAGCCGACAACCTCTCGCTGCCGTCGTATCTCTCCGCTGTCGATCCGGATCTCCAACGTGATTTTATTCGCATTCATCTGCTCAACTGCACGAACAATCCCGAGCAGGTGGGAGCGTATATTCACTCCACCCAGTCGGAACAGCAAGCACGACAGCTCCGTGATCTCGTTGTGTCGACCACGTTGGGGTCGGCGACGGCCAACAGTCACTCACAGGTGTGGGTGTCAGCGGCGGCTGTCCGTGATCTGGCCGGCCTCAAAACCCGGGCTGGCCGCACAACTACGCCAGCCGACGCCAGCCTGACCGAGAACTCGATTGCCCGTCTCAGGTCGGGATTGGCGACGGTATCCCTGTATGGCACCCAGATCCCCCCGACCGAGCGGGCAATCGCCTCGACGTTCCGCCGAACCAAAACCCCCGGCGGCTATCGCTATCACCAGTGCTACCAGGCTGCTCGGGATCGCGATGAATCCCGGACGACACTCGCTACCGACCTGGGCGTTCCTGAATCGTCTATCCAAAGCTGGCGGCGTGGGAGTCGCCCTTACGCGACGAGCAGTCTCGAACGGGCCTATGAACGTGGCTGGTGTGAACCGCCAGCAGACAGCGAGACGGCGATGACACTGACTGCACTACTTACCTGGATTCTGGCTCGGGGTCGGATCCGAGAGGACTACTATCCTGTCTTTGGCGCGAGTACTACTTCCCAACGGGAGCGATTCGACGAGCTTGCCGACACGCTGTCGCTGTCCTACGGGACGGTTCGACCTGATGATCCCGAGTGGCCGACTGAACTCCGACTGGACAAGGATGGCACGCTACTCGGACGGATCCTCTATGCGTTGGGTGCACCGCGGGTGAATCAACCCCAGCAGTCGGCCCCGCTCCCGCCGATTGCCTACTACCACCCTCGCCACGCCCAGCAGGTCGCTATCATCTGGTGTCTGCATCATGCCGATACTATCCCGGGTACGTCGACTGAGGCCGTCACGATCACAATCCCGCCGCGAGCCGGCGAGCAGTTCCCTGATTCGCTCGCTGATGTCTTATCTGGTCCACTCAATTGGGCGATCGAGCGCCCCGAACCCCGCACACTCGTCGTGATCGATCGTCTTCCTGCCCCGGCCGTCTGACGCTCGTCAGTTGATCTAAGGTCACCTTTGTCAGGCAAGTCGTAAGATGTGATTCTATTCTGAAACCACAAAACACTTAATATAGGCATAGTATCTTTTGGACACCCCTACCGGTGGCTGCGCAGCGTAGCCACAAAATTCCCGACATGAAAGAGGATCGGCCTCAGGATTGTCACTGCAATGCAGACAACACAGCAAAAAATGACAGACTATAACGACAAGGCCCGTGCAGTGATCCTTGCGACGATCATGGTTCTCAGCGTCTTCGCTGGGACCGTGGCGTTCTCAGGGACCGCTGCTGCGGCTACTAACTACGAATCCGGGAACGATAACCTGGATTCAACGAGCGTTACGAACACGACAGTACAGCACGATGTCAGATTCAATGTTTCGGCAACGGCTACCGGCACAGAGTCGTTCCCCGTTAGCACTGACACTGGATCTGCAACGATCGAAAACGTCGATCTCACTGTTACCAACAGTACTGGGGATGATGTCACCGTCACGGGTGACGCTACCCCAGTTGAGTACACGGCCACGTCAACAGGGACTAATCCCAGCGATCAGTACACTGTTACTGGGACTATTACTGTTGATTACACCGATCTGACTGGACCTGCGTCCCAAACTGTCCAAATCCAGGCGGCCGGTGGTAACAATATTGGTGGTGGTGTCACCGTTAACTTCGGCGAGACCCGCGCCGGCCCCAACGGTGAGCTTGACGGGTTCGACACCACCGACGGTACCGGTACGATCTTCGATGGTGCCACCGTCTTCCAGGGTGAATCCGACGTCTTCCTCTCCGGCGCCCTCGAACAGGGCGTGACGAAGACAGCCGGTAACGCCGAGGGTGTCCCCCTCGAAGAGCCCAACGTCCCGCAGGACCAGCCGACCGGTCTCTACACGATCACCGGTAGCTCCGGTGCGCCCGGCGTGACGGTGCAGACGCCGCGTGTGACCACGCTGGACGTGCTGAACTCGAACGGCGACGACATCGCGGGCGGCTCCGTCCGCGAGGGCACGTCGGGTCAGTCCGGTTCCGGTGACCTCACGGTCGTCGGTGCCTGGAACTACGACGCTGCCGAGAACCTCGAGATGACCGTCGAGGACGAGAGCGGTCTCGACGTCACCGACGACGTCACCAACAACGCGGTCTTCACGGGTAACCAGAAGGGAACCAGCCAAGGCTCCCAGTCGGTTGCGACCAACGAGGTCGGCTTCGACCTCAGCCTCGCGGACTCGGGTACCGGCACGTACACGATCGAACTGGCGGGCACGGACGACCTCGACTTCGGTCAGGCCAGCCAGTCGACGACCGTCACCGTCACCGGTGACGACGACGCCAGCCTCGAGTTCGACCAGAGTTCGGCCACGCGCGGTGAGGACGTGCGCTTCGAGATCACCGGCTCGGACGCCGGTGACCGTCACGTCGTGCTGATCGACGGTGACGACTTCCGCGACAGTCTCGACAACCAGACCGCACAGCGTGTCTTCCGGAACGTCGGCGACACCGTCGAGCGCGGTGTGGTCGTCAACGCGGAAGGCAGCGAACAGCTGCGGCCGGGCGGCGTGGCCGGAGTCACTCCGGACACGACCGGCAGCCCGACCTACGCCGGTCCGACGCGGACCAACTTCCTGACTAACGACAACGTCAACTACGCGTACGCGATCGTCGAGATCGACGACGACACGGGTGTCGGCGTCGGTCAGGTCGAAACGCGACATCTCGACGCCACTGACGTCGAGGTGCAACTGTACGAACAGGGCTTCACGGGTCAGTTCCCGTTCAACGCCCAGAACAGTACGGCAGTGGACAACGAGACCGACGACTTCGACCTGACGGTCGAGGAAGGTGACATCGAGATCGACCAGCCCGGCAACACCTACGTGGTCGGCAGCGAGATCACGGTCAACGGGACTGCCAGCGAGGGGATCGACGAGGTCGCCTTCTACGTGCGTCGGCAGAACAACT
>ENA-ORCS01000072-ORCS01000072.1-marine-metagenome-genome-assembly--contig:-NODE-72-length-115254-cov-7.557142_pt1 | contig 115254 bp, 114 predicted proteins | sample MGYA00237781_ERZ508513 | MGnify/ENA primary metagenome ERZ508513 (study PRJEB26184, sample SAMN06268793) | marine metagenome | isolation source: Eden Landing Ponds, San Francisco, CA, USA | place...
ACGCCGGTCCACGCGCTGCCCCGCGAGATCACCTGCGTCGACCCCATCGCCGTCGAGGCCGACCTCGTCATCGACGCCACCGGCCACGACGCGATGGCCGTCAAGAAGCTCGACGAGCGCGGCGTCCTGAACGCCCCCGGCCTCGAGGAGGAGGCCAGCGGCATGGACCAGACCGGCGACGACTCCTACGGCGCGCCCGGCCACGACTCGCCCGGCCACGACTCGATGTGGGTCGGCCAGAGCGAGGACGCCGTCGTCGAGCACACCGGCCTCGCCCACGACGGCCTCGTCGTCACCGGCATGGCCACCGCGACCACCTACGGCCTCCCGCGGATGGGCCCGACCTTCGGCGCCATGCTGCTGTCCGGCAAGCGCGCCGCCCAGGCGGCCATCGACGTCCTCGGCGTCGACGCCGAGGACGTCGAGATGACGACGACCGCGACCCCGGCCGACGACTAACCACCTTCTTTAACGCGGGCCTCGGCGAGCGGCGCTGCCGCTCGCCTCGACCCCCGTCAAAAAACGTGGGCGAAAAAAGCCGTCACCTCGCTGCGCTCGGTGACGGTGAACCGCTCGCTACGCTCGCGGACGTTCACCGCACAGCGACCGCAACCGCTCCGCCACCGCCACCGCAACCACACCACCACGTCTACCGCTCCGCCACCGCCACCGCAACCGCACCGCCACCGCCACCGCAACAGCTCCCGCTCTGCCCTCACCGGTCGTCGGCGACGCCCATCGCGAACAGCGTCGTCGGCTGCTGGCCGTCGCCGTGCGGGGCGAGGTGCTCGGCCACCTCGACGTCGAAGAACGTCAACCCGGTCCCGCCGAGCCGTCGGTGCGCGTACGTCGCGAGGTACAGGCGGCCGAGGACGACGCCGGCCTCCAGCTGCGCGAGGCGGTACCCGCGGTCGCCCAGTTCGTCGACGATGCCCTCGACGTCGGCACAGCAGTAGACGTTGACGTGGGCGTCGCCGGCCCACTCCTGTCCCATCGCCAGGCGGGTCTTGGTCTCGTCGTCGGCGTCGCCGATGCGCTCCAGTTCGCCCGCGGCGGGGTGGAACCGGTAGGTCCCGTCGGGAACGCCGTCGACGTTCGTCAGGAGGACGTACACGTCGTTCAGCGTGAGGCCCTCCGCGGCGCCGCCGTTCCAGTCGCCGGGGACGCCGCGAGTCGCCCGGTCGAGCACCGTCCCCAGCTTGCGCCGGCTGAGCGGGTCGTCGGCGAACTCCCGACATGAGCGCCGCCGCCGCACCGTGTCCGCCAGCGGGCGCGCCGATGCCGTCTCGTGGTCGACGGGGTCCAGGGGCACGCGCTCGCCGTCGCCCGACGGCCGCGTCCCGATTGGACCCGTCCGCGCCCGCCAATCGGCCACTGCCGCGCCGTCCGAGAGCGTGCTCGCTCTCCAGGCCTCGCGGATCAGCGGGTGGTCGCGGGTGCTCTCGGAGTACGGCTCTGTCTCGGGGTCGATGGGGTCGAGCGCGGTCGGGGCGGGGGTCGGCGCGTCGCGGCCGAGCGGCGCCAGCGCGATCGGCGCCTCCTCGTCGGGGTCCAGCCCGAGCAGGTCGACGACATCGTCGTCGGCGAACCCGGCGACGACTTCCGCGCGCAGGTCCAGTGCGTGGCCCGTCGCCACAAGGTTCGCCAGGACCGTGCCGGCGTCCCAGAAGGCGTGCCGGTAGGTGCGGTCGGCGTACTTCCAGGCGTTGCGCCACCACACCGATGTCGCGACGGCCGTCACCGGCGCCGCGGCGACGCCCGCCTGATCGCCGGTCGCCGCCGCCAGGACCCCGCGGTGGTCGCCGGCGCAGAGACGGGTCAGCGCGAACGCGTCGGGATCGAAGTGGTAGACGCCCGCCGGGACGCCGGCGGCCTCGCCACAGACCAGGTACAGCTCGACGTGGTACAGCTTGCCCGTGCAGGAGGCTGCCCGGAAGCGCGCCGTCTCGCCGTCCCCCTCGACGGCCCGGACGACGCCGGCGGCCTCGTAGCACAGCGTCGCCAGCGTCTCGCGGTCCATCGGCGGCGCGGTCCCGCCGGCGTCGGAAAGCGGGTCGGCGTGGGACTCGGCGACGACGGACAGCGTCGGTGCCTGCGGCGGCCGCACGCCCGGGAGCGGTTCGCGGTCCGGGTCGACGTACCGCTTGTACGGCCGCGGGCGGCGGGACTCGTCGGGCGAGACGTACATCTCGCGCAGTCGCTCGGGGGTGTGGTTCGTGCGCTCGTGGTACTCGCGGGCGTCGACCATGGCGGCGTCTCGCCGGGGACCGCCCTGTCCTTTGCGGTCGCGTGTGACCGCGTGACGAACGGCGCCGCGTCGTCGCAACGCGTATTTACCTCGTGGTACCACCGATAAGTATGGTCGACAGAGTGTCGCTCTACCGCCTCCCGACGACAGTCGCGGAGGCCCCGGAAATCGCCGACTGGCTCGACGACAGGGTCGACGCCGAAGTGGGGGTCCGCGACCGCGCGCTCGACCGCTTCGGGGACGACGACCTCGCGCGGGCGTTCGCTGGGGCCCGCGTGCTCGACGCCGGCGACCCCGAGACGGGCAACGAGATGCTCGGCGTCGTCCGCTACGAGGAGCGCGCGCTGGACAGTCCCGAGCGGGCGGGCGGCGTGCTGTACGACGGCCTGGCCGTCCAGCGGGCGCTGCGCGAGCGGCTGCCGGCCGACGAGTGCGGGCTGGACCACCTCCACGTCGTTTTGCTGGATCGCGCGCTCGCCACCTGGGGTGGCGACGGCCGGTGGCACAAGCGCGTCGCGGTGCTCGGCCAGCCCGCCCTGGTGTCGGTGCCGGGCCTGTACGAGGCTCCCGCCAAGCCCGAGGCGTACTACCGCGAGAAGGGCTCGCAGGCGATGATCACCGGCGACACCCCGCCCCGGGAGGTCCTCGAGTCGGCTGTCGACGGGCAGTTCCTCGTCGAAGACGACCCACGGACCACCGACGCCCTGAAGGGCTACGCCCTGGCGGCCGTCGACTACCTGCGGACCGGCGATCCGTTCTGCGACGTGGAGGGCTGTCGGCTGCACGACGCCCACCGCCAGCCCGCCCTGATCGAGGCCCAGCTCTCGGGCTCGCCGTTCTGCGATCACCACGCGAGTCTGTACGGCAACTGACGGACGGCTCGGGTCGCTCAGCCCCGGACGGAGAGGGCTGGCGGGCGGTCGCGGGCCGCGGACACCGTGACCCGGGCCGAGCCGGCGTCGGAGACGGTGACCGTCACCGCGCCGTCGCCGCTCGTCTCGACGCTCGCCGCGTCGACCAGCGCCTCGTCGCCGAACACCAGCGCGGTCGTCTCCGGCCCGACGCGCACGACGCGCATCGCCACGCCCGCGTCGCGTCTCGCGTCGGCGTACGCCGCGGCCGCGTCGAGGAACTCCTCGGCCGCCGCCGAGTCGTCCCACCGGTGGACCCAGACGTACCCCTCGCCCCCGTCGCGTTCGAGCGCGACGAGGTCGTCGTTGCCCCACCCTTCGGCGGCGCTCGCGGCCCGGGACTCCGCCAGTTCCGTCCGGAGGGCGATACGAGTGACCAGTTCCCCGTGTCGCCCGAGGTTCTGGTCGGTCCAGTCTGGAGCGTCGACCGTGACCGACAGCGGCCGCGGCGAATCCTCGGCGGTCGTCGCGCCGTGGAGGAGTCCCTCGGTGGTGGTCGGGAGATCATCGTAGGCGTCGCCGATGGCCGTGGGGTCGTCGACGGTGCCGGCGAAGTACTGGCCGCCGAAGTGGTACACCGCCGTCAGCGACAGCAGTCCGCCGGGAGAGTCGTCGTAGAAGCACTCGCGCAGTTCCAGGGGCCGCCGGTCACCGCTCCAGGCCAGGTCGTGTCGCTGGGCGTACCGGTCGGCGACGTACACGGCACCGCCTTCGATCAGGGCGGTCCGCAGGTACCGGGACTCGCGGCCCTCGAGCGCTTGCGGGGCCCGAAGATCGTTGTCGTCCTGGAGGGTGTGGACGAACTCGTGGGCCAACACGAGTTCGACCTCGGCGTCGCTGAGCCCCTCGGTGACGATGTTGACCCGATCGCCGCCGGCGGACGCCGACGCGATCGAGCCACAGTCGATGTCATCGATGTCCCCACCGGTCAGCCCCAGCGGTTCGAACGCGTCGGGAGCGTACGATCCGGGCTCCCGATCGCTCGGGTCCTCGACGACGACCTCGACGTCGCCGCCCTCCAGGTCGGTCAGCGCCTGGACGCGGGCGTACACCGCGGCGGCGTCGACCGGGAGCGAGCCACCGCTGACCGTGACCCGTTCCTCGGTCGGGTCGCCCGCCGTCGTCGTCTCCGTTGGGGGCCCAGCCGTCGTCTCGGGGGTGGGTCGGGTGGTCGTCTCGGGCGCGGGCGGCGTCCCGGTGCCGGGCGTCGCTGCGGTGTCTGTCGTGGGCGTCGCGGTGGCAGGGGCGGACCCGGTCGTCGTCTCGCCGGACGCGCCGTTGCCGGCGGTGCCGCCGGAGTCGAGCGGGGCGCCACAGCCGGCCAGCACGAGCAGGAGGGCCACCGTGAGCGCGGGGAGCGCGCGGCGCATGGTTGTGTCGGTGTCCCGAGCGGTCAAGAACCTTCTCCCGGGTCGCCGTCGAGTCGCCCGCCGGTCAGTCGCACCATGCCCAGCAGGTGGTCCTCGTGGGCGACCGCGGCGGCCCGCCTTCGGAGTGCGTCGTGGCCGGCGGCCAGACGAGCGTCGAGCCGATCGAGCACGTCCTCCTCGTAGCGCAACTTCGTCGTGGGCGGGGTCGAGACGGTGGTGAACGCCCGCAACGGCCCGTTCAACAGCGGCCCGTACGAGCGTCTGGAGGGCCCCGCGTCGACCAGAACCACCGTGCCGCCGGCGGCGAGATCGCACCACGCGTCAACGACAGCGGCGGGGTCGTCGAGCATCCCCAGCACGAACGACTCCAGCACTGCGTCCACTTCGGCGACTGGCGGCCGCGTCGCGTCGGCTTGGACGAGGTGGACGTTCGCCCAGCCCCGACGGTCGACCAGCTGCCGGGCTCGCTCCAGCGACGGGCGCGTGAAGTCGACGCCGACGACTTCGCCACTCGGGCCGACGGCCTCCCGGAGGTACGGCAGGTTCGCGCCGGTGCCACAGCCCAGTTCGACGACGCGGTCGCCCGGGGACAGCTCCAGGGCCGCGGCGGCCCGCCTGCGGACCCGCGCGACCCTCGGAAAGCCGCGGGCGACGTAGTCGTAGAGGGTCGCCCAGCGGCCGTAGAACTCCCGGGCGGCGGCCATCAGCACAGGGTCCGCACCGCGGCGACGACCGCGTCGGGGTCCTCGCCGAGCACGTAGACGATGGGTTCGACGCCGTAGTCGCCGGTCTGGTACAGTACCGTCGCCTCGGGCTGGTCGGCCAGGGCGGATTCGACGGCGGCGTCGACGTCGTCCTCGTTCTCGAACTCCGCGGCGGTCCGCCCCGCCCCGACCAGCGCGTCGACGACGTCCTCGTCGTAGCGGACGTTCAGCGCGGCCTGCGCGTCGCTGCCGGCGGCCCGCGCCGCGAGCAGGACCCGCGCGACGTGTTCGGAGACGCCGAACTCGGGGTCACCGGGGACCTCCACTTTCCCCTTCACGTCGAAGATGCGGCCGGGGACCCCGGCGACGTCCTCGACCCGTTCGGCCTCGGGGGGGCAGGCGACGAGGTTCGACCCGACGGCGGGGATCAGGGTCGAGAACCCGCTGGTGTTGCGGACCGTCCGCAGGGCGCGTTGCAGCGACGAGCGCACCCGCTCGCGGGTCCGGAGTTCGCTGTCGGGGTCGTGGACGCGGAAGTCGGCGCCGTACTCCGACAGCTCTGGCATCTGGCGCTCGTGGACCTGGCTGAGCAGGCTACCGTCCTCCAGCCGACGGATCAGCACCTCCAGCTCGACCAGTGCTCCCACCGGCCGCAGGTCGCCGGTCGCCAGTCCCTCGGCGACCTCCACGACCGTCTCCCGGACGCGTTCGTCCTCCGCGAACAGCGGCTCGCGCTCGACGTCCCCGTGGGCGTACTTCGAGACGGCGCTCTGGGAGATGCCCAACACCTCGGCCACCTCGCTCTGCGTGAGCCCCCTGTCGCGAAGTTCCTCGGCGAGCATCGAGCGAACCGTCGGGAGGAACTCCTCGACGACCACCTCTTCGATGAAACGCATCGTTGGCCAGTTCCGGCCCGTGGCGTAATAACTTCCGGGTACACCCCAGTGGTCGCGGCGCGGTCGGCGGCGCGCCGAAAGTGACGAGACGGTTACAGTACTGCGGTTCTGGAAGCGTTCAATGTTTGGGGCTGATAGGTGTGTCGCATGGCCGCCATCGAAACGAACGGTCTCACGAAGCGGTACGGCGACGTCGTGGCCCTCCAGGACCTCGACCTGACCGTGGAAGCGGGTGAGGTGTTCGGCTTCCTCGGCCCCAACGGCGCGGGGAAGACGACGACGATAGACCTGTTGCTTGATTTCATCCGCCCGACCGAGGGGTCGGCGACGGTCCTGGGGCACGACAGCACCGACGGCGCCGACGAGATTCGCGACCGCGTGGGCGTGCTCCCGGACGGGTTCGACCTCTGGGACCGCTCCTCGGGGTACAAGCACCTGGAGTTCGCCCTGGAGTCGACCGGCGGGAGCGCCGACCCGGACGCGCTGCTCGACCGGGTCGGCCTCGACCAGGCGGACGCGGAGCGACGGGTCGGCGAGTACTCGAAGGGGATGCTCCAGCGCCTGGCGATGGCGATGGCGCTGGCGGGCGACCCCGACCTCCTCGTCCTCGACGAACCCTCCTCGGGGCTCGACCCCCACGGCATCAGGACGATGCAGGACATCGTCCGCGAAGAGGCCGACGGCGGGACGACCGTCTTCTTCTCCAGCCACATCCTCGGGCAGGTCGCTGCCGTCTGCGACCGCGTCGGCATCCTCGACGACGGCGAACTCGTCACCGTCGACACCATCGCCGGCCTGCGGGAGGCCGCCGGCGTCGGATCGCGCCTCGTCGTCCGGGTCGACGGCCAGCCGAGCGCGGACCTGACCGCCATCGACGGCGTCACCGAGGTCACCGCCGAAGACGGGACGCTCACCGTCGCCTACAGCGACGCCGCGGCGAAGGGGACGGTCGTCCACCGCCTCGTCGAGGACGGCGTGTCGGTGCTGGACTTCCACACCGAGGAAGCCACGCTGGAGGACCTGTTCGCCGCGTTCACCGAGACGAGCACCCCCGCCAACGGGGACGGAGCGACAGAGACGGCGGCGGGCGAGGCCGCCGACCACCCCGATACCGCCGCGGCCACGGAGGGATCGCGATGAGCTGGCGCGCCGTCGCCCGCAAGGACTTCGAGGACGTCGTCCGCTCGCGGATGGTCTGGAGCATCCTCGGGGTGTTCGTCCTCCTGATGGCCATCGTGGTCCTCGGCGCGAGTTCCAACAGCGGCCAAGACGTCGGCCTGGCGAACGTGGTGAACTTCTTCAGCACGCTCGGGGGCGAGCTGCTCGTCCCGCTGACCGCGCTCATCGTGGGCTACATGGCCATCGCCGGGGAGCGAGAGTCGGGCAGCCTCCGCATCCTGTTCGGGCTCTCGCATGGCCGCCGAGACGTGCTCGTCGGGAAGGCGACCAGCCGCGTGACGACGATGGTCGTCGTCGCGACGGTCGCCTGCGTCTCCGCGGCCGTCCTGTCGCTAGTCGTGTTCGGCTCGATGCCCGCCGACATCTTCGTGGGCTTCCTCGTCCTGACGGTCGCGCTGGCGACGGCGTTCACCGGCATCGCGCTGGGCGTCTCTGCGGCGACCGGGTCCCGGCGAGGCGCGATGGGCGGCGCCGTGGGATCGTACGTGTTCTTCACGATCCTCTGGAACCCCATCGTCGCCGGCGTCCACTACGCCGTCGAGGGCGAACTCGCCGGCATCGACGCCCCCTCGTGGTACCTGTTCCTCCAGCGCCTCAGCCCGCTGGAGGCGTACCGCCAGGGGCTGATGGAACTGCTCGGCGAGAACATCTTCGGGCTGTTCGGCTGGGAATTCATCGTCGAGGACGTCGACCAGCAGGCGATGGCCGACGGCGGGCTGGTCGTCTCGAACCGTGTCGGCGGCGACCTCCCGTTCTACCTCACGGACTGGTTCGCCGTCCTGATCCTGCTGGTGTGGCTGGTCGTGCCCGTCGCGCTCGGCCTACGGTACTTCGAGGCGGCGGACCTGAACTGATCACTGCTCGCCGCCGAACTCCCGGTCGCCCTCGATGCGAGAGGCCTGTGGCCCCTCCTGGCCCTGGTACTTCGAGCCGCGCTCCTCGCCGTAGGGCCGCTCGGCGGCGCTGGTGAGTTCGGTGAACGTCAGCTGGGAGACGCGCATCCCCGGCGAGAGCGCCACGGGCGCGGTGCCGAGATTCGACAGTTCGAGGGTTATCTGGCCCTGGTAGCCCGGGTCGCAGAGTCCGGCGGTGGCGTGGACCACCACGGCGAGCCGCCCCAGCGACGACCGCCCCTCGACGTGAGCGATGAGGTCCGGCGGAATCTCGACCCGCTCGATCGTCGTCCCGAGCACGAAGTCGCTAGGGTGGAGGACGAACTCTGCGTCCTCGTCGACGACCGTCTCGGAGACGTAGTCGGCCACCTCGTCCTCGCTGTCGGGGTGGATCGAGGCGATGTTGGTGCGCTCGAACTCCAGGAACTCCCGGCCCAGCCGCAGGTCGACGCTGGCCGGCTGGACCTGCAGGTCGGGGTCGTCCAGCGGCTCGACGACGAGGTCGCCCTCGGCCATCCGGGCGAGGATGTCCCGGTCGGACAGTATCATGCCCGACACCTGCCCGGGTGGCCGCCTAAAGGTCCCGATTCGGTCGACGCGGATGGCGGCGCTTATGCCCGCGGCGCCACTCCGGCGAGCCATGAAACAGGCCATCGTCGCGCGAACGGACATCGGGATGGGCCAGGGGAAATTAGCCGCGCAGGTCGCCCACGCCTCGCTGTCGGCCTACGAGGACGCCGACGAGCGCACGGCCAGCGCCTGGAAGGGCGAGGGCCAGAAGAAGGTCGTCCTGAAGGGCGACTCCGAGCGGCAACTGTTCGAACTGGCCGACCGCGCAGAACGGAAGGGGCTGCCCAACGCCGTCGTGCGAGACGCCGGCCACACTCAGCTCGAACCGGGGACCGTCACCGCGCTGGCGGTCGGCCCCGGCGAGGACGACGTCGTGGACGACGTGACCGGGGACCTCTTGCTGTACTGATCACTCGGCGGCGACGACGGTTCGGGCAACCTCGGCGTCGTCCTCGCCGCGCAGCTGCTCGATGCGCTCGCGGACGGTCACCCGCTCGTCGCCGTCGACGTGGGGGGCCAGGTGGACCAGGTCGTCGTCGCGGTACTCCGCCAGCGCCACCGACGGCAGGACGACGACGCTATCCTCCGTGTCGGTGAACTCGCAGCGCTCGGTGCGCTCCTCGAAGAACGGTTCGAGCTCCCGACCCTCTCCGGCCGCCCACTCGCGGAACTCCTCGAAGCGGTCGAACACGACCTGCCCCTCCTCGGTGTAGGCCGCGGCCGAGGATCGGCGCATCTTCTTCCCCCACATCCGCACCGTGAGGTCCGCCAGGCGCCCCTCGTTCGCCATCCTCTGCAGGCGCTCGACGGCGGCTTCCTGGCGTTCGTCTCCCCCGACGGGGGCGAACGACCGAATCCACAGTTCGGCCTCGATCTCCCCGGATTCTTCACGGTTGTTCATACGAAGATAACCACGCGGGGATCACACTTGTACTTTCCCTCAGGGTGGTTTTGACAGCTCTAGGGTCCTGAAGGTGTTTTATCGCCGCGTGGTACCACGGGACCAGTAGTAAGACACCCGTGTACTTACTCCGTCGGATACTCCCAGACCAAAAGCGGGATCGAAAAGTCGAAATACTGCTCTAAGACAGCCTGTACATCGTTCTCGGTCCTCTCGAGCGTGGGGAAATTGACGTACGAGGGGATCAGCAGTACTCCCGCATCGGCGGTCCGGCCCATCGAGAACACGCTGGGATCGCGGTGCGCGATCTCCATCTTCATCAGGTGCCAATTGGCCCGCATCTGCTCACCGCTCTCGTGCTCGACGACGATCCCATGTTTGTAGGCATCGAAGCTCGCTCGACGTGAGACGATGTCGTAATCGTTAGTCGTCTCGAACTTCACCGAGACCTCCTGCTCCCAGTCCAGTGGCTCGAGTAGTTCACGCCGCTCACTCAGATTCTGGTTACCCCCGCCGTGCTCGATGTACGCCTCCGCAATCGTGGGGAGCTCCTGTTTCAGACCTCTTTTCTCCACGATTTCCCTCCCCCGATTGAACGACCACGAATCTCCGCTCCGAATCTCGGGAGTCATCGGGCCACGAAACTCGTTACAGCCCCTTACAGTTTGAGGTCTCTCCCACTTTCCCGGCTGGCGCAGTTCGCCCCCTGTCCACCGTTCTGAAGTGATTCGCTGATTCTCCCGCCTCGCCGTCTCCACCGACCGACGAAACCTTCCGAGAACGAACAGTCTCAAGCCCGCCCGCCGACAACGGGAACCGATGCGGTCGGCTCACCCACGCGAGACGGCGGTCGGCATCGACCACTACGTCAGCGACGCCCACGGCGTCGGCGGGCGCCTGCGAGCGACCCCCGAGGCGTTCCGCGTGCGGGAGCTGGAGGCCTTCGACACCGAACCGGTCGACGCCGATCCCGGCCCCTACCCGCACCTCGTCGTCCGGGCGACGCTGCGGGGGTGGGACACCAACGACTTCGCCAAGCGCGTCTCGGACGCGCTGTCGATGAGCCGGGAGCGCGTCTCCTGGGCCGGCACCAAGGACAAACGCGCGGTGACGACCCAGCTGTTCAGCCTCGACGGGGTGGGGCCCGAGGAGCTCCCCGAGATCGACGGCGCGGAGCTGACCGTCGTCGGCCGCGCCGGGCGACCGGTCCTGTTCGGCGACCTCGCGGGCAACGCCTTCGAGATTCGCGTGACAGACCCGGAGCGGCCCGACAACGCCGAGGCGGTCACGGCGGACCTGCGGGCCTTCGGCGACGGCGACGTGGCGGTGCCCAACTACTTCGGCCAGCAGCGGTTCGGCAGCCGCCGGCCGGTCACCCACGAGGTCGGCCTGGCGCTGGCGCGGGACTCGCCGCGGGACGCGGTGCTCGCGTACCTCGGCGACCCGAGAGAGACCGAACCCGACGACACCCGCCGCGCTCGCGAGCGCATCGAGACGGCCGTCGCTGAGGCCTCGGGCGGCGACGACCACGACCCCCCCGAGAGCGTCGACTGGGCGACGCTGGCCGCCGAGACGCCGCCGAAACTCGGCTTCGAGCGGTCGATGCTGCACGCGCTGGCCGAGGGCGAGGACTACCTCGGCGCCCTGCGCGCGGTGCCGTCGAACCTCCAGTCGCTGTTCGTCCACGCCGCCCAGTCGTTCCTGTTCAACCGCATCCTGAGCCGTCGGCTGGAGCGCGGCCTCCCGTTCACCCGGCCCGTCGCCGGCGACGTGGTCTGCTTCGCCGACAGCGAGGCTCCCGCGGACCTGCCGCTGCCGGACACCGACCGGACCACGCGGGTCACCGAGGATCGGGTCGCGGGCGTGACCCGCCACTGCGAGCGCGGGCGAGCGTTCGTCACCGCACCGCTGATCGGGACCGACACCGAGCTCGCCGACGGCGAACCGGGCGAGATAGAGCGGGCGGTGCTCGACGAGGCGGACCTCGACGCGGCGGACTTCGACCTCCCGGGGGAGTTCGGCTCGACCGGCGACCGCCGCGCCATCGCGGTGACCGTCGACCCCGACGTCGAGCGACGCGACGGTGATCTCTCGGTGGCGTTCTCGCTGCCGAAGGGGTCGTACGCCACCGTGGTCCTCCGAGAGTACCTGAAGGTCGACCCGATTGAGATGGGGTGACGCTGAACCGCACGTTTCAGTCTACGCTGGTGGTTTATCCCGTGCGCTCGAACCCCGACGTATGCCCTCCCTGCACCTCCGCTCGCGACTGGCGCGCGCGGTCGCGACGCTGCCCCGGTTCGGCTCCGATCGGTCGCCGCTCGGTCGCCGTCTCCGCGCCGCCGCCGCACCCCTCCGAACCGTCGGCTTCTGGGCCGCGGTGGCGTTGCCGGCCCTGCACGTCCCGCTGTTGCTGGCCGGTCTCGACACCACCGGCGAGGCCGTCGCCTTCGCCGGCCTGGTCGCGCTGAACTGCCTCGCGCTGTGGCTCGGCCACGGCTACGACCCCGCCTGACTCGTCCCCGTCGGGCCAGCCACGCCGAACGGTGCCTCCCGCTCCGTTCGACGGGTGAAAGCCCCGTTGTACCTAGCGCTACCGACTCTTGTGTGGCGCGCCAAGAGACGCCCATGCGACGCCGCCGCTGTCTGACCCTCCTGGGTGCATCGCTCGTCGGGACCGCCGGCTGTCTCGCCAGCGGTTCGACTGACCGTGCCGAGCCCGCCGGGGGTCCCGACCCGACCTCCTCGCCGACCGGCGATCCAACCACCGGCACTCGCGAGGGCGGACCGGGCAGTGACGCCACCGGGTTCCCGCCGGAAGACGACGGGGTGGACCGGGTCGTGTGGGCGGACGAGGTGGACGACACGAGCGGTCGCGTGGCGCTGGCGGCCGATGTCGCTTCGACCACGCTCCCCGACGCGCGGGCGACGTTCACTCTCCACAACCGGAGCGACCGCCGGTTCGCGTCGAACTTCTACGACTGGCGAGTGTACCGTCGCGAGGGCGGCCGCTGGCATCGCGTGGCGCCGCGGTACGTCAACCAGCCGCTGATGCACCTCGGCCCGGGCGCCAGCCACGCCTGGACCGTCCGGCTGTCCAGCGAGATTCCGGCCGAGCGCGGGCTACACGCCGGCGGCACCGAGGACGTGGCGGTTCGTCCAGTCGGCGGCGGCGAGTACGCCTTCGCCGTCGGCGGGTGGTTCCCCGAGCAGACCGCGACGCCGACCCACGAACACAAGATCGTCCACGCCGCCCGGTTCGAACTGGACGGCCCGGAGCTGACCCTGGAGCCGTCCGACGCGGTACGGTCGGTCGAGCGGGACGGCGACGTCGTGTCCATCGAGGGTGACGGCGACGGCGACGAGCAGCGGGAGGCGACCTACGTCCTGCGGCGAGCTCCCGAAGCGACCGCGCCCGAGCCGCTGACCACCGAGCAGGCGTACCGTAGGTGGCCGCTCCGGGACGCGCTGGCCCACGCCACCGACGGTGTCTCGGAGGTGAGACTGCGCGCACCCGATGGCACGCACCCGCCGTTCGGCGTCCACGCCGACGACCCCCTCGCCTTCGCCTACGACGGAGCGACGTGGCTGGAGACCGTCGAGGCGGTGGCCGACGAGTGAGCGAATCGCGAAAAGTTTACAAAACTGTCAACTGAATCCGCGCCCATGGAGTTTGTCACGACTCCCACGGTCCCCGGCGCAGAGATCGACGAGTCCCTCGGCATCGCTCGCGGGAACACGGTCAAGGCGCGCAACGTCGGCCGTGACATCACCCAGAGCATCCGCAACATCACCGGCGGCGAACTGAAGGCGTACTCGGAACTGCTCTCGGAGGCCCGCGAGGAGGCCCTCGAACGAATGGCCGAGGACGCCCGCTCGATGAACGCCGACGCCGTCGTCAACGTCCGCCTGGAAAGTTCCGAGATCGCCAACGGCGGCTCGGAGGTCATCGCCTACGGCACGGCTGTCCGTCTGAAGTAGATGCCCGGCCCACACCTGGCGGCCCTCCAGCCGGTTTGATCGATGGTCGAGCGTGTCGACGCCGGACGGACCGGCGTGCGAGCCGGCCGCCTCGTCGGAGTGCTGACCGTGGCGGTGGCGGTAGCGACGCTGTACACGACCCGCGGCTCCTTCTACGAAGGGTTCGGGACGGTGCTCGCCGCCGCCGGCGTCGAGTCGTCGCTGTCGGTGCGGGCGCTGTTCTGGAGCAACGTCCTCGGCGCGGCGGTCGCACGGTACTCGATCTGCTACGTCGTCGGCTCGCTGATCGGCGTGCTGTACGAGTGGCTCGACCGCCCGCCGGCGACGGTGCTGGTCGCGGTCGCGTTCGTCGTCGGCGGCGGCGACGCCCTCTTGGCGTACCTCGACACGTTCGCGGAACCGATCGCGCTGGCGTACCTCCTCGCGTGGCTCTGCTACGTGCCGGCGTTCCTGTACCTGTTCGACGACGACGCCGAGACCGAGGTCGGGCCGCGTCGACTCGGCGAGTCCTGACCGGGCCGGGCGGACGAGCACGCCGCTGTGGCCGGCATCGCGGCGCTTTTGCACGGCGAACGCCTACGTCACGACGATGCACTGCCAGCGGTGTGGCTCGGAGCTGCGCAAGCCGGGCGACTACTGTCTCACCTGCCACACCGAGAACGCCGACGCCGTCGTGCTGGACCTCGACCGGGACCGCGCGCAGTTGACGATGCTCGACGAGGAGGAGCGCGTCGGCGAGACGACGCTCACCACGACCCCGGAAGACGGCGGCGAAACGGGCGTGATCGAACTCCGGAACTTCGCCGGGCGGATCGCCGACGAGGTCCGGCGCAAGCGTCCCGAGGAGGTGTTCGCCGCCGGCGACCGCGAGGTGCTGCGGGCGACCCGCCGGCAGGTCCACTACGAGTTCTACCGCGTCCGCGAGGCCGACCCCGTCGCGGCGGCCCTGGAGACCCGCGATCAGCGCGCGCTGGCGGTCGACGACCGGCCGCCCATCGAGAAGATCGGCGGCACCCACTCGACGCTGATCGGTGGCCGCGACGGCCGGCGCGCGGTCCAGACCGTCGCCGGCCACCCCCACGTCAAGAAGATCGTTCCCGGTCCCATCGACGCCGGTGGGACCGGCTCGCAGTCGGGCCTGCGGGCGAAGGCCACTCGCGCCGACGAGAACGGCAACGTCCGGCTGCTGTTGCGCGACGGCTCCAGCGTCCAGGAGAACCGCGTCGTCACGACCGCGCGGGACCGCGCGACCGGCGAGCGCGTTCGCGAGGACCTCAATGACGCCCTCGGCGAGGCCGAACTCGCCTAACTGATGTACCGGAGGTCCGATCCGTAGTCGCTGTCGGCGTACTGCTCGCGGTCGGGCCAGTCGGCGACCGCCGAGCGGTGGTTCCGAATCGCTGCCAGCAGGTGCTCGGCCCGCAGCGGTTCGTCGCGGTGTAGCGCTCGCCGCGCACCCGTCTCGGCGACCAGCAGGAGGTCGCCACAGGAGTAGCCGGCAGTCGCCTCCAGTGGCCTGGCCCAGTCGAACCCCTCGGCGAGCAGTCGCTCGGGCAGCGCGTCGGCCAGCACCGCTCTCCGGGTCTCGCGGCCCGGCGGTGGCACCTCCACGCGCTCGTCGAAGGTGTCGGCGCGACGCAGCGCCTCGTAGACGTCGCCGACGAGGTGGGTCGCGCCGAGCGTGACGACGGCCTCGCTCGTCAGGTCCGCGACGGTGTCGGCGAGCGCCGACAGCAGGCGTCGGTGGGCCTGTCCGGCGACGCTGCCGTGGCCCGAGAGGTCGTCGAGGTCGTCCAGCAGGAGGACACAGGGGGCGTTCGCTCGTGCGACGGCGGCGACGTCCCGGACCGCCGCGGCGGGCGTCTCGGCGTCGACGCCCAGCAGGTCCGACGGGCGGACCCGCACCAGCGGCACCGACAGCTCCCCGGCGACGGCCCGCGAGAGGTGGGTCTTCCCACAGCCCGGCGGCCCGTACAGCAGGGCGCCGCTGGGCTGACCGAGGCCGTAGGTCTCGTACGGCTCCGGAGCGGTGACGGGCTCGACGACGCGGGTCCGGAGCGTCTCCAGGGTACCCGCTGCCCCGGCAACGCCGTCGAAGTCGATGTCCGGCTCGGCCTCGACGAGTGCCTCGGTGTCGAGTTCGACGGCGGGCGGCTGGCGGACACTCCGGTCGACGTCGTCGCCGAACGACGCCGTCGTCCCGGTCTCGAGGTCGTCGTAGGCGTCGATCCACCCCGCGATGCTGGTGTCGACGTCCTCGACGGCCGCCCGCAGGTGCTCGTTGCGGATCGGCGCGTCGTCTCGGAGCGCGCGTCTGGCGGCCGCCTCGGCGACCAGCGCGACATCGCTTGCGGCCAAGCCCGCGGTGCGGGCGGCGACGGCGGTCAGGTCGAGGTCGTCCGCGGTCGGCCGCCCGTCGAGGTGGACCGACAGAATCGACGCCCGGGCGTCCTCGTCGGGCGGCGGGACCTCGATCCGCTCGTCGAACCGCCCCGAGCGCAACACCGCGTCGTCGATCTCCTCCAGGAGGTTCGTCGCGGCGACGACGATCACGTTCTCGTCGTCGATGGCCTCCAGTTCGGTGAGCAGCTGGTTGACCATCTGGCGCTCGGTGTTGGTCATGTCGCCGCTGCGGTCGGCGGCGACGGCGTCGATCTCGTCGATGAAGACCAGACAGGGCTGGTTGGCCCGCGCGATGGCGAACGCGTCGGCGACGTTGTCCGCGGCCTCGCCGACCCACTTGCTCGTCAGATCGGTCGGCGAGATCGGGACGTACGAGCGGTCCAGCTCCCCCGCCAGCGCACCGGCGACGTGGGTCTTGCCACAGCCCGGCGGCCCGTGCAACAGGACGCCGTTGACCACGCCCAGCCCGTACCGCTCGAACCGCTCGGGCTTCTCCAGGGGGGTGAGCACCGTCTCGCGCAGCGTCGCCAGCAGGTCGTCCATTCCCCCGACGTCCTCGAAGGTGCGCTCTGGCGTCGGCTCCAGCAGGCGCTCGGCGGAGAGATCGACGCCGTCGGGCGTGACGGGGTCGGCGCCGCGCCGTTCGGTGTCATCGCCGTCGCTCTCGGCGTCGACCCGCGGCGTCTCCCGGAACGCCTCGCAGAACGCCGCGCTGTCGGTCACGCGGTCGGTCAGCCAGGTGTGGCGGTCGGGCGCCGCGCCGTCCTCGAGTTCGGCGGTGCGTCGGAACGCGAGAAAGCGCCCGCCGTCGGGGCCGCCGTCGAACTCCACCAGCCAGAACGGGAGGTACAGTCGCGCGACGTCGTCGACCGCCTCGTAGGTCTCGTGGTCGAACGCCGGCGGGAGTCCGTAGGCGTCGTGCAGGCGGTCGATCTCGGGGGTGTCGACGTCACCGCCCCCGCGGCGTCGGCGGCGTTGCACGCGGTCGCGACACTCGTCGATCCAGTCCTCGAACAGCCCCGTGGTCTCCTCGCGGTCCCCGTCGAATGGCAGGTACATCGGGGCGTCCTCCCCGTGGCGTCGCTCGGGGTCGACGGTCTCCGGTCGCTCGACCCCGGCGGCGTACGTCGCGAGCGCGCTCTCCAGGCCGCCGTACGTCCCGTCGACGACGACCGTCTCGGTTCGTCGGTCGTCCGGGTGGTAGGCTACCTGGAGCCGGTAGATCGGGTAGTAGAGCGGTCGGAGCCGCACCGCTCGTTCGCCGTCGTCGGTCAGGCCGGCGTCTGCGATCGCGGCGAGGGCGGCCTCTCGGTCCGGGAGCCGGCGGTCGACGGTGGCCTCGGTCATCGTCGCTCACCGAAGCGGGGCGTGTGGGCGGTCATACCCAATTCTTCGGGCGCCAGCGCCGCAAAAGATTTTCGAGACGACCCTCGTCTCAGTCGAACGAGCCCTGGCGGATCGCTCGCTCGGCGTCGTCGAGGGCGGCCTCGGCGTCGAACTCGTCGACGACCGCGCGCAACCCCTCGTCGGTCGCGTCGGCCAGCGCCGTGGCGTGCTCGGTGATCGTCGGCAGCGCGCGGACGAGGTTGTCGACGATCGGGATGTCCGCGGCCCGCGCAGAGCGCGACCCGGGGTTGAGGTCGATCACGATCTCGGTTTTGCCCATCTCGGCCAGGGCGGCGGCGCGGTCGCCGTCCTCCAGGGGGACGAGCACCACGTCGGCGGCGCCGATGCCGTCGGCGTCGACCCTCGCGCGCTCGTGGTTCAGCCCGGGAATCTGGCCGTCGGCGGTCAGCCCCTTCACCTCCGTGGCGCCGTGCTCGCGGAGATGCTCGGCGATGGCCGCCATGCGCTCGTCGGTGCGGTTGAACAGGTTGACCTCCACGTCGGCGTCGACGGCCTCCGCGAGGGCGACGACCTCGGCGGGGGCGAGCGCGGCGACGTTGCCGTTGACGGAGAGCACGGGGTGGTCCGCCAGCAGCAGCTGCGCGGCGGCGGCCCGTTCCGCGGCGTCGGCGCTGTCCAGCGTGCGCTCGCCCAGCAGGTAGTCGAACGCCTCGCCCCGACCCTGCGCGATCAGCCCCTGTCGACTCGTGATCCCCTTCTCGACGCCCTCTTCGATGCGGTGGCGGGTCACCAGCGACTCGTAGCGGGGGTGGTCCTCGGGAACGTCGGCGTCTGTCATGCCCGTCGGTGCGGTCCCGTCCCGAATGAACGCTACGTTTTTAATGGAGGTTCGCCGTACTATCGAACATGGGCCTCGTAGACATCGACTCACCGACCACCTCGGGGGGCGCGTTCGACTGGCTGCTGATCGCGATCGGCGTGCTGCTGCTGGTGACCATCGGGCTGTTCTACTACGCCGGGTTCTTTTAGCGAAGGGTCGCACCGGCGGGGTAGGTCCGACAGACCGTGGGCTCGTAACCGGCGTCGGTCAGCCCGGTCCCCAGCGCGAACACCGTCTCGCCGAGCATCGCCATCGACGCCTCGCCGTCCGCGTCGGAGACGTCCTCGACGACCTCGCGGACCTGCGGCGTGAGGAGGTCGGCGTCCCGCGCGAACGCCCGGGAGGCGTAGACGAAGCTGGCGAGGGTCGGTTCGCCGACCACCCGCGACAGCGCCTTCTCGCCCGCCCGGGTGACCGCCGTCGTGTCCCCGCCGAGCACGTCCGCCGTCGACAGTTCCGCCAGCGCGAGGTACTCCACGCGGACGGGGTAGGGGAGCCCGTCCATACGGCCGTGGCCGGGCGCGCCGGGTTCGAGACGGACCGGTACCCCGCCGCGGGCCTGTGCGACGACGTCGCCCAGGCCGGTGCCGGCCTGGACCTCCGCGCCGTGGGCGACGGTCACGAGTTCGTTCTCCGAGAGTTTGCAGTTGAACTCCCGGTTCGCGGCCAGGGCCGTCCCCAGCGCGGCGGCACCGGAGACGCCAAAGCCCGACCCCAGCGGCAGGTCCGTCTCCAGGAGCACCGTCGCGGTCACGTCCAGGGCGTCCAGCACGCGCTCGACGCTCTCGATGTCCACGCTCGCGTCTTCGAGGTACACCGCCGTCTCGTCGCTCGGCCGGACCGTCGTCGTCACGCCGTCCGACAGCGTCAGCCCCGCGCCACGCGACCCCGCCTTCGTCGGGTCCTCGGGGTCGCGCTCGACGGTGAAGAATCCGGTGACGTGGCCCGGCACGAACGCCGCCGTCCCCGCGTCGCTCATGTGCTGGCCTCGGGTGGCGCCGGTGTAAGTCCCTCGGTTCTGGGCGCCGCTCGGCAAGACAATTTATCTGGCGGGGCCTCGGTTGTCACCGTATGTCGACGTTGCTCCGACGGCTCGTCCCGGGAGCGATCCGTCGCCGGTACGTGCTGCGGTACCTGCTGGGTCTGGCGCTGGGGCTCGCGGTGCTGGTCGCCGGCGTGCTCGCGGTCGACGACCCGCGGTACGAACTGGTCGCGATGGGCTGTGCGTTCGCCGTCGTCGGGGCGACGGGGTTCGTGATGGTCCGCAACGCGGCGGCGGACCTCGAACGCCTGACGGCGACGCTGTCCGAGATGGAAGACGGCGACCTCGAGGTCACCTTCGAGAGCGGACGGGTCGACGTCGTCGGCGACCTGTTCGACCGCACGGAGGCCGTCCGGGGGTCCCTGCGCGCGAGCATTCGGGAGGCCCAGGCCGCCCGCGAGGAGGCAGAGCGGGCCCGCCAGGAGGCCGAGGCGATGACGACCCACCTCGAGGCGACCGCGGCGGAGTACCGCGAGACGATGCAGGCCGCCGCCGACGGCGACCTGACCCGACGACTCGACCCGGACGACCGCAGCGAGGCGATGGCGGAGGTCGCCCGCGCCTACAACGAGACGCTGAGCGAACTGGAGGGGACCGTCGCCCGACTGTCGGCGTTCGCCGAGGAGGTCGCCACCGCCAGCCAGGAAGTGACGACCTCCAGCGAGGCGGTCCGCTCTGCCTCCGAGGGCGTGTCTCGCTCCGTCGAGACCATCTCGTCGGGCGCCCGGCGCCAGCACGAGCGGCTGCGATCGGTCGCCGACGAGATGAGCGCGCTGTCGACGACGACCCAGCAGATCGCCGCCTCCTCGAACGGCGTGGCCGACCTCGCCGAGCGCACCGCCAGCACCGGCCGAGAGGGACGCGAGCGCGCCCAGCAGGCCATCGCGACGATGGAGCGCCTGGAGACCGAGCGCCGGGAGCTGGACGCCCAGATGACCAGCCTCAACGAGGAGATTCAGCAGATCGACGACCTCACCGAGTCCATCTCCGATGTCGCCGAGCAGACGAACATGCTCGCGCTGAACGCCAACATCGAAGCGTCACGTTCGAGCGAGGGCGCCGACGGCGGGTTCTCCGCGGTCGCCGGCGAGGTCAAGGACCTGGCCGAGGAGACCAAGACCGCCACGGCGGACATCGAGGCACGGATCGAGCGCATCCAGGCCCAGACCGCCGACACCGTCGCGGACGTCGACCGTGCCAGCGAACGCATCGCCGAGTCCACCGCCGCCGTCGAGGCGGTCGTCGACGCGCTGGAGGAGATCGCGGGCTACGCCCAGGAGACCAACGAGGGCGTCCAGGAGATCAGCGCCGCCACGGAACAGCAGGCCGCCTCGACCGAGGAGGTCGTGACGAGCGTCGACGAGGCGACCGACATCTCCGAGGCGGTCCGCGACAGCGCCACCGGGGTCGCGGCGGCGGCGGAACAACAGACGGCCGCGCTGTCGGAGGTCAGCGACAGCGCGTCCTCGCTGGCCGACGGCGCCGCGCGGCTGTCGGCCGCGCTCGACCGCTTCGAGACGGGGACGACCCCCGCGGCGACCGACTTCGCGGCGACCGCCGCAGCCGACGATGGGAGCGCCGACCCCGCGAGAGCTGCCGCCGACGCCATCGACGCAGTCTCGGCCGTCGAGTCGACGCTGGACGGCGGGAGCCCGGCGCCTGCCGCCGCCGACGACCCGGCGCCAGCTGCCGACGAAGGGGTGGCGAGCGGCACCGACGGCGTGGCTCCGAGCGAGGCCGACCCGGCGCCCCAGGCGCAGACCGAGACCGACGCGAGCGGTGATCCGGACGGACCGACCGACGACCCGAACGGGCCGCTGGACCTGCCCGACCCAGAGGAGTCCGCCGACGAGGACGGTCCCGAGGACGACCCCATCGCTCTCGAGGACGACGCGGCGCGCTTCGAGCGGGAGTTCGACCCCGCCATCGAGGACGTCGAGGAGCCGACCCCGACCTCGGAGTTTCCCATCGCAGTCCCGGAGTTCGACTTCCGGGAGGACCTCGGATTCGAGGAGGCGACCGCCGACGACGGCCTGCGAGGGGACGTGTTCCGGTTCCCCGACTCGTTCGTCTCTGCCGACGTCGACGCCACCGACCGCGAGTCTGGCGACTCGGGGGATGGCGATGGGGGCGACGCGGACCCGACGGTCGGCGACGGTGGCGAGGAATCCGACGCCGAGTAACACCAGTCTCAGGCGCGCTGGTAGATGCGCATCCGGCCGTCGACGACCTCGAAGGCGGACTTCAGTTGCGGGGGGATCGTCTCGGCCTTGCCGATCACGAGGTAGCCGTTCGCACACAGCGACCGCGCGATGGTCCGCAGGATCGGCTGTTTGTACTCGTTGTCGATGTAGATGAACAGGTTCCGACACAGCACCAGGTCGTAGCCGGATTTGGGCTCACCGTTGATGAGGTCGTGGCACTCGAAGGTGACGAGGTCGCGGACGTCCTCGCGCATCTCGAAGCGGTCGCCAGACTCCTCGACGTAGCGGTGGTAGTTCGAGAGGTACTCCAGTTGGTCGCCGACGTCGACGGTGCGGGTGCTCTCGTAGACGCCCTCGCGGGCGGTCGACAGCGCCGACTCGTTGATGTCCGTCGCGAGGACGCTCACCGCCTCGTCGTCGATACGGGGGTCGTCTCGGGCCAGCATCGCCAGCGAGTACGGCTCCCGGCCGTCGGCGCAGGCGGCGCTCCAGACGTGGATGCGTCCCCCGTCGTTCGACAGGTCACGGAGGACGTCCCGGACGCCGTCCCAGACGTCGGGGTTGCGGAAGAACCCGGTGACGTTGATGGACAGGGCGTCCAGCAGTTCCTGCTGCTCGTCGGCGTCGGTCCGCAGCTTGTCGAGGTACGCGGCGTAGTCCTCGCGGCCGGTGCGGCGCATCCGCGAGGAGAACCGCCGGTCGAGGTAGCTGTCGTTGTAGTGGCTGGTCGCGAACGACATCTCGTCCTCGACGAACGCCGTGAGTCGGTCGAACGGGTCCTCCGTGTCCTCGTCGGTCTCGTTCACAGTTGCTCCGCCGTGTCCTGTTCTGCGGTCGTGATGGTTACGTCCATCGTCTCTGCGTTGAAGATAACCGTCCGGCCCCGAGAGCCGCCGACGTCCTCCGCGACCAGCGGGACACCCAGTTTCTCCAGTTCCTCCTTGGCGGCTTCGACGTTGCGCCGACCGACGCCGTCGCCGAAGCTCTCGAACTCGAACATGTCCGAGCCGCCGGCGATCTTGGCCTCGACGTCGGTGTAACTCGCGCCCTCTTCGACCATCCGCCGGAGCATCGCCCGGATCGCGGTGTCCGCGAACTTCCCCGGCTTGAGGTCGCTGCTGTCGGACTCGTCGCCGTTGGGGAGCATCACATGTGCCAGCGCGCCGACGCCGGCCTCCTCGTCGTACAGGACGACGGCGACACACGAGCCCAGGCCGTAGGCCTTCAGCGTGTCCGCCTCCGTGACGACGAACTCCGAGATGCCGATCTGCACGGGGTCGGTCGTCGGCGTGCCCGGTTCACTTCCGTACGTCTTCATGTGTCGGTCTCCAGTTCTCCGAACTCGGCGGTCGTCGGCGTCTCCTCGATGCGCCCGACGTCGAGGTCGTTCAGCGCCCGTTCGAGGTCGTCCTCGTCGGGGATGGCGTAGATGTCACAGTCGAAGCGGTGATCCTCGGCCTCGATGACCGTGTCGAACACGAACGCGAACTCCTGGTTCTCGCCGAGTTGGATGATGACGGGGTCGATCACCGCCGAACCCATGTCCCGGATGAACTCCGGCGGCGAGTGGTCGATGGTCGTGTCCAGGACGTTGGCCCACCCGTCGAGCAGCCCGCTGGCCATGATGTTGCCCAGCTCCTGGATGGCGGACTTGCCCATCTCGCCGAACGGATCGTCGGGCGCCTGGGGGAGCATCGCCTCGACGATCTCGGTCGCGGACTCCTCGTCGAACAGGAACAACAGGTAGCCGCTGGGCAACCCGTCGAACTCGAAGGCGACCCCGACGAGCATCTCGTCGGACAGCTCCTCGGGGATGGCCTCCAGCGACAGGAAGTTCAGCCGCCGAATCTCGACGTCGGTGTCGATGCCGGTCATCGTCGTCGCGGTGTCGGCGACCGCGTCGGCGCCCTGCTGGGCCAGCTGATCGAAGCCGTCGAGCTTGTCGTACTCGATGCCCTGGTGACTGTCGTCGCGCTGGCGGTCGAGAATCTCGGCCATCGTGTCGTGGTCCGGGAACATGAAGTGGCGGAACCCGATCTCCGTCCCGACGGCCTCGATCTGGCTCTGGAACAACAGGGCGAGGTCGTCCTCGTCGGGGGCCTCCTCGAGGTCGCCGAAGAAGGGCTCGACGCCCTTGCCCTCGATGAACTCCGGCGTGGAGATGTCGATGACCGTGCCGAGCACGTCGGCCCAGCCGTCGATGAACCCGTTGTTCATGATCTGGCCCAGCTCGGTCACCGCCGAGCGGTCGATCTCCGAGAACTCGTCGTCGATCTCGGCGTCCAGCAGCGTTTCGACGACGCGCTTTGCGGCCTCGCGCTCGAAGACGATCAGCGAGTGGCCGTCGAACCCGTTCGACAGCTCGACCCGGACGCCGACCTTCTCGGTGCCGTCCTCGAACTCCGTGCGCATCTCCGAGCCGCGCATGAAGTTGAGTTTCGTGACGCCCACGCGGGTCTCGACGCCGGTCATGCCGGTGAGTCGGCCCGCAGCGAGCCCGGCGCCCTCGCGGGCCATCCGGTAGAACGTTCCCAGGACGTTGACGTCCAGTCTCATGCCGGGTGAGTTTCGATGCTGTTGACCATCTCCACGAACTCTTCGAGGTTCGGGAACGCGTAGATTTCGGCCTCGATCTGGTAACTCGGGACCGAGAGGTCCGAGTCGAAAAAGAGGGCGAGGTCCTCCCCGCCCAGGCCCGCCGTTCGCTCGACGATCTCGCCGGCCGGCGCGTACACGAGCTGTGGGGTGGCGATGTCGATGGTCTTGCCCAGCACGTCGGCCCAGCCGTCGATGAAGCCGCTGGCCATCATGTTGCCCAGTTCCTCGACGGCCGAGCGGGCCATCTCGCCCGATACCGTGGACATGTCGTCGACCATGTCCCGCAGCATCAGCGCCGTGATCTTCTTGGCGCTGCTCTCCGGGAAGAGGATGAGGACGTGGCCGTGTGGCGGCTCCATCAGCCGCACCCGGACGCCGACGCGCTTGCCCTCGTCGAGTTGGGACTTGATGTCCTCGACGTCGACGAAGTTGGTCTTGGTGACCTCCATCGTCGCGTCCTCGCCGGTCAACTTGCTCATGTTGTCGGCGACCCCGTTGGTCCCGACCTTCGCCATCTCGTTGATGAAACTCAGCTTCCGGATGTCGACCATCAGACTCATGATTTGCTCCTGTGTCGCTTGCTGTTCATAGGGTGTTCACGTCCAGTATGTTGACGACTTCGCCCTCTCCGAGCACCGCCGCGCCGGTCAGCCCCGGCACGTCGCCGAGGACGCCCTCGAAGGGCTTGACCACGACCTCCTGCTGTCCGCGCACCTCGTCGCAGTGCAACGCGATGGTTCGGACGCCGGTCCGTAGACGGACCAACATTCCGCCGGCCTCCGTCCCCGGTTCGGGGGCGTCCAGGCGGTCGGCCAGGCGCACCACCTGGAACCGCTCGTCGCCGACCGTGACGAACTCCGCGCCGTCCTCGGTCTCGACGCCGCTCATCCGGTCGATCTCCTCGACCGCCTTCAGCGGGACGCCGTACTCCTGTCCGCCGGCCTCGACGAACAGGACGTCCGAAATCGCGATCGACACCGGCAGCCGCAGTCGCACCGTGGTGCCTTCGCCCGGGTCGGACTCGACGTCGACCTCGCCGTCGAGTTCCGCGACGGCGTTGGCCACGACGTCCATCCCGACGCCGCGACCGCTGACGTCCGTGACCTCCTCGGCCGTCGAGAGTCCGGCGTTGAAGATGAGGTCGTAGGCGTCCTCGTCGGACAGGTCGGCGGCCTCCTCGTCGGTGAGGATTCCCTCCGCGACGGCGCTCTCGCGCAGTTCGTCGGGGTCCAGGCCGCGTCCGTCGTCCTCGACCTCGATGAGGACGGTGTCTCGCTGGCGCTCGGCGCGCAGTTCGATCGTCCCCGTCGGGTCCTTGCCGGCGGCCTCGCGGTCCTCCGGGTACTCGATCCCGTGGTCGACCGCGTTGCGGACGATGTGCATCAGCGGATCGCTGATGTCGTCCAGCACCGAGCGGTCGAGTTCGACGTCCTCGCCGAACATCTCGAACTCGACCTGCTTGCCCTGCTCGCGGGCGACGTCCCGGACCACCCGCGGCAGGCGGTTGGCCGTCGACCGCAGGGGCACCAGCCGGATGTCCATGACGGTGTCCTGCAGTTCGCCGGTCAGCTCCTCGACGTCGTCGAGTTCCTGGTCGATGGTCGCCAGCGACTCGCCGCTCTCGACGGCCCGTCGCAGGCGGGCGCGCTGGGTGACCAGCCCCTCGACGAGGTTCAGCAGGTCGTCCAGTTGGTCGATGTCGACTCGGATCGACGCCATCTCGTCGTCCTCGCCTTCGGCCGCGACCTCGCGGGGTGGGGCGGGGAGCAGCTCGTCCAGGTCGACCTCCCGATCCGGGTAGTCCGGGCCGGTATCTTCGGCGGGCTCGGCGTCGCTCTCGGGCCCCGTCTCTCGCTCGGCGAACTCCGAGTCGAACCCCGACAGCGGGGAGTCGCGACCGAGGTCCAGCACGTCGTCGTCGACCTCCGCGTCGCCGCCCAGCGACCCCTCGTCGAGGCCGGTGCCGGCGATGTCGTCGACGTCGACGTCGCCCGCGTCGCTCTCGACGGCGTTCGCTCCGGCACCGACACCCGCGCCGGCGCTCGCACCGGCGTCGGCCTCGGCCTCGGAGTCGGCGTCGGCGAACCTGATCTCGTCGAACTCGTCGTCGTCATCCCCGAACGCGGCGTCGTCCAGATCGCCCGGTGACCCCACGTCGGTGTCGAGGTCCGCGTCGACCTCCGCGTCGAAGTCGTCGTCGAGGTCGGCGGCCGACTCCGCGCCGAAGTCGCCGAAGTCGTCGCTCGCCGGCCGTTCGTCTGCCGGATCGGTCTCGATGTCGGCGTCGGCCTCGGCGAACTCGACGTCCGCCTCGTCGTCGCCGAAGTCGACGCTCTCGTCGACGCCGAGGTCGACGTCCGGATCAGCCGCGAAGTCATCGTCGACATCGTCCACGGGCGCGGTCGTGCCCTCGGAGTCCGCCCCGGCGACGAACTCGTCGGCCTCGCCGTCCGCCGCCGCGGTCGCCGGCTCCTCGGTCGCGTCGTCGGGTGCGGCCGGAGCGGCCGGGTCGTCGTCGAAGGAGACGTCCAGGTCCTCGTCGCCGAACTCGTCGCCGCCGACGTCGAAGTCGACGTCTACCGCGTCGGCGCCGGCGGCCGCACCCGCGCTCGCGCCGGCCGCGGCGCCGTCGTCGCTCTCCGTGGTCGCCGGCTCTGCGGGCTCCTCGGGGGAGACCGGTTCGTCGGCTTCGACGGGTTCGACGACCGGCGTCGGATCGTCGCCGGGCGTGATCGTCGGCTCCGCGGGTTCTTCGGCCGCTTCGGCGGGTTCGGGCGCCGCTTCGACCGCGGGCGTCGGTTCGCCGTCGGTCGGCGCCACCGTCGGCGTGGCGTCGTCCGTCTCTGCGGTCTCGGGCGCCGGTTCGACCGCCGGTGTCGGATCGCCGCCGGGGGTGACCGCCGGTTCCGTGGACGCCTCGGCCGCTTCGGTGGCGGTCTCGGGCGCCGGTTCGACCGCCGGCGTCGCTTCGCCGTCGGTCGGCGAGACGGCCGGGCCGGCGTCGGCGCGGTCCGGTTCCGTCTCCGCGGGGTCCGCCTCCACCGGTTCGCTGTCCGCGGGTTCCTCGGCGTCGGGGAACACCTCGTCCGCGAAGGTGCCCTCGTCGGCGGTCGCGTCCGCGTCGGCGTCCGCTTCGGCGCTCCCGGCGTCCGCCGGACCGCTCGCGAAGTCACCGAAGTCGACGCTCTCTGCCGCCTCGTCGAGCGCCGCGTCGGCGGTCGTGGTGTCGTCGGCCGAGTCGCCGAAGGTGATCTCCTCGCCAGTGTCGTCGTCGCCGAACGCGATTTCCTCGTCGCCGAACTCGTCGTCGCCGGCGTCCTCGAATCCTGGCGGGTCCGCCTCGGCGGCCTCGTCGGCCGCGTCACTGGTGGATGCGCCGTCGGCGGTCGCGCCGGCGGCCCCGTCGTCGGTGTCGGCCGGCTCGTGGTCGGCGACGCCCGCGTCGTCGACGAGGATGTCGTCGATCGCGTCGTCGATCTCCTCCTCGTCGGCGCTGGCCATGCCGCCGAACTCCTCACCTTCGAGCTCCTCGTCGGTGAGCAGTTCGTCGAAGCCGACCTCCTCCTCCTGGTCGTACTGGTCGAACTCCAGGTCGTCGAGTTCGTCCTGCAGTTCGTCGAAGCCGACCGGGTCGACCTCGTCCTTGAGTTCGGCGAACGTCTCGGCGGCGTCCTCGACCTCCTCGTCGTCGCCCGAGTCGGTGGCGGCCGAGTCGGCGTCGGCCTCGGCACCGCGGTCGTCGCCGAACGACCCGCCGCCGGACTCGAGGTCGAGTTCCGCCTCCTCGCCACCGGCGTCGGCTGCCGGCCCCTCGTCCGCGAGGGGGTCTGGCGCGTCGATGTCGTCGGCTTCGAGGTCGAGGTCGTCGAACGAGCCGGCGTCACCGATCTCACCGATGTCGCCGGGGTCGTCCATCTGCTCGACCAGCGCGTCGAGGTCGTCGTACTCGTCGAACTCGTCGAGCAGTTCGTCGACCTCCATGTCTGCCGCCGCCGCCGCGTCGACGCCGCTGCCGGCGTCGGCGAGGGGGTCCGCGGCGTCGTCCGCGCCGTCGTCGGTCGCGGCTGCGGCCTCGGCGCGGTCGGTGACCTCCGTGATCAGCGCGCCCTGGACCTCGTCGACCGGGTCCAGCGCGCCTTCGATGGCTCGTTCGCCGACGGCGCTGCCGAACACGGCGTCGAACTGGCCCTCGTGGTCGCCGCTCCGGAGGTCGCTCTCCGGCGGGACGGTCCCCAGGAGGTCGAACGCGTCCTCCAGGGCTTCGACGACCAGCGCGGCGTTGTTCAGCCCCTCCGCCTCTTCGACGTCCAGACGGGCGTGGTAGGCGTCGTGGTCGGTGTCGGGGGCGTCCGCCGCAGCGACGGCCGCTGCCAGGTCGTCGTCGTCGGGCGGGACCAGCTCTTGGTCGGGCCCCAGCGCCCGCAACTCGGCGATCTCGTCGGTCACATCGCGCCGCGGTTCGCCGTGCTGGCGGACCTCGGCGACGGACTCCTCCAGGGCGTCGACACCCTGGAAGATGGTGTCCATCAGCTCCGGTGACGGGGCCAGCCGCCCCGCGCGGACATCCTCCAGGCGGTCCTCGACGGCGTGGGCCAGGTCCGAGGCGTCGTCGAACCCCATGGCGCCGCAGTTGCCCTTCAGCGTGTGGGCCATCCGGAACACCTGGTCCATCGTCTCCTCGTCGTCCGGATTTCGCTCCAGTTTCAGGAGCGCGTTGTTCAGCTCCGTGATGTTCTCCTCGCTCTCCTGAACGAACTCCCTGAGGTAGTCATCCATCGGTATCACCGTCCGGTGGACCGGCCGCCAGGTGGCGACAGACGCCGGTCGCGATCTCCTCGCCCGGCAGCACCTCGTCGACGTGGCCGGTCTCGATCGCCTGCTTGGGGATGCCGAACACCGGGCTGGTCGCCCGGTCCTGGGCGAACGTGTGTCCGCCGGCCTCGCTGATCCGGCTGATCCCCTCGGCGCCGTCCTTCCCCATCCCGGTCAGCGCGACGCCGACCAGCGGGTCGGTCACCCGCTCGGCGGCGCTGGCCATCGTCACGTCGATCGACGGGCGAACGCCGTGGATCGGGTCGTCGTCGCTCAGCGCGAGTCGCAGCCGGCCGTCGGCGTAGTGGACGACGTTCATGTGGTAGTCGCCCTTCGCGACGACGATCTCGCCGCCGGTGACGCGCTGGCCGTCGCTGGCCTCGGAAACGTCGTACTCCACGAGCGTGTCCAGGCGCGCGGCCAGGCGGTCCGTGAAACTGGCCGGCATGTGCTGGACGATCAGCACGCGGGCGTCCAGTTCCGGCGGCAGGTCTTCGACGATGGCCTCGATGACCTTCGGGCCGCCCGTCGACGCGCCGACGACGATCGTCGGGTCGTCGACGTACGCGTCGGGCTTCGCGTCCTCGACATCGGGCGTGGGCGCGCTGCCGGCCGCGAGCGTGCCCCCCTCCCCGGCGGACATCTGTGGAACCTCCGAGGGTGCCCCCGCGGCGGGGGCGTTGGTGGTCACCACCGAGTCGAGGTCCGCGCGGTCGACCGTCTTCAGTTTCCGAATCAGTCGCTGTTCGAGGTCGTCGATGTCCGTCGAGTCGTCGCCGCCGGGCTTGGCGATGAAGTCGACGGCGCCGCGGGCCAGCGCCCGCAGCGTCGCCTCGGCGCCGTTCTCCGTGTGGGCGCTGAGCATCAGGATCGGCGTCGGGTGCGTCCGCATGATGCGGTCGGTGGCCTCGATACCGTCCATGCCGGGCATCTCGACGTCCATCGTCACCACATCGGGGTCGTGCTCTGCGACCGCTTCGACCGCCTCCTCACCGTCCGCGGCCGTGTGCACGACGTGGCCGTGGCTGGTGAGGATGTTGCCGACGACCGTCCGCATGAACCGCGAGTCGTCGACAACGAGGACGTTCGTCATGCGGGCACGACGTCTTTGAGGGCCTTGCGGACGCTGGGCTCCTCGAAGGGCTTGGTGACGTACCCGTCCGCGCCCGCTTTGACGGCCAGTTTCATCTTCTCACGCTGGCCGACGGACGTACACATGATGACCCGCGAGTTCGGATCGAGCTTCTTGATGGCCGCGGTGGCCTTGATGCCGTTACACTTCGGCATCACGATGTCCATCATGACGATGTCCGGGTTCTCCTCCTTGTACAACTTGACCGCCTCCGCCCCGTTGGACGCCTCTCCCACTATTGTGTATTCGTCCTCGAGGATTTGCCTGAGGAGGTTCCGCATAAAATGAGAGTCGTCCACGATGAGCACCCCTGTCGACATTTGCAGTTGTTACACCTACTGCTCGTAGACGAAGCCGAGATATAAATGCTATCGCCCCGTTATCAGAACTGAAAACTCCACCTGTCAGGCGGGTGATTCGGCGGACGCGCGACCGGCCGACTCGACGATCGCCTCGGTGTCCAGCACGCCGATCAGTTCCGTGCCGCCGTCCCCGTCGGGACGCTGGACGGTCGCGACGACCAGTTCTCCCACCCGGCGGAACGGCTCGGTGTTCGCGTCTTCCTCGTCGACGTCGTAGAAGAACGGCGCCGCGATCGACTCGACGCCCAGCACCTCGTCGACGAGCAACCCCGCGGCCTGGCGGTCCGGGCCGCGGTCGATCACGACCACCCGGCGGTCGCGCTCGTCGCCCTCTGCCGGAGTCGCGAACTGGACGTGTGGATCGATCACCGCCGTGATGTCGCCCCGCAGGTCCATCACGCCCTCGATGGCCGGCCCCGACCGCGGGACCGGCGTGAGGTCGGTCGGTTCGACGACCGTTCGGACCGCCTCGACCTGGGTGGCGTAGATCGTCTTGCCGATCCGGAACAGTACCAGCCGGCGGCGCTCGACGTCCTCGCCGTCGTCGCCGCCGCCATCGCCCTCGCCGTCTTCGTCGACCCCCAGCAGGTCGTCGGGGAGATCGGAAGCCATCGTACCGCCGTGGTCGCCGCTCGGTAATAACGTTGGTCCCCGATCGGGAGACGGTCGTATTCCGGAAATGCATCACTTCCGGCGAGGAACCGCGTCACAGCGCAGGGTCGTGTTTCGTGATCGACACCACGCGGGAACTTCCCGGAAACGACCCGGTCACGCTTTTAGGGGTCGATCGAAAACTGCTTTCTTGGGCAACGATGATTCGCGATGCTCGCGTGCTCCGCGCTGGATTCGTCCCTCGGGAAGTCGAGCATCGCGACGCCGAGGTCAACCACCTCTCCAGCGTCCTCGAACCCATCACGAACGGCGAACCCGCCGACACGGCCATCGTCACCGGCCCCAGCGGCGCCGGGAAGACGTGCATCTCGAAGTTCGTCACCGAGCGACTCCGCGAGGAAGTTCTCGACGTCGAGGCCACCTATGTCAACTGCTGGCGCAACTACACCCGCTTCCGGACGCTCTATCAAATCCTCGACGACCTCGGCGCGACCATCGACATCCACCGACAGTCGACGCCACACGACGAACTCGTCGACCGTCTCCAGCAGCACGACGGCCCACGAACGGTCGTCATCCTCGACGAGGTCGACCAACTGGAGGACCCCGGCGTCATCTACGACCTCCACAGCCTCCCGCAGTTCGCGATCATCTGCATCGCCAACGAGGAGGAGGAGCTGTTCAGCCGCGTCGACGACCGCCTCGTGAGCCGGCTGCGCTCCAGCGAACACGTCCGGATGGACAGGTACCACCACGAGCAACTGTACGACATCCTGCACGCTCGCGCGAGGTGGGGCCTCGACGAGGACGTGATCACCGACGACCAGCTCTACCGGATCGCCGACGCGGCCGCCGGCGACGCCCGCCTCGCGATTGGTATCCTCCGAACGGCCGCCAGCAAGGCCGACCGTGAGAACCACGAGCGCATCACCGACGATGTCCTCCTGGACGCCGCGGGGGACGCCCGCGCCCAGATCAGGCAGAAGAGCCTCGACTCGCTCACCCCACACCAGCGGGTCGTCTACGACATCGTTCGCGAGCACGGCCCGATCGCGCCGAGCGAGATTCACGACCGCTACGCTGAGGAGGTCGACGACCCGCGGACGAAACGGACCGTTCGGACCTATCTCTCGAAGATGGCGCAGTACAACCTGCTGGAGGCGGCGGGCACGAGTCGGGACCGAGAGTACTCGATCGTCGATTCGGGGTCGACGTCGCCGATGCAGAGACCATAGCGCTGGCAGAGATCCCGAACTGGACTCGCTGACCCCTAATTTGCCGTGGTGTAGCGTCTCGTAGGTCTAAAGCTCGTCATTTCTGGATCCGCCGTATCGGTTTATAACTAAGCAGCTCCAAGCGGAGAGAAACAGATGTCTATCGCATCTCGATTACCATTTGATGCAGAGGCGGGTAAAACGAATCTCACCTGTCCACAGTGTAAACAGCGGCTCGGAATCATCCAGTTGCTCAGGCACTTAGAGCAGCGAAACAGATCGTATAGTAGCATTACCCCGAAGAGCTATATGCAGTGTCCGGTCTGTAGTGCCTGGTTTTTTCCCGAGAATGCTTTTTTAACCTGTCTTGAGGAGGTTGCAGAGACCGGAGAGTCATATCGGTCGTACCCCTTTAGTGTCGGTGGTGGGCAGGTACTGAACTATACAGACGTGGTGGTCGGTGAAACATCCGAACACATTCTTAACAATCTATACACTGGGTACGAGATTGAACCTGGCTCACTCATACTGAAAGGCGCGGAGCGCGCTAATGTCACCAAGGGAGAACGCCTGCCGATTGATACTCATGAAAAATCGGTTACTAGGGCCACTCTGGCCGATATCCTCCTTGTCTCAATCACACAAGTCGCGCCGCGAAAGGTCCTGGTCACTGCGAACCTCCGCAAAGACGAGACTGAGCAAGGCGAGGTAGTGGCAGGCGACGAGATAACCTTAACCTACCAATATAATCTCCTCCAATCCGAAGGAACTGATCCACCTTGGATCAAACTACTCCGCGAAGCTAAGGCAGCCATCAACCGCGAAAACCCGCTTGCTGCCGCACCTCTCCTAGTCTCTGCAATCGATAATTGTCTCTTCCGCCAAATATATCTCTACTACCGATGGCAAGGAAAGGACCACAGTGCGGCTATTGATGCCGTTACACAGTACAAAAGTAGTGACAAAATTCATCGAGAAAACCTGGCTAAGGATGCACTAGATGACATTTCTGGGGTGACCCTTACTGCCCATGATGATCCGTACTTCGAGGAATGGGACGAGTTTCAGAAATTTCTTCAACAGCGCAACGACATCATTCACCCTACTGACGATCCAGTCCCTGTAGTCGACACGGAGAAAGCGGTCGACTGGTTGAACCTCACCGTCAACTTGATTCTTGGCTACTTTGACCTCGTCTGGCGAGAAAAGGAGTAGCACAAAACGAAATCAGGCAGAAGTGACACCGAACTCGATATTCCATCTTAACAACATTCTGGTTAGACATACTGGATTGTTGGTTGGATTTCGTCACTACGATCGAGTCTGATTGTGAAATCTTTTTGGAAGCAGTCAGTCGTCCCCAGAAATACAATGACTGAAGCCCGAACAGCATCTATCTCATGCCTTCCCTGAAACGCGGAAGCGCCACGCCGCGGCTTATCGGGTCCGTGGACGACTAGGCGTGTATGGGAGACCACGCAACGTCGACTCGACTAACAGTGGACCAGTCGACACGGGCCGCCGACCGCAACCGGTCCCTCGCTAAGCAGGCCGATCCAGCCACGGACGGGATGCTGCTGCCGTCACTCGAAGACGGCATCACGCTGCTCGACGTGGAGGGGGGCCGCGGCGTCCCGATCCTACAGTCGCTCGTGCTCGACCACCTGCTCTTGCACGACGGGCCCGCCTTCTGGGTCGACGCCAACGGACACGCGACGACGACCAGCCTCGCCCGGATCGCACCCAGCCGGCGGTTGCTCGACCGAATCCACGTCGCACGCGGCTTCACCGCCTTCCAGCACTACGGCGCCGTCTGTGACCTCCCGACGGCGGTGAACGACTCGATTCGGCGGGCCACCGCCGATACCGCAACGGGCGGTCGACGGGCGCCAAGTCTTGACGAGGACACCTCCCCGCACACACCCGCCCTGATCGTCGCGCCGGCCGTCGACGCGCAGTACCGCGCAGACGATACCCTCGGCGACGCCCACGCGGAAACCCTCCAGGCCCGAACCCTCGCCCGGTTGGCGACCTACGCCGAGGGGTACGACGTCCCAGTGCTCGTCACCCGCATGCAACGCGACGAGTTCACCGAGCCGATCGCGACCGCGGCCGACCACCACCTGGAGTGCGAGCAGACGCGAATGGGGCCGCGAGTCGTCGGCGAGGACTTCGAGACGCTCGTCTATCCCGTCGACGACGGCGCGTACTACCAGACGACGTTCGCGTACTGGCGGCAGCTGCTCGCGGCACGCGCCACGCAGGTCGGCGTGGAGCCGGCGACGCAATCGCCGTCGACGCCGACTCCGGACGGTGTCGGGACGGGCGTCACAGCTGACGGTGAGACGGTGACGGCCACCGCGGACCCGCTGCTGGACGCGTGGACGGCGACCGGCACGGGGGGCCGGTAGCGATGGGGCGCACGAACCCGACGTACCGGGACGCACTCCGGGCCATCGAAGAGCGCTGGGCGACGTTCCGGCGGGCACTTCGCCGTCGCGACCAGCCCCGGTTCGACCGGCTGTTCGAATATGCTCGCGAGCACGCCGACGCGAGCGGGCTGTTGAACCACCAGAGTCCGCTGCTGCCGGCGCTGCTCAGCGTCGACCTCGAACAGGAGGCCCGTCTGGACGACCACGAGGAGCGCCTCGAAGCACTCGAAGCGGCGGCCGAAGCGCGCGACGATCGGGAGACAGCCTCGCCGGACGTGAACTCGTGACGATGACGTTCACCATCGACTTCCTCGACGACGGTCGCGTCCTGGAGTGGGAGGCAACCCCTGACGGCGCCGCCGTGATCGAGCGCGACGACTACACCCCGCGCTTCTACGTGGCCCCACGCGACTCGGAGGCAGACCTCGACCTCACGAGACTCCGGTCGGTGTACGACCAGCATCCGGATGTCGTCGCGACCGAGGTCGTCCCGCGACGGCCCGGTTTCCGACGAGACGAGGAGACCGTCCTCGCCGTCGACGTCGCCCACGTCGACCGCGTCACCCCGCTCGCCCGCCAGGCCCGCCAGCTGTCGGCGTATCCGGTCGGCGACCTGGCCTGTTTCAACGTCGACTTCTCGCGAGAGTTCCGGTACTGTCTGGAGACCGGCACCGATCCGACGCCGGGAGGCGAGCTGTCGACGCTCCGGCTTGGCGTCCCCGTGACTGAAACGAGCAACGACGTCTACGGGGAGCTGTCCGTCGGTGGCGACACCGTCACCGGCTCGCCGACGGACATCCTGACCGCCGTGCAGGCGGCGCTCGACGCCCACGAGCCGGATGTCCTGGTCTGCTCGACGAGCGAGATCGTCCCGACGCTGTCCGAAATGGCGACGGATGCCGGCGTCGACGACTTCACGCTGAGCCGGTGGCCGGGCGTGGACTACCAGCAGCTGGCGAGCCGGTCGACCTATTCGAGCTACGGTCGCGTCGGACACTCGCCGGCACGGTACAACGTTCCCGGGCGAGCGATCGTCGACGAATCGAACACGTTCTTCTACGGGGAGACGAACCTCGACGGCGTCCTCGACCTCGTCGAACGCTCGCGGAAGCCCGTCCAGGAACTGGCGTGGGCGTCGATCGGGAATGTCCTCACGGCGATCCAGATTCGCGAGGCCCACGACCGTGGCGTCCTCGTGCCCTGGAACTCCTGGCGCCACGAGTTCTACAAGCCGATGGGCACGCTCCACGACGCCGACCGCGGCGGGTTCATCTTCGCGCCCGAGGTCGGCATCCACGAGGACGTCCACGAACTCGACTTCTCGAGCCTCTACCCGAACATCATCTGTACGCGAAACGTCTCGCCGGACGTCATCCGGTGTGACTGCCACGCCGACCGCGAGGACGTTCCCGAACTCGGCTACGCGATCTGCGACGACCGGGGCTACCTCGTCGACGTACTCCAGCCGATCGTCGACGCTCGCGACGAGATCAAGGCACAGATCGAGCGCCAACGAGCCTGCGACGACCCCGACGCTGACCGCTTGACGGAACTGGACGGCCGCTCTGGCGCGCTGAAGTGGATACTCGTCGCCTGCTTCGGCTATCAGGGGTTCAGCAACGCGAAGTTCGGCCGCATCGAGTGCCACGAGGCGATCAACGCCTTCGCTCGCGAGATACTGCTGACCGCCAAAGAGCGCCTGGAGGCCAGCGGCTGGCGGGTCGTCCACGGCATCGTCGACTCCATCTGGGTCGCGCCCGACCCGGCCGTCGACGACGCCGACCGCGAGGAGCTGAGGTCGCTCGCGAGGGCGATCACCCGGGCGGTCGACGTCCGTCTCGAACACGAGGCCCACTACGACTGGGTCGCGTTCGTCCCACAGCGCGAGCGCGACGCCGGCGCGCTGACGAAGTACTTCGGGAAGAAGGCCGACGAGGACGGGTACAAGATTCGGGGGATCGAAGCCCGCCAGCGGTCGACGCCGCCGTTCGTCGCGAGGGTCCAGCGAGCGTGCATCGAGCGACTGGACGCGACGCGCTCGCCCGAAGCCGTCCTCGCGCGTCTGGAAGGCGCCATCGACGCGCTGCACGACGGCGACGTCTCCGTCGACGCGCTCGTCGAACGGAACCGGATCTCGAAACCGCTGGCGGGGTACGCCCAGAACACGCTGAACGTGGCCGCACTGGAGCGTGCTCGCGACCAGGGTCTCGCCGTCCATCCCGGCCAGGACATCGAGTACGTCGTCGTCGACGACGAGAAGTCCTCGCGAGACCGCGTCGCCCTCGCTCACGAAGACGGCTCCACGTACGACACAGCCTACTACGAGACGCAGCTGATTCGAGCGGTCGCGAGCGTCCTCTCACCGCTCGGGTGGGACCGATCGAGAATCGAACGCGAGCTCGGGGAGACACGAGAGGTGTCGCTGACGGCGTTCGGGCGAGACGGGTGAGAGCGGCCAGCGTGTCCCTCGACCTCGGACCGCTCGCGCCGCGTTCGCGACCGCGACCGGTCGTGGACCGCTCACCCCGGCAAGATCGAGGTTTCTGGCGCCTCAGGCGCCCAGTTCCTCGACTTCGAGGGTGTACTCGCCGTAGCCCGAGGCGGGGTCGACGAGGATGCCGACGGCGGTGGTCGCGTCGACGGCTTCGAGGACGAGTTCCTCGTCGGGGCCGGCCCCAGCCGACCGCTCGTCGTAGTCGTCGGTGCTGGGCGTCCGGCCGTCCAGCGTCACGTACAGGTCGAAGTTCGCGCCAGCGGGCCCGTCGAGCGTGAGCGTCGTCCGACAGGGGTCTGCGGTGCGCGTGTCGTAGGTGTACGTGTCGCCGCCGAAGATGCCGTACAGGTTGTCCGACACGGAGGCGGTCTCCCGCTGTGCGCCGCAGTCGCCGCCGTCGTCGGGGGCGACGGTCAGCGTCGCGGAGGCGGCGTCGCTCGCGCCGTCGTCGTCGGTGACGGTGAGGCCGGCGGTGTACTCGCCGGCGTCGAGCGTGAACGTGTCGCTGGGCTCGCTGGAGACAACATCGCCGTCCAGGGTCCACTCGTAGGACGCGATCGTGCCGTCGGGGTCGGCCGAGCCGGTGCCGTCGAAGGTGATCTGTTCGCCGGCGACCGGTTCTGCGGGACTGACGTCGATGCGGGCGGTCGGGCCCTCATTGGGCGCCTGGCCGCCGCCGCCGACCTCCTCGAAGACGAGTTCGTAGTTGCCGGCACCGTCGTAGGAGTTCACCAGCACGCCGAACTCGGCGTCGCCCGCCAGTTGGTCGGGGTCGGCGACGATCTCCTCGTCGGAGCCGTAGTTGTACGAGCGCTCGTCCCAGTTGTCGGTCGTGGGCGTGCGCCCGTCGTAGGTGAGGTACAGGTCGAAGTCGGTCCCGGCGTCGCCCGACAGCGACAGGGTCAGCTCGCAGGGCTCGGCCGTGCGGGTGGCGTAGGTGTAGGCGTCGCCGTCGCCGGTCCCCGACAGCGTGCCCGTCTCCGTCCGCGTCAGCGTCCGGTCACACTCCCCGCCGCCGCCCTCGTCGGGTTCGACGGTGATCGTCCGGGTGGCGGTGTCGGTAGCGCCGTCGTCGTCGGTGACCGTCAGCGCGACCGCGTAGTCGTCGGCGGCGTCGTAGGTAGTCGCGGCCGTGCGCCCGGTGGCGGTGGAGCCGTCGCCGAAGTCCCACTCGTAGGCTGCGATCGAGCCGTCGGGGTCGGACGCCTCGGCCTCGACGGTGACCGTCTCGCCGACCGTCGGGGTCGACGGGTCGACGGTGAAGTCGGCGGTCGGCGGCTGGTTTGGCTGTTCGCCGTCGCCGCTTGCGGTCTCGGTGATCTCCAGGCGGTAGCTGCCCCCGGCGGTGTAGGAGTCGACGAGCAGGCCGAACGTGTCCGCGCCCGAGAGGGCGTCGGCGTCGAGCGTGATCTGCTCGCCGGAGGTAAAGGAGGTCTCGGACTTGCGGTCGAAGTCGTCGGTACTGGGCGTCCGCCCGTCCAACGTCACGTACAGGTCGAAGTCCGTGGCGTCCGCGCTGGACAGCGCGAACACGAGTTCGCAGGGCTCGGCGAGCTGCGCGGTGTGGGTCAGGGTCTCGGCGTCGGTGGCCCCGGAGAGGCTCCCGGTCTCGACGGTCGTCTCCGTCTGGCCGTCGCAGGCCGCCGCGGCGCCGGCGGTCCCGATCGCACCGAGCGCGACCGATCCGGCGGTCAGTCCCGCGGTCCGCAGGATCGACCGTCGACTGTGCTGGTGTTCGTCGCTCATCGGCGCTCACCTCCCTGGCCGCCGGACTGGTCGTGGCCGAGCGCGTTCACCAGCAACTGCTGACCCATCGACGACAGCGCGTAGTCGTACAGCCCGAACGGGTGCAGGTTCGCCTGGCTCGCCGGCGGGAGCGCGCTCCCGATCACGGCGATGTTGTCGAGTTCGCCCAGGATCACGTCGCCGCCGCTGGTCGCCGCGACGGTGCCGCCCGCCGACTCGAAGGCGCGGCTGTCGACGGTCCGGACCGGCGCCTCGCCGCGGGTCTGGTAGCCCAGCGGCGTCGCCTTCCAGATCTCCGCCTCGATGTCGCGGACGCCGTCCAGCAGCGCGCCGCCGCGCTTGCGCTCGAGCGACCCCGCGTTCGCCGTCGTCGCGGTGATGTCGCGGGCGCCGATGGCGTCGGCCCCGCCAGCCGAGAGGTCGCCGAGCAGCTCCAGCCCGGCGTCGGTGAGGACGAGGCGACCGCCGGCCTGGACGTACTCCTCCAGCGCGCGGACGTAGCCGCGGTCGCCGGCGCCGTCGTCGTGGATCACGACGCAGTTCTCGACGGCGGGTCGGCCGCCGTCCAGCAGCGCGCCGTTGCGCACCGCCGCGACGGACTCCTCGCGGACGCTCCCGTCGGTCAGCGCGGTGTCGTAGTCGTCGAAGTAGTTCAGCGGCGTCACCTCGTACTCGCGCTGCTCGTAGCCCAGCGCAGGTTCGGGGTCCGGCGGACCGTTGGCGTCGACGACGGTCACGCGGACGGTCGTCTCGGCCGGACGGTCGGCCCGGAGGTGGACCGCCCAGTCGCCGGCCTCGGCGTCGGCGACGGTCAGGGAGGTGCCCCCTTGGAGCCCGCCGCCGACCGTCGAGCCGCGTTCGCGCAACCCGCCAGCGGGGTCGGTCAGGATCACGTCGGCCTCGACGCCTGCGTCGGGTTCCACGCCGACGTGGACGCTGGAGACGCCGGCGGGCATCGCCAGCGACACCGCGGTCCCGTCGGCGTCGACGGCGACGCGTGTCTCGTCGCGGACGACGCTGGTGTCCGGGTCGGCGGCGACATCCGCCGAAGAGCGGGTCAGCTCGTCGGTGCCGACGACGGCCACGTCGCGGCCGTTCGAGCGGACGCCGCCGTCCACGTCGCGCGTGGCGGCGACGGCGAGTTCGCGCATGCAGGCCTGGTAGGCTGTGACGTGAATCTCGTTGAGCCCGGGGATGAACGCCATGCGACCGCCGTTGCGGTTGTCCAGCGCCATCTCGAAGGAGATGCCGGAGGCGGCGACGCCGCCCTGCTCGACGGCGTCGGCCAGCCACGAGCCGAAGCCGCCGGTGGTGGTGTAGCCGATGGTGTCGAGGATGGTGCCGTACTCGTAGGGGGTGCGCGGGACCCCGCGGGTTCGCGGCGCGCGGTTGCGGGCCCCACGTTCGAGGGCGTCGCGGTTCTCGTCGAGTAGTCCCCCGATGGCGTCGTTCAGTCGGCGCTCCAGCGCCGCGTTGAGGTCGTCCAGACGGGCCTGCTCGGCGACGCCGTACTGGTCGTTCATCATCAGGCCCTCGACCATGTTCTCGGAGCCGAACATCCCGTGGAAGTCCGCCGCGAAGGCGACGTCGTCGTACTCCCGCAGCGCCTCGACGACGCCGAGCGCGTCGGGCACGCGGTCGGTGTAGCGCGCGTCGACGTCGTCGTCGATCCCCGCTCGGTCGTCGACGAGGTCCGTCCCGTCGGGGTCGGCGGGGTTGTGGTTGGGGTCGATCCAGCCGACCGTCGGGTACTGCCGGTTGGGGTCGACGCCCGAGGCGTTGACGCGCCTGAACGTCGAGGACGCGCCGTCGACGTCGGTGAGCCGACTCCGCGAGACCCACCCGTCGGGGTTCGGGAGGACGAACAGCAGCGCCACGTCGTCGAGGCGCGCCTCGACGTCCGGTTCTTCCCCGCGGAGGACGTTCTCGACGAAGCGGACGCCGGCCTCGGCGCCGGCTCGCTCGTCGCCGTGGATGCCGATGGAGTTGAGCACCTTCGTCTTCTCGGCGAACGCCGTCTCGTCGCTCACGTCGTTGGTGAGTTCGACGAGTTTCACGTCGTAGCGCTCGGGGTCGCCGTCGGTGACGTCCGTGTGGCCGGGGCTCTGGCCGACCGTGCGGACGTTCATCCGGTCGGGATGCTGCTCGGCCAGGTACTCGAGTCCCGCGAGCGCCTCCTCGAAGGCCACGTAGTCCATCGCCTCGTCAGAGTCCGGGAACACCCGGCCCGGGTAGTCGTCGAGTCGCCAAAACGGGTTGGCGCCCGGGGCGAACCGCAGCGCCTCGACGCCCGCCGTCTGGAACACCTCGACGGCCTCGGCGCGCGTCAGCTCGGCGTACGCGCCGGTGACCTCGCCCGTCGCCGCCCGGAAGTCGGTGCCGGTGCCGCGCAACGCCTCGACCGTGTCGGCGTCGGCGGTGGTGATGGCGGTCGGGATGCGCTCGTCGCGCGGGACCGACCGGTAGAGGTACGTGTAGTCCTCGCCAGCCTCGGTGTCGGGGGTGCCCGCCGCGTCGGCGGCCAGACTCGTGCCCGGTACGGCCGCCGCGGCACCCGCGGCGCCGAGGCCCGCGAGGAACGTTCGTCTGCTGACGGGGCAGCGACCCGCCCCGTTCGCGTCGCCCGGAGTGTGACCGTCTGCCATGATGCGTGGGCCCGTAGCCCGACCCACGAGTTAAAATTTCCGGAGTTTATAGTATCGGTGAAAAAGAATATTTGGGTGTGTGGCCGTCTATTTCGGACCGATCCGGGGCGAATGGAACCGTCTCTTCTCCTGTATCGTACCACGTCGGCGTTTTCGACGAGATATAGTCATACTTCGAATACATTTTCCGGGCGCCCCGGACTCGCGGGGGGCCGATCTCGGTTCGTCGCCGTCCGCCTCGCGACCGCGAGGGCGTCCGGTGCGGTCGCCCCCGCCGGACGGGTTTTGAGCGCCCGGGCCGAACGACGGCCCGTGAGCGACTTCGCGCTGACGACGCGGCACCTGGCCGGGACCGAGACGGGCCACTGCACGGAACTGCTGTACGACGACGGCGACAACGACGCCGTCCTCGTCTGTGCGGCCCACGGCGGGGGGATCGAACCGGGCACCGCCGAGACCGCCATCGACCTCGCGACCGATCTCGACGAGGTCTCCTGCTGGGCCCGGCTGGGCTACGACGAGGAGAGCGCCTTCGACGCCTGGCACGTCCCCTCGACGGCCATCGAGCCGCGCGACCACCCGCTGCTGGCTCGCATCGCCGACCGCGAGTTCGACGCCGTCCTGAGCCTGCACGGGCTCTCCGACGAGGGCGTCCTCGTCGGCGGTGCGACCGACCGCGACCGCAAGCGACGGGTCGCCGACCGACTGACCGCGGCCGTCGACGTCCCGGTCGAGGTCGTCGACTCCGGGCCCTACGGTGGGGTCTCCGCGGAGAACGTCGCGAACTGGCTGGCCGCCGACGGCGGTCTCCAGGTCGAGGCCGGCCCGAGCGTCAGGAACGATCCCGCCGATCCCGTCGGAGCCGTGCTCGCGGACCTGGTCCGGGAGTGGCGCCAGTAGCCCCGTCACGCCCACGAGTGTCACGATTCCCCCAACAGGAGACTTATAAGCGTCGCCCGGCTAGCGGTGGATTGCTATGACCGACTTCGGCCTCCGACTCCGGATGGTGGTGGTCGGGACAGTCCTGTTCGCCTTCTATCTGGGCGCCGGGACCGTCCTGTCCGCGATGCTCGGCCTGCCGCTGCTGCCGGTGTTGGCCGCCGGCATCCTGATCCTGCCGGCGATCCAGTACAAGCTCGGCAAGTGGATGGCGCTGCGGGGCGCCGAGGACATGCCAGAGACCGGGCAGTACGTCCACGTCCACCGGATGGTGGAGTCGCTGTCGCGGGACATGAACGTCCCCGAGCCCCGGCTGATGGTGATGGACATGGGCACGCCCAACGCCTTCGCCGTCGGTCGGAAGGGCGCCGGCGTCGTGGTCGTCTCGACGGAACTGATGCAGTTGCTCGAACGGGACGAACTCGAGGGCGTCGTCGCCCACGAGATCGCCCACATCAAGAACCGCGACGTGGTGACGATGGTGATCGGCCAGTCCATCGGGATGCTCGTCGGCTACGTCGCGTACTTCGCCGTGCTGTTCGGCGGCGAGCGCAACATGGGCAGCTGGATCATGGCGATGGTCGCCTCGTCGCTCGCGAACGCGCTGGTGATGATCTTCGTGCTGGCCATCTCCCGCTACCGGGAGTACGTCGCCGACGCCGACGCCCGTGAGGCGATCGGAACCGGCGACCCGCTCGCCCGCGCCCTCGAGAAGATTTCTCGGGGCGCGCAGGGTCGCGAGTCCGAACTCGACGACAGCATGAACGCGCTGTGCATCCTCAACAGCGACAAGGGCTTGTTCGAGAAGCTGTTCTCGACCCACCCGCCGACCGAGAAGCGCATCCAGCGCCTGCGATCCTGACCGGACAGGGTCGACCGCCGACCCGGCGTCGCGGTGCGAACGACTTTGTTTTCGGAACCGGTACCGCCTCGCCAGCATGAGACGGCGAACCTACCTGGCGGGGATGTCCGCGTCGGTGGTCGGGACGGTCCTGTCCGGCTGTACCTCGGGCGGCGAGGTCGAGGTCGGCGACGACGAGACGCCAACCGGCGAGCAGTCGACCCCGACCGAGCGGACGACGACCCGGAGACCGACCGGCGAGCCTCCGGGGGAGACGACGGCCGAGGACGAGACGGCGACGACCACCGACGACGATCCAGCGACGACGACAGAGGACGACCCAGAGCAGACGAACGGATTGTCCGTCGAGACGTACTTCGAGGATACCGAGACCAACCCAGGGGCCGCCGTCTCCGCTGCGAGGTCGCTCGTCGACCGCGGTGTGCCGTACGTCTGTGGCCCGGCCGCTTCGGGCGTCGCCCTTCCGGTGTTCGAGGAGAGCCTGGTTCCGAACCGGGTCGTCGGCTGTACGCCCTCTGCGACGGCGCCCGCGCTGTCGACCCTCCGGGACGACGACTACACGTTCCGGACCGCCCCCTCGGACACCCTCCAGGCTCGCGCGATGGCGACCGTGGCTGCCGAGGAGGCCGGAGCGGACACGGCTGCGGTCCTCGCGCGGGACAACGAGTACGGGCGCCAGCTGGCGACCCGGTTCCAGCGCGCGTTCGAGGCCGGCGGTGGCTCGATCACCGCCGAGGTGCTCCACGCCCAGGGCCGGTCCTCCTACACCTCGCCGCTCCAGCAGGCGCTGTCGAGCGAGCCGGACGCGCTCGCCGTCGTCACCTACCCCGACGACGCCACCCGGCTGTTTCGCGACTTCTACGCCGATTTCGACGTGTCGCTGTCGGCGGTCGTCGTTCCGGACGCGCTCCGGGACCCGGAACTCCCGAGCCGGGTCGACGACGACATGGACGACGTGATGGGACTCGCGCCTGCCGCCGCCGGCCCGGGGCTGGACGCGTTCCGGCGGGCGTACGAGACGGCCTACGGCGGGTCGCCAGGGGTGTTCGCCGAACAGGCGTACGACGCCGTGGCCGTCGGGATTCTCGCCGGCGCGGCCGCCGGGACCGACGACGCCGCGGCGATCCGCGGGCAGATGCGAGCGGTGGCGAACCCCGACGGAATCGTCGTCACGCCCGAGAACTTCGCCGAGGGTGTTGCCGCTGCGGCACGGGGAGAGGCCGTCGACTACCGCGGCGCCTCGTCGGCGGTGAACTTCGACGAGCGCGGCGATCCGGCGATCGCCCCCTACGACCGCTGGGAGTTCGATGGTGCATCGATCCGGGACGTCGAGACGCTGCAGGTCGCCGGCAAGCGGCCACAAGGGTCCGGGCCGGAAGCCACCGACGCTCCGGGGAGCGACCCCGGGCGGACGATTCCGATCGGAATCCTCCTCCCGGAGACGGGCACGCTGGGGCCCGTCGCCGGCAGCATGATCCGTGCCGCCCGGTTGCCCCCGCGGCAGGTCGAGGCGGCGGACATCCGGCTGTAGTCGCCGCCGACCGCGGACCGTCAGAGCGAAGTCGCGCCCGCCGCAGCGCCACGGTATGAATCCGGTCCCGCTCGTGACCGAACTGGCCGTGTCGCTGCGGTTCGTCGCCGGCGTCGCCGCGGGCCTCCTCGCGACGCTGGCGATGGACTTCGTGATGGCACGTCTCCCGGAGGGCGAGACGCCGCCGCTGGTCGCCTCCGGCGTGCTGACCGAAACCAGTCCCGTGCGCGCCCCCCAGCGCGTCGGGACCGTCGTTCACTACCTCGCCGGCGGTCTCACCGGGCCGCTGTTCGTGTGGCTGTCGTTCTCGGCGGAGGCCGCCCTGGGGACCGGCCCCCTCGCCACGCTCGCGGCGGGGGTGGTGCTGTACGCGCTGATGGTCGGCTTCTTCGCGGTGGTCGTGCTCCCGCGGTCGTCGCTGCCCGGCCAGCGTCTGGGGACCATCGGCCGGGACTGGGCGCTGTCGGCGGCGGCGTACTGTCTGGTGCTCGTCCCGGCGGTCGCCGCGGCGTCGACGGTGCTGTGAGGGGCCCACCGGTTCCAGTACGCCTTTCGACGGGGCGCCCGAACGGTCGCCCATGACGCTGACGCTCGCACTCGACTGGACGCCCAACACCAACCACCTGGGGTTCTTCGTTGCCCAAGCCCGGGGCTGGTACGACGACCGCGACCTCTCGGTCGACCTGTTCTCGCCGGCCAGAGACGGGTACGCGAAGACGCCGGCCAAACGCGTCGCGACCGGCGAGGCCGATCTCGGCATCGCCCCCTCCGAGAGCGTCGTGAGCTACGCCACCCACCCCGACTACGACGACCTCGTGGCCGTCGCGGCGGTCGCCCAGCAGGACACCTCCGCCATCGCGACGCTGGCCGACTCGGCGATCGACCGCCCGCGGGACCTCGACGGCGGCACGTACGCCTCCTACGGCGCGCGCTTCGAGGACGACATCGTCACGGAACTGATCCGCAACGACGGCGGTGACGGCGAGTTCGAGACCATCGAACCGGAGATGCTCGAGGTTCCGGACGTCCTGCTGTCGGGCGAGGCCGACGCGACCTGGGTGTTCATGCCGTGGGAGGGGCTGCTCGCGGAGCGGGCGGGCACGTCGCTGCAGGGGTTCGGCCTCGACGAGTACGACGTGCCCTACGGCTACACGCCCCTGGTGCTCGGCCACCCCGACCGACTGGCGGAGCGCCGCGAGGAGGTCCAGGCGTTCCTGGAGACGACGGAGCGAGGGTACCGCGCCGCCGTCGAGGACCCCGTCGCCGCGGCGGACGACCTCGCGACCGCCGCAGAGGGGCCCAACCTCGACGACCGAGAGTTCTTCCGGGCTAGTGCCGAGCGCGTCGCCGACGCGGTCCTGACCGACGACGGGGCGTGGGGGCGGATGGCCCACGACCGCTGGGCCGACTTCGTCGACTGGTTGCTCGACCGCGACGTCCTGGCGAGCGTCGAGGGTGAGCCGCTGGACGCGGGCGCACTCGACGTCGACGCGCTGTACACCGAGGCGTACCTGCCCTGAGCGATCACTCCGCGTCGTCCTCGGTTCGTCGCCAGGCCAGGAGGCCGGCCCCCGCCAGTCCCGCGAGCGCCGTGGGCGCGGCGAACCCCGGGACGCTGTCGCCGCTCGTGGTCGCCTCGCTGTCCGCGTCGTCGCCCGCCGGGGTCGCGGTCCGGCTCGCCGGCGAGGTGACTGGCGACGACGTGGGAGCCGAGCCCGGGGTCGTCGCGTCGGCCGACGGCGTCGCGGTCGACGGCGACGGCTCCGCGGTCGTCTCCTTCGTCGTCGTCGGCTCGCCGTCACCGATCTTCTGGTCGGCGTGGCGCCACTCGTCGTGGTGGCCCAGCGTCCCCAGCCACACCCGCGAGCCGACGCTGTGGCCGCTCTCGGGGTCCGCGACGACCGTCGGCGACCCATTGACGAGGTCGGCGGTTTCGAACGCCCACTCGCGCTGTCCGGTCTCTGCGTCGACGGCGTACAGCGTCTCGTCGTCACAGCCCACGTAGACGGTGCCGTCGTACACCGTCGGCGAACTGTTGACCCCCTCCGAGGGCTCGGTGAACGCCCACTCGCGAGCCCCCGTCTCGGCGTCGACGGCGTACAGCGACCGATCGTGACAGCCGACGTACACCGTCCCGTCGACGACCGTCGGCGCCGAGAACATGGGTCGCGGGCGGGGCTCGTCGAACTGCCACCGCCGCTCGCCGGTGGCGGCGTCGATAGCCTGGAGTTCGCCGGCCGTGGTGCCGACGTAGACGGTCCCGTCGTGGACGGTGGGCGAGGACCTGCTGACGGTCACGTCGTCGAACACCCACTCGCGCTTGCCGGTGGCGGCGTCGACCGCGTGCAGCGCGTCTCGGCTGGTGACGTACACGGTCCCGTCGACGACGGTCGGGGAGCTGTCGATCCTGATCTGTGCGCCCGCGTACGTCCAGACGCTCTCGCCGCCGTCGGCGGTGACGGCGTACAGGCGACCGTCGCGGCTCCCGGCGATCACGAGTCCGTCCACGACCATCGGCGCGCCGTTGACGGCGTCCTCCGGGGCGGTGAACGACCAGCGCCGCTCGCCGGTCGTGCGGTCGAATGCGGCCAGCCCGTCTTGACCGCCGGCGTACAGCGTGTCGCCGACGACGGAGCTGTCGCCGCCGGTGGCCTCCTGGGCGACCCACTCGCGGTCGCCCGTCGCGGCGTCGACCGCCAGCGCCCCCGAGAGGTACACCGTGCCGTCGTCCACCGTCGGCGGCGTCTCGAGGCCGACGCTCTCCCAGCGCTCCTCGCCGGTCGCGGCGTCGACGGCGTGGAGCCGACCGTCGAACGTCGTCGCGTAGACGGTCGGGCTCCGGGCGACGGCCGCGGCGGCACCGCTGGTGGTTCCCCATCCGGTCAGCGCGCCGAGCGCGACTCCCGCAGCCGTGCCGAGGAATCGACGTCTGCTCGCCGACTGGACTCGAGCGGTGGCGTTCTGTCCGCTCATCGCCGGCAGCTCGACGGCCTCGAAAAAAGTCGTTCTGGCCCCGGTAACCACACTCCAGCGGACCGACGGGGAGACGACGGCGGCGCCTCAGTCCGTGTCCTCGACGGCGGCGCCGGGGGCGTTCTGCTTCACGCTGCGCAGCCCCTTCTTCGCGCTGGCCTTCGCGGTGTACCCCTGGCCGCAGTCGGCGATGATCTCGCCGTTGTCGTGGACGAGCCGCCAGCGGTACTGCTCGGCGCTGTCCTCGTACACCTCGAAGGTGGCGTCGCTGCCGCCTTCGAAGTCGTCGGCGTGCTCGTCTCTGGTCAGGTCGACGACGACGGCGCCGGGAGCGTTGTCTTTGACGCTGTCGATGCCCTGGCGAGCCTTGGCCGCCGAACTGTACCCCTCGCTGCCGTCGGCGATGATGTTGCCGTTGTCGTGGAGGAGTCGCCAGCGGTGCTCGTCGGCGCTGTCCTCGTACACCTCGAAGGTGGCCTTGCTCGCGTCGGCGTCGAGGTCGAGGTCGTCCTCGCCCTCCTCCCACGCCATCTCCAGTTCGAGGCTGAGATCGCCGTCCTCGCGCTCGACCTCGACCTCCATCTCCGGCTCGTTCGGTGGGTCGACGGTGACGGTCCCCGCGTCGTCTGCGGGGACCGGCTCGCCGCGACCCAGCGCCCTGGCGATCCGCCGGAGGTACGACGCGATCGACCGGCGGCTTCGCTTCTTTTCGGACTCGTGGACGGTCTCTTCGGACATACACGAGGGGCCTCGGCGGGAGGGTACATAACCGTGTGGTCGGTGGCGGGCGCACCGGGTGGTCCACCGGCGCGGGGGTTATTCCGTTCCCGGCCGTAGGAGACTCGTGCCAGCGATCGAACTCGACCACGTCGGACCGCGCGGCGTCTGGGCGGTCCGAGCGGTCGCCGTCGCGCTGTTCGTCGTCGTCGCCGTGGCGTTCGCCACCCTCGTCGCCCGAAACCCGACGTTCGCGCTGGCGACGACGGGTGGTGGTGCGGCGTTTCTCGCCTACGTCGTCTACCTCGGGCTCCTGAAGGGTGCGGACGTGGCTCTCGGGTACGCCCGCGCCGAGAGGCGGTCGTGAGCAGCGCGGGTCAGTCCGTGCCGGTCGATCGTTCCGGACTGGGCTCACACGCCGCAGTCATCGACCCGGCACCGATGTCGGCAGCGCGGTCCAGCGCCCGGTCGGCCAGCGCGTCCCCGCGGGCGCCGGCCCCCTGCGCAGCGAGGCTCTCGCCGAGCGCCCGCTCGACGCGGGCGAGTTCGACGACGGCGCCCAGCGAGTCGGCTCGGACGCGGGCGTCCCGCAGGACCCGTTCGGCGACCGCGGGCGCCCCCCTCGCGAGCAGACAGCGCCCGTAGACGGTCTGTGCGCGGACGACGAGCAGGGGCATCTGGGTCCCGCAAGCGGCACCCAGGGCGGTGGCCGCCGCGTCGTGGGCCGCGACCGATTCGCCAGCCGCGAGCGCGACCGCGGCGACGCCGAGGCGGTTCAGGATTCGAACCTCGGAGTTCTGGGCTTCTGCAGCCTGCTCCAGGCCCCGCTCGTAACAGGCTCGTGCCGCGGGGAGGTGGCCGCGACGCAGATAGATCGCCCCCAGTTCGGCGTTCGCCCGCGCCTCCCACTGGCGGTCGACGTCCAGGGCTGCGGTGCGGGCCTCGCGGGCGTGGTCGAGCGCCGCGTCGAGGTCGCCCGTGACTCGGTCGATCCGGGCGAGTTCGGCGTGGACCAGCGCGACGAAGCGCATGTGCTGCATCTCGCGCTCGATGTCGAGGCTCTCCCTGAGGCGCGAGCGGGCCTCGTCGAACTCGCCGCGATACCCGGCGACGACGCCCAGCAGTCGGTGGCCGATCGAGACCGAGGCGCGGATGTCGAGTGACTCTGCCATCGAGAGACACTCGCGGGCGTACTCGACGGTCTGGTCCCAGTTGCCCATCTGCTGTTCGACGTACCCCAGGTTCCCGACGGTCAGCACTTCGCCGACGCGGTCGCCCACGACACGGGCCAGCTCGCGACTGCGGGCGTACTGGTCCCGGGCGGTCGACAGGTCGCCACGCTTGAGGTGGATCATCGCGAGATTGTTGACGCTCGACGATTCGCGTTCGATCAAGTCGCTGGCGGCGGCCACGTCGGTCGCCGACTCCAGAAGGTCGATGGCCGTCTCGACGTCGCCGAGGAAGTTCTCCAGCGTACCCAGACGGTGCAACGCCCGCGCTCGCAAATCGTCGTCGTCGAGTTCGCGTGCCATCGCAAGGCTGCGCTCGAACAGCTCTCTGGCCCGGTCGGGGTCGCCGGTGATCTGTCGCGCCCACCCCTCCGCCCCGAGGAGGCGACACACCGTGGGGTCGGCCGTCTCGCCGTCCCACTCCGAGAGCACGTCGCGAGCGACGTCGATGCACGCCTCGTACTCTCCCTGGTTGATCCGCATCGAGACGCGCTGGCGGGCGATGCGTCGGCGCAGATCGCGGTCGTCGGTGCGCTCGAGGACGTAGTCGTAGCGGCGGTCCGCCTCCTCGTACTCGCCGCGGGTCGCGTGGACGCGACCGATCCGCTCGACGGCGTCGAGCACCGACGCCTCGTCGTCCGCCCGGCGGGCGAGCACCAGCGCCGTCTCGAAATGCTCCAGCGCCATCTCGTGGGCGTACACCTCGAGTGCGTGATCGCCGGCGCGCATGGCGTGGTCCATCGCCCGTTCGGGGGCCCCGGCGGCCGCGAACTGGCGGGCGATCCGTCCGGACTGCGACGGTGTCTCGGTGCCGTACACGTCGAGGAACGCCTCGGCGACGGTGCGACGGAGCGCCCGCTCTCGGTCGTCGTCGATGCCGTCGAGGACCACCTCGCGGACGATGTCGGTCTCGAAGGCGACGCTGCCGCCGTCGACGCGGTGCCAGATGGTCCCGTCCGCGAGGACGTCGACGCACTCCCGCAGGGTCGATTCGGCCCGGTCGACCGCGACCGACAGCACCGACAGCGGGATCGGGCTGCCGACGACGGCGCCGTACTCCAGCACCTCCCGCACCGGCCCCTCCAGCGCCGCGACCCGTCGCTCGACGACGGCCTCGACGCGGTCTGGCACCGGCAGCGTCGCGTCGTCGGGGTAGTGGCCGTACGCGGGGTCGATGACGCCGTCGGCCCGGAGTGCCGCGACGCTCTCCTCGACGAACAGCGGCGTCCCGCCGGTGTGGTCGTGAATCGCGTCGACAAACGAGGCTGGCACCGCGGTATCGTCGAGCACGCGTTCGACGAGTTCGCCGGTCGCCGCCCGGTCCAGCGGCCCGAGGTCGATTCGCTCGTCCGCGGCAGCGGACAGGCCATCGGGCACCGGGGCCTCGCCGTCGGTCCGATCGCCGGTGCGCGCCGCTCCGAGGAGACAGATCGGGCTCTCGGCGAGTGCCTCGGCGAGGTGTGCTAGCATGGCGCGGCTCTCCTCGTCGGCGTCGTGGAGGTCGTCGACCACGAGGAGGACCGGCGTCTCGTCCGCGAGCTCCCGAAGCGCCGTCTCGATGTCGTAGAACAGCGATAGACGGCGCTCGCGAGCGTCGTCGCCGGGGTCGAGGTCCGTGCCCGTCCCCTCGAACAGCGCCACGAACCGCTCGCGGCGGTCGTCCAGCGCGCTGCGGACCGCGCCGTACGGCCCGCCCGCGTCGCCGCGGCCGCCCCCCGCGAGGACGACCATCTCGCGCTCGTCGGCACGCTCCCGAGCGTACTCCACGAGCGTGGTCTTCCCGATGCCCGCACCACCGGTGAGCAGCACGGTCCGTGCGGCGCCGTCGGCGACGGCCCCGAGAGCGTCCCGGAGCGTCGCCGTCGGCGCGGAGCGGTCGACCACGTCCTCGCGAGGGGTCTCGGCGATTTCGTCGACACCCTCGATCCCGACGCGGCGGCCGAGTTCGACGAGGCCGGTGTCGTCGAGACGCTCGGCCGCTGCGGGCAGCGACACGCGCTCGCGGTCGCCGTCGACGCGGACGGTCACAGACAGGTCCGCGAGTTCCTCCCCGACGGCCGCCGCGAGCGCCCGTCCCTCGTCAGTCAACTCGTAGCCGGTATGCTCGCCAGACTCCCCGACGACGGCGGTCTCGCGGGAGCGAACGAGCCCGTCGTCGGCCATCGCCGACAGCGTCGACAGCAGGTCGACACGGTCGGAGAGTGCATCGCCCACCCCGAGCGCCGCCGCGATGCCTGCCGTCGTCACCGCCTGTGGCGCCTCGTCGGCCCCCCAGCCGTCGTGTTCGAGGAGGTGGACGCCCACCAGCCCCTCCGTCGAAACCATACGGACTCCGGGGCACGCCGTGCGATTAAACCCATCGGCGGTTCTCGTCCCGACCATGCAGGTCGACACGACCGGTTCGGGCGACCCACTCGTGTGGGTGATGGGCTGGGGAAACGTCGCGGACAGTCGCCACGAGCGGTGGCTGATCGACCGCTTCGTCGACGCCGGCTACCGGGTCCACGCGATCGAACTGCCGACGAACTCCCCCGACTTCGAGGGAGACTACGTCCAGCCCGTGCGGTCGTACCTCGCCGACCTGAACGACCCCGCCCTGGTCGCGCACTCGATGGGCGGGCTGACGACCGCCCACGTCCAGCCCGACCGTCCGGTCGTGTACCTCAGCCCGTGGTGGGGGACCGACCAGAGCGACGGCGGGCTCCTCGGGCGCCTCCTGTTCTCGATCCCCACGTCGTACCCGTTCGTCCCGAACCCCGGGAGCCCCGAGGCGCTCGGTGACTTGGCGACCGCGGAAGACAGCACCAGCCCCGACCGCATCTCGCCGAACTGGATCGGGGCCATGACGCGAGCCCAGGCGTCGCTGCCACCGATCGACGAGGACGATGTCGTCTTCTACACGCCCGACGACGACGTCGTCGACCCGGACGCCATCGAGGCCCACACCAGCGAGGCGCAGCGCCGGACCTACGACGGGGGCCACGAACTGTTCGCGTCGGCGGGCCGCGAGGAGTACGCCGAGGCGGTGCTCGCGGAACTGGAACGGCGGCACTGATCCGGAATCTTCGCACCGTGTCCCGGCGAGCACCCCCGCCGAGAGCGGTGCTGGCCGGGCGACCCCGAATCCGACCCGCCGGAGGTGGCGTGGACGCGCCACCGCCCTCTCCGACGACAGACGTTCGATTTCCAACCGTTATTCCCGAAATACCTCTGCCGGTTTATTTATTCCGGTAGTATGAATAGATTTAATTAACTCCGATAGTGGATCACAAACGATGCGTCGACGACGCTTCATCGAACTCGCCGCGGCGACGACCATCGCGGGGTCGGTCGGTGCGGCGGCAGGGCGTAGCGAGGACGCGACAGTATCGCGACTCAGGTTCCACTCCTCGGGATCGTTCTACCGGGCCGACGGTGGGCCACTGACCGACGAGTCGTACGTCCCGGTCTGGGCAGCCGAGACGGCGATCAACGACGATGCCGACTTCGACTACGACGCCTTCGAGTACTGGGACTCGCGGCGAATCCCGCTGATGGCCGTCGACGATGGGGTCGTCGGGTTCGGCTCGATGCTCGTCGACGACGACTCGCTGACCGGCGAGTACGACAACGTTCAGTTCCTCCTGAACGTCTGGAACGCGGAGGTCGGCTCCGGCACGGTGCTGTGGGACGAGTCCAACCGTCAGTACTGGACGCTGGATCGCTTCTCGGAGTTCTCCGCCGCCGCCGAGCGCGAGGGGTTCGACGTCCGGGCCACCCGCGACCTCCGACGCGACCTCCCGAATGCGGACGCGGTCGTCATCACGGCACCGGGCGAGTACCTGGACTACGAGACGCTCGACGCCCTCGCCGCGTTCGTCGCCGACGGCGGGACGCTGTTCCTGCACGACGAATCGGACTTCCGCAACTACGACGCTACCCAGCGCTTCGACGAAATCTGCGAGCGTCTCGGGACCGTCTTCCAGTTCAACGACGACCAGGTGTACGACTACGACGCCAACGCCGGGCGGTCGTACCTGCCGACGACGTCGTCGTTCACCGAGTCGTTCCCCTACTTCGACGGGAGCGACGGCGGCGATGGCGGCGATGGCGGCGACGAGAACGCGCCGCCGACCGCCGAGGCGACGGCGAGCCCCACGTCTGTCACGCCGGGCCAGACGGTGACCTTCGACGGGAGCGACTCGACCGACGACGACGGCTCGATTCGCGCCTTCCAGTGGGACTTCGGCGACGGCGCGACCGCGACGGGCGCGACGGTCGAGCACGCCTACGACGCCGCCGGCGAATACACGGCGACGCTGACGGTCACCGACGACGACGGCGCCACCGACGGCGCCGCCCTCGGCGTCACCGTCGAGGACGCGGACGGTCCCGACACGACCGAGGTGACCGTCGAGGCGCTCTCGGACGGCGACACGTTCGACGTCCGACTGCCCGACGGGTCGACGGAGTCGATCCGCGTGCTGGGCGTCGACACGCCCGAGAAGGCCAGCAACCGCGACGCCGAGCGCCCGCCGGAGTGGGAGGGCATCTCCTCGTACGACACCCTCGCGACCTGGGGTGAGGAGGCGACCGGGTTCTCCGAGCGAGCCTTCGACGTCGGCGACACCGTCGAGATATTCTTCGACGCGAACGAGGGCCGGACCGACCCCTTCGATCGCCTGCTCGCGTACATCCGCTACGACGCCACCGGCGACGGGAGCCGCGACGCGCTGTACAACCGTCGGCTGGTCGAGGAGGGCTACGCCCGCGTCTACGACTCCTCGCTGACGAAACACGACGCGTTCGTCGACGCCGAGCGGACCGCCCGCGACGGCGACGTCGGACTGTGGGCCGAGGCCGACCCCGCGGCCTCGTCGGAGATTCGGGACGCGCCCGTCGACGAACTGTTCGTCCCCGACGCGGCCGCCGTCGAGGGCACCAGCGAGGTGCCGGTCGCCGCCGAGGACGGCACGCCGCTGGTCGGCGTCGACGCCGGCAACCGCGTCGCGATGATCGGTGGGCTCCCGATCAACGAGGACTACGAGGCCGACGAGGGGTTCGAGGTGGACACCGCCGACTACGGCAACTTCCCGTTCGTCACGAACCTCGCCGACGCGCTGGGCGACGCCACGGGCGATCGCATCGTGATCGACGGCGGGCACGGCCAGTTCGGTGGCGACGCCGCGCTGTCGGCCGAAGACGCCGCCTACTACCAGCGCTACCTGGAGGGCCAGGACCTCGAGTTCGAACAGCGCAACGACCTCGCCAACGCCGACCTCTCCGACGCCCGCGCGCTGATCGTCACCACGCCGGCGAGCGCGTTCACCGCAGCCGAGGCCACTGCTGTCTCCGAGTTCGCCGCCAACGGCGGTGCCGTGCTCCTGCTGGGGGCTGGCAGCGCCGACACGAGCGCGCTGAACGACCTCGCGAGCGCACTCGGCAGCGACCTCCGACTCGGCGAAGCGGTCACGGACTACCGGAACAACCTGAACGGCGACGAGTCGGTGCCGGTCACGTCGAACTTCGACACCGGATTCGACCTGTTCGGGCCGTACAGCTGAGACAGTGACCCCGATCTCTGACGACGGGCGGTGGCGTCCCTCTTGATACGTCCGCCCCCTGCACTCACGGGACGGTCGGCGCTGCGGCGATTCGAATCCACGGTTCGAAGAACGGACTCGCCGGGACCGAGCGAAGCCTCCGGCTTCGCGAGCACCGCGAGACTCGCCCTATTCGTCTCGCGAGGTCCCGTTCGCTTCGCTCACGGGACGGTCAGCGAGTTCACCGACCGATAGAGCCGACGCAGAAACGTGGACTCGCCGGGACTGAGCGAAGCCGCAGGCTTCGCGAAGGTCGGCGAGTCCATCGACTGACGGAGCGAAGCGACGGAAGAAGATGGACTCGCCGGGATTTGAACCCGGGGCCTTCCCCGTGCCAGGGGGATGATCTACCACTGATCTACGAGCCCGCGCTGCACTCACAGATAACCCCGGTAGGAGTTAAAAAAGTCTCGATACGGGGCGCGGATCGCGGGACGGTGGGACGTGGCACGCCGGGCCGGACCACCGTGGGGCGTCACGCTAATGTCGGTGGGGTCGTGAGGTTCTGGTGAATGACCAGAGCGGCGGTCGCGGACGGCTTCACGGAGTTCGCAGACCAGCTCGTCGACCTCGCGTACGAGGAGTTCGACGTGGTGGCGGCCCTGCGCGGCGGCACCAGCGGCCGGCACGGTCGCGCGGTGAACAAGCTGGTCAAGAACAGCGACAGGCTGGACCGGGCGGTCGTCAGGCCGGAGCTGAACCGCTATCGCCGCCAGATTCTCCGACAGTTCGAGGTGGTGCTCGACTACGCGGAGACGACGGACCCCGACCCGGAGGCGTTCCGGGAACGGATGCTCGGCGCGGACATGTACGCCGAGGCGCTGCGGGACTCGCTGCCGGCCGAGCGGCAGGCGACCGTCCGGGACGCCCTCGTCGAGCGCTGCCGGGAGATGGCCGTGGCGGCCCGCCCGCTCGTGCGCTCGGAGGTCGACGAGTTCTGGGCGGCCGTCGAGGCGGAACTGGAGGCGGAGACCGCCGAGCAGCTGATCGCCGAGCACTTCTCGTTCACCGGGCCGCTACGTGACCACGAGGGGGCGTTCCGGTTCGCCGTCGAGGTCGACCCGGGCGACGTGCTGGGCGGCATCGGCGGGCTGTTGGGCGGTGGGCTGCCGAACGTCGAGGTCGAGTTCACCGAGGAGGCCGCCCGCGTGATGCAGAGCGCCGAACGCGAGGTGATCGACGACGCGCTGGCGGAGGTCGACCGGCGGTTCGAGGGTGCCGGGGACGGTGCCACCGAGTCCGGGTGAGTGGGCCGCGGGCGGCGACCGCGGCGCCACGGCGTCCGGACGGCGGCGAACGGGCTGTCGCGGCGCCACGGCGCCGCTCGGTGTTTGGAAACCCTTTAGTCCGTGCTCCGCGGAGGGGACTTCGGGAACGGCACAGCCGCAAGTCCGACGCCGCTCGGTGGCGCCACACGGCGCCGCCGGGCTTGGGATTGCGGTAGTGCACCCGGCAGCGACTGCCGGACCGAGCTATCTCTGCGGACTGTGCGTTCCTACCCTCAAACGATGGCACGAATGCACACGCGACGCCGTGGCGCGTCCGGTTCGGACAAGCCCGCGGCAGACGAACCGCCGGAGTGGAGCGACGTCGACCCCGAAGACATCGAACAGCGGGTCGTCGAACTGGCAGAGCAGGGGCACGACCCGAGCCAGATCGGGATGAAACTGCGCGACGAGGGCGTCACCGGGACGCCGGTGCCCGATGTCAAGGCCGCGACGGGCAAGAAGGTCACCGAGATTCTCGCGGAGCACGACGCCAAGCCCGAGCTGCCCGAGGACCTGCGGAACCTCCTGGCGCGGGCCGTCCGCCTGCGCGAGCACATGCAGGAGAACCCCCAGGACCACCAGAACAAGCGCGCCCTGCAGAACACCGAGTCGAAGGTCCGCCGTCTGGTGGCGTACTACCGCGGCGACGAGCTCGACGCGGACTTCGAGTACGACTACGAGACCGCCGCGGAGCTGCTGGAATAGATGTCGACGACGGGGCGCTCCGAGGCGGCGGACGCGGTCGCGGACCTCGCGACCGATCTCGCCAGCGCCGGCTTCGTCCGCGTGCTCGCCCGCGCCGACGGCGACGCGCTGGCGGCCGCCGGCGTCCTCGGCCGCGCCCTGTCGACGCTGGAGGTCCCGTTCCAGGTCGGCGTCGCACCGACGGCCGCCGACCGCCGTCGGCGCGCCGACGCGGCGACCGACGCCGACGACGCGACGACGGTCCTGATCGGTGCCACGCCCGGCGCCGACGCGACGGAACTGCCGGAGGCAGGCCGCCCCGCGAGCGCCGCGGCGGCGGCTCTCGTGGGCGAAGTCGGCGTCGAACCCGCGCCCGAACTGGCGCGGGCCGGCGTCGTCGCCGCGGGGGCAGACCCCGACGCGGTCGCCGTCCACGGCGAAGTCGACTTCGAGCGCGACCCGGGGCTCGCGGTGCCGACCGACGACCTCGTCGACGGCCTCGCTCACGCGACGCTCGCTCGGGGGCCGTTCTCGGGCGATCGCACCGCGGCGGCAGACCTCGTCGCCGCCGTCGAGGCGGCCGACGACCCCGACGAGGAGACGCGCCGCCGACTGGCCAGCGCCGTCGCCGTCGAGGCCAGCGGAGACGCGGCGGCCGCAGGCGCCGACGGCGGCGTCGACCGCCTGCTGCGACCGCGACGGACGCCCGCGGCGCCGTTCGAGACGCTCGGCGGCTACGCCGACGTGCTCGGGGCGACCGCCGCGACGGCGCCCGGGCTGGGTGTCGCGCTGGCGCTGGGCCACGATGTCCGCGCGGACGCGCTTTCGGCCTGGCGCGAGCACGGCCGTGGCGTCCACGCGGCGCTCGACGACGCCCGGACCAGCCGGTACGACGGCGTCTTCGTCGCCCAGACCTCGGGTGCGCCGCCGGTGCGCGCGACCGCGGAGCTGCTCGTGCGGACTGACTCGCCGGAGCCGACGGCACTGGTGCTGGGCGACGGCGAGGCCGGTGTCGCGGGGACCGGCGACGTGGACCTTCGCGAACCGATCCGCGCAGCCGCGAGCGCGGTCGACGGTGCAGCCGACGCCGCACCGACGCGGGGCTACCTGGCCTACGGGACCGACGCGGACGTGACGCAACTGCTCTCGGCGTTCAGGGAGGCGCTATGAGACGAGCGACGGTCCGAACGACCCACGACGACCCGGAGACGGTCGCCGCCGCGGTCGCGCCGGACAACACCGACGAGATGGCGACCAGCGTCGACGGCGACGCCGTCGAGACCCGCATCGAGCGACCCTCGACGGGCGGCCTCGCCGCGACGGTCGACGACTACGTGGTGAACCTGCTCGTCGCCGACCGGGTCGCCGAGAGCGCAGATGGACAGCACGACGACCGACCCGACGACGACACACACGACACATGAGCGAACGAAGCGTTTCACGACAGAAGGATCGCAAGCGGTGGTACACCGTGATCGCGCCCGAGCAGTTCGACCGGGCCGAACTCGGCGAGACCCCCGCGGACGAACCGGAGAAGGTGCTCGGCCGCAACGTCGAGACCACGCTTGGCGACATCCGCAATGACGCCAGCGAGAACAACACGAAGCTGACGTTCAAGATCAGCGACGTCGGTAGCGACGCCGCCTACACCGAGTTCACCAAGCACGAACTGACCCGCGACTACCTGCGGAGTCTGGTCCGCCGCGGCGCCTCCAAGATCGAGGCGTACGTCACGGTGCTGACGACCGACGACTACCGCGTCCAGATTCAGCCGGTGGCGTTCACGACCAAGAAGGCCGACGAGAGCCAGGAGAAGGCGATCCGTCGCGTCCTCATCGACATGGTCGAGGAGGCCGCCGCCGAGCGGACCTTCGAGGAACTGATCGACTCCGTGATCGAGGGCCGCCTGTCTTCGGCCATCTACGGCGAGGCGAAGACGATCTACCCGCTGCGCCGCGTCGAGATTCAGAAGGCGACGCTGGAGGCCCGCCCCGAGGAAGTCGCCGCCGAGGAAGAGGCCGCCGCCGACGTCGAGGAGTAATACTGTCGGACATACTCACTTGAAGAAATTCGACGGCCGTGTCGTCGAATTTCTTCACGAAGTTATGTCCGATAGTATGAGCCGTCCTCACTCTCGAACTGTCTTCGAATTCACACCGCCCAGCGACGCCGCCGTCGGCGACTACTCGACGACCTCGACGGTGCCGATCATCTCCGCGGCTTCGTGGGGGATGCAGTAGTACTGGTAGGAGCCGGGCACCTCGAAGGTGTGTGCGAACGTGTCGCCCCCCTCGAGACCGCCCCTGCCCCTGCCCCATGCGTCCCGGGCCGCGTCCTCGCTCTCGAAGCCGCCGGAGGCGAAGAAGGTGGCGCCGTCGGGGAGCGAACTCTCGTAGGCGGTGACGGTGTGGGCCCGCGCGGAGGTGTTGCGCCAGCGAACCGTCTCGCCGACCTCGACCTGGATGTCGCGGGGCACGAAGGAGTTGCCGGTCATGCCGACATCGCAGTCCTCGCCCTCGCACGGTGCGCCGGCGTCGAGCAGCCCGGTACAGCCGCTCAGGCCGGTGACACCGCTCGCCCCGAGCGCCGCGAGGTACGTTCGCCGCTTCATGTCCGGGGCTCGGGACCGGACCGACAAATGGCGTGCGGTTCGCTCGCGCATCCGGAACAGCAAACCCTACCCGTCGCCCGCCCGAGCGACCGGACATGGACGACGACTCCGAGTTCGCGTTCGAGACGCGGTCGATCCACGCCGGCCAGGAACCCGACGCGGAGACCGGCGCGCTGATGACGCCCATCCACGCCAACTCCACGTACGAGCAGGACGGCCCCGGTGAGCACCGCGGCTACGAGTACTCGCGGACGGCCAACCCAACGCGGACGGACCTGGAGGCCAACCTCGCCAGCCTGGAGGGCGGCGCGTACGGGCGCTGTTTCTCCTCGGGGATGGGCTCGATCAACACCGTCCTCAACCTCCTGGAGGCCGGCGACCACGTCGTCACCGGCGAGGACGTCTACGGCGGCACCCACCGCATCTTCACGCAGGTGTACGAGGACTACGACCTGGAGTTCTCCTTCGTCGACATGACCGACCTCGACGAGATCGAGGCCGCGTTCACCGACAACACCGAACTGCTGTGGCTGGAGACGCCGACCAACCCGCTGATGTCCGTCGTCGACATCGAGGGCGCCAGCGACATCGCCCACGAGCACGACGCCCTCTGTGCCATCGACAACACGTTCGCGACGCCGTACCTCCAGCGACCCCTGGAGCACGGCGCGGACATCGTCAGCCACTCGCTGACGAAGTACCTCGGCGGCCACTCCGACGTGGTCGGCGGCGCGCTGATCACCGACGACGAAGACCTCGACGAGCGCCTCGGCTTCTACCAGAACTCCGTCGGCGCGACGCCCGGCCCACACGACTGCTTCCTCGTGCTCCGCGGGACCAAGACCCTCCCCGTGCGGATGGATCGGCACTGCGACAACGCCCGCGAACTCGCGGCGTGGCTGGCCGACCACCCCGACGTCGAGCGCGTGTACTACCCCGGCCTCGACTCCCACCCCGACCACGAGCTGGCCGCCGAACAGATGGACGACTTCGGCGGCATGCTCAGCTTCGAACTCGACGGCACCCTCGATCAGGCGTCGACGCTCGTCTCCGAGACGGACGTGTTCACGCTCGCCGAGAGCCTCGGCGGCGTCGAGAGCCTCATCGAGCAGCCCGCCGCGATGACCCACGCCGCCATCCCCCGCGAGGAGCGCATCGAGGCCGGGCTGACCGACGGCCTCATCCGCGCCAGCGTCGGCATCGAGAACGTCGACGACCTGAAGGCCGACCTGGCGCAGGCCATCGAGACGGCGCTGGCCTGAGATTCGAGTCACGAGCGCGAACGTCCCGTCGACCGGGCGACGCCTTCGCCGCCTCGCTCACACCTTTGTCGGTGGCCGCCCACCGATCGACCATGGAACTGCCGCCCGGCATTCACGACCTCGCGCTGTCGTTCGACTACGGCGAGACGTCGATGACGATCCACCCCGTCGCCGTCGAGACCCACCGGGGCCTGGTGCTGGTCGACGTCGGCCTGCCCGGCGCCGCAGAGAAGATCGAGGCGGCTCTGGCCGAGACCGATCACGACCTCGCGGACGTGTGGACGGTGCTGTTGACCCACCACGACGGCGACCACGCGGGCGGCCTGCGGGGACTGCTGGAGCGGGTCGACGCGACGGTGCTCGCGCACCGCGAGGAGGCGCCGTTCGTCCGCGGCGACCGCGACCCGCTGAAGGGCGACGGCGACGGCGACCGCTACCCGCCCGCCCCGGTCGACGTGGAACTGGTAGGTGGCGTCACGCTGCCGACGGTCGCCGGGCCGATGACGGTCGTCGAGACGCCCGGTCACGCGCCGGGCCACGTCTCGCTGCACTTCCCCGAGGAGGAGCTGCTGCTCACCGGCGACGCGCTGGTCGCCGACGACGAGGAGCCGCTGTCGGGGCCGAAGCCCCAGTTCACGCCGGACATGGAGACCGCGGTCGACTCGGTCGGACGGCTGGCGGAGCTGGCGTTCGACCGCGTGCTGTGTTACCACGGCGGCGGCGCGCCCGTGGGGTCGCCGTACGTCCGCGAGATTCACGCGTCGCTGTCCGGGGGGTGAACCGCGGAGAAGCTGGGTCGCGACCGCTCAGATGCGGCCGACTTCGTCGACCTCGACGCTCTCGACGCCCTCGACCTCGGCGAACGCCTCCTCGACGGCCTCGGTGCCGCCGGTGTCGTCGGGAACGATAACGGTCGGCATCAGCGCGACGAGACCGAAGGCGACGTCCTCGCGGTCGACACGGTTGATCTTCGCGCCCTCTGGCAGGGCGGCGTCCAGGCGGTCCTCCAGTTCGTCGAGGTCCATGTCCGCGTCCTGCGGCATGACCTTGATGCGTGCTGCTACCTTCCCCATGGTTACGGCCCCGTGAACCCGCAGTCAGGACACTCGTAGAGGTTGCTCTGCTTGCGGCACTTCGCACACCGGAATATCTGGTGGCCGCAGTCCGGGCACTTGAACCGGGCGGCGGTCGTGCCGGACACGTTGATGCCACAGGAGACGCAGGTTCGCGCGCCTCGCTGTTCTGTGTCGCTCATACCCGTGTTACCCGGCGTGCGTTTTTAACCGTTGTCGTTCGGACCGGCGCCTATACGGGTCGTTCTCACAGTGTCCCGGGAGCGCGATGCAGCGCGCTCCCGACCCTCGCGAACCGTCGGTTCGCTCAGTCCCGGCGAGCGCCTCGTCCGGTGCGGGCGCTCATCCGGAGAAGGCGAGAACGACCCGTATCACCCCACCACGAGCGGTCCGATGAGCACCCCCATCAGGTGGACGCGCTTGACGCCGAGGCGAACCGGAACGAGGCCCACCAGCGCGCTCGCGACGAGGACGCCGACGCCGACGACCCCGGCGAACAGCCACGACAGCGCCACGAGCAGACAGCACACCGCCGCCGACAGCCGCCGGTAGTCCAGCCGGCCGACCCACCGGAGGTACCGATCACCGACGAAAAGCACCGCGAGGACGCCCCAGGCGGCCGCGAGGACGACGACGGCGACCAGCGCCGCGACCGCGACGGGTGCGCCGACCGACTGGTAGGCGACGAACACGCCGGTTCGCGGGGTGTCGAACGCCGCCAGCGCGAACAGGCCGAACACCGTCGTCGCCGAGTTGGTGCCGCTGGTCGCGACGACGTAGCCGCGGTCGCCGGCCGCGCCCGGCACGAGCGGCAGCGCCACCACCGCCGCGACGGCCGCGGAGACGCCCGGGAGGTAGCCCACCAGCGCGGCGCCGAGCGTTCCGGCAGCGGCCGTCGCCAGCACCAACCGCGGAACCGTCCCCACGGCGGCGTCGCCCTGCGGGGGGACGCCGGCGCCGTCGGCGGCATCCAGCAGGACCGGGACGCCGAACAGCCCCGCGAACAGCGGCGTCAGGGTTCCGCCGACCGGCAGCGGGGCCGCCAACGAGAGGTCCAGCGTCGCCCAGCCGAGCCCCGCCGCCAGCGCGAACGCGAGCAGCCCCGCGGCCCGCGCCGGCCAGGTGGGTTCGCTGGCGACGAGGGCGACGACCACCGCGGCCAGCACGAACGTGAGGTGCGCCCGGAGCCACGGGTACGCGACCTCCATCCCCGCGGTCACGGGCACCGCCAGCGCTAACGCGGCGACGGTCGCGAGGCCGCTACCCAGTGCCGACAGCCGCAGCGCCTCGCGGCCACGGCCCTCGATGACGAGGCGGTGGCCGGGCAGCGCCGTCGCGGCCATCGCGGCGTCGGGCACGCCCAGCGCCAGCGTCGGCACCACGTCCAGGAACGTGTGGACCACGCCCGCCGCCAGCATCGCCGCGCCGACGGCCAGCGGCGGCCCCGGCAGGTCGGCGGCGCCGGCAGCCAGCACCAGCGCGAAGTTGTTGGCGTGCAGCCCCGGGACCAGTCCGGAGGCGGACCCGAGGGCGGCGCCGGCGAGGGCGTACCCCACCAGCAGGGGTAGCGGCGTCCCGACGGCGGCGAGGGGCGAGAGCATCGCCGAGTCTGGGCGCGGCTTCGCACAAGAACCCTCGCCGCGAGACTGCAAGAACTATGTCGGGACGGCGGGAGGTGCCTGGTATGGACTCGCGCATCCCGGGTTTCTACGATCTGTCCGTGGCCGAGCGACTCGACGCGTTGCTCGAACGGGCCGATCTCTCGGCGGACGCCGTCGCGGCGCTGCGGGCCGGCGAACGAACCAACGTCGCCGACCGCCTGAGCGAGAACGTCGTCTCGACGGTGGCGTACCCGCTCAGCGTGGCGACGAACGTCCGCGTCGACGGCTCGGACGTGCTGGTGCCGATGGCCGTCGAGGAGTCCTCGGTCGTCGCCGCGGCCTCTCACGGCGCGAAGCTGGCCCGGGAGACCGGCGGCTTCGAGACCGCCGCCGGCGAGGGCTTGATGATCGCACAAATCCAGGCCGTCGACGTCGCAGACCCCCACGCAGCCGTGGGGCGCGTGCTCTCGGCTCGCGACGAGATCAGGGAGATCGCCAACGATCAGGGCGTGCTGGTGAGCCACGGCGGCGGCTGCCGCGAGGTCCACGCGAAGGTCGTCGACGCGCCGACGGGCCCCGCCGTCGTCGTCCACCTCGTCGTCGACGTGGCGGACGCGATGGGTGCAAACGCGGTGAACACGATGGCCGAGGCCGTCGCGCCGACCGTCGCCGAGCGAACCGGCGGCGAGGTGTCGCTGCGCATCCTCTCGAACCTGGCCGACCGCCGTCTCGCCAGAGCGCACTGCACCGTCGACCCCGAGACGCTGGCCCGTGAGGACGGTCCCGACGGCGAGACGATCAGAGACCACATCGTCGAGGCCTGGGGGTTCGCCGCGGCGGACCCCTATCGCGCGGCGACGCACAACAAGGGCGTGATGAACGGCATCGACGCGGTCGCGCTGGCGACGGGCAACGACTGGCGGGCCATCGAGGCCGGCGCCCACGCCTACGCCGCCCGCGGCGGCTACGGCCCGCTGACGGCCTTCGAGGTCGACGACGAGGGCCGACTCTCGGCGTCGATCGAACTGCCGATGCAGGTCGGCACCGTCGGCGGCGCGACCGGCGTCCACCCCACCGCGAGCGCCGCGATGGAGTTGCTTTCGGTCGACGACGCCGACGAGCTGGCCGGCATCTTCGCCGCGGTCGGCCTCGCGGAGAACCTCGCCAGCATGCGCGCGCTGGTCGACGAGGGCATCCAGTCCGGCCACATGAAACTCCACGCCCGCAACGTGGCCGCCGCGGCGGGCGCCGACCCCGAGGAAGTCGACGACGTGGCCGCGCGGATGGTCGCGGAGGGCGACGTCCGGGAGAGCCGCGCCCGGGAGATTCTCGACGGCGAGTAGGTCGTCCGGGACCGACGCGCCCTTGTCGGTGGCACCCACAGTCTCGGGTATGCAGCAGCAGGTTCGCGAGCACGTCCCCGCGCTGACCGCGGTGCTGACCGTCGTCTCCCTGGCGCTGGTGTTCGCCGCCGCGGGGCGGGCGGTCCCCAGCGGCGTCCTGCCTCGTGCCCCGGGTACGGTTCTCGACGCGATTCCGCACGTCAACGCCGCGGTGAGCCTCGTGGCCATCGGCACCATCCTCGGTGGCGTCCGCGCGATCAAGCGCGGCGACGTCGTCACTCACCGGCGGCTGATGCTGTCGTCGTTCGCGCTGTTCGCCACGTTCCTCGTGCTGTACCTCTACAAGGTCGCGCTGACCGGACCACGGGGGTTCTCCGGGGCCGCCTGGGTCGAGCAGTTCGTGTACTACCCACTGTTGGGCGTCCACATGCTGCTGGCGATCGTCTGCATCCCGCTCGTGTACTACGTCCTCCTGCTGGCGTACAGCCACCCAGTCCACGAACTGTCCGAGACGGCCCACCCTCGCGTCGGTCGCGTCGCCGCGGTGCTGTGGCTCGTCTCGTTCGCGCTCGGCGAGGCGGTGTACGTCCTGCTGTACTGGCTGTAGCCGGAACTCGGCGGCGGTGTTCCGGCGACACCGGAGATACCGTTCCGTGCCACCGTAGGTAATTCCAACACGAATTTGGGTGAAAGTATGGCGGGTTCACGGTCGGTTTTCGGCGAAGCCCTTTCAGTCACCTCTCCGGATTCCGAGGCGTACTCATGCAACGCAGTAGACGCGAGGTTCTGGCCGGCATCGGCACAGTGACAGCAGCAGCCGCGGTCGGCGGCGGCGCCGTCGTCACCGCACAGAGTGGATCGGACGCGCCGCCCGGCGAGGCGGCGGTACGGGTCGTCCACGCGTCGCCCGACGCACCGAACGTCGACGTGTTCGTCGACGGCTCGAAGGTGCTGAGCGACGTCGCCTTCCGCACCGTCAGCGACTACCTCCGACTGAGCCCCGGCACGGTGACGGTCAAGATCACCGCGGCGGGCGACGAGTCGACCGTCGCCTTCGAGGGCGATCTCACCCTGGAGGCGAGCGACTACACGGTCGCCGCCATCGGCGAGCTGGCCGACGGCACCTTCGAGCCGCTCGTGCTAGAGGACGACGGCTCGACCGAGGACCACGCCTCGTCGGTGCGGGTCGTCCACGCCGCGCCGGACGCCCCGGCGGTCGACGTCACGCTGAACGAGGGCGAGACCACGCTGGTCGACGGCGCCGCCTTCGGCGACGCTACGGGCTACCTCCCGGTCGATCCCGGCGAGTACGAGCTGGAGATTCGCCCCGACTCGGCCGGCAGCCGCAACCCCTTCGACGCGGAGTTCCCGGTCCACCTCGGGGCCGACACCGCTTACACCGTGTTCGCGACGGGCTACTTCACGCCTGGCGACGAACCCGGCGAGGCGTTCTTCGACCTCCTGCCGGCGGTCGACGGCGCCCCCGAACCGGCGGTCGCGAAGGTCCGGGTCGCCCACGCCTCGCCCGACGCGCCGAACGTCGACGTGTACGTGGACGGCTCCGCGGTCCTGACGGACGTGCCCTTCGGCGCGGTCAGCGAGTACCTCGAACTGTCTCCGGGGACCTACACCGTGACGATCACCGCGGCGGGCGACGAGTCGACCGTCGCCTTCGAGGGCGACCTCACCCTGGAGGAGGGCGCCTACACGGTCGCCGCCGCCGGCGAACTCACCGAGGACACCTTCGAACCGCAGATTCTCGAAGACGACCTCTCGGGTCTCGACGACGGGGTCGCCCGACTGCGACTCGTCCACCTCTCGCCGGACGCGCCGGCTGTCGACGTGACCTACCGCGGCCGCCGCGCCGCCTTCGACGACGTCGCCTTCAGCGAGTCCCAGACGGTGCGGGCGTACGCCGAGTCCGCGAGCGATCTCTCGTTCAAGATTCGCGAGGCCGAGTTCTTCAACAACGGCGAGGTGCTCGCGGAGCTCGGCCCCCTCGACCTGCAGGGCGGGAAAGTGTACACGCTGTTCGCCGAGGGCTACCTGACGCCCGACGACGAACCCGCCGAGGAGGCGTTCCAGATCGTCACCAGCGCGGTCGACGCCGTCGACGACTGAGACCCCGTCCGTTCACCCGTCCCAGTCCTCGCGCAACAGGCCGTACCAGTACGCGTCGTGGTACTCGCCGCGGAACCACGTCGCCTCGCGGAGCGTGCCCTCGTGTTCGAACCCCAGCGACTCCAGCAGTCCCGCCGAGTCCTCGTTGAAGGCGCCCACCTGGGCGTCCAGCCGGCGCATGTTGCGGTCCTCGAAGGCGTACCGGATCATCCGGCTGGCGGCGTCGCCGCCGTACCCCTGCCCGTGGTAGGCCGGCAGCAGCCAGTAGGCCAGCTCCTCCCGGCGTGCCCGCATCGTCTGGTTCGGCCCGTAGCGCGTGCTCGTCAGCGAGACGTGGCCCATCGGCTCCTCGCCGTCGCAGATCAGGCAGTGGACGGCGTCCTCGTCGGCGACGACGTTCTCGTAGAAGTCCTCGATGACGGCGTCGCCCGCCGGATTCGGTCCGAGCGCGTGGCGCCACACGTCCGGATCGTTCATCCCCTCCTGGAGGAACGGGACGTCCTCGCGGTCGACCGCTCGGAGGGTCACGTCCTCGCCCTCCAGAAACGTCGGTCCTGGCATGGGTCGACGTTGCCGCCGCCGCGGAAAAGCCCTGGCGTGGGTGTGGGTCGCTGTCGCGTGGTCGAATCGGGCGGCGCTCAGTCGTCGGCGGGTACCTCGGCGTCGATCGACGGGCGCTCGACCTCGCGGTCGGTCGCCTCGCCCTCGATGTCGTAGGGGTACTCGCCGGTGACACAGCCCAGACAGAGGTCGTCGTTGTCGCTGTCCAGCGCGTCGCAGATGGCGTCGACGGGCAGATACGCCAGGCTGTCGGCGCCGATGTGCTCGCGAATCTCCGCGACGCTCTTGTCGGCGGCGATCAGTTCCTCGCGAGTCGCCATGTCGATGCCCATGTAGCAGGGCGCGAGGATGGGCGGCGCACCGATGCGGACGTGGACCTCCTCGGCGCCGCAGTCGTACAGCAGTTCGACCAGTTGCGAGGAGGTCGTCCCGCGAACGATGGAGTCGTCGATGACCGTCACCGTCTTGCCCTCGACGGTCGACCTGATCGGGTTCAGCTTGAGGCGGACCGCTCGCTCGCGCTCGTCCTGGGTCGGCATGATGAACGTCCGCCCGACGTAGCGGTTCTTCATCAGCCCCTCGGCGAACTCGGTGCGCGCGCCGTCCTCGGCGGCGGCGTCAGCGTACCCCGAGGCGAACGCGCGTCCGGAGTCGGGGACGGGCATCACCACGTCGGTCTCGATGCCCGAGTCGTCCCACAGCGCACGTCCGAGGTTCCGGCGGACCTCGTAGACGAGTTGCTCGTCGATGACCGAGTCGGGTCGGGCGAAGTAGACGTGCTCGAAGAAGCAGTGGGCGGTGTCCGCCCGGTCGTACAGCTGATGGGACTCGAAACCGTCGCCGTCCGGCGAGAGGACGACGAGTTCGCCGGGGCGGACGTCCCGGACGAGTTCGCCGTCAAGCGTGTCGATGGCGGCGCTCTCGCTGGCAATGACGTACCCGTCGTCGAGTTCGCCGATGCACAGCGGCCGGTTGCCCTCGGGGTCGCGGACGCCCATCACGGTGTCGTCGTGAGTGATGGTCAGCGCGTAGGAGCCGTGGATGCGCGCCATCGTCGTCTCGACGGCGGCGACGAGGTCGTCATCGAGGAGGTTTCGAGCCAGATCGTGGGCGATGACCTCGGTGTCGCCGTCGGAGGTGAAGGCGTGACCCTGGGCGGCCAGTTCCGCGCGAATCTCGTCGGCGTTGACGAGGTTGCCGTTGTGCGACAGCCCCAGCGAGCCGCTCTTGAACGACACCGAGAAGGGCTGGGCGCAGGACTTGTCGACGCTGCCCGCGGTCGGGTAGCGGACGTGACCGATGCCGGTGGTGCCGGCCAGCTCGTCGATGTCGCCCGGGGCGAAGGCGTCGCCGACCAGCCCCATCGCGACGTGGGAGTGTTGCTGGAACCCGTCGTGAGTGACGATGCCCGCCGACTCCTGCCCCCGGTGCTGGAGCGCGTACAGCGAGTAGTACAGCGGTCGCGCGGCGTCGCGGTCGGACAGCGAGACGCCGACGACGCCGCACTTCTCGGTAGGCCCGTCCGGTCGGCCGCTCGGGGACCGCCCCTCTGTCATGGTGGTAGCGGAGGGCTCCGGGGTGAAAAAGACCGTGATTGTGGGTCACCAGCGCCGCTTTCGACCACAGTGTGTACACGTACGTGCAATCTCGGCCGCGAAGCGGCGCCGCCGCTGTCGGTCGGAGAGCGGTCGGAGAGAACCAGTCTGTCTACAGCTGGAGACCGTTCACTCGCCGGCCTTGCTCTGCCACTCGTAGTCCCGACGCTTGGCGGACTTGCCGAAGCCACAGGACGAGCACACCTTCTTCTGCTTGTGGTAGGACTTCTCACCACAGCGACGGCACTTCACGTGCGTGGTCTTGTTCTTCTTGCCCTGGCTGGGCGTTCCGGATCCGGTCATGTGGTTATCGAGACGACGTTGTCGCCGCGTATAATCGTTGTGTCTCGGACGCGCGTGGGCCCCTCGTCGCGGGGTTCCTCGCCATCGAGCGGCTCCAGCACCAGATTCATGTGCTGGTCGTACCCGCCGAGGTGCCCGCGGTAGCGTTCGCCGTCCTTGAGTCGCACCGTCACCGTCTCGTGGAGAGACTCCTCGAGGACATCCAGTGGTCGTCCACTCATGGTTCGACCTCCTCCGCTCGCGCGGATAAGCGTTCCGGGTATATTCCGGTGTTTCGGGGGCTGTAGGGAATCGCTGGAGTCGCCGACCGGAGCTGCGGGCTCGTCGACGCTCAGACGTCGACGGCGAACGATTCGCGGTCGCCGACCCGGTCGGCGAACCCGGCCAATAGCGTCGCGGCGTCGTCGAGGTCGCCCGTGTCGACGACCTCGACGGGCGTGTGCATGTAGCGGTTCGGGAGCCCAAGGTTCAGCGACGGGATGCCACCGCGGGCGGTGAAGAAGGCGTCGGCGTCGGTGCCCGTCCGAACCCCGGCCGCCTGCAGCTGGACGTCGACCTCGGTGTCGGTCGCGGCGGCCCGCACCTCTTCGACGACGACGGGGTGATTCGCACTCCCGCGGCCGACGACGGGCCCCTCGCCCAGTGTAACGTCGCCCCCGCGGTCGCCGGGGGCGTCGGGGTAGTCCGTGGCGTGGGTGACGTCGACGGCGACGACGGCGTCGGGGTTCAGATCGAACCCGACCATCTGGGCGCCCTGGAGGCCAGTCTCCTCCTGGACGGTGCTGACGGCGTGGACCGTCGCGTCGACGTCCAGTTCGGCGGCCCGGCGGAGCGTCTCGGCAGCGGTCCAGGTGCCCGCGCGGTTGTCGACGCCGCGGGCCGCGATCAGGTCGCCCTGGAGGTCTCGCACCGTCGAGGAGAACGTGATCGGGTCGCCGACCTCGAGCAGTTCGCGGGCCGCCTCGCCGTCTTCGGCGCCGACGTCGACCCGCTGTTCGCCGATGTCGTCGACGCCGTCGTCGTCGCGGTCACGGAGGTGGATGGCGTTCTGGCCGACGACGCCCTGGACGGGGCCGTCCGAGCCGTGGACGGTGACGTGCTGGCCCTTCGAGACGGTCTTGTCGGAGCCGCCGATCGTCCCCAGCTGGACGAACCCGTCGTCGTCGATGCGCCGGACGATGAACCCGATCTCGTCGGCGTGGCCGGTGACGGCGATCTCGGGGCCCGATCCCGTCAGTGTCGCGATCGCGTTGCCGTACTCGTCGGTCCTGACCTCGTCGGCGAACTCGGAGACGTAGTCCACCCAGACACGCTGGCCGGCGGTCTCGTAGCCGGAGGGGCTCGGCGTCGTCAGCAGGTCGTCGAGGAACTCGCGTCGCTGGCTGTCCATACCCGCGCTTTCGCCACCGGAACCAAGATACTGTCGGACGACGGTCACCCCCGGCTCTGCTCGCGGGTGGAGACGCGTACCGCCCGGCGCAACCCCGACGACTGCCGTCGGAGGGGTACTACTAAGGCCGCGACGGGCGACCGTCGACACATGGGAGACAAGAAGCTCACCCTGCTGGAACTGCACTTCGACGGCGACACCCAGTTCGGCCCCGCCGGGAACCTGGGCTCGGAGTTCGCCGAGGAGGAGGCGGGCGACGACGGCGAGGGCGACGCTCCGGATGTCGAGATAGAGACCGGCGGCGGGGGCGCCGCGAAGGGCTTGCTCGGCCTGGTCGCGCTGCTGGTCGCGCTGGTCGTCGTCAAGAAACTGCTCGGCGGCGGGGGTGGCGACGACGGCGACGAGGAGTTCGACGACTGACTGTCGTCCGGGATTCCTCGGCCCTCCGGGAGAAGGCATATCAACCGGCGCACCGTACCGCGTGACGTGAGTCTGTTTCGTAGCGTCCGGTCGGTCGCCGGTGCCTCCGGCGACGGCGCCGTCGACTGGACCGCCGTCGGCGACGCCGCGAAGGCCGCCACGAGTCCGGGCTCGGTCGAGATGGACCCGGACGAACGGGCCGCCTACGGCACCGACGTCCGGGACGCCAGGAATCGGGTCCGCGCGGTCGGCGAGATCGGGTTCGACCTGCCGGAGACCGTCGAGATACAGCACCGCCACCACTGGATCGACGCCAACGTGGCGACGTTCCGGCGCGTGATGGAACCGCTGGAGGACGCAACCGGCGTCTTCCCGGGGGTCGCCCGGAAGGTCAACACGGGGACGATGAGCGTCTCGCTCGCCTTCCTCGCGCGGAACGTCCTCGGTCAGTACGACCCGCTGTTGCTCGCGGACGGCGACGACCACGCGCTGTACTTCGTCCGCCCGAATATCCAGCGCGTCGCCGAGGGGCTGGACGTCGAGTACGAGCGGTTCCGTCGCTGGATCGCGTTCCACGAGGTGACCCACGCCGCGGAGTTCGGCGCCGCGCCGTGGCTCTCCGAGCACCTCGAAGCGCAGGTCGAGCAGGGCATCGACGCGCTCTCGGCGGGCACGGTCGACCGCGAGGCGTTCCGCGAACTGAACGCGACGATGACCGTCGTCGAGGGGTACGCGGAACTGCTGATGGACGAGGCCTTCGACGGCGAGTACGCCGACCTCCGGGCGAAACTGGAGGCCCGACGGACTGGTGGGTCGCCGCTGTCGAAACTCATGCGACGGGTGCTCGGGCTCGGGATGAAGCGCCAGCAGTACGAACTGGGCAAGGAGTTTTTCGAGGCCGTCGCCGCCGAGCGTGGCGTCGCGGGGGCCGGTCGCGTTTGGGACGGTCCGGAGACCCTCCCGACCGAGGACGAACTCGAAGACCCAGACGCCTGGCTCGCCAGAGTCGACGGCTGAGGCGACTGCGGCTTCTGGTACCGCTCTCACCGTCCTGTATCGTTCGCGACCCGCGAGGAGTCCACGTCGTGAACGACGTCGTCGGTCTCGCGTACGGCGGCCTGATCGCCGACGACGCCGACGGAGAGCCGGCAGTGTCGCCCGGCGGGGGCGTCGGAGAGTGAGCACCCGACGGCACCGCCGGCGGCGCTCTCAGCCGCTGCTCGGCAGTATCGACCCGAGGTACCACACGAGCACCGCTCCCAGCACCAGCCCCGCGACCAGCGCGACGCCGGCGACGGCGAGACTCCCGCCGTTGGCTAGTGCGACGAGTGCTGCCGAGGCACCGACCAGCACCACGAAGCCCGCGCGCAGACGGTTCATGCCCGTGTCGTACTCCTCGTCGCTCATCGAGGGCCCGACCATCTACAGGTCCCTCGCGGCGCTGACGTGCATCGTCTCGAACGCCCACTCCCGCTCCTCGTCGCCGACGGGGACGAGCGTCCCGCTCCAGCGTGTGTCGAACTCGTGGCGGGCGCCGTCGCTATCGGCCCAGGCCAGTCGCACCTCGTCGGTAAACGTGGCGAACGTCTCGCGTTCGTGGACCGCCAGCGCACGGCTCTCGACGGTCCAGTCCTCGGTCGTTCGGGTCTGCTCGCGCAGCGCCTCGCTGACGGCATCGTACCCCACGTAGTTGGTGCTGATCGCTCCCTTCCAGACCCCCGGCGTCTCCGCGAAGAACGCGTCCAGCGGCTCCCCGCGCCGCAAGGCCTCGTAGTACGCCTGCACCGTCGACTCGGCTGACATCGGTGCTCGGACCGAGGAGGTGGGGCGATATGTGTCTGCTGGAACGCGACGGCCCCACCACCGATTCCGGGAGGTATTTGACGCCCGGGCGGCGACGCCTCGCGCATGGACGCGGCGCTGGGGCCACCCGAGAAGATGGCGGAGCGGCGTGACGATCTGACGCCGATGATGGCCCAGTACTTCGACCTGTGCGAGGCGTACGACGACTCGCTGGTGCTGTTTCAGGTCGGGGACTTCTACGAGGCCTTCTGCGAGGCCGCCGAGGTCGTCGCGCGGCGCTGCGAGATCACGCTGACGAAACGCGAGGACAACACCGGGACGTACCCGATGGCGGGGGTTCCCATCGACAACGCCGAGACCTACGTCGAGCGGCTGCTGTCGGCGGGCTACCGCGTCGCCATCGCCGACCAGGTGGGCGACCCCGACGCCGCTGGCAGCGTCGTCGAGCGAGCGGTCACCCGCGTCGTCACGCCGGGGATGCTCACCGAGGACGAACTGCTCGCCGGTGACGACAACAACTTCGTCGCCTCGCTGGCCCGAGACGGCGAGGCGTACGGCCTGGCCCTGCTGGACGTCTCGACCGGCGACTTCGTCGCGACGGCCGTCGAGGGCGCCGACCGCGTCGCCGACGAGGTCGGGCGGTTCGACCCCGCGGAGGCGATCGTCGCCCCGGACGTCGAGGCCGACCCGTTCGCGGCGGACTGCGTGGTCGACGCGTACGACCCCGCGGCGTTCGAACTCGATGCCGCCAGGGAGACGCTGGCGGCGTACTTCCCCGCCGCCGACCGCCGTCTCGCCGGCGACGCCGAGGTCCGGGCCTGCGGCGCCCTGCTCGCCTACGCCGAGTACGCCCGCGGCGGGACCGGGCTCTCGCGGGGCGACCCACAGGCCGGTCAGGACGGCGCGGCGACCGCCGAGGACGGCCGCCTGGCGTACATCAACCGCCTGCGCCGCTACGACCCACAGGAGTACATGCTGCTGGATGCGGTCGCCGTCGAGAGCCTCGAACTGTTCGATCGCCGTGGTGTCCGGGCCGACGACGCCGCGACGCTGTTCGACGTGGTCGACGAGACGGCCTCGGCGATGGGCTCGCGGCGCCTGCGAGACTGGCTCCGCAGACCGCTGATCGACGCCGCGGACATCGCCGCCCGCCACGAGGCGGTCGGCGAGTTCGTGCGCGAGGTCGACGCCCGCGAGCGGTTGCGGGACCTCCTCCGGGAGGTGTACGACCTCGAACGACTGATCTCCCGCATCGCCCGCGGCCGGGGCAACGCCCGGGACCTCCGGTCGCTTGAAGAGTCACTGTCGGTCGTCCCCGAGATTCGGTCGGTCGTCGCCGAGTGCGAGGCCGACCTGCTCGCCGACCTCCACGAGCGGGCCGACCCGATGGCCGACGTCCGGGAGTTGATCGACCGCGCCATCGTCGCAGAACCGCCCATCGAGGTCACCGAGGGCGGCGTGATCGCCGACGGCTACGACGAGGACTTGGACGAGTTGCGCGCGACCTCCCGGGAGGGCAAGCGGTGGATCGAGGACCTGGAGGCCGACGAGCGCGAGCGCACCGGCATCGACTCGCTGAAGGTCGGACACAACCAGGTCCACGGCTACTACATCGAGGTGACCGACGCGAATCTCGACCGAGTGCCAGAGAACTACCGCCGCCGGCAGACGCTGAAGAACAGCGAGCGGTTCGTCACGCCAGACCTGGAGCGCCGCGAGGACGAGATCGTCAGCGCCGAGGCCCGCGCACAGGACGCCGAGTACCGCCTGTTTCGGGAACTCCGCGCCGAGGTCGCCGAGACGGCCGACCGCGTCCAGGAACTGGCCGACGCGCTGGCGGACCTGGACGCGCTGGTCGGTCTGGCGACCGTCGCGGCGACCCACGACTACCACCGCCCGACCGTCGGCGCGGAGGGCATCCACGTCGAGGGCGGGCGCCACCCGGTCGTCGAGCGCACCCAGGAGTCGTTCGTGCCCAACGACGTCCACCTGTCCAGGGGGCCGGTCGACGGCGACGACGAGGACCCCTTCCTGGCGGTGATCACCGGCCCGAACATGAGCGGCAAGTCCACGTACATGCGCCAGGTCGCGCTGATCGTCATCCTCGCGCAGGCCGGGAGTTTCGTCCCCGCCTCGGCGGCCCGCCTGCGAATCGTCGACCGGGTGTTCACGCGGGTCGGCGCCAGCGACGACATCCCCGGCGGGCGGTCGACGTTCATGGTCGAGATGACCGAACTCGCCGAAATCTGCGCGGGGGCGACCCCGGACTCGCTGGTGTTGCTCGACGAGGTCGGGCGCGGGACGGCGACGACGGACGGCCTCGCCATCGCCCGGGCGGTCACGGAGTACCTCCACGACGACATGGGGGCGACGACGCTGTTCGCGACCCACCACCACGAACTGACCGCCGCGGCAGACCGCCTACGCGGCGTCGGGAACCGCCACTTCGCCGCCAGCGCCGACGACGACGGCGCGGTCTCCTTCGACCACAACGTCCGCGAGGGGGCGGCGGAGGCCTCCTACGGTGTGGAGGTGGCCCGGACGGCGGGCGTCCCGGACGCGGTGGTCGACCGGGCCGCCGAGCTGCTGGCGGCCGAGACGGGCGAGGCGCCGGGAGATGGCGGGACCGAGGAGAGCAGCGCGGACGCCGACCCCCAGCCAGCGCGTCCGCTCGCCGCCGACGAGCGCGCCGCCGTCGAGCGCCTGCGGTCGCTGTCCCTCGCGGACACGACGCCGATGGAGGCGCTGCAACTGCTCGACGAGGTGCAGCGCCAGTTGGAGGAGTGAACGGCCGGCGCTACGACCCGTCGGGGTCCGGGTCGACGGAGACGAACTCCAGGCCGCGCTCGGCGAGCAGTTCGCGGGCACGGTCGGTGACGCTCGGCGCGACGAGCACCCCACGCACCTCGGCGTCGGCGTGCAACTCCCGGTCCAGCGCGTCGACGTAGCGATTCAGTTGGCCGACGGCGTCCGGGCCGACCCGCCGGCGCTTGAGTTCGACGGCGACCGGCCGACCGTCGTCGTCCTCGCCGTACAGGTCGACGGCACCCGCGGAGGTGTTTCGCTCGGTCGCCCGCGGCGAGAACCCCGGTTCGACCAGTTCCGGGTCGTCCAGCAGGCGCTCGCGCAGGTCCGCTTCGGTGCCGGACAGCGACAGCTCCTCCTCGTCGACGGCGCGGTAGGCGACGAGGTGGTCGACCTGCTCGAAGGCCACCGACAGCGTCTCGTCCGGAGAGGTGCGCTCGCTGTGCAGTTCCAGCGTGCCGTCCGCGACGGCGACGGACTGCTCGGAGCCCGGTGGCTGCCAGTTCACCGGCTCCCGGCCCTCGTCGGTGTGGACGAGGACGGCCCCGTCGGGCTTGCAGACCACCAGACGGTCCCCGGGGCCGAGCGTGCTCGACGCTCGCCCGTCGTAGTCGACGGTGCAGCGCCCGAACAGCGTCAGCACCGCCTCCGCCGACAGCGCCGCTCGCGCGGCGTCCATCGCCGCCTCCAGCGTGGGGTCGGTTAGCGCCGACAGCGGCTCCTCGGCGGGGCGTTCGTCTGGCTCGTCGTCGGTCACGCCCGCCGGTAACGCGGCGGCGCTCATAAGCGACCCGACGTGGGGTCGTCGGCGGCGAGGTCGACGATCACGGCCCGCTCGTGGGTCAGGCGGTCCAGGGCACGGCCGAGCAGACGACCCGCGGCCGCCGCCGAGACTCGGTCCTCGTCGACGGCGACCGCGGCGAGCGCCCGCGCGCCGTCCCAGAGCCGGCGGAACTCGGCGTCCTCGCGGTCGTCCGCGACGGCGACGAGCGCGCCGCCGCCCGCCCCGTCGAAGCGGGGCGGTGAACGGAAGGTCCCGAGCGCGCCCGGGAGAACGCAGTACCGCCGGAGCGATCCGTCGGGCGACACGAGGGCCAGCGTCTCGTGGCGGTCGTACTCCAGGGCGTCGAGGACGGCGGCGGCGTTCGGGAGGCGTCCGGGGCCGGCGGTCGAATCCGCAAGCAGGCGCCGGGCGACCGCGGCGTTCGCGGGCACGCGACGCACCTCGCGACAGTCGTAGCCGTCGGCGCCGGCGACGGCGAGCAGCGTCCGGTGGGACACGCCGCCGCTTCCCCCGGACTCCTACAAGAACCCGCGGTCACTCGCCAAGCGACGACTCGGGGTCGCTCCCCCAGGTGGACGGGCCCTCGGGCGCCCCCGTCTTGTACACGCCCTGCCCCACGGCGACGCGGGTGCCCTCGACGTCCTCGACGGTCATCTTCGCGACCGCGACGGAGTCGCCGTCTCGCAGCACCTCGGCCGTCGCGACCAAGTCCTCGGTGGCCGGCGCGAGGTGGTCGAACCGGATGTCGACGGTGGGTGTCGGTTCGCCGTGCAGCGAGATGACCGCCGCGCCCCCGGCGGTGTCCGCAAGCGCGTGGACGACGCCGCCGTGGGCGACGACGCGGTCGGGCAGCGAGGAGTGTTCCTCGCCCAGCGGCAGTCGGACCGTCGCCTCGCCGTCTGCGGCGTGTTCGACCTCCATCCCCAGGTGTCGCGCGAACGGCATCGCGCTCATCAGCGACTCCAGACTCATCGAGAGATCGTTCGCGCGGCAGGGGCAAAAGCCCGGCCCATCGCGGCGGCCACGTCTCGGGCCGCCACCAATCGCCCGGCCCGGGTGTGCACCGCCGTCACACGGTGTGATAACCCTTAACACTACACGCCGCCTACGGGTATCCCAACGGTGCCCCGATTTCAATGACCACCCACGCACGGACCCCCGACGACGCGGAACCGACGATGGGGCCGGACGCGCTCGACTACGAGCGCTACGGCGCCGTCGAGACGGGCGACGACGAGCTCATCGTCTACGACGTAGACGACTCCGCGGGGTGGGTCCAGTCCTCCACGTTCGTCGACCTCGGCGCGCGCCGCTGAGCGCCGCCGTCAGGACAACCCCAGCTCTCGCCGCAACAGCGCGTAGGTGACGTCGACGTCCGACTTGTGCAGCACTGCGGCGGTCAGCCCCGGCCCGTAGTGGTATCGCCCCTCGATGTAGGCCATCCACTGGTTGTCAGTGAGGGTGTCCTCGCCGCCGCCGGCGACGTGACGGAGGTAGTCTGCGAACGCCACCCACCGGACGCTCGTCGTCAGGTCTCCCGACGGCTGCTGGCCGCCCGTGGCGGTGATGTGCGAGATGTAGGGGAGGTTCGCCCCTGCGTCCGTGACGAGTCTGAGCCACCGCGGTGCGTGCGGACTCGCGTCCAGCAAGACCGCCCGGCCGTCGTCGGTGACGCCGAACCTGGCCGCCGCCAACCCCCCGCAGTCGGCCGCGGTCAGCAGCGACCGCGCCGGTTCGAGCACCGTCCGCTCGGCGTCCGGACCCGGCGTCTCCGCGAGGCAGACGGCGCCGTGCCGGCCGCCGCGACGCGCCTGGTGGTGGACCTCGCCCCCGACGAATGCGCCGAGACCCTCGTCGGTCCCCGCTCCGTTCTCCTCCGGGGGCTCGTCCAGCGGACGGGTGGTGCCGTCGTCCTCTCGCAGGAGAACCTCTTCGCCCCCCTCCTGGCCCGCTTGCTCGCTTCCGGTCAGCGCCAGCACCGCGCGGTCCTCGGCGAGTGCGATCCGCTCGCGCACCACGAGGCGACGCTCGGCGTCCTCGGTCGCGGCGACCGCTCGGGCGAGGGCCTCTTCGTCCCTGGCGACGAACGGGTCCGCACCGACGGCGTCGGCCAGCCACGCGCCCGTCGCGGCGGTACACTCGACGGGGTAGCCCAGTCGCCGTGCGGCCGCCTCGGGGTCCTCGCGTTCCAGCGGGCCCTCGGCGTCGGCGCCGGCCGCGACCACCGCGTCCGGTCGCTCGATGCCGGCCTCGTCGGCCAGCGCGTACAGCCGTTCGGTGTCCAGCAGCGCCAGCGCGGCCGCCGGGTCGTCGTAGCCCGTGAGGACGCCGTCGGGGACGTCCGAGAGCAGCGCCCGTGTCGCCGCGGCCGAGCAGGGGTAGGCGACCACTCGCCCGTCCTCGGTCCCGTCGACGATGCCGGCGATGTCCTCGCGGAACGCCTCGGGGTCGGTGGCGGGGTCCGCGACCTGGCCCGCGACTTCGACGGCATCGGAGTGCCACGCGATGTCGTTCGGGTCCGAGTCCAGCACGACCGTCAGGACGCCGTAGCTCTCCAGCGCGCGGACGACCGCGTAGGCCGACTCGTCGCCGCCCAGCACGAGGGCTGGCGTCCCGACGTCGTCGGCCGGGTCCTCGTCGATTGCCGTCGCGAGCGCGTCGGCGAGGTCGGCTGTCTCGTGGAACGTGTCTGCCATGGTCGAACACTGCCAGAGGGCGGGCAAAAAGGTGTCACCTTCCGCGCCGGGACGCCAGGGCTTTGGGTCGCCGGGCCCGAGCGCCGACCGATGAGCGGTGGGACGTACACCCTGCTGATCGAACTCCCGGCCCCTCGGTCCGTGACGTTTGGCGCCGCCGGCGAGCGTGCGCTCGACGCCGGGTGGTACGCCTACACCGGGACCGCGTTCGGCCCGGGCGGGCTGGCACGCGTCGACCGTCACGCCCGGGTCGCCGCCGGGGAGAACGACGCCCGCCACTGGCACGTCGACCACTTGCTCGGCGCCAGGGAGACGACGCTCGTCGCCGCCTTCGAGACGCCGGGCGTCGACCGGGAGTGTGCGGTCACCGACCGGCTCCCGGCCGAGCGCGTCGCCGGCGTCGGCGCGACCGACTGCGACTGCCCTGCGCACCTCGCGTACGCACCCGAGCGCGAGCCCCTGGAGCGGGCGCTCCGAACGGTCCACGAGCGCCGTCACGACCGGTCGGCGTCGGTGTGGGAGTGACCGCTACCGTGCCGTGCCGCCCGGCGAGCCCGACCGACCGGAGGGGGCCGTCTCGACGTGCAGCGAGTAGGCCATTGTCAGGAAGCCAATCGCGGTGAACCCGCTGTGGACGGCGACGCCGACCGCCAGCGGCGCGCCCAGGACCTGGTGAGCGACGCCCGCGAGCAACGCGCCGACGACGATCAGCGCGAGACCGACCGTCAGCGAGCGCAACGCTCGGGACCCGGTTCGTCGGTAGGCTCTGGCGGCGTAGAAGGCGACGAGCCCGCCGAACGCGAGGACCATCGTCTTCGTCGCCACCACGACTGCTTCGGTGGACAGCATCGTTCTGTTCGAACCGTCGGCCACGGAGTACAAGAATGGGGTCAGCGATTTTCGCCTCGTGGGAACGGTCGTCGCCGTCACTCGACGTACAGCGAGTAGAGGATCACGGCGAAGCCGACGACGGTGAGCGCGCTCTCGACGATCAGCGCAGTCTCTCGTTCGAGACCGGGCGCCAGCAGATCGACGGCACCGGCCAGCAACGTCCCGACGGTCACCACCCCGAACCCGATGGCCAGTGCGCGCAGGGCGCGGAGGCCCGTCCGGCGGTACGCCCGGTAGGCGAACAGCGTGATCGTCCCGCCCAGCAGCAGCGTCAGCGTCTTCAGCGCCGTGACGACGAACGGGTGCGTCACGTCTCCTTGCGCACCTCCGACCAGAGTTCCGCCAGGCGCTGGTCCGGCGAGCGATCCGGACGGGCGATGCCCAGGTCCAGGTCGTTGCCCTCGGTCAGCAGGACCCGGACCTCCTCGAAGTCGACCGCGTAGCGGCTGGTGTGTCTGCCGTCCGATCGAATCTCCGTCGACTCCGTCAGCAGCGACGCCTCGCTGAGGAGTTCCAGTTTCCGGTAGGTCGTCGACAGCGGCACGTCGCTGGCGTCGGATATCTCGCTTGCTGTCATGGGTTCGTCGAGCGTCGTGATGATGTCGCGACAGTCGTCGTCCTCCAGTGCACCCAGCACCGTCTCCAGTTCCGGGGTGTCCTCGGCCGCAAACGGGTCCCGGACCATCGTTCACCAGAACCGAGGGCACCCTGGTAACTCTGTCGGATCGGAGCCGGGCGCCGGAGCGCAACCGCGGCGACGGCCGATCACGTTCGGGTGTGACAACCTGTTTGACGGTCCGTGCCCAACGACCGGCTATGCCCACGGTACGCTTTCGGGACCGTCGAATCGAGTGTGAGCCCGGCGCGACGCTGCGAGACGTCCTGCTGGCGGCGGACTGTACGCCACACGGCGGCGCCAGCGACGTGGTGAACTGCCACGGCCTCGGCAGCTGCGGCACCTGCGCGGTGGCCGTCGAGGGCGAGGCGGGCGAGCGGACCCCACGCGAGCGCCTCCGGCTCTCGATCCCGCCCCACGACCCCGACGACGGACTGCGCCTCGCCTGCCAGACCACCGTCGAGGGCGATCTGACCGTCCGGACGTACCCCGGCTTCTGGGGCCAGCACGTCGATGCCGAGGAGTGACGACGCCGTGTCGACCGGAGACGCGGCAGCGACGCCGGTTCTGGGCGCCGCCGACGCCGCGCCCCCCGAGACGGTCCGCATCGAAGTGCGGTGCGCAGACCGCTCCGAGCGGACGCTGTTGGCCCCGCGCGGAGCGACGCTCCGGGACGCCCTGCTTGCGGGGGACTGCTCGCCGTACGCCGCCCTCGCCGAACGTGCCAACTGCGGCGGGAGGGGCCTCTGTGCGACCTGCGGGGTACGCTTCGAGGACGCGCCCGATCCCGACCACTGGCACGACCGCCTCGCGGCCCGCTTCGGCTACCCCAGGCTCTCCTGTCAGCTCACGGTCGAGGGAGACTGCGCCGTCGAGATTCCCCAGAAGCGATACTGGGGCGGGCGAGAGTGACCGGGAGCCGAACGAGTTATCATCTCGGAGCAACTGTCGGTAATCGAACCACTCGTGGCACGACACTCGACCGGCGGGAACAGGGGGGCGACGTCGGCGACGGGCACCATTCTGATGGTGGCCGTGGTCGTGGTCGCCGTCGGCGTCACCGGACTGTGGGCGTTCGCGCAGTTCGGCGACGAGTTCGGGCAGGGGTCGCCATCGACGGCGTTCTCCTTCGGGTACGACGCAGCCGACGGCACCGTGGCCGTCAAGATGGCGGGCGGCGACCGCATCGACGCCGACAACACCGACCGGCTCGCGATACGGGTCACCGACGCCGACGCCGGACGCACCGAGACGTACAACTGGAGTGCGGTCACCGGCGAGGACCTCGCGATCACCGCCGGGGAGACGCTGACCGTCGCCGACGCCGGGACGGGGACGGGTGATCTCGCCGTCGGGTTCGTGTTCGAGGCCGGCGACACCGTCGAACTGCTGTGGTACGGCGGCGATCGCTCCAACCGGGTCGCCACGTTCACGGTCTCTCAGGACTCCCGCAGCCTCGCGACCTATCGGTCCGGGCTCCGCTACGAGTACTTCGAGGCCGCCGGCGAGTACACGAGTCTCCCCGGTTTCGACGCGGAGACCCCCGCGAAGACGGGGACCGTCGAGAACGTGAACATCTCCGTGCGCGACCGAGACGACAACTTCGCGTTCCGGTTCACCGGGTACCTTCAGGTCCCCGAGGACGGACAGTACACGCTGTACACCACCTCCGACGACGGGAGCCGACTGTCCGTCGACGGCAATCTCGTCGTCGACAACGGCGGTAGACACGCTCCCCGAGAGCGGTCCGGCACCGTGACCCTGGAGGCGGGGCTGGTCCCGATCACCGTCACACAGTTCGAGAACACGGGGCAGGAGGCGCTGTCGATCAGCTGGTCGGGGCCGAACCGCACGAAAGAGCCGGTTCCGGACGACGCGCTGTACTACGCCAACACCGTCGTCGCGGATGTCGACGCGACCTGCGCCGGCCTGAACTGCACGTTCGACGCGGGCTCGACGTTCTCGCCGGCAGGGACCGTCCAGGAGTACCGGTGGACCTTCGGCGACGGGACGACCCGGACGACGACCTCCCCCGTCGTCACCCACGAGTTCGCGACCAACGGCACGTTCGACGCCTCGGTGAGCGTGCTCGGCCCCACCGGTGCGACGGACCGCGCGAACGTCACCGTCGCCCCGGAGCGGTTGCGTCCCCCAGACTCGCCCGGGACGACCTCGCCGGGGCTGGCCTACGAGTACTTCGAGGCCGCGAGCGAGTACACGAGTCTGCCGGACTTCGACGCCGAGACGCCCGTGAGAACGGGGACTGTCGAGAACGTGAACATCTCCGTGCGCGACCGAGGGAGCGACTACGCGTTCCGGTTCACCGGCTACGTCGAGGTTCCGGAGGACGGGCGGTACACGTTCTACACGGCCTCCGACGACGGGAGTCGCCTGTACATCGGCGACGAACTCGTCGTCGACAATCCGGGGTTGCACGCCCGCCAGGAGCGGTCCGGAACGGTCGACCTCGAGGCTGGCAAACACCGGGTGACGATCGTGATGTTCGAACACACCGGTCAGGAGGTGCTGGACCTGTACTGGGCCGGTCCCGGATTCGACCGGGAACCGATTCCGGACGCGAACCTCTCGCACGACGGTTCGCCGTCGGTGGCGCCCCCGGCGACCACGGCGGCGTCCGTGCGGGTCGCGTCGATCGACGGGCACGCCCAGTCCGACGCGGTCGCACGGCGGCCCGTCGCGATCGAGCGGTCAGCGTTCCGACACGTCCTCTTGCGTGCCAGGACCGGCCCGCTCGGTGGCGCCGGGCTGGCGGCCCCGGCACGGCGCGGACGCAACTGATTTCAGCGGACCGACCGCACCCGGTGACATGCAGACGGCCACGCTGTGTTACCCGGTCGTCGACGGCGAGGTGTTGCTGATTCGCAAGCGGCGGGGACTCGGCGAGGGGAACCTCGTCGGCCCCGGTGGCAAGGTCGAACCGGGCGAGACGCCCGCGGCGGCGGTCCGCCGGGAGGTCCGCGAGGAACTGCGCGTCGAGGCCGTCGGCGTCGAACGGATCGGCGTCTTCGAGTTCCACTTCGGGGGCGCCGACCCCGACGAAGACTCGATGCTCGTCCACGCCTTCCGCGCCGACGGGGTCGAGGGGACGCCGGAGGCGACGGCGGAAGCCGATCCCGAGTGGCATCCGGCCGAGGACCTCCCGTACGACGAGATGTGGGTCGACGACCGCATCTGGTTGCCGCACCTGCTTGACGGCCGACCGTTCGAGGCGACGTTCGTGTTGACCGCGGACGGCGACGCGATGCGCTCCTACGAGGTCGACCTGGACGTCGATCTGGACTGAGACGGCGCGCGCTCGCGGCGTTCGGACCCGCGCCGCCAACTCACAGCCGTCGAATCCGCCCGGCACTGACCCGCGCTCGCCGCCCGTACAGCAGGTGCGGGTCGCCGGTCGGGTCCTCGAACCCGCAGGCCGCGGGCAGCTCGTTGTCCTCGAAGGTCGCGTCGGCGCGGTACAGCGTCCACGGATCGTGGTCGATGTCGCCGTAGAAGACGGTCCCGCGGGGCTGTCCGGGGTCGGCGGCGTCGGTCGCGGTGTAGAAGCGGTACCGCTCGGTGAGGAAGGCCGCGAGCGATCCCGGTTTGGGCTGGAACGGGCTGCCGGTCGGCTCGTAGCGCACGTCGACGGTCGCCGGGTGGTCGCCGTCGGCGCGGCGGGAGGTGAGGTGGACCTCGCGGCCTCGGCGAGCGATGGACATCCGGGCGCTGCGGTAGGGCAACTGGAACAGCGACCGGGCGACCCCGACGCCCAGCGGGTCGTCCGCGTCCAGCGTGAAGAAGTAGACGCCGCGGGCGTCGCCGTCGGTGACGTAGGTGCGGAGATTGAGCTCGGGGAACGTCACACCGACCGGCGAGTGTGGCGGACCCACGTCGGCCATCTCGAAGGGGACGACCCCGAGGTACGCCTCGCCCTCGTGGGTGTCGACCGACAGCGCGGGCGGGAGCCGCTCGGCCAGCGTCTCGGGCGGCACCGACCAGTGGGCGAACAGGACGTCCCGCCAGGTCATCGAGAGAACTGCCATGCCCGATGCTACGCACCGCACCGTTGAATGGGTGACGGCGGGTCGAATCGCTGCCGGTTCGACGGTGCGGTTCAGTCCTCCTCGGGCGCGGCCTCCTCTGGGACCTTCCCCTCGACGAGGTCGCTGTCGTCGCCGTACTGCTCGCGCAGCGTCTTCTTGGAGAACTTGCCGGTCGCCGTCTTGGGAATCTCGTCGATGTGGACGACGTCGTCGGGCACCCACCAGGTGGGGTACTCCTCGCCGATCATGTCGGTGAGCTCGGTCTCCAGGTCGTCGCCGGCGTCCTGGGTCGGGACGACGAACGCGACCGGCCGCTCCTGCCAGCGCTCGTGGTTGACGCCGATCACCGTCGCCTCGCTGACGTCGTCGTGGGCCATCAGCGCGTTCTCCAGTTCGACCGAGGATATCCACTCGCCGCCACTCTTGATGACGTCCTTCGCGCGGTCGACGATCTGGACGTAGCCGTCCTCGTCGACGGTGACGACGTCGCCGGTCTTGAGCCAGCCGTCCTCGAAGTCCTCCTGGTTGGCCTCCGGGCGTTCGAAGTACTCCTTGGTGACCCACGGGCCGCGCACCCACAGTTCGCCGAAGTCTTCCCCGTTCCAGGGCACCTCGTCGCCGCTCTCGTCGATCACTTTCATCTCCAGGCCGGGCACGAGCAGCCCCTGTTTGGCCTGCTTGGCGTAGCGGTCGTCGCCGTCCCAGGACTCCATCTCGGGTTTCAGCTTCGCGACGGTGCCGATGGGCGACATCTCGGTCATCCCCCAGGCGTGGATCACGTCGACGTCGTACTCCTCGTCGTAGGTGCGGATCAGGCTCTCGGGGGCCGCGGAGCCGCCGATGATGATCCGGTCCAGCGTGGAGAGGTCGGCGTCGTTCTCTTCGAGGTACTCCAGCAGCCCGAGCCAGACCGTCGGCACGCCCGCCGACAGCGTCACGCCCTCCTCCTCGATGAGGTGGGCCAGGTCCGCGGGCTCGGGAGAGGGCCCGGGGTAGACGTGCTTGGCGCCGGCCGCGGTCGTCGAGAACGGCATCCCCCAGGCGTTGACGTGGAACATCGGCACCACGGGCATCGTCACCTCGTCGGCGTCGATGCCGATGCCGCTGTCCGGCAGCGTCGCCATCGTGTGGGCCCACAGCATGCGCTGGGTGTACTCGACGCCCTTCGGCTTGCCCGTCGTGCCGGAGGTGTAGCACATCCCCGCCGGCTGGTCGCCGGACAGTTCGGGCCAGTCGTACTCCGTCGAGTGGTCGCCGATGAACGACTCGTAGTCCGTGATCGGCGCCAGCTCCGTGTCGGGGACCTCCGAGCCCATCACGACGAACTGCTCGACGCCGTCGAAGGCGTCGGGGTCGTACGCCCCGGCGACCTTCGGGACGAACGAGGGGTCGACGAACAGCACGCGGTCGTCGGCGTTCTCCACGATGTACTGGATGTGGTGGTCCGGCAACAGCGGGTTGATCGTGTGCAGCTGTGCCCCCGAACTCGGCACCCCGAAGTACGTCTCGAAGTGGCGGTGGTGGTTCCAGCAGATCGTCCCCACGCGGTCGCCGTCGCCGACGCCCGCGGCGTCCAGCGCCCCCGCCAGTTGCGCGACCCGATCCGCGTAGTCGTCGTAGTCGTAGCGCGTGATCCCTTCGTGAGTCCGCGAGACGATCTCGCGGTCGGGGAACAGCTTCTCGGCGCGCCACAGGAACGGCCGCAGCGTCTGGTCGTGTCCTCCTGGCATATCTTGCCAGTCGGACGGGCCCACCTTGGCTCTTGCTGTCATGCGCCAGGTTGCCGGGACTCGCGGCGGACACGAGGTCGGACGGCAATCACGGGGGACCCGGTCTGGATATCGCCGGCGTCCGGGGATTCAAGCGCCCGGCCCACCACCGTCCACGCATGGCAACGGAACTCGCCGAGGGCTGCTGGCGGCTGTCGCTGCGGGGGGTCAACGCCTACCTGGTCGAGGACGACGTGACGACGCTGGTCGACGCGGGCACGCCGTGGGACCTGGGCGCGATCCGCGACGGCCTCGCCGAAGCCGGGACGACGGTCGGCGCGGTCGACCGTGTGCTGCTGACCCACTACGACCTTGACCACGTCGGCGCGCTGGCGGCGGTGCTGTCCGAGAGCCACGCCACCGTGTACGCGGGCGCCGCGGACGCGCCGCTGGTGACCGGCGAGCAGGCGCCGCCGGCGACGAACCGCAAGGGGCTGTTCCAGCGGCTCGCCGGGCGGTTCGTCGACCACCCGGACGTCGAGATCGAGGTCGTCGCCGACGGCGACGAGGTCGGCTCGTTCACCGCCTACGAGACGCCCGGCCACACGCCGGGCCACGTCGCCTACGTCAGCGAGGCCCTGGACGTGGCGCTGGTCGGCGACCTCGTGCGCGAGAGCGACGGCACGCTGTCGGCGTCGCCGTGGTTCCTCAGTTACGACACCGACGACGTGCTGGCGAGCGTCCGCCACCTTGCCGACGCGGCGCCCGCGTTCGAGGTGCTGGGGATGGGCCACGGCGACCCGCTGCTTGCCGGCGGGAGCGCGGCGCTGGCGAAACTGGCCGCCGAGACCTGAACGCCCTCGGGGGCCGAAAACCCTTCCCGTCGGCGGCGAGACGCCGAGGGCATGGACGTCCGCGACATCATGACCGAGGACCCGATCACCGTCGACCGCGACGCCTCGCTGCAGCGCGCGGTCGGGCAGATGCTCGAACACGGCATCGGGAGCGTGCTGATCACCGAGGGCGAGCGTACCGTCGGCATCCTCACCGACTCGGACGTACTCCGGGCGGGGTACCTCTCCGAGCGGGCGCTCCCGGACATCCCCGTCGAGCGCGAGATGAGTTCGCCGCTTGTCACCGGCCACCCGGACGACGACGTCTCGGCGGCCGTCGCGACGCTGCGCGAGGAGGAGGTCAAGAAACTCCCGCTGGAGGCGGACCTGGAGATCGTCGGCATCGTGACGACGACGGACCTGGCGACCCACCACCCCGAGATTCTGGCCGAGACCGCCGATCTGGGCGGCGCTGAGCTCGAACAGAGCGAGTGAAGCCTGCAGGGAGTGCAGGTTCGGGCGCGCCGGGACCCAAAACGATTTGCTCCCCGTGGCGAACGGAGAGGCATGTACCTCGCCGACAAGACCTGGCCGGAACTGGGCGACTACGTCGCGGAGGAGTCGCTGGCGATCGTCCCGCTGGGCTCGACGGAGCAGCACGGCCCACATCTCCCGGAAGGCACCGATCACCTCATCGCCGAGGCGCTGGCGCGGGCGGCCGCCGAGCGCTCGGGCTACCTCTGCACGCCGACGGTCAACGTCGGCGTCAGCCCGCACCACAAGCAGTTCCACGGCACGATGTGGGTCGACCCGCCCGCGTTCCGGAACTACGTCGAGAGCATGACGCGCAACCTCACGTACCACGGTATCGATCGCGTCGTGTACGTCAACGCCCACGGCGGCAACATGGAGCATCTCCGGGAGGTCGGGCGACGACTCCGCGAGGACGAAACCTGCTTCGCCGTCGAGTGGATGTGGGACGAGTCCATCCCGGACCTGGTCGAGGAGCTGTTCGAGCAGCCCGGCCCCCACGGCGGTCCCAAGGAGACGGCGATGATCATGCACATCGCCCGCGAACTCGTCCGCGAGGACCGCCTGGCGGACGCCCGCGACGGCGGCCTCGTCGACTGGCGGAACAACCCCGACGCCGTCGTCCACGGCGCACGCAACTACTACGACTCGATCGACAACACCGACAACGGCGTGCTCGGCGACCAGACCGACGCCTCCCCCGAGGCCGGCGAGCGACTGTTCGAGGCCGCCTGTGACCAGCTCGTCCAGCTGTGCGAGTGGTTGGACGACCGCCGGTTCGACGACCTCATGGCGAAACCCCACGTCGACCCCCAACCGGGGAGCCGCCGCGACGGGGTGTAGGCGAACTTTCGGGTATCTGACAGAAGTGTGATTCTGGGAATTCATAAGTCCCCGGCGACCGACCGTCAGGTATGGATTCCAGAGTCCACGAGCACGCGGAGATCATCGTCGATCACTGCACGGACGTCTCGTCGGAGGACAACGTAGTCGTCCGCGGGTCGCCCGTCGCCGAGGACCTCGTCGTCGCGGTGATGGAGCAACTCGGCGAGATCGGCGCCACGGCCTCGGTCCAGATGGGGTCACAGCGCGCCAGTCGGGCGTACCGACGCGCCATGGACCCCGACGATTTCGAGACGCCCGCGCACCGACTCGCGGCGGCCAAGGAGATCGACGTCTCCATCTCGATCCGAGGCTCCCGGAACACCTACGCGACCAGCGACGTCCCGCCGGCGGCCAACCAGGCCTCCTCGAAGGCGAACAAGCCGCTGATGGACGAGATGATGGAGAAGCGCTGGGTGGGCACGCAGTACCCCGCGCCGGGGAACGCCCAGGACGCGGAGATGAGCCTCGAGGCCTACGAGGACTTCGTGTGGAACGCCGTCAACAAGGACTGGGACGAGCAGGCGGCCTTCCAGGAGCAGATGGTCGAGATTCTCGACCCCGCCGACGAGGTCCGCATCGTCTCCGGCGAGACGACCGACGTTCGCATGAGCGTCGACGGGATGATCACTGAGAACGACAACGCCGAGAACAACCTCCCGGGCGGTGAGGTGTTCACCGCCCCCCGTCCCACCTCCGTGGAGGGTGAGGTCCTGTTCGACAAGCCGCTGATGGCGCAGGGTCGGGAGGTCGAAGACGTCTACCTCGAGTTCGACGACGGCGTCGTCGTCGATCACGCCGCCGCGAAGAACGAGGACGTGCTTACCAGCGTCCTCGAGACCGACGACGGCGCGCGTCGCCTGGGTGAACTGGGCATCGGCATGAACCGCGACATCGACCGGTTCACCTACAACATGCTGTTCGACGAGAAGATGGGCGACACCGTCCACATGGCGCTGGGCCGCGCCTACGAGATGAACGTCCCCGACGAGGACCTGCGCAACCAGAGCGCCGTCCACATGGACATGATCGTCGACATGAGCGAGGACTCGTTCATCGAGGTCGACGGCGAAGTCGTCCAGCGCGACGGGACGTTCGTGTTCGAGGACGAGTTCGAAGAGTAGGGTTCTCCGAGCGAAGCGAACGTCTCCGGAATCCGAGCGGGCCGAAGAGACCGCCGCCGCTCACTCGACGCGGTAGCTCACCGCGATGCCCTCGCCGAGCGGGAGGACGACGGTCTCGAAGTCCGGGTCCGCCCGGACTGCGTCAAGGTAGTCGGCGATGCCCGCTGTCGACTCGTTCATTTCGCCCGGCTCCCGTCCCTCGACGTGTGCGAGCAACTGCTCGGTGTCGATCGGGCCCGCTGTGATCGCGTTGTCGGCGACGATCACGCCGCCGGGCGGGACCTGCTCGCGGACGGCATCGAAGGCGTCGCGGTAGCGGTGTTTCTGGTGATCGATCAGCACCGCGTCGAACGGCCCGTCGTAGCGGTCGATCGTCTCCATCGCGTCGCCGAGTTCGAAGTGGGCACGGTCGGCGAACCCGCCCGCCGCGAGGTATTCCTCTGCCATCGCGAGTTCGTCCTCGTCGACCTCCGTGAGGACGATCTCGCCGTCCGCTGGCAGCGCGCCGGCGAACCAGTACGCCGAGTAGCCGAACCCGGAACCGAACTCGAAGATGCGCTCGGCGTCGGCCAGGCGTGCCAGGAGCCGCAGCGTCGCCCCAACCTCCGGGCCGACGTGGGGAAAGTTCGACTCCTCGGCGTGCTCGTGCATCTCGGCGAGGGTGTCGTCGGGGTCGGGTGCGGTCGCGCGGACGAACCTGAGCATCTCCGGCGAGAGGATGTCGGTCATGTGCGGGTTGTCGGTCGCCCAGGTCTTAACTGTCCGGCGACGACCGCGAGCAGCAACGCCTTTGGACCGGCGCCGAGTAGCCCGCCGGCATGACCGGAGACAGCGAGGACCCGAACGCGGAGGTTCAGTACCACCTCGAGGTGGGTCCCGATGACATCGCCGACAGCGTGCTGCTGCCGGGCAACCCCGAGCGCGTCGAGAAGGTCGTCGACTTCTGGGACGACCACGAGATCACGGGCCACCACCGCGAGTACCGCACCGCGACCGGCACCTACGACGGCACGCCTATCTCGGTGACCTCGACGGGCATCGGCTCGCCCTCGGCGGCCATCGCGGTCGAGGAACTGGCCCGCGTCGGTGTCGACACGCTCGTGCGCGTCGGCTCCTGTGGCGCCATCCAGCCCGAGATGGACGTCGGCGACCTCGTCATCACGACCGGCGGCGTCCGCCAGGAGGGGACCAGCGACGAGTACGTCCGCGAGGACTACCCCGCGACCGCAGACCACGAGGTGGTCGCGGCGCTGGTCGCCGCCGCCGAGCGCCTGGACTACGACTACCACACGGGCCTGACGATGTCCTCGGATGCCTTCTACGCCGGGCAGGGCCGCCCGGGCTACGAGGGGTTCATGGCGGAGGGTGCCGCGGAGTTGGTCGACCACCTGCGGGAGGCGAACGTCAAGAACATCGAGATGGAGGCCAGCGCGATCATGACGCTGGCGAACGTGTACGGCCTGCGAGCGGGCGCGGTCTGTACCGTCTACGCCAACCGCGAGACCGGCGAGTTCCGCACGGAAGGCGAGAGCGAGGCCGCGGAGGTCGCCTCGCTGGCGGTGTCGCTGCTCGCGGAGATGGATCGGATCAAGGCCGAGGCCGGCGCCGACCGGTGGCACGCGGGCCTGAGCCTGGAGTAGCGCGGCGCAGGGTCCTCAGCGGTCCTCGTCGTCGTCCCGGAGCAACCGCAGGGCCCCGAGCAGCGCCGCCGCGAGGACCGTCAGCACGCCGAACCCCGGCGAGCCGTTCGACCCCGACCCCGACTCGGTGGTCGTCTCCGCATCGGCTGCGGTCGTCTCTCCGGGCGTACCGTCCCCGGCGGTCGCCGTCCCGGCCGCCGCGGTCGCCGACTCGGTCCCCGCGGTCGTCGACCCGTCGGCGGCGGTCGTTCCCGGCCGCGCGGTCGCTGTCGTCGTCGGCCCGCCGTCGGCGTCCGGATCGACGGCGTACACCGTCCCGCTGTCGGCGGCGTACAGGCGCCCATCGCCGACGGCCAGCGTCGCCGGTGACCCGTCGTCGGGGTCGAACGACCAGGTCCGGTCGCCGCTCTCGATTCGGTAGAGGGCGCCGCCGTCGGCGACGAACGTCGTCCCCGCGACGGCCCGCGCCGTTCGTGTGTTCCGATCACCTTGGAACTCGTACTGCCACCGGCGCGTGCCGTCCGGGGCGACCGCCGAGACGCTGGCCGCCGAGAGAACCGCGAGGCCGTCGTCGAGACGGCCGACCGGGTAAGTCAGCCCGTCGACGTCGACGGTCCACTGCTCGGTTCCGTCAGCGGCGAGCCCCACGATCTGCTCTCTCGTGAACAGGTACGTGATCCCGGCGTACTCGACGAACACGCCGAACGTGTCCGACCGCGACCAGCGAACCGTCCCGTCGGCGGCGGCGATCGCGTACTGCTGACCGTCGTAGCCGAGGAACACGGTGTCGCGACTCACCGCGAAACTGTACTGGCCCACGTCGCCGAGTTCGTAGCGCCACAGCTCGGTTCCGTCCGTTCGATCGTAGCCGACGAGGTCCCGGCCTTCGACGTCGTAGCCGAGCGGTTCGGTCAGCGCCACGACGACGTCGTCGGTGAGGTGCACCAGCGAGGTGTCGGGCCCCTCGACGGTCCACTCCTGCTGGCCGTCGGCGATCGACAGCGCGAGCAGGCGTCGCTCTCCCGGGAGGTTCACCGAGACGTAACAGCGGTCCCCCCGAAAGCCGATGTCCAGCGTGGCCCGCTCGTTCGGTTCGGGGTCGAAGCGCCACCGGACGGTCCCGTCGTCGGCCAGCGCGAGCAGCGTCCCGCCGCCGTTCAGGTACGTCCGACCGCGGTGGGTCAGGAGTTCGGTGCCGCTGGTGTCGATCGACCGTCGCCAGCGGCGCCGGCCGTCGGTCGGGTCGAGACCGACGAACGCGTCGGCGGTGCGTGCGGCGACCACGCCGTCACCCGCCTGTAGCGCCGCGATCTCGCTCTCGGTCGGTGAGGCCTGCCAGACGGTCGTCGGGTCGCGGGACCTGTCGACCGGCGAAGCGCCGGCGGTCGCGGCCGTCGAGCCGACGGCGCCGGCGGCCACGCCGACTCCGATCCCGGCGAGGACCTGCCGGCGGCCGACCGTCGGTCGTCGGGCGGCGTCGACAGTGTCGTCACTCGGTGCGGTCGAACCGCTGCTCTCGGAGGGCATCGTACCTGGACGGTGATAGTTCGGAGAATGTAAACGTTTCTCGTCCGATCGGGGCCCGACCTACATGTACGGCCAGGCGCGACGCGCCCGACCGAGACCGGCGACGTCCTTGATCCAGCGGGCGGCGATGACCTTCTTCAGGGTCTTGGCGGGGAACGAGCCGAAGGTGTCGACGAACGGCGCGTACTTCACGTCGTGGGCGACGGCCTTGTCGCCAACGGAGATGACCGTCCCCTTGTCGTCGTAGCGCCAGGTCTTCAGCGGCCGCCCCTCGATGGCGCGGGCGACGTTCTGGCCGACCACCTCGGCGGCCTGCCAGGCGGCCTGTGCGGTCGGCGGCGCGGGGTCGTCGCCCTGGTCGACCAGCGCGGAGTCGCCGACGGCGAACACGCGGTCGTCGTCGGTCCGGAACGTCGACTCGGCGTGGACGCGATTGTGCTCCTTGTCGAGCTCGGCTTCGTCGAGCGCGTCCTGGCCGGTGATGCCGCCGGTCCAGACGAACACGTCGTGGTCCAGCGGATCGCCCTCGTCGAAGTGGATGGTGTCTTCGTCGGCCTCCGTGATCGGGTCGTCGGTGAGAATCTCGATGTCCAGCGCCTCCAGTTGCTTGCGGAGCGCGCGCTGGACGGAGTCGTCGTTGCCGGGGAAAATCTCTTCCAGGGCCTCCACGAGGTAGACGTCGGTGGGGGCGCGGTTCTCGTCGCGGTACTTCGCGACCTCGGCGGCGGACTGGATGCCCGAGAGGCCCGCGCCGCCGATCACGATCTGTGCGGGGTCCTCGCGGGTGGCCTCGCTGGCGGCCTCGGAGACGGCCTCGTGGATGGCCAGGGCGTCGTCGCGGCCCTTCAGGGTCAGCGAGTGCTCCGCCAGGCCGGGGATGCCGTAGAAGGCGGTCTTCGAGCCCAGCGCCACGACGGCGTAGTCGTAGTCGATCTCCTCACCCGCGGCGAGAGACACGGTCCGGTCGTCGACATCCAGGTCTTCTACCTCGCCCTGGACGAAGCGCGTGTCCCGGGCGGCGACCTCCTCGACCGGGATCGTGACGTGCTCGTCGACGGCCGGGTTGCGGATCAGTCGGTGGGACTCGTGGAGCACGAAGTGGTAGTCGACGTCGGACACCCACACGAGCTCCGTGTCGGCGCCGAGCTCCTTCTCCAGGCGCTTGACCGTCCCGGTCCCAGCGTATCCGGACCCCAACACGACGACCGTGGTTGTCATGTCCCTACCTGTGGCCCCCCTTGATACAAACCCTTTGAAACCGAGAGGGCCGTGTGAGGCGTTGTCGCGGGTGCTCGGGGGCGGTTCTTGCCGCGAGCGACCGATACTTTTCCGGCGCCCGAACCGTCAAGGGTCGACCACCCTACCGACCGTGTATGGAGATCGACGCGGACCGCCTGCGCGAGGACCTGCTTTCGAACGGCGCGTTCGGCGCGGTCGACGACGCAGAGCACGGGCGGACGAACCTGACCGGGACCGCCGCCAACGGGGCCGCACGGGACCGACTGGTCGAGCGCATGGAGGCCGCAGGACTGGACGTCTCCGTCGACGCCGTCGGGACGATCGCCGGCCGTTGGACGCCCGACGGCGCGGACCCCGATGCGGCGCCGGTCGCCGCCGGGAGCCACCTCGACTCGGTGCCGCGAGGGGGCATCTTCGACGGGCCGCTGGGCGTCTACGGCGCGCTGGAAGCGGTACGGGCGATGCAAGCTGCCGGACTGTCCCCGGAGCGACCGATCGAGGTCGTCTCGTTCACCGAGGAGGAGGGCACCCGGTTCGGCGGCGGGTTGCTCGGGTCGTCGGTCGCCGCCGGCGCCCGGGGCGTCGAGGCGGCGCTGGCACTGACCGACGACGAGGGGACGACGCTGGCGGCCGCGCTCTCGGAGATCGGCTACCGCGGCGAGGGCCGCGTCGACGCCGCCGACTGGGGGGCGTGGGTGGAACTCCACGTCGAACAGGACACGGAACTGGAGACGGCGGGCGTCCCGGTCGGCGTGGTCACGACGATCACGGGCATCGCGCACCGCCGAGTGACCGTCGAGGGGGCCGCCGACCACGCCGGTGCGACGGCGATGGACGAGCGCCGGGACGCGCTGGCGGCCGCCGCGGAGGTCGTGACCGACGTCGAACGCGCGGGGCAGGACGTCGCCGAGACCGACAGCGACACCGCCGTCGCCACGGTCGGGCAGCTGGACGTGACTCCGAACGCCACCAACGTCGTGCCGGGCCGGGCGGAACTGGGCGTCGACGTCAGGGACGTCCGCCGGGACACGATGGACGAGTTGCTCGCGCGCCTGGAGCACTCGGCCGACCGCGTCGCCGACGAGCGACCGGTCGAGACCGCCGTCGAGACCGAGACGGACATCGACCCGCGCCCGATGAGCGAGCGCGTCCGCGAGGCGGCCCACGCCGCCGGCGACCGAGCGGGGATCGAGACGATGGCCATGCCCTCCGGCGCGGCCCACGACACGATGTACGTCGGCGACGTCACCGACGCCGGCCTGCTGTTCGCGCCCTCCGTCGACGGCGTCTCGCACAATCCCGCGGAGTGGACCGACTGGGACGACTGCGCGACGGCGACGCGGGTGCTCGCGGAGACGCTGGCGTCGCTGGCCGGTGCGCGCTGACCCCTACGCCCGGCCCCACTCGCCGTCGGCGTCTGCCAGCCCTGTCACCCTGAGTCGGCGGTCCTCGCCCTCGCCGCGAACCTCGACGAGTCCGTCGAACAGCTGTCTGATCGTCGTCACCGTCTGGGCGTCGTGGGCGTCGTCGTCGATGGTGGCGACCCCGACGGCGTCCGCGGCGCCGATACGGCCGGTGAGGACGTGCAGGAAGCGAAACACCGTCTTCGCGTCGGCGTGGGCGAGCAGGCCCGACACGGAGTCGACGCCGACCCGAATCTGGGCGTGGTCGTGGCCGAGCTCCGCCAGCAGTTCGGAGGCGGCCACCCCCGCCCCCGTGAAGTCCGCGGGCGAGTCGACGTGTCTGGTCATCGGGTCCGGCTCCGACGGCGCCGCCTCGTCGGCGGCGCAGTCGACGACGCCGACGGCCCCCGCTCCGTCGGGGCTCCGCTCCGAGAGGTCCGACCGGACGGCCGCCGCCGCGCGGTCGGTGGTGAGGACGAGCGTGCCCTCGCCCTGACGGGCGCCCTCGGCGAGGACATCCAGCAGGAGGTCCCGGGACGAGGCTCGCGAGGTGCCGCTCAGCAGCACGTTGGTTCCCGGGGCCAGTAAGGCGACGGGGAGGGCGTCGCTCACGTCGTACACCGCGCTCGCCTCCCGGGAGTCGCCGCAGCCATACCCACCGTTTGCTCGTACTCCCGCTTAAAACACGGGGCGGCGTCAGACGCGCGATGGACCGACCGTGGCTCCGGAACCGCCCAAGTCAAGTGCGCGGGGTCGGTACGAGCGCCCATGAGTCTGTTCGGGACGGCGGGCATCCGCGGGCCGGCACGGACGACGGTGACGCCGGAGCTGGCGATGGCCGTCGGCCGCGCCGTCGCCGGCGAGGACGGACCGTTCGTCGTCGCGCGCGACGGCCGGGAGACGGGCGCCGGCCTCGCCGCGGCCGTCGAGGCCGGCATCGAGAGCGGCGGCGGCGAGGTGCTGCGCGCCGGACAACTGCCGACGCCGGCGCTGGCGTACGCCTCCCGCGGTCGGCGCGGCGTGATGCTGACCGCCAGCCACAACCCACCGCCGGACAACGGCATCAAGCTGTTCGTCGACGGCGAGGAGTACGACGCCGACGCCGAGGCGACCGTCGAGCAACGCGTCGACGAGCTGCCGGACCCGGCGGCCTGGGACGAGTGGGGTGCCCCCCGCGAGGTGTCCGTGTTGCCCGACTACCGCGACGCCGTCGCCGACTACGCGACCGACCTGTTCGGCGCCGAGCCGCTGGAGGGTCTGCGGGTCGCGGTCGACTGCGGCACCGGGATGGCCAGCGTCGCGACGCCGCAGGTCCTCCGGGAGCTCGGTGCCGAAGTCGTCGCGCTGAACGCCACCGTCGACGGCCACTTCCCGGCCCGGGAGAGCAAGCCGACCGCCGAGACGCTGACCGACCTTCAGGCCTTTCTCGCCGACGGCGCGTTCGACCTCGGGATCGGTCACGACGGCGACGCCGACCGCATCGTCGTGCTGGACCCCGACGGTGAGGTGGTGCACGAGGACACCGTCCTCGCGGTGCTCGCCGAGCGCTACGTCCGCGAGAGCGCGGCCGGCGACCCCGTCGTCGTGACGACGCCCAACGCCTCGGGCCGCATCGACGAACGGGTCCGGGCCGCCGGCGGGCGCGTCGAGCGCGTCCGCCTGGGGGCGCTCCACGAGGGCATCGCCCGCGAGCGAGGGGCCGGCGGTGACGACACCGCGGTCGCGTTCGCCGCCGAGCCCTGGAAACACGTCCACACCCGCTTCGGCGGCTGGATCGACGGCGTCGCCAGCGCGGCGGTCGTCTCGGCGCTGGTCGCCGAGGCCGGCGCCCTGGCGACGCTGCGCGACCCGGTCACCGAGCGGCCCTACCGGAAGGTCAGCGTCGACTGTCCCGAGGAGCGCAAGGAACCCGCGATGGCGACGGTGACGGAGCAACTGCCAGCGCGGTTCCCCGAGGCGACCGTCGACACCGACTACGGCGTCCGCGTCGACCTGCCGGACGCTTCCTGGGTGCTGGTTCGGCCGAGCGGCACGGAGCCGTACGTCCGCGTCTACGCCGAGAGCGACGATGTCGACGAACTGATCGACGCCGCGCGTGCGGTCGTCGCGGACGCCGTCGCGGAGTGAGCGATCGCTCCCATGGCCGACCGCGCCGACGTTACGCCTTCGCCTGCCACTCGCGGACCCGCTCGGCGCTGACGCCGTCGACGTCGCCCGCGACGGTCTCGGGGTCCGACTCCTTGAGCTCCGCCACGGACTCGACGCCCGCGTCGACGAGTTTCTCCGCCGTGGAGGGGCCGACCCCGTCGATGGCCTCCAGATCGGTGCCCGAGTCGCTCTCGCGAGCCTGGTACTCCCGGTAGTTGCAGATCGGACAGCCCAGTTCCCAGTCGTCGCCGTCCCCGGTGACCAGCAGGTGCGGTAGACCGTGCTCGTCGCAGGACTCGTCGGTCACCTCGATGTCCCCGCGGCGAGGCAGCGGCAGCGAGTAGTCGCAGTCGGGGTAGCGCGTGCAGCCGACGAGCCGCGAGCCGCTCTCGAGGGTCTTGATGGCGAGTTCGCCGCCGTGCTCTCCTTTTGCGGCTTCGGCGCCTCCGTTTCGCTGCGTCTCCGACGCAGCGCCCTCACCACAGTTCGGGCACGCCCCGATGTGCTCGCCCTCGCCGGCGTCCTCGCTGGCGCACAGCGGACAGCCGTGGACGAACGTCTTCCGCCCGGCGAGCATCTTCACCTCGTTGAGGTCGTGGTCGTCGCAGACGTCGTCGAGGATGAGGGGCTTGCCCGTCGACGGTAGCGGCAGCGTGAACTCGCAGTCGGGGTAGCCGTCGCAGCCGACGAAGTACGAGCCGCCGCGGGCGCGGCGGATCAGCAGGTCGTCCTCGCCGCAGTCGGGACACGGCCCCAGCAGTTTGTCGGCCTTCAGACTCTCCCGGAGGTGGTCGCCGATCTCCTCGCGGGAGTCGGTGAGTTCCTCGAACACGCGGTCGAGCATCTCGCGGGACTCCGCGGTGACGTCGTCGAGGTCCGCCTCGCCGGCGGCGATGGCGGCCATGTCCGCCTCCAGTTGCGCGGTCATCTCCTCGCTGGTGACGTGGTCTGCGAACTCCTCGGCGGCCTCGACGACCGCCGTCGCGAGCTGGGTCGGGCGCGGCGGGTCGTTCTCGATGTAGCCGCGGTCGTACAGCTTCTCGATGACGTTGTGGCGGGTCGACTTGGTGCCGATCTCCATCTTCTCCATCATCTCGATCAGCCGCGACTGACCGTACCGCCGGGGCGGCTGGGTCTCCTTCTCCGCCATGCGGACCTCGGTGAGGGTCAACTCCTGGCCCTCCTCGACGTCGGGGACGAGGTTCTCGCTGGCGCCGGAGTAGGGGTAGACGGCGTGGTAGCCGGCTTCGAGCAGTCGCTTGCCGTTGGCCTTCAGCTTGCGCTCGGCGGCCTCGGCGACGACCTTGAGGTGCTCCCAGCGGGCGGGGTCGGCCACCGTCGCGAAAAAGCGCCGGACGATCAGTTCGTACACCTCCCACTCGTCGTCGCTCAGCTCCGAGCGGTTCGGAATCTCGCCGGTGGGGTGGATCGGCGGGTGGTCGGTCGTCTCCTCGTCGCCCTCGGTCGGTTCGAGTTCTTCGTCACCGTCGAGCAGGTGGTCGGCGTCCTCGCCGAGCGAGCGGTGACCGACGAACGATTCGAGCAGCTCCTCGGGGTCCAGGTCCTCGGGGTAGACGGTGTTGTCGGTCCGAGGGTAGGTGGTGTAACCCGCGGTGTACAGGTCCTCGGCGATGCTCATCGCGCGCTGAGCGGAGTAGCCAAGCGACCCCGCCGCGCGGATGAAGGCGGTGGTGTTGAACGGCGCGGGCGGGTCGTCGCTGCGCCGGCGCCGGTCGACGTCGACGACGGTGGCGGCGTCGGCGCCCTGGAGGTCCTCGTAGGCGGCGGTGGCGGCGGCCTCGTCGGTGACCCGTTCGGTCTCGTTGTCGTCGTCGTTCAGGTAGAAGTACTGGGCTTCGAACCGTTCGCCGTCGGCGAGGTCGCCGAACAGCTCCCAGTAGGTCTCGGGGTCGAACGCCTCGATCTCGCGCTCGCGGTCGACGATCAGTTTCAGCGTCGGCGACTGCACTCGCCCGACGGAGATGAAGTCCTCGCCCATCTGGCGGGCCGACAGCGAGAGAAAGCGGGTCAGCGCCGCCCCCCAGACGAGGTCGACGATCTGGCGGGCTTCGCCCGCGGCGGCGAGGTCGAAGTCCAGGTCGTCGGGGTTGTCGAAGGCCTCGGTCACCTCGCCTTCGGTGATCGAGGAGAACCGCACGCGGCGGATCGGGGCGCCCTCGTTGACCTCGCGGACGATCTCGTAGGCCTCCTTGCCGATGAGTTCCCCCTCGCGGTCGTAGTCCGTCGCGATGGTGACCTCCTCGGCGTCCCGTGCCAGCGAGCGCAGCGCGCGGACGATGCCCTCCTTCGTGGCGCGCTTCTCGACCTCGGCGTCGATCAGTTCGCGGGGCTCGACGTCGCGCCAGTCGTCGTACTCCTCGGGGAAGTCCACGGCGACGACGTGGCCCGACAGGCCGACACAGCGCGTGCCGCCCCAGCGGTAGACGTTCACGTCGTTCTTCCGTTCGACCTCGTACGACTCGCCGCTGAGAATCTCGCTGATCCGTCGCGCGGCGTTGTCCTTCTCGGTGATTATCAGCTCCACCACCGCTCACCCCCCGGTCGGTCGGCGTGGATCGGCGTCTGCATCACCAGCAAGTAGCGCGCAGCTGGCGGGTAAGTCTTTCGACGCGATTCGCCAACAATCGCCAGACAGCGCGGGTGTGCGAGCGCGTGCTCGCCCTCGCACGACGTGGCCGCGTGCGGACGCGAGTCGGGTGTCCAACCCGTCGGCGCGCCGCTCAGACGTGCTCGTCGAGGAACGCGGCGACGCGCTCGAACTGCTCGATGCGGTTGGCCCGGTCGGTGGTGTGGTGACCCTCGTCTGCGAAGATGCACGTCTCGACGGGCACCCCGCGCTCGCGGACCCGCTCGGCGATGGCCTCCGACTCTTCGACGGGCACGCGGGGGTCGTTGGCGCCGTGCTGGACGAACAGGGGACACTCGATGGCGTCGACGTCGTGAATGGGGCTGATCTCTTCGAGCAGGTCCCGGTCGTCCGCCAGCGACCCGTACTCCGCCTCGCGGTGGGCGCGTCGCCAGTCGCCGGTGTTCTCCAGGAACGTCTCGAAGTTGGCGATGCCGACGAACTCGACGGCGGCGGCCCACAGCTCGGGGTACCGCGTGATCGCTGACAGCACGACGAAGCCGCCGTACGAGCGCCCGTAGGCGACGATTCGGTCCGGGTCGACGAACTCCTCGTCGGTCAGCCACTCGACGGCGGCGGCGACGTCCCGCACCGAGTCCAGCCGCTTCTCGACGTCGTCAAGCGCAGTGTACGCCCGGCCGTACCCGGTCGATCCCCGGACGTTCGGCTCCAGCACCGCGTACCCCTCGTCGAGGAAGTGCTGCTTCTGGGGGTAGAACCAGGGCCGGCGCTGGTGAGAGGGACCGCCGTGAACGTCGACGACCACGGGCGTCGACCCCGGTTCGGCGTCCGCCGGGAGCGTCCAGTAGGCCGGAATCTCCCTGCTATCGAACGTCTCGTAGCGGACGACCTCCTGGGCGCGCAGGGCCGCCTGGGGGACGCCACAGGTCCCGACCGGCGTGTACCGCTCGTCGGTGTCGGTGCCGAACGTCGCGACGTGAATCCCCTTCGGCGTCGTGGGATCGGAGTAGGCGACGGCGTAGCGCCGGCCCTCCGTGCCAAAGGAGACGGCCGAGACGACGCCGTCGGAGACGTCCGGCGCGGCGTTCTCGACGAATCGCCCCTCGTCGAGGTAGCCGGTGTGCAGGCGGCTGTACCCGTCGACGTTACGGGTCACCGCCAGCCGTTCGGTCGCGCGGTGGACCGCCAGGCCGTCGACGGGCCACGTTGCGGGACCCGCGGTGCCCGCGCCGGCGTCGGGGTCGTCGGCGTCGACGGCGGAGCCGGGCGCGCCCGGCAGCGGGTCGACCGCGCCGGTGTCCAGGTCGACGCGGCCGACGTACGGGCGATCCCGGCCGAAGTCGGTGACCAGCAGCAGCGACGACCCGCGGGAGTCGAAGTGGACGTGGGAGAACCGCGCGACTTCGTCGGTCCCGAACCGCCTCAGGTCCCCGGTCTCGACGTCGAGCACCGAGAGCTCGACGTCGACGCTGGAGCGCGGCGACAACAGCGCCAGGCGGCGGCCGTCCGGCCCCCAGGCGGCGACCGAGAGCCACCCGCCCGACCCCTCGTGGACGAGTTTGGGCTCGCCGCCGCTCCGGTCCTGGACGTACACGTCGAACCGACCGGTGTCCTCGCGGTTGGCGGCGAAGGCGACTCGCTCGCCGTCCGGGCTCCAGGCGCCCCACTGGTGGGTCGAGTCGGGATCGTCGGTCAGTCGGTGAATCTCTCCGTCTGCGAGATCGTAGCGAAACAGTTGATCGCGCTCGTCGCTCCCGCGGTCCATCCCGAAGACGAACTCCGGGCGGGTCGGCGACGCCGCCACCGTCGAGACCCGCTCCTCGTAGGGGGTGAGCCGTTCCGGCCAGGCGCCGCCCTCGGCGACCCGCCAGACCTGCGGGGTGCCCGAGGTGTCGGCCAGACAGAGCAGGTCCCCGTCGACGGTGAACGACGGCGTCTCGACGGTCTCGATGCTCAGGTACCGCGCCACGTCGTAGGCCATGCCAGCCACGCCGGCGGGCACCGACAAAAGTGTCCGGGGCGGCACCGTCGGGGTTTTTGTCTCCGGGGGCCTCCCCCCCGGACATGGACGACCCCGACGTGCTCCTGACGAACGACGACGGCATCGACAGCCCCGGACTGCGAGTCCTGTACGAGACGCTGTCGGAGCTGGGCGACGTGACTGTCGTCGCCCCCGCGGAAGATCAGAGCGCCGTCGGCCGGGCGATGTCCACCGAGGCCGTCGTCCACGAGCACGACCTGGGGTACGCCGTCGCCGGGACGCCCGCCGACTGCGTCGTCGCGGGCATCGAGGCGCTGTGCCCGGGCCCGGACCTCGTCGTCTCGGGGTGCAACCGCGGCGCGAACCTCGGCGCGTACGTGCTCGGACGGTCGGGCACCGTCAGCGCCGCCGTCGAGGCCACCTTCTTCGACGTACCCGCCATCGCCGTCTCGCTGTACGTCAAGACCCCCGAGGACATCACCTTCGCCGAGTACGATGTCGCCCGCGAGGACTACCGCGAGGCCCGCCGCGCGACCCGGTACCTCGTCGAACACGGGCCCGACGCCGGCGCGTTCGAGCGCGCGGACTACCTCAACGTCAACGCCCCTCGCCCCGCCGACCGCGACGACTCCGGCCCCGCACCGATGCGGATCACCGAGCCGTCCGACGCCTACGAGATGGACGCGGTCCACGAGAACGGCCGGGTCCGACTGCACGACCGGATGTGGGAGCGCATGGCCACCGGCGATGTCCCGGGCGGCCCCGACACCGACCGCCGGGCGCTCGTCGAGGGCGCGGTGAGCGTCTCGCCGCTGACCGCGCCCCACACCGTCCGGCGCCAGGACGCGCTGGACGCGCTGGCCGAGACGTACCCCGGCGGCGAGTGATCCGGTTTATTCTCAGCTTCTTCGGGGAGCGCGACGTGGCGCGCTCCCGACCCTCGCGAACCGTGGGTTCGCTCAGTCCCGGTGAGCGCCGCCACCGGGCGAGACGCTCGCCGATACACTGTGAGCATAAACCGTATGAGCGGTTCCGCCACCGGGAGATTTAGACGCCTCGGCGCACAATCGCCGGCCATGACGTCAGTCGACGTCGAGTACTGCGTGCCCTGTGGGATGCTCCCGCAGGCACAGGACGTACAGCACAGCCTCCTGGAGACGTTCGGCGAGGAACTGGACCGCGTGAGCCTGGTCACGGGCGACAGCGGCGTGTTCCGGGTCACCGTCGACGACGAACTCGTCTTCGACAAGCAAGAGGACGACTACGACGTCGACGAGATCACTCGCCGCGTGAAAGACCGCCTGTAGAACAGCCCTGTCCTACGGTTCGTCGGTTCCCTCCAGGCCCTCGACCTGCTCGGTCAGCCACGCGACGTGGTCGGCGAGCGTCCGCCGGCCCGCGTCGGTCAGTTCGTACCGGTCGTGGATGCCGTCGGTCCGCTCGGCGACGTACCCGCGGTCGACGAGCGCCTCGACGGCGCCCCGGAAGCGCCGCGGTTCGATCCGGTCGTCGTAGTGGGCCTCGACGGCGGCCTTCAGTTCCTGACCCGTCGGCGCCTCGGCGCCGGCGAGCGCGACACAGCAGTCACGGCGCAGTCCGCTGGAGAGCCACCTGCTCATGGACGACCACGGGCGCTCCGACCGGTTAGCCGTTGTGCGTCGGGGCGAGGGGGCGTCCGCACGGCTCCGGTGGCGCGGCGCCACGGCACTGCGGCGGGACCACCAGCCAGGGCGCCTTCGAGGGATCGCCGCCGATTCAGACCACAACCGGGCGGCACCGCCGGCGCCACCCCGCTGAAGTGTCTAGGGCCCCTCTCTCCCGCATGGACACGCAGCGCCACGACGCGCTCGGCGCGGGGGGACGACTGTGACGGGACCGCACGACGACCAGCCGCTGGAGACCGCCGGCGCGGACCCGGCCGAGGCGACCGCCGCGGTGGTCCTGGCCCACGGCCGCGGCGCGACCGCCCGCGGCATCCTCGACCTGGGGCGAGAGGTGAGCCCCGACGGCGTCGCCCTGCTGGCGCCACAGGCCGCCCGCTCGACCTGGTACCCGAACTCGTTCATGGAAGCCGTCGAGAGCAACGAGCCCGGTCGCAGTTCGGGGCTGGCGGTGCTGGACCGCGCCGTCGAGACCGCCGTCGACGCCGGCGTCGACCGCGAACGCGTCGCCGTCGTCGGCTTCTCGCAGGGGGCCTGCCTCGCCAGCGAGTACGTCGCGCGCACCCCGCGACGCTACGGCGGGTTGGCGGCGCTCAGCGGCGGACTCATCGGCGAGACGGTCGACCCCGCGGAGTACGACGGCGACCTCGCCGGCACGCCTGCCTTTCTCGGCTGTTCGGATCGGGACCCGCACATCCCCGAGGAGCGGGTCCACACCACCGCCGACGTGCTGGGTGACCTGGGCGCCGACGTGACCGTCGAAATCTACCCGGGCATGGGCCACGGCGTCAACGAGGACGAACTCGACCGCGTCTCCGCGATGGTGGGCGATCTGGTGGACTCGTAACCGTCGGTGACCGCCCTCGGCGGCCACCCCAACGTCGTCGTTCAGCCGACGACGGTCACCGAAGAATTAATACGGGGACGTGCTGTTCGTCGACGATGTAATCGCCCACCGGCCCGAAGATTTTGTCCCCGAGGTCTTGCTCGGTTTCCCCCAGGACGATGAGATCGTAGTTGCCTGCGACCTTGTTCAGTTCGAACGACACGTCCTGTGCCGTTCGCACCTCTCGGTTGATCTGAACGGGGGGGATATCTTCGTCGACGAGGATCGAAGCCACCTCTTCGAGGACTCTTCGCCCCTCGGCTTCTCCGTCCGGGTCGTCCGGAGCTGCAACGTGTACGAGGTCGACCGAAATCAGGTCGTCGCGATCGACGATATTGAGAAGGGTGGCGACTTTCTCCTCGGCATTCCGCGTGTGGCGAGACGCAATCAGGACCTTCCCGAGCGTGTTCGTCTCACCGGGCGTGAGAATCGCATCGACGTCGTCTCTCTCGGCGACTCTACTCCGCGTGTCGACCCGATCCGAGTCGAAGATGAGGTCGTACTCCGTCCGGACTCCCCGCTGCTCGAACCGTTCGGCCTGCTCTCGCAGTTCCGTCGTGAACTCTTCCTCGTATTCTGCGCGTATCTCTTCGGCAGACTCGCCGTCACCGAGTTCGTAAAACCCGACGAGCTCAACGTCCGGATACGCAAGGTGATCGAGGAACCCCGGCGCCGGGAACTCGGGGTCTGGGAACTTTACGAACAAGAGAACCGTTGGATGCTCCATACAGGGCTTACAAGAGACCCCCACCTAATACTTATCCAACAGACGGGTCGCCACCAGCGATGCTGCCTGCCGAACGACCCTCCACTCGGGGACTCTCGTTCGGCCCGTGCGTTCGGCTTTCGCTCGTCGTGATCTTTGCCCGTCGGTACGCGGCGGTTCTGTTGGCGTGGCTGGGGCCGCTATGCGGTGTGTCTGCGGGATCGTCGTCCACCGGCCGAGGCGGCGAGAGTCGTCCGGTTCGGGCGATGGTGGCCGACCTGGAAGACTCGTCGGCGAACCTTCACTCTGGGCCCGTCCGCCGGAAACGATGGCGCTGGAAGAACATGTCGGCGCGGTCCCCGTCCAGGTCGAACGCGACCGGAGCGCGCGCACCAGCCTGGGTGACGGTGTAGAACTGGGTGTCTGTGGGGTCGAGCGTCTCCGGGAACGCCGTGAACGCCTCGCCGCCCAGTGAGCCCGACAGTTCGATGGAGAGACTCCCACCCTGCGGTTCGACGGTCGCCACGGGGTCCCCCCGGAACGACTCGTACTCGCCGGCAACGGCGTCGCAACACTCCCGAACCGCCAGGGCCGGGACCGCCTCCGGGTCGGCGCCGGTCGCGAGGGCGAGCACCCCGGCCCCCACGTCCATCGGGTGCGGTTCGGCGGTCGTGTTGCACGCGAGGACGACCCCGACGCCGGCCCCCTCGAGGAAGCCCGCGTAGGCCGTCGACGCGAGGATGGACCCGCCGTGGCCGACGGCCTCGTCGCCGGCCAGCGGCTGGCGCATCCAGCCGAACCCGTACCCCTGTTCGGCGCCGTCGAGGAACTGCTGTCTGACCGCGCGGCGCTGGTGGGCGCGCTCGACGGTCTCGGGCGAACAGAGTCGGTGGCCGTCCAGCGCACCGTCGGTCATCGTCGCGCGGACGAACCGCGAGAGCTCCCGCGGCGACGAGACGAGCCCGCCCGCGGGATAGATCAGCTCCTCGAACGGGAACGCGACCGCCGTCGGCGGTTCCCCGTCGTCGCCGGGCTCGTAGCCCGTCATCCAGTCGTCGTCGCCCTCGATGTCCGCGGCGTGGAACGTCGACCGGTCCATCCCGAGGGGGGCGAACACCTCCTCGCGGACGTACTCGGCGTAGGCCCTGCCGTCGACGGCTTCGATCACTCTCCCGAGGATGTCGTAGCCGGTGTTGTAGTACATGAACCGGTCGCCCTCGGTGTCCCGGTGGGCCGTCGCCTCCCGGACGAATCGTCGGCGGTCCTCCTCGTCGGCGACGCCTGCCGGATAGCCGGCGAACGCCTGTTCGAGCACTCCGGGGCTGGTCGCCGGCATCCCGGAGGTGTGCGAGAGCAACTCTCGGAGGGTGATGGGGTCGCCCGGCGCCTCGTCGAAGTGGTCGACGTACTCGCCGACCGGGTCCTCGACCGCGAGCGCCCCGCGTTCCGCCAGCTGGAGCACGCACAGCGCGGTCACGGGTTTGCTGATCGACCCCATGCCGTACAGCGTGTCGGGGGTCGCCGGCGCGTTGGACTCCAGGTCGCGAGCACCGAACCCCTCGGCGTACAGTTCGCCGGACTCGTCGACGATGACGACGCTCGCCCCCGGGACGTCCTGCTCGTGCAGCCACTCCGTGATCAGCGATTCGACCCGTCGGGTGGTGTCCTCGTCGACGTCTGCCATGTGGCGACGTACACCAGCCACGACCTAAACGTTCGGCAGCGAGCGAACCCGTGGCTGGGAGTCGCACTCCGACGGAAGACTGACGACCGGAACACTATCGAGGGGAATCTACTAGTGAAACTGCACTCGAAGTACGACAGTACTTTCATTACTTCAGTACACAAATCTCGCAGTATGCCGGTGAGCATTGAGGAGTTCGAGTCGGGGGACCTTCCGGAGGGACCGAGCGTGCCCGAGCAGGTGATCACGTACCTCTACACGCACCGGAGCGCGGCGTTCACCCGGTCGGAGATTGCGACCGCCATCGCCGAGGACCCGAACACGGTCGGCACTGCGCTCACGCGCCTGAAGGACCGAAATCTCGTCCGTCACCGGGGTCAGTACTGGGCAATCACAGAGGACGAACAGCGGGCTGCCGCCGCGTACGATTTACACGACATCAGCCAACGGCTCGACGAAGCTGACGGCGGAATCGATTCGGAGGACTGGGACGCTGTCGCTCCCGACCAGCCGCATCCGAGCGAGCAGGACTCGAGCGAGGACAGGTAAGCGATGGAGCCCGAACGCGGCGATGTCGTCAGGAGCGCTGACCCGTTCAAACTCGGTACCGACCGCCAGCGACCGTGGCTCGTCGTCAACAACGGCACCCACCCGTTTGCCGACGAGCAACACGTCGCCGTCGCGGTCTCCACGAAGGAGTACGACGATTCGCTTCCGCTCCGTGAGGACATTTGGGAAGTCGGCGGCGTTCCCCGCGAGTCGTTCGTCTCCCCCTGGGCGATCCATTCGCCTCGGAGCGAAGACCTCCTCGCGTGGCAGGGCCGGGTTACGAATGAGTTCGTGGACCGGGTCGTCGACTCGCTGAAGACGTATCTGCGATAGGTCGGAATGTCGCCCGGAACACTAACGACCGGCGTCACTCCTGGCGGCGTGCCGGGTCGGCCGGGAAACCCTCGTGCCGGGCGGGCGACGCGATAACGTCGCCGAATGCTGAGGCGGCGCAAGCCGCCGAGCGGGCGACGCGTCAGCGTCGCCAGGTGCCGAGACGGTGCGAACCGTCGCGGCGGGTGGCGCGTCAGCGCCACCGGATACGTCTCGCGTGTCGCGTGCCTGGGTTCCTCGCGGTTCATCGCTCCCGTCCGGGAGTGCTCCGGCGGGGACTTGGGGCACGCGGTGGCAGGTAGACCGCGCGGACAGTTCAGCGTTCGGTTCGGCCCGTCTGCGAACTGCTCGTGATCGCCGCGACGCACCGCATCAGATGGTGTAGTCGGCCTCGCGCAACTGGATGTAGCCGCCGTTCCGACCGCGGAACCTCCGGAGTCTGTACGTGAGGTACAGTTTCGTCGCCGAGAGGCCCGCGGTGGGGCCCCAGTTGACCAGCGACCCGCGGTCGTCCGAGAGCAGTTCCCTGGTGGTGGCGAACACCCGGTCCCAGTCGTCGGGCGTGTAGTCGCCGACGATGTCGGCGAAACAGACGTTACGAAGGAGTTCGGCCTCCAGCGCCTCCTGCCAGGCGTCGTTGTAGTCGGTGATGCGGTTCTCCGCGGCGAGCTGGCCGGCGATGCGGCCCGATCGAACTGCGACGTGGTAGCCGCCCTCGTGGAACGCCGAGGTGGTGCCCATCGCGCCGCCGACGACGGCGATGCCGGCGCGGGTCGGCGACTCGATGGGTCGCGTCGAGGAGATGGGGTAGGTCTCGGTGCCGCCGGACTTGCCGCGGTCCTCGACGAGCGGGAAGTCCTCCTCGATGTCGTACTCGTCGCCGTACAGCTCTTCGAGCAGCCGCCGGACGTACTCGCCGCCCCGCGGGACGGTGTCGTCGTCGGGGCGCAGCAGGCGGTACGAATCGGGGTTCTCGACGGCGGAGAGATCGAGGTCGATGGGCATCGTCAGGCCGACGCGAGCGACGCCGTCGTCGTTCGGGAAAACCCACGGGTAGGCCGTTTCGCCGGGCATCCACCCCCACCAGAACTTGAGTTTGTCCTCGTCGAACAGTTCCTCGGGGATTCGGCGGTGCTCCTGGTACGCGATGTGGTTGGCCTCTTTCGCCCCGACGTAGTCGGTGATGGACTCCCGCTTGGGGAGGAACCGATCGAGGACGCGGTTGGTCACGGTCCGCTGGGGGCCGTCCGCGAGGATCAGGTACTCCGCCTCGATCTCGTCGCCGTCCGCGAGCGTGAGGGTGTGGGTGTGTCCCCCCGAGAGGTCGGTCTCGACGTCGCTGACGCCGGTGCCGACGCGGTAGCTCGCCCCTGCGTCCGCCGCGCGATCGCGCAGGTGGTCGTCCATCCGGGCCCGGTGGAAGCAGTACCCGAAGTGTTCGTACGAGGACTCCAGCCCGGTCGTGTGGATGGTCACCGACTCCGACGGGCCGACGAAGTCCACGCCGTCCAGTTCCTGGAGGATCACGTCGTCGGGGAACTCCGAGGGGTCGAGACCCATTATGTCGACCCAGTAGTCGAGCATCCCCGCCGCGTCCGTCGAGTCCGGGCCCAGTCGGTCGCGGTCGTCCCGGGGGACGCCCTTCTCGATCACGACGGCGTCGGCGCCGCCGCGGGCGGCCTCCCACGCCGCGCAGGTTCCGGCCGGGCCGCCGCCGACGACGGCAACGTCCACGCGCTCCATACCGCAATCGGAGCGACCCGCGGGTCTTAAACGGTCCGAAGCGTCCCGGTGCGCTCGTACCGAGAAACGGATAGGTTTACGTTCTGGTCTGCGAAACTTCCGATCGTATGTCACGCCGACTGCCCTCCAGATCGCTCCTCGCGGTCGCGGTGGCCTCGCTCGTCCTGCTGAGCGGGTGTGGCGCCATCACCGACGCCATCATGGGCGCCGCGACGGACGCCATCACCGAGCAGGCCGACGAGATGTACGAGGAGGCGCCCGACTACACCGCCGACGTCACCGTCGAAGTCACCGAGGACGGCGAGACGCGGACCTACGAGGGGACCGTCTACGCCAAGCCCGGAAAGGACTGGCACCGCGTCGAGTTCGACCAGGCTGGGGCCGTCTCCGGTGTCGTCTGTATCCAGAAGGGTGCTGAGACGACCGTCTACGACGGCGGCGGTGATGTCGTCGAAGAGCGCACCGGAAGTTGCTTCGAGACGGACCTCCCGCGGTACAGCGTCCTCGCGGCGGCCTTCGACGGCGAGTACAACGCCACCATCACCGGCGCCGAAGAGTTCGAGAACAGCAGCGCGAACAAACTGGAGTTGACCGCCGCGACGGCGGACGCGCCGACGGGCAACCTGTCCGTCTGGCTGACCGCCGAGCAGTTCATCCCCGTCTACCGGGAGGTCACGCTGTCGACCGAGACCGGTACGAAGACCGTCACGGTATCCTACGAGAACCTCGAGACCGGCAACGTCTCCGACTCCCGTTTCGAGGCGTAGCGCCACGATCAGCCGGCCGCCGCCCGCCCCGCCCTTCACCCATGTTTTTGTGCCGCCCGCGAGCAGCGAGCGTATGGCCGAGTACGAACACGTCGACGTGGAGCGAACCGACGGCGTCGGTCGGATCACCCTCGACAGGCCCGAGGCGAAGAACGCGCTGGACGAGCAGATGGCCAGCGACCTCCGGGACGCCGTCGTCGAACTGGTCGAGGACGATGCGGTGCGTTGCGTCGCGCTGACCGGGTCCGGTGGCACCTTCTGCACCGGCGCCGACCTGTCGGTGATGGACGGCGACGAGAGCGACGCGGCGCGCCTGGAGGCCATCGCCTCGCGACTGCACACGGCCGTCCGCCACCTCGCGACGGCCGCGAAGCCGACGGTGTCGGCGGTCAACGGGGTCGCCGCCGGCGGCGGGTTCGGCCTGGCCCTGTCGGCGGACCTCGTGCTGGTCGCGGAGAGCGCCCGCATGGAGTTCGCCTACCCGCGGATCGGACTCTCGGCCGACGGCGGGTCGACGTACTTCCTTCCGCGTACCGTCGGGCACCGGAAGGCCCGCGAGATTCTCCTGCGCGACGAGCCCATCGACGCCGACGAGGCCGTCTCGCTGGGGCTAGCCACCGAGACGGTCCCCGACGACGACTTGGACGACCACCTCCGCGCGGAGACCGACCGGCTCGCGGGCGGGCCGACCAGGGCCTACGCGCAGACGAAGGCGCTGCTGGAGGCGAGCCATCGTCGGACGCTGGCGGCGCAACTCGACGAGGAGCAGGCCACCATCGCACGACTGGCTGGCACCGACGACTGGGCTCGGGGCTACGAGGCCTTCTTCGGCGACGACCCGGCGGACTTCCGAGGTACGTGACCGGCTCGGCGAGCGGGCGTCAGGTTTCGTAGCGACCGAGCACGACGAAGAAGGCGCCCAACAGCGCCAGCGAGCCGCCGACGTACGCCCCCAGCAGCAGCGAGACGCCGCTGGCGTACAGCGCGCCGCCCGAGAGGAGTCCCAGCGACAGCATCGACGCCCCGAATCCGTAGGCGACGAGCCGCAGCGGTCGATCCGGCGCTGTCACGCTCGGGACGCTGGCGGCCAGGCCCGCCTCAAAGGCGGTGCGGTGCTCCTCGTGGACGGCCGCCGGCAGCACCACCAACCCTGGCGTCCGGCCGGTGCCGCGGACGAACGAGCACCACAGGAACGCGTACCCGCCGACGCGCCGACCCCGCACCGCGGCCAGCGCTCGCAGCGGGATCTCGTCGCCGCCGCACCGCAACAGTCCCTCGTCGGGATCGAGTTCGCCCGCGGTGCTCAGCAGGCCGAGCGCGAGCGCCGGCAGGAGGTGCCCCAGCAGCGCGAGCGTCAGCGCAAGCGCGGGGTCGACCGTCGCCGCCAGCGCCAGTCCGGCCGTCGCGACCGCGACGACGCCGACGAGCCACGGCGGCCGGAGCGCGTCGACCAGCGCGCCGGACCCGCTGGAGGCGTCTATCGTCCGCGTCGCCAGCGCGTCGAGCCGTCCGAGCAGTCCCCGTCGCCACAGCCCGACGGAGCCGAGCGCCAGCAGCACGACACCGCCGCCGAGGACGACGCCGCTCACGCCCCCCTCGACGCTGACGCGGCCGACGGCGATCAGCGCCAGCGCGGCCGCCGCGAGCGGGACACCCACCGCCAGGTGCAACAGCGCTCGGAGTTCGCGCACGGAGTTCGGCCCCCGCGACCACGTCACCCCCTCGGCCATGCACCTCAGTAGCGACCGCCCGCTCTTAAAACTGCTCGCCACCCCGGGAGCGCGTCAGACCCACCCCTCTCGGACGAGGAGTTCGCCGTTGAGGACGCTCGCCCCTGCCGCGCCTCGCAGCGTGTTGTGCGCCAGACAGTCGTATGCTACGCCGGCATCGGTCGACTGTACCGGGCCGACCGCGATGCCCATCCCCTCGCCGACGGTTCGGTCGAGACGTGGCTGCGGTCGCTCCGGGTCCTCGAAGGTCGTCACCAGCGGCTCGGGCGAGCTCGGCAGCGGCGCGGAGGGTGCGTCCGCCAGCGCCGACTGGGCCGCGTCCGGGTCGAGGTCGGCGGCCGTCTCGACCCAGACGTTCTCCAAGTGGCCGTCCAGCGTCGGCACCCGGTTACACGACGCGGAAACGGCCACGTCGTGGCGCTCGATCTCGGCGCCGTCGAACTCGCCGAGCAGCTTCCGGCTCTCGGTCTCCATCTTCTCCTCCTCGCCGCCGATGTGCGGGAGCACGTTGTCCAGAATCTCCATCGAGGTCACGCCGGAGTAGCCGGCGCCCGAGACCGCCTGCAGCGTCGCCACGCGGACCCGTTCGAGGCCGAACCTGTCCAGTTGTGCGACCGTCGGGACGAACGTGATCGTCGAGCAGTTCGGGTTCTTCACCAGCGCGCCGTCCCACCCGCGGGCGTCCCGCTGGACCTCGATGAGGTCGAGATGGTCGGGGTTCAGTTCCGGGATGGTCAGCGGGACGTCGTCGGCCAGTCGCGCGTTCGAGGAGTTCGAGGAGACGACGTACCCCGCCTCGCAGAGCGCGGGTTCCACCTCGGCGGCGACCCCGGAGGGCAGCGACGAGAACAGGAGGTCCACGTCGTCGGGGATCGCCGCCGGGTTGGTCTCGGTCACCGTCACGTCGGCGACGGCTTCGGGTATCGGGACGTCGAGGCGCCACTTGGCCGCCTCGCGGTACGGCCGGCCGGCGCTGTCGGCGCTGGCGGTCAGCGCGCCGATCTCGAACTCGGGGTGGGGGTCGAGCAGCTGTACGAGTCGCTGGCCGACGGCGCCGGTGGCGCCGAGGATTCCCACGCGTACCATTGGCGGACCTCCGAGAGCCGACGAAAAGAGCGTGTCGCTCCGGGTCGGACTTGCGTCACCCGCCACCCATACGCCCGTTCCACCCGGCACGCCGGACGTGGTGGCCGGGTGCCGACGGGGCTCACTCGATACGGAGCGGCCGCATGGCGTCGTTGATCAGCCCCACGCCGCCCTCCTCGAACAGCGTCCCGATCGAGACCGGCCCCGCGTCGGCGACCCACGCCTCGAACGCCGCGAGCGCGTCGTAGTACTCGAGCATGTTCGGGTGGAACAACAGCGCGGCCCCCGGCTCGGTCTGCTCGGCGATGCGCTCGAACGCCGCCGTCGGGTCGGCGCCCTCGTTGAGCAGGATCAGATCGTAGGGGTGGGCCGGCTCGCGGAACGAGACCCCGGCGGGGACCTCCGCGTCGGTCCGTCCGAGGACCCACTCGATGCCCAGCTCCTCGACGACCCGGAGCGTCGCGGCGTTGACCTCCTGGCGCGGGGCGATGAACCCCCGCGGGGTCACGCCGGCGGCGTCCTCGATTGCGTCCAGGCCGCGAGAGAGGTTCTCGTGAGCGAGGTCGTAGTCCACGTCGGCACAGGCGACGTGCCGGTGGCCGTGGAGGACGATCTCGTGGCCGTCGTCGTCGAGGAGCGAGATCGTCTCGGCGTACCGCTGGGCGTCCCGTCCGAGGAAGGAGAAGCTGCTCGTCGCGCCGTACTCGCCCAGCGTGGCCGAGAGCCGCTCGTAGTCCTCGTGCTCCCACTCCCCGAGGTTGTGGAACGACCGGGCCCTGAGCAGCCGCTCGGAGCCGCCGCGGGCGATCACGTCGAAGTAGGTCTTCACCTCGCGCCGTCTGAGTTCGGAGACGTCTCGCATCGGCGTCCCGTCGGTCGCACGGGGGCAAAACCGTTCGGTCTGTCGTCACCGGGCCGCTGCCAGTGGGGTCGGCTCCGGCTCGTACGGCCGGCCGTATCAGTCGTCGTTGCCCGTGGTCGGCTCGCCGGTCCCTGCGGTTCCGCCGCCGCCGCGGTCGAAGAGCCGCACCCACACCGCCAGCGCCGACGGCAGGACGAACAGCGAGGCGAGGAAGGCGAGCACGACGGCGCTCACCAGGAGCTTGGCGAGCAGTTCCACGAACCGGTAGCCCCGACCGGCCAGCCCAGCCGCGAGGACCACCGCCCAGAGGACGCCCCAGACCCGCGCGTCGACGCCCGTGACGGCC
>ENA-ORCS01000073-ORCS01000073.1-marine-metagenome-genome-assembly--contig:-NODE-73-length-114821-cov-10.121810_pt1 | contig 114821 bp, 109 predicted proteins | sample MGYA00237781_ERZ508513 | MGnify/ENA primary metagenome ERZ508513 (study PRJEB26184, sample SAMN06268793) | marine metagenome | isolation source: Eden Landing Ponds, San Francisco, CA, USA | place...
CACGGAAGATAAGCCCGCCTGCGTTCCGGTCAGTACTGGAGTGCGCGAGCCTCTGGGAAATCCGGTTCGCCGCCTGCCATTCATACTTTCGAAGCCTCGAACAGCGATTGCGCTGTTCGGGGCTTTTCGTATTTGCTTCGCGGAGTGGCAACGCTGGAGACCGCTGGGTTTATGCGCGAGAGCGCAGTACGACGCAGTGGCGCCAAGGTGGCAGAGTCCGGCCTAACGCGGCGGCCTGCAGAGCCGCTCATCGCCGGTTCAAATCCGGCCCTTGGCTTTTTTGCGAGCAGTCGTAGACGCGGAGTGGTAACGCTACGTGAGGCGGAATTCGATCGGCGTGAGCCGAGTCGGTGTTCCTCGTACTATCGTCTGTGTCGATGTCCGACGGGTAGCAGTTCGGATGGTTGCTGTCGCGCCTGTGCGTGACGACGAACACGCGCGTTGACTACGGGTGTGGAGGGATCGTTCGACGAGCGCTGCGGTGCGTAGACAGAGAGGAATCTCCGTCTGGGCGGCGAGAATCTGGTGTCACAGGACGATGGCGTGCAGCCAACCGGCCTCGGGATCGGGTCGTCTACCACGAGGGCAACTTCACTCACTTCTCGGGGAATGACACCGCACTCGGGAGTCCGTTGAGCCTGCCCAGTGAGCTCGGCGGTGATGGAGGGGCCGTCGGTACTGGAGTGTCGAGGGTTCTGTGTGGTGTGACCGTCGGGGTACACTTACTGTGGAGGCGGTGGCTGAGGAGTGGGCTTGGAGGTGATCCTAGGGGTTTCGACGGCTGAGGTCGTCGAGACCGGTGGGTCGGCCGGCGTCGTCCAGTTCGGGCGTGGAAAGTAACGATTATACGCCGTCCACTACACGCATCTGGTATGCAACGACGTGCTGCGGCGGTATCCGTCGCGCTCTTCCTCCTGCTCGCGGCGGGCTCGTACACGTTGATTGGGGCGGCACAGCAGCCGGCCGTGTCGCTCGACGACCCGGACTTCGTCGTCTCCCAGGGCGAGGAGCGGACGATTGCCGGGACGTCGTACAACTTCTCGTCGGTCTCTGATGGATCGGCGACGGCGACGTGGTTGAACGAGTCCGCGCGGTACACGGCGACGTGGGCTGTGAACGACACCGTTGCGGTGGGCGGCCAGAACTTCACCGTGGCGGGCTTGAACGCGTCCCAGGGTGTCTTCGAGCTCCGCGAAGTCCAGACGGTCGATCGGCCGACCGTCGAGCAGAACGGGACGACGTACGTCGTGGTGGAGGACGGAGAGAATCGGACGCTGGTGCCTCGGGAGAACTACCTCCCGGAGCAGACCGTCTACGAGTATCAGGTCGGTGATACCGTCGAGTACGACGGCAACGAGAACGAGACGGTAGTGGCGTCCGTCTCCGACGAGGAGGTGACCGTGGAGTGGTTCGCGCCCGCCAACATCGAGGTGGAGTTCGCCGAGGGCGAGAACACGAGTATCGCCGATACGCCGTATCTCGCGCACTTCGACACGGGCGACGGCCAGACTACCCTCCAGTTGACGACGGATTACGAGGACTACCACAGTGACGTTGACGCCCAGGAGCACTTCCACGAGCGCACGAACGGGCTCTGGGGCGTCGTCATCATGGCGTTGCTGGCCGCGTCGCTCGTCGTGATGCTGGCGTTCCTGCCGTCCCGGTACTGACGCGGGGGTTTTCCGTCAGGCTTACCGTGGTCGGTGGCGACCGCCCAGGTATGAACGTCTTCGAGGACGACCTAGACGCGTTCGGAGTGCTCGTCGGCGCGTTCGTCGCGCTGGCGGGAGTCGGAACGCTCGTCGGGATGCCGTGGCAGTACAGCGGCGGCATCTTCGTGACCGTCTTCCAGATTCTCGGCGCCGTCTCGGCTGTCGCACTCGGTGTCGGTCTCGCGTGGTTCGTCCACGCGCAGTAGCGACCGCTCTGCGGTTGTCGCCGTAGAAGCGGGCCGAGAGGGATTGAACCGTTACGCGACCCGCTGCGCTTGTCTGGTCAGGTGTCGCATCTCTTCGACCGGTTCACTCGCCACTACGTGGTTCGTTGCACGGGCCGAGAGGGATTTGAACCCTCGACCGTCTGGTTAAAAGCCAGACGCTCTGCCGGACTGAGCTATCGGCCCTCGGGTCAGACTGGGGGCGTCCCGCGGTTAAACGTTTACCATCCGTGGGGACGCCCGGAACGCTTACGCTGGTGTCGTCGCTGGACTCTGGCATGGACGACGTCCGGGAGTTCGCCGCGGCGCTGGTGGAGTTCGAGTCGACGGACGGTGAGGAGGCTGCAGTGTCGGCGTGGTTGTCAGAGCGCCTCGACGAGTTCGGGTTCGAGGTCTACGAGTGGACGGCGGACGCTGGCAGGCTCGCCGCTCATTCGTCGTTCCCGGACGACCCGGCAGACATTCTGGTGGCCGACCGGCCGAGCGTCGGCGGTGTCCTGGAGTTCGGGGACCCCGACGCTGGTCCGACCGTCGTGTTGAACGGGCACGTGGACGTGGTGCCGGCGGACGCAAGCCGGTGGGCGTCCCCGCCGTTCGCGGCGCGGTGGGACGCCGACGACCTGAGGGGTCGGGGCGCTGCGGACATGAAGTCCGGGCTGGCGGGCTGCGTGTTCGCGGCGCGCCGGCTGGCCGAGTCCGACCGTGACCTCGACGGTCGCGTGGTGGTGGAGGGCGTCGTCGGCGAGGAGGCCGGCGGCGTGGGTGCGGCGGCGGCCGCCCTCGACAACCCCTATCCGTTCGACCGCGACGCCGTCATCGTCGCCGAGCCGACCGAACTCGCGCCGGTGGTCGCCTGCGAGGGGAGTCTGATGAAGCGACTGGAACTCACTGGTCGGAGCGCGCACGCGGCGACGCCGTGGCGGGGCGAGGACGTTCTCGGTCACTTCGACGAGATCCGTGCGGCCTTCGAGGCCCTCGCTGCCGAGCGCGAGGCCCGCGTGACGCACCCGCTGTACGAGGAGTTCCCGACGAAGTGGCCCGTCGTCTGTGGGACAGTCGAGGCGGGTGAGTGGGCGTCGACCGTCCCTGCGTCGTTGACGGCGGAGTGGCGCATCGGCGTGGCGCCCGGGGAGACCGTCGCCGAGGTCGAGCGGGAGTTCGACGACGCGCTCGCGGACGTCGTCGCGGACAGCGAGTGGCTCCAGGCCCACCCGCCGACGTTCGAGCGGTTCTCCGTGCAGTTCGAACCGTCCGAGGTGCGCTCGGACGAACCCATCGTCCGGACCGTCGCGGCTGCGCTCCGCGAGCACGGCGTCGGCGACCCGGAGCCCCGTGGCGTGACGTACGGCGCGGACGCCCGCCACTACGTGGACGCGGGGATTCCGACCGTGCTGTTCGGTCCGGGCACGATCGAGCAGGCGCACTTCCCGGACGAGACCATCGACGCAACCGAGGTGGAGACGTTCGTCGACGTGGCCGCGGACGCGGTCGCGTCGTTCCTGACTCAGCCGAGGTAGTGGTCGAGAGCGTCGGCGACGACGTCGCTGGGGTCGGTGTCCGTCGCGGTTGCGTGCGCGCGGAGTTGACGGTAGACGTCGACGGGCAGCGAGACGGCGAGCCGGCCGGGGTCGGCGCCCTGGTCGCGGAGCGCGCCGGCGGGGTCGGCGCCGTCGGCGACCGCGCTGGCGGCTGCGCGGATTTCACGGACGGTGAGGTCGTCGTCCACGACGGCCCACGCGAGCAGGTATCGGGCGTCGCCTTCGACGCGCGCGACGTGTTTCGCCGCCGACGGCGGGATGTCGCCGTGGGCGACGCGTTCGCGGATGGGTCTGGGGAGGTCGTGGACGCGCGCCCACTTCCGGACGAGCGCGACCGAGCAGCCGGCGCGTTCGGCGGCCGCGGTGTAGCCGTCTTCGGCGCGCACGAGCGCCGCGCAGGCCGCGGCCGCCCGCAGGACGTACCGGGGGGTGTCGGGGAGGTCGCCGGCCGCGAACGCGGCGACGGTTTCGACTGCAGTCGCGACGCTCTCGGGGTCGTCCGGGTCGAACGCGACCGCCGGCTGGTCGTCGTCGGCGACGGCGTCGTCGCCGCGGACGACGGGTTCGCCGACGGGTGATTCGCGGTCCGTGGGCACCCGGTCGGCGTCGTCAGTCATGGTCCGAGGTAGCGTCGTGCAGCGTAAAACATCTACTCCTCGGTCGCCTCCTCGCCGTTCCGGTGTTCGGAGAGGTGTTCCCAGATCTCCGTGCAGCCGGCCCCGGGTTCGACGCCGGCGAGGTGGTCGTCCTCCCGGTTCGGTCGGTCTCCGTCACGGCCGTCGTCGTCCGGTTCGTCGGTCACTCGCCGTCCTCCGCTTCGTCGGCGTCGAACAGCTCTGGAGCGGCGTCCGCGGACGCGTGCTGGCGGCGGCCGTCCTGTCCTTCGGGCATGGTCGTCGGTAGCGGGGCGACCGCCATAACTCTCTGTTCGCGCGCAAGGCCCGCCAGCGCTGCCGGGTAGGGGCGAGCCTTGACGCCGTCGTGGTGGACTGTCAGGCGTTGCCAGCGCCGATGGCGGGACGTGACTCGGGGTCCGAGCGCGTGCATGGTGACGCGACTGCGGCTGCTCGACGATGCGGCGTGGGTGAGCGTCGACGACACTCGCGAGGCCGGAACGAGTGAGGTGTGGCCGGTCGCGGATTCGTTCTGCTCCTGCGAGCTGACGTGGTTCGTGGCGGAGGCGTACGTCGAGGTCGGTGCCGATGGGCGACGCGTGGAGGCGCGGGCCCGCGGGCACTGCGTGACCTGCGGGGAGGCCGGTACGACGGACTGGCTGGCCGTGGGTCGCGTGACCGACGACGGGTTCGAGCCCGCGAGTGGGACTCGTGGGTCGCGGCGAGGTTCGCCGGCGTCGGGCTGCCGAGGGGAGTGTTGACGGCAAGCGCGGCTTGGTAAGGGAGACGGCCGAGGTGGCGTGTATGCCGACGGACGTCGAGCGCTGGAAGGACGAAGTCTACGGCGAGGAGATACGCGGACACCTCTTCGAGTTCGCGGAGGCGGGCTGGGACGCCATCCCCGACGAGGAGCACGACGCCTGGTTCGAGCGCTTCAAGTGGTGGGGGTTGTACCACCAGCGGAAGGGCCAAGAGAGCTACTTCATGCTGCGCATCGGGACCCCGAACGGCGTCCTGGAGCCCGGGCAGCTCGAGACGGTCGCCGAGGTGGCCGACGAGTACGCCCGCGGCCCCGCCGACAATCCCGAGTTCGGCGCGGCGTACTGCGACTGGACGACCCGGCAGTCGATCCAGTTGCACTGGATAACGCTGGAGGACGTCCCGGACATCTTCGAGACGCTGGAGGCGGCCGGGCTCTCCACCAAGCAGGCCTGCGGTGACTCGTGGCGGAACATCGTGGGGTGTCCGGTCGCGGGGAAGGACACCCACGAGCACGTGGACGCGTGGCCGGTCGCCGAGGAGCTCCACGAGACGTTCAAGGGCGACGACGACTACGCGAACCTCCCGCGGAAGTGGAAGGTCTCCGTGACGGGCTGCGACCAGGGCTGCGGGCAGGGCGACATCAACGACCTCGCGTTCGAGCCCGCGGAGAGGGACGGCGAACTCGGGTTCAACGTCCGTCTCGGGGGCGGGCTCGCGCGCAAGGAGCCGCGGTTCGCCCGCGACGTGGACGTCTGGGTGCCCGAGGAGAAGGTCACGGACGTCGCCGCCGCCGCGACCGAACTGTTCGACGACTACGGCGACCGAGAGAACCGCTACAACGCGCGCATGAAGTTCCTCGTCGACGAGTGGGGCGCGGAGAAAGTTCGGTCGGTCCTCCAGGAAGAGTACGTCGACTGGGAGCTCGAATCCGCGGGCGACGACCTGCGCGAGCAGTACACGTACAACGCCGGCGGCGACGAGCACGGCGACCACGTCGGCGTCCACCAGCAGCCGGACGGCAACTACTACGTGGGGTTGAACGTCCTCGTGGGGCGGATGGGCGTCGACGACGTGGCCGAACTCGCGGCGCTCGCCGACGAGTACGGCAGCGGGGAGGTGCGGCTCACCCAGCGCCAGAACGTCGTCGTGACGGACGTTCCCGAGGCGACACTGGACGACTTCCTCGCCGAACCGCTCCTCGAAAACTACTCGCCGGACCCGCACCCGTTCATGCGGGGCTCCATCGCGTGTACGGGGACCGAGTACTGCTCGCTGTCAATCGTGGAGACGAAGAACCGCCAGGTGCGGTACGCGCGCTGGCTGAAGGACAACGTCGACGTCCCCGAGGGCGTGACGGACTTCCACGTCCACCTCTCGGGCTGCACGGCGTCCTGCGCGCAGCCCCAGATCGCGGACGTCAGCCTGCGAGGCATGAAGACCCGGAAAGACGGCGAGCCCGTGGAGGCGCTCGACGTCGGTCTCGGCGGCGGGCTCGGCGAGCACCCCCGGTTCGCGGACTGGGTGGAGATGCGCGTCCCCGCCGACGAGGTGCCGGGCTACATCCGGAACCTCCTCGAAGCGTACGTGGCCGAACGCGAGGAACGCGACGTTCCGGAGGACCGACGGCAACGAGACGGCGACGCCGTCGAGTACGAGACGTTCCGCGAGTTCGTCGCGCGCCGCGACGAGGACGCCCTCCAGGGGCTCGCGGACCCGGAGGAGACCAGCTACGAGGACCCCTACATGCACAACACGAAGACGACGTGGTACCCGTACGCCGACGAGGACGACCTGGACGCGAGCCCGGCGCCGACCGACGGCAGCGGCGAACCGCTGTCGGTGGACGACTGAGATGGCCGACCGCGTCCTCGACGTGAACGCGTACACGACGTTCACGCTGCTCGACGGCGAACTGGCGGGGCACGGCTGGCGGACCGACGCCCCGGCCGTGCTGAACGTGACGACGGGCGGCGACGACGAGGTCGTCCTCGAACTCGAACTGGACAACACGGCGACCGACGACGTCCCGTCGCACGCCGACCGCGTCGCGCTCTCCCCGGGCGAGGCCCGCGACCTCGCCGCGGAACTGGAGTCGTACGCCGGTCGCGCCGAGGACTGACGCCGCGAGACTACCGTTCGCGGTCGTCGCCGCGGCCGCCGGACCCGGTCGCGTTCGTGCGGTCTCGCCACTCGCGCTGCTGGCGTCGCTCGGTGACGTGTTCCGTGCCGCCGGCGAGGTCCGTCCGGACGTCGTCCTCGAAGCCGGTGACGTCGTCCAGTAAGCCGTGCCGGAAGTCCTCGACGAGTTCGTAGCTCCACTGGTCGCCGACGGCGCCGGCCGGCAGGTGGGTGTCCCGAAGTGCGTCCGCGTGCCGGTCGTGGCCGCACGCCCGGAGCAGCCGCTCGGCGTCGTCGAGGTGGTCCATACCGCGGCCGAGGCTGTGGTGGAAGCCGAGCAGCCGGCCGTACGCCCGGTAGACCTGCTCGACGCCGAGCTGGAGTTCGTGCAGGGCGTCGCGTTCGCGGGGAGTCAGCTCGTCCATGCTCTCACGTACGCCGCCCACGCGGTTATCCGTGTGGGGCGGTACCACACACGAACGGGTCCGGGGCGGCTTTTTTGCCGCTCTCCGCACTCCGAGAGACCATGTCGGCCTCCCGTGGCTCCCGGTGGTTCGTCTCCGTCGGCGTCGCGTACCTCGTGGCGTTCCAGGCCGCTGCCGTTTCCGGTGCCGGCCGGACCACGCTCGCGGTGCTGGGCGTCCACGGGTTCGCCGTCCACGTCCTCCTGGGGAAAGCCCAGGCGCTCGTGCCGACGTACTTCGACCGCGACCTCGCCGCGCCCCGGATTGCACGCGCCGCGCTCCCGCTCACGGCGGTCGGCGCCGCGGCGACTGCCGGGTGGCTCGCGACCGACTCGTCCGCCCTCGCCCACGGCGCCCTCGCTTGGGCGGTCGGTGTCGCCGTCGTCGTCGCGCTTCTCCTGGCCTCGCTCCGCGGGAATCTCGCCGGCCGAGAGACGGGCACCGGCGACCACAACGCCCACCGGCGCCGGGTCGACCGCGCTGCCAACGCGGCCATCCCGTTCGCGCTCGCCTACCTCGCCGCGGGCGCCTACCAGACCGCCGCCGCGGCCGGCACCCCTGTCCCGCTGCCCGCGCTCGCCGGCGGTCTCCCGGTCGCCGTCCACCTCGTCGCGGCGGGCGGCGCGCTCCTCGCGCTGTTCGCCGTGGGATTCCGCCTGTTCCCGCGGTTTCTCGCCGCCACGCCGCCGTGGCCCCTCGTGGCGGTCGTCCTGCTCGCGGGCGCGCTCGCCCCCGCGCTGCTCGCCGCGGACTTCTACGGCGACGCGCTCTTCCACGCCGGCGCGGCGCTCGAAGCCGCCGCTGTCGCCGGGTTCGCGGCCGCGTACGCCGTCCTCTACGTGCGCAGTGACCGCTCCCGAGTCGGGCTGCGGGCCGTGCTCGCGGCCGCCGCCAGCGGCGCCGCCGGGGTCGCCCTCGGCGTCGCGTTCGCGACCGGGCTGCTCGCCCCGACGCCCGACCGCGTCCTCGCGCACCTCCGACTGAACGTCCTCGGGCTGCTCGGGCTCGCAATCGTCGGCGCGCTCTACCAGTTCTACCCGCCGTCCGTCGGCCGCCTCCCGGGCTGTGGCGACCGACTCGCGCTCGCGTCTGTCGTCGCGCTCGCGGCCGGCCTCTGGCTGGAGGCCGCGGGACGACTCGCCGGCGCGTCACCGGTCGCGAGCGCCGGGGCGGCCGTCGGGCTCGGCGGCGGACTCGCGGTCGCGTACCTCGTCGGCGCGGCGTTCCTGGCTCGGACGTGAGCCCGGCGGCTACCGGGTCAGCCCTCTCCGCGCAGCGTCTCCCGTCGCCGCTCGAACTCCTCGTCGTCGAGGTCGCCGCGGGCGTACCGCTCGCGCAGCACGTCCTCGGGGCGACGGTTCGCCTGCGGTCGGTCGCCGTCTCGTCCCCAGTCGAACAGTGCGCGAGCGGCGAGCACGGCTCCGGCGAGCAGGACGCCCATCCAGAGCAGGCCCCAGAGCCACATCCCGCCGCCGAACCCCCAGGTGCCGGCGCCCATGCCACCGCCGCCCGCGTGGTGGTGGCCGCCGGCAGCGGCCGAGGCAGTCGCGGTCGCCGTGACGAGCACGCCGCCGGTCGTCAGTGCGAGTCGTCGAGCGATGCCGCCGAGTCTGGCGGTGGTGTCTCGGGTCATGGGCTCCTCGTCTCGTCGTAGGCGGCCGCTGGGGTTAGCTCCGAGGGCGTGAACGCGGCGAGGAGACCGTTCGAGACCGTCTATACGCGCAGCTAATCGTGTTCAGCGTTCGTGACCGTTCGTCCGCCACGGATTCCCCCGTGCTCGCCGGGTCGCCGCCACTCCCCCCCCTCGCTGCGCTACTCGTCGACGTCCCCGGCGAGCAGGTCGTCGCTCGGGTACACCCGGTACGTCCGTCCCTGGCGCTCCCGGTAGAGCAGGCCCCGCGCCTCGAGGTCGCTGACCGTCTGGCTCACCTTGCTCTTCGAGAACCCGGCGCGGTCCCGCAGCGCGATCTGCGTGACGCCAGGCGAGGAGACGACGGGCTCGAGGATGCGGCGTTCGTCCTCGGGAAGCACTTTGAGCACGCGGTCCCCGAGCGCCGCCTCCGGCGGCTCGGGTTCGGCGTCGCTGGCGCGCCCGACCGCAGCGTCGGCGTCTCCCGTGGTCGTCCCGGCGGACGCGGCCGAGCGCTCGTCGCTCTCCCCGCCGAGGGCCGACATCTCCCCGCGGACGAGCAGGTACGCGCCGCCGAGTACGGTGACCACGAACAGGGTGCCGACGGCCGGGTACAGCGGGTTCGGGCCGTGCATCGCGGCCATCGAGCCGTCCATCATCGAGCCGTCGACGGCTCGGCGCTGCCGGTAGGCCTGCCAGGTGAACGCGCTCCCGGCGAGCAGGACGGCCCCCACGAGCACTGCGACGGCGGCGTCGGCTCGGCGTCGGTCCATCAGGTCCGACGATACACGACCCCGGCTCTTCAGCGTGGCCCTCTTCCGGCTGTCGGGGGGCTCGCCCCGACTCGGTGGGTGTCCGCGGTCAGACGGTGACCGTCTCGCCGAGGTCGGGCGCCCCCGCGTCGTAGCCGTCGGCCCGGAGTTCGGCCGCGAACGCCGGACACCGGTCGCCGTGGTTCACGAGCACCCGGCTCCCTCGGTAGTCGTCGAGGAAGTCGAGGACGCCGTCCCGGTCGGCGTGCGCGGAGAAGTCGTACTGTTCGACGCGGGCGGCGACCGGCAGCATCCGGCCGTCGATTTCCGCGCTGCCGGTCTCCACGAGGTCTCTGCCCGGCGTGCCTTCGACCTGGTAGCCGGTCATCGCGACCTTGTTCGTGGGGTTCGACCGAATCTCGGGGACGTACGTCATCGCGGGGCCGCCCGAGAGCATCCCGCTGGTGGTGACGATGGCGGCCTGCTGGTCGGCGATGCGCTTGCGCTGGCCGTCGCGGCCGGTGACGAAGCGCGCGTGGGACTTCGCTCGCCGCAGGGCGTCGGCATCGCGGACGAACCCGGGGTACTGCCGCAGCATCTCGGTGACGCCCTTCCCCATCCCGTCGACGTAGCAGGGGATGTCGTACGCCTCGCAAATCAGAAGCAGTTCCTGGGTGCGCCCGATGGCGAACGCCGGGACGACGACGGTGCCGCCCTCCCAGAGGGTCGTCCGGACGCTCTCGACGAAGCGCTCTTCGACCGTCCGCCGGTCCTCGTGGTCGACGTCCGAGTACGTGCTCTCGCAGACGACCACGTCGGCGTCGGGCCGGGCAGTTGTCCCCGCGACGAGGCGTTGGTCGTCAGTGTGGAAGTCACCCGTGTAGAGCAGTCGGGTGTCGCCATCGTCGACGAGGACGTGCGCGCTCCCGGGGATGTGGCCGGCGTCGAAGAACGTGACCTCGTAGCCCGCGGCTTCGAAGGCCTCCCCGTAACCGTGTGTCTCCGAGACCTCGGTGACGCGCTTCAGGTCGTTCTCCGTGAACGGGCACTGGAGCGTGCCGCCCCGGAGCTTGAGAGTGTCCCGGGCGAGCGTGAGCGCGAGTTCGCGCGTGGGCGGCGTCCAGTGAATCGGCGGTCGCTCGCGCCCCGACAGCAGCGCCGGGAGCGTGCCGACGTGGTCGAGGTGGCCGTGGCTCGCGACGACGGCGTCCGGGTCGACGTCTCCGACCGGGAACTGGGGCGGTCGGTCGGCCTTCGTCCCGTAGTCCAGCAACAGGGTGTCGTCGACGAGGACGGCGCTCCGCCCCACTTCCCGAGCGCCGCCGAGGAACCGCAGGTCCATCGACTCGGGGTAGCGGCGGTGGCTGTTTGGGTCCGTCGGTGCCAGCCAGGCCGCCTGGGTCGTCTTCCCGGGCGCTGGCGCCGTCCTCGTGTTCCGGCGGCGGGCCGTCTAGTCCCGCGTCCACGCCGTCACGCGGAACTCGTAGTAGCCGCCGTACGCGGCCTCCAGCGCCCCCATCCACCAGTTCCAGCGCTCCGCCGGCGTTCCGTCCGGCGCGTCTCCGAGGTTCTCCACGACGACGGTCGGCGTCACGTCGACGCCCAGGTCCTCGGACAGTCGGCCGTCGTCGGCGAGGTCGCCGGCAGACCGAGCGACCGCGCGCCGCTCCGCGACGGTACCGCCGAACGCCTGCCGGAGCGACAGCATCAGGAGCTCTCGGTCCACGCTGGCAGCGCGTACACCGCCCGCCGGCTTCAACACTCGGGTGGATAACGTTACCACGGTGGACGCTCAACTACCACGTGATGTCAGACCTCGACCTCACCGACGCCGACTGGAACGTCGACTACGTGAACGGCGAGTACCGCTCGCCGGGCGACCGCGACACCATCGACGTCGACGACCCGTCCACGCGGGACCACTTCGTCAGCGTCCCCGCCGGCACCCACAGCGACGTCGAAGACGCCTACGAGGCGGCGGCAGACGCACAGGCCGACTGGGCGGCGACCAGCCCCCAGCAGCGAGCCAGCGTCGTCCGCTCGGTCCGAGACCTCCTCAAGGCTCACCGCGACGACGTCCTCGAACTGCTCGCGACGGAGTCCGGCAGCACACAGACCAAGGGGTTCGCCGAGTTCTACACGTCCGTCGGCATCACTGGGGAGGCGGCGTCGTTCCCCACGCGGACGAGCGGCGACCACCGCCAGTCCACCGTCGAGGGCAAGGAGAACCTCGTCGTCCGCGAGCCACAGGGCGTCGTCGGCGTCATCTCCCCGTGGAACTTCCCGCTGAACCTCTCCATCCGTGCGGTCGCGCCAGCCATCGCGCTCGGGAACAGCGTCGTCCTCAAGCCCGCCTCGTCGACCCCGGTCACGGGCGGCCTCCTGCTCGCGAAACTGTTCGAGGCCGCGGGCCTCCCGGACGGCGTCCTGAACGTCGTCACCGGCCACGGGTCGGATATCGGTGACGCGGTCGCCGGCGACCCCCGCGCGGACGTCGTCTCGTTCACCGGGTCGACGCCCGTCGGCCGCGAGGTCGCCGCCACCGCCGGCCAGAACCTCGCACTCCCGGCGATGGAGCTCGGCGGGAACAACGTCCACGTCGTCACCGACGACGCGGACCTCGACCAGGCCGTCGACTCGGGCGTCTTCGGGTCGTTTCTCCACTCCGGCCAGGTCTGTATCTCCATCAACCGTCACCTCGTCCACGAGGCCGTCTACGACGAGTACGTCCGGAAGCTCACCGAACGCGCCGACGCCCTCCCCGCGGGCAGCGCCCACGAGGGCGACACCATCGTCGGCCCCATCATCGACGAGTCCCAGCGCGACAAGATACTCGACTACGTCGAGGAGACGGTCGACGCCGGCGCCACCCTCGAAACCGGTGGCGGCCACGACGGCCTCGTCGTCGAACCCACCGTCCTCTCGGACGCCACCAACGACATGGCCGCGGCCTGCAACGAGCACTTCGGCCCGGTCGCGCCCGTCATCCCGTTCTCGGACGACGACGAAGCGGTCGCACTCGCGAACGACACCGAGTACGGACTCTCCGGCAGCGTCCACGCAAGCGACCTCGGCCGCGCCCGCGACATCGCCGACCGCATCGACACCGGCATGATTCACATCAACGACCAGCCCATCAACGACGAACCCCACCTCCCCTTCGGCGGCTACAAGGACTCCGGCATCGGCCGCTACAACGGCGAAGCCATCATGAACGAGCTCACGCAGGAGAAGTGGATCAGCATCCAGCGCGACGCCCGAGACTACCCGTTCTAAGCGACCTTTTGCACTGCGGGCCGGCGAAGCCGGCCCTCGGCAAAAGCTCGGCCAAAAGCACTCCTCCTTCCCGTCGCTCGCTTCGCTCGCTCTGGTCAGTCGTCGGCCGCCGCTCCCTCGCCGCGCTCGGTCGCGGCGTGAACCGGCGACCTCGGGACCTTCGGACCACTCGGTCGCCGGACGTAGCGGCTACCGGCTGTTGCACCGGCCCTCGAACTCGGCGGGTGCGTAGCTTCAAGTACCAGACCGGAACCAACCCGGGTCGTGACCTGAGTTCGGCCGCGGGGTCGGCCGGGCGGCTGTGCGGCGACCACCCCGCGAGCGCAGTCCACGACCGCCGCCTGCTCGCCACACCCCCGCGACCGGCCGGCAGCCCACTCAGCGTCGCTCCTGGGCGGCTTCGACGGGTTTTTGAATCACGCCGGACTCGTTGCAGGCATGGCTACGTTTCAGGTCGCCGTCGCCGACCCCGAGTCGGGACGCACCTACCAGTTCGAGGTCGACGGACAGGACGCGAACCGATTCATCGGCCGCGAAATCGGCGAGGAGGTCGACGCGGACGCCGTCGGTCTCGACGGCTACACCGTCGAAATCACGGGCGGCAGCGACGACGCCGGCCGACCGATGCGCGGCGACGTGAACGGCAGCGACCTCAAGGAGCTCCTCCTCGAGGGCGGCGCCGGCTTCAACCCCGAGCGCGACGGCGAGCGCAAGCGCGTCACCGTCCGCGGCAAGGAAGTCTCCGAGGCCACCGCACAGCTCAACGTCTCCGTCGCCGAGCGCGGCGACGAGTCCGTCGAGGACCTCCTCGGCGAAGGCGACGACGGCGACGACGACGAGTAACGCCACGCTTTTTCGCGGTCACCGCCTATCTCGGCTCGTGAGCGACTACGACGCCTACCTCGCTGGCGACCGCACCGACCACGTCGCACTCTACCTCTCTGACTCGTTCGTCTCCGACGTCGATACGCTCGCGGACCGCGCGGACGCCGAACAGACGGGCGACGGCGTCGTGCTCGTCGTGGACGGCGACGCCGGCCGCAGCGTCTTCCAGAAGCTGACCGGCATGGAGGCGATGGAGTTCGGCTCCACCGCGATGCAGACGCCCGGGCACGTCGACGGCGACCTCGTCACCGGTGAGTGCCCGAACGCAGCTGACGGCCCGGGTGAGGACCACGACGTCGAGTTCGTGTTCTCGTTCGCCGAGGAGCAAAACGAGGAGGTCGGCGGGCTCTACGAGGAGGGCGACGTCGTCCACGCCTACGCCTACTGTTCGTGTGGCACCGCGTACTCGGACAAGTGGCTCGCCGGGGAGCGCTGAGGGATGGCCGACGTGGTGACCGTCGGGAGCGCCGTCCTCGACCGCGTGTACGCGCTGTCGAACCTCCCGGAGCCCGACGGCGGCGCGTTCGCCCGCGAGTCGACCGAGCGCGCCGGCGGCGTCGCGGCGAACGTCGCGTGCGCGCTGGCCGCGCTCGACCACGACGCGACCGTCGTCTCCCGAATCGGGGACGACGACGCCGGCGACACCGTCCTCGAATCGCTGTCTGACTGGGGCGTCGACGCTTCTGGCGTGCGGCGGGGCGAGGACGCTACTTCCTATACGCTCGTGCTCCGGGGGCCGGACGGCGACCGCATGATTGTCGCCGGCGGCGACAGCGTCCCCGGCCTCGAACTCACCGACGACGACCGCGACGCGCTCCGTGACGCCGACTGCGTGTTCACGAGCGCGTACGCGCCGGACGCGGTCGTCAGCGAGCTGGTCGACATGCGCGAGAACGGGGCCATCACGGCACTGGCGTTCGACCTCGCGGGCCCGCTTCCAGAACTCGAAGGCCGCGGCGCCACTCCGGAGACCATCGACGCGGCCGCCGCGACCGCGGACCTCTTCGTCGCGAACGAAGTCGCGGCGCGCTCCTACCTCGACGCCGACGCCGAGGCGGCGGCCCGCGAACTCGCGGCTCGGGGCGCCGACCGGGCCGCAGTCACCGTCGGCGCCGACGGCGCGTTCCTCGCCACCGAAACGGAGACGGTCCACGTCCCCGCCCTCGCCACCGAGACGGTCGACGCGACGGGCGCTGGCGACGCGTTCACGGCTGCGCTCGTGGACGCGTGGCTGCTCGGGGCCGCGACCCCGGAGACGGCCGGCCGCACCGCAGCGGCTGCTGCCGCCCAGAACTGCACGGCGGAGGGCGCGCGCGGCGCGCTTCCGTCCCGGGCTGACCTCCCGGACTAGCGCGCTTCCTCGACCAGCGCCCGTACCCGCGCCTCGTCGACGGGCGCCGTGGTCTCCTCGTCTTCCTTGAGCGCGGTGCCGACGATGGCGCCGTCGGCGAGATTCAGCGTCTCGTTAACCGTCTCCCGAGTCACGCCGCTCCCGACGAACACCGGCGCGTCGACGCCGAGGTCGTCGCGGGCGTCGACGACCGCCCGGAGGTGGTCGCGGTCGGTCTCGTGGCCGGTGCCGGCACCGCTCGCGACGACGCCGTCCGCGTGTCCGCGCTCGACGAGTTCCGCGACTTCCTCGGTCAGCGGTCGCTCGGCGAGCGCGGCGGAGTGTTTCACGTCGACGTCCGCGAGAATCGAGACGTCGGCGTCGAGGCGGTCCCGCAGCCGGACGACCTCGGCGGCCTTTCCCTCGACGACGCCCTGGTCGGTGAGGCGGGCGCCGGCGTGGACGTTCACGCGCACGAAGTCGGCGCCGGCGCCGGCCGCGACCGAGACGGCGGCCGCGGCGTCGTTCCGCAGGACGTTCACGCCCAGCGTCAGGTCCGTCTCTCGTCGGAGGTCGCGGACGAGCGCCGTCATCGACGCGACGACGTGCTTCGGGACGTCGTCGGCGTAGAAGGGGGCGTCGCCGAAGTTCTCGACCATCAGCGCGTCCACGCCGCCGGCTTCGAGGCGGCGGGCGTCCCGGAGCGCGGCGTCCCGGACGGCGGCCCTGTCGCCGTCGAAGTCCGGGGCGCCCGGGAGCGCGGCGAGGTGGACCATCCCCACGACCGCGCGGTCGGTGTCGAAATCGAGGCTCATACCGGGGGGAGGTCGGCGGTCGTGAAAAACGACGCGACCGCTACTCGCCGGCCGGTTCCTCGGGGAGGTTCCGGAACGCGTCGAGGATGACCTGCTTCGCGGTGGTGCCCTGGGAGGTCCAGTGGTTCGCGTAGTCCAGCATGTCCTCGTAGATGTCGGGCTTGCAGCCCGCGGCCTTCGGGTGGCCGCCGCCGTTCACCTGGCGGGCGACCTCGTGGGCGCGCTCGAAGGAGTCGGTCCCCCGGATGCTCGCGCTGCCCGAGGGCTTCACGACGACGGCGGCGTCGGCGCCCTGCTCGCGGAGCGCCTCGGCGACCTCGTTCTGCGAGCAGCGGCCGTACGTGACGCCGACCGTCCACTCGCCGACCTCCTTCAGCGCGGCGCGGTCGACCGCGCGGTCGATGAGGTCGTGTTTCTCGACCCGGCGCTCCTCGACGTACTCCATGACGTCCTCCGGGAGGTCGGCGCCGTGCTCCTGGACGACGTCCATGTACTCCGCGGCGTCCGACCAGTACGAGTAGTCCGCGAGGTCGTCGCTGCGCGGGTCCTCCTTCAGCCAGAGGTCGTGGTCGCGGGTGACGGCCGCGAGTTCCTCGAGGTGCCGTGGGACCTCGCCCTCGCCGAGACTCCGGACGGTCACGTCGGCGGTACACTCCTCCTCGGAGTCGCCGATGACGAGGTCCACGCCGGCGTTCCGGACGGCCGCCGCGGTCTCCTCGGTCCACTGGTGGTGGTCGAACCATCGGACTTCGCTGGCGTGCTCGACGGCGTCCCCGAGTTCGTCCTCGACGTACGAGAACTGGTCGGGGCAGACGTCGCAGACGAACAGCCGGCAGTCCTCCTCGCCGAACTCGACGGCCCGCCGCAGGCCGTCCTCTATCTCGTGCGGGCCGGCGGGCACCAGTGCGGCTTCGCCGTACACCTCCCGGATGATGGCCGCGCACGCGAGGCCGTCCGCGTCGGGGTCTGCGACTACGATGACGTCTGCGCCCTCGACGCGCTCGCGGACCTCCTGGTCTTTTCTCGCTTCGTGAACGTCGTCGGGGACGAAGAAGCCCGTCCCGGGGAGCAGGCTCTTCCGCTCCAGCGGGAGGTCCTCGTCGTCGATGACCCAATCTTCCATACCCGTCGTCCGGGCGGCCCGCGGAAGAACCCCGCGGTTAGCCGCCGCTCACCGCCGCGACCCGGCGGCCGTCCCGCAGCCGCCTACTGTTCCTCCTGGAGCTGGCGGATGGTCAAGACGGGCACGGGGCACGTCCGGACGACGCGCTCCGCGACGCTCCCGATGAGGAACCGGTTCTCGCCGTGGCGCCCCCGCGTCCCCGTCGCCACCACGTCGGCGTCAACGTCGCGGGCGTACTGGCTGATTTCGGCCGGCGGCCGTCCCTCGCGGACGGCCGTCGCCACTGTCACGTCGGCTCTGTCCGCGACCGCGCTGACCGCGGTTCGGCCGCGCTCTTCGAGCGCGTCCCGCATCTCCTCGCGGACCGCTTCGGGCGCGGACTCCACCTCGCTCTCCTCGAGGACGTAGAGGGCGTGGACGTCGGCCTCGAAGCGCCTCGCCACGTCGAGGGCCACGTCGACGGCCCGCCCGACGCTCTCGGAGCCGTCGGTCGCGATGACCACCGTGTCTATCATGTGCTGGCCTTCCCGGTCGGGAACCTTAAACCCACACGCGGAGCGTTTTAGTAGCCCGACGCTGCATCCCCACGTATGACGCTCACCGTCGACACCGTGCTCGTCCCGGTGGACGGCACGGACGCCTCGGCCACAGCCGCCGAGTACGCCGTCACGGTCGCCGACCGCTACGACGCGAACGCCCACGCGCTGTACGTGCTCGGCGAGACGGTGACTCGCGCCATCGAGACCGGCGACGTCGCCGAAGACGACGTCGTCGAGGAGACCAACACCTTCCTCGGCGAGGTTGAGGACCTCGCGCCCGACGGCGTCACCGTCGACTCCTCGATCGCGTACGGGTTCTCCACGTCCCGCAAGCTCCAGCACCCCGGCAGCGTCATCCTCGACGCCGCCGAGGACGTCGACGCCGACTTCCTCGTCGTTCCACGCGAGGGGATGCGCGGCGACGCCGGCGACGTGCTGGAGAAAGCCGCCGAGTACGTCCTGCTGTACGCCAGCCAGCCCGTGCTATCGGTCTGACGCGCCGCGCTCACCGTCGTCTTCTGGACGAGTATCGAGCCTGTCGGCCTCGTCGAGTCGCGTCCGCACGAGCCTGTCGACCTGCGAGAACAGCGAGTGCACCAGCAGCCAGGTCGCGCCCAGCGCCAGCGCGCCGAGAACCACGACCCCGACGATGCCAGTGCCGGCGAGCGAGGCGCTCAGCCACACGAACAGCAGCCAGGCGACGACGACGTGGAGGGTGAATCGGTTCGCGCGCGAGATGTGTTCGTCGGACCAATCGGAGTCGGCCATCGCTCGTGGGTCGCCCGCTGCGGGCTTAACTGCTGCCCACTCAGTTCAGCCGAATCGCCATCTCCATCTCGAAACTCTCCGCGGACGCCGTCTCGAAGCCCACCTTCTCGTAGAGCGCGACCGCGGGGCGGTTCCAGCGCTCCACGCTCAACCACACCAGCTCCGCGCCGTTCGCCTGCGCGTGGCCCAGTAGCGCCTCGATGAGGCGCGTACCGATACCGGCTCCCTGGTAGGTCTGGTGGACGAAGATGGCGAGCTCGTACGTCTCACCGTCGTCGGGGACGAGCGTCGCGTGGCCCGCCACCTCGTCGTCGTGCCACGCGACCACGTCGAAGCCGTCCTGCTCCAGCAGCGTGTCGAGCCAGTCCCGCACGCGGTCCTCGCCGACCGGCGGCACGCCCTGCGCGCGGTCCGACGGGTCGAAGTCGTCGTACATCGCCACCAGCGCGTCGACGGCCGCCGCCTCGTCGTCCACCGTCTCGAACGCCCGAACCTCGAGGTCTCGCCCCTCTCCGTCGGTGAACGACACCGGCGGCTCGGAGAACGTTCCGGCGACCTCGTCGGGGTAGACGCGCTCACCCGCCATCGTCACGCACCAGCTTCACCGACGTCCGCGCGTTCAACAGCACGAACTCGGCGATGTGCCCGAGCTTGATCTTCCCCATCGGACTGCGGTGGCCGCCGCCGAGTACGATCTGGTCGAAGTCCCCGGCTTCCGCCAGCTCCACGAGCGAACTCCCCGCGTCCCCCGAGAGCTGTCGGACGTTCTCCGGCAGGCCCGCGTCCGCGAGCGCCGAGCGCGCCGCCTCGACGAGCTCTTCGGTCTCGCGGTCGCTCTCCGGATTCTCTACCACTGCGACAGTCAACTCGTCGCCCGTGTCCTCGGCCCGCCGGACGCTCTCCTCGAGCGCGTCGAGTGAGTCGTCCGCCCCACCGATACCCACCAGCACTTTCATGGCCGGACTGTCGCCGCCGCCCGGCAAAAGCGTTCGCCTGCCCGCTGCTGGTCGCAAGGCGTTTGCGCTCGCGGCGGTGCCGTTCGTACGGGCCGTGTTCTCCCGGTAATCGAGTACGTACTCTCCGCTCGCTCGTTCGGGGCGTTCTCCCGCCGGTCGTACGCCCCGGCTCACGGCTCCCTTCGGTCGCCGTTCGCTCATCTGGAGACTCCTCCCGCTGGTCGGAGTCTCCCGCCCGACACCCTTTTGCGCCGACCACAGCAAACGACGAGCAACATGCCAGACCAGCGGTCGTCCCCAGACGACTGGGACGCCGAACCCGCCGTCGAACCGGTCGCCGAACGCGACGCCACCAGCGCCGAAACGGGGGCCGACGACGACGTGCCTGCGGACGTCCGGAAGTACGAGCGCTTCTCGAAGATGGACGGCGCGCAGTACGAGCGCGTCAACGAGTTCCTCCGCGAGCGCACGTACATCACGGCCCGCGAGTGGGCCATCGCGCGACTCTGCGCGGACTTCCGCACGGAGACCGGCGTGGAGATGACGAAAATCGGCGAGAACCTCCCCGAACTCGTGCCGTTCATGACGGACACGTACAGCCCGCAGGCGGTCAATCAGGCGCGGGCGTCCTTCGAGCAGAAGGTGCGGACAGCGGGCGCGACGTTCCTCTACGGCGCGATGTGTGACTTCTTCACGGCCGACGAGCTCGACGACCTCATGTACGAGGTGACGGAGGTCGCGAAGTTCCTGCTGGAAGTGGAGGGCGTCGACCTCGCCGTCGAGGACGAACTCGAAGCCGAGGAACGCATCTCCTCGGTGATGCGTGACGTGCGGGCGGCCAGCGACGAACTCCGACACGAGGGCACGGAGTGCCCGAACTGCGGGCACACCATCGAGGGCGACGACTAGGCGGTCGGGCTGTCGCCGTCTCGCTCGCCGCGGTCGGGCAGGAACAGCGACGGGTCCTCGTGGACGAACGTGAGGACGCGGCGCTCGTTCAGCGGCCGGACGTGGATCCGGACCTCGCCGTCCTCGTATATCGCGTCCATGAACGCCTCGTGTTCCGGCGGACTGTAGTACGCGGGCAGCAGGACGGCGGTCTCTGTCTCCGCGGACTCCAGCGCGACGACGAAGAAGACCGTACTCCCGGTGTCCGCGCGGAACACTTCCGCGTTCTCGAAGCCGCCCGCGGCGTCGAACGCCTCCGCGACCGGGTCGAACTCGTTGTCGGGCGCGAGCAGGTCGATGCCGGTCCGCCCCTCCGTCTCCTCGTCGGCGAACAGTCCGACGTCGCCGGGGTGGACTTCGTGGGCGTCCCAGCCGCGCTCGCGGTACTCCTCGGCGGTCGCGGCCATGTCCTCCATCACTCGCTCCCAGTGGGAGAGGCCGTCGCCGGTGAGCGTGTCGGGGTCACCGACGGAGTCGCGGTCGTTGGACATGGGTGTGCGGGGACGACCCACGCGCAAAAGCGTTCCCTCTCGGGGGCTGGCGGAAGGTATTTGGGTCAGCTTCCCGCAGTTGTCGGCCAATGAGCGATCTCCTCTCCGTCTCGAATCTCCGCACCCAGTTCGACACCGACCGGGGGGCCGTGAAGGCCGTCGACGGTGTCGACCTCGAAATCGAGGAGGGCGAAACCGTCGGGCTGGTCGGCGAGTCGGGCTCCGGGAAGTCCGTGACGGCGCTGTCCGCGATGCAGCTCGTCGACGACCCCGGTGACGTGGTCGGCGGCGGCGTCACCGTCCAGGAGCCCACGCTGGCGGCCAAACTGGTCGCGAACCACGACGGCGCGGTCGCGTCCTACCCGTTCGACGCCATCGCGGCCTGCCGCGAGGTTGCAGGCGACCTCCGGGGGAACGCCGCCGTCGGGTCGACGCCGACCGAGCTCCGCGGCATCGCCGCCGACCTCGACGACACGGCGGACCCCGGCGACCTCGCGGGCGACCTCCGCGCGTTCGCGGACCGCCTCGACGCCATCACGGCCGGCGAAGCGAGCGACGACGAGGACGCCGACGACCCGGAGACCGTCGGCGCCGACCTCGACGACGCGGTCCTCGACGCGCTCGACGGCTTCGTCTTCTTCTCCGAGGCCAGCTTCCAGCCCGCGGCCGGCGCGGACGTCGACGCGTCGGCAGACCCCATCTCGGTGCTGCGGAGCCGCGAGGACGGCCACGAACACGTCCACCTCGCGGACGCACGCGTCGACCTCACCGCCGCCCCCGAGAACGCGATGCGGGACATCCGCGGCGGCGAGATGAGCATGATTTTCCAGGACCCGATGACGTCGCTGAACCCCGCGCTCACGGTCGGGGAGCAGGTCGCGGAGAGCCTCCAGCTCCACCGCTACGAGAAGAAGCGCTCGGACTCCTGGCTGAACGGCATCCGGGAGGCGCTCTCCCGCGGCAACACCAGCGAACGCGTCGTCGCGGACACGGTCGAGATTCTGGACGCCGTCGGCATCCCGGAGCCGGAGACGCGACTCGACGAGTACCCCCACGAGTTCTCCGGGGGAATGCGCCAGCGCGTGCTCATCGCCATCGCGCTCGCGTGCCGGCCACAGCTGCTCGTCGCCGACGAGCCGACGACCGCACTGGACGTCACCATCCAGGCCCAGATTCTCGACCTCGTCAACGACCTCCAGGACGAGTTCGGGATGTCCGTGCTGTTCATCACCCACGACCTCGGCGTCGTCGCGGAGACCTGCGACCGCGTGGCAGTGATGTACGCGGGGGAAATCGTCGAGGAGGGGCCGGTCGACGAGATATTCCACAACCCCAGCCACCCCTACACGTACGCGCTCCTGGAGTCCATCCCCCGCGAGGACACCGACCGCCTGCAGCCCATCGAGGGCAACGTCCCGGACCTCATCGACCTGCCGGACGGCTGCCACTTCGCGGACCGCTGCCCGTGGGCCCACGACGAGTGCGTCGAGGGCGAGATTCCGTCCCTCCAGCACGGCCCCGCTGACGTCGACCACCGCTCGAAGTGCGTGATGGAGGACTTCGACACCTCGGAGTACGTCGCCGGCGCCGGCGGTGTGGCCGCCGAGTCGGAGACGTTCACCGGTGACCCCATCGTGGAGGTCGACGGCCTGAAGAAGTACTTCTCGCGGGCCGACGGCTGGCTGGACAAGTGGCTCGCCAGCGAGCCCCAGACGGTGAAGGCCGTCGACGGCGTCGACCTCGAAATCTACGAGGGTGAGACCCTGGGGCTGGTCGGCGAGTCCGGCTGCGGGAAGTCCACGACGGGGCGGTCCATCCTCCGGCTGCTAGAGCCGACCGACGGCAGAGTCGTGTTCGCCGGCGACGACGTCTCGGCCCTCGACGACGACGCGCTGCGCTCGAAGCGCACGGACATGCAGATGATCTTCCAGGACCCGCTGTCGTCGCTCGACCCCCGCCAGAGCGTCGGGAAGACCATCCTGGAACCCCTCCAGATTCACGGCCTCCCCGAGGAAACGGGCGACAAGTCCAAACGCCAGGCGCGCCGCGACCGCGTCGCCGAGCTGATGGAGGCCGTCGGCCTCGAACCCGGGCAGTACGACCGCTACCCCCACGAGCTCTCCGGCGGGCAGCGCCAGCGTGTCGGTATCGCCCGCGCGCTCGCCGTCGACCCCGACTTCATCGTCGCGGACGAGCCGGTGAGCGCGCTGGACGTCTCCGTGCAGGCCCAGATTCTGAACCTCATGGAGGACCTCCAGGACGAGTTCGACCTCACGTACCTCTTCATCGCGCACGACCTCTCCGTCGTCCGGCACATCTGTGACCGCGTCGCCGTGATGTACCTCGGGAAGGTCGTGGAGACGGCGCCCACCCAACTGCTGTTCGACTCGCCGAAACACCCCTACACCGAGGCGTTGCTGTCTTCCATCCCCGAGCCCGACCCGCGGGCCGACACCTCCGACCGCATCATCCTCGAAGGGGACGTGCCGAGCCCCATCGACCCGCCGTCCGGCTGCCGGTTCCGCACCAGGTGTCCGAAGGTCATCCCGCCGGACGGCCTGGACGTCGACCAGGACGTGTTCCGCGAAGTGATGGACTTCCGGGAGGCAGTGGAGAACCGCGAGATTCCCCTGGACGCCGTCTGGGAGGACGCGGCCGAGGCCACCGCCGCAGGCGGGTCGCCCACGGACGTGCCCGCGGACGGCGGCCGCGACGCCAGTCGCGAGGCGTTCGTCGACGCGCTCTGGGCCCGCGAGTTCGACACCGAGCCGACCGGCGAGGTGCGGTCGGTCGTCGAGCACGCGTTCGACGCGCTCGCCACGGAGGACTGGGCGGACGCAGAGGCGACGCTGCGCGACACCTTCGAGAGTCCCTGCGAGACGACCGAACCGCTGCTCGGCGAGGGCGAGCAGCCGGCAGCCTGCCACCTCTACGACGACTCCGCCTGAGCGCGCCTACCGACCGGGCTCCTGGGGCTTGTAGCAGGAGACGGAGACCGACGTGGCCACCGAGTAGTGTGCAGTACGTTCTCACTCCCACCGGTATTTTTAACACGGGGACCAATTATTACCGGGTATGTCACGTGATACGGTAGACCGGCGCACCTTCCTGAAGTCGGCCGGCGCTGCGACAGTCGTCGCAACGTCGCTCGCAGGCTGTTCCAGCGGCGACGGTGACAGCGGTGAGGACACCACCGAAGCCAGCGGGGACGGCGGCGACGGGACCGAAACCGACGAGACGACCGAACAGGACGACGACGGGAACGACCTCAGCGGGACGCTCGTGTACTCCCGCGGGGACCACCCGACGAACTACGACCCCCAGCAGACCACCAGCGGCGAAGTCGCGAAGGTCACCAACCAGGTCTTCGACACGCTCATCGACTTCGTCCCCGGCAGCGGCGGGCAGCTCACCGACGGGCTCGCCACCGAGTGGACTCTCGAAGAGACCACGGCAACGGTGACGCTCAAGGAGGGCATCACCTTCCACAACGGCGAAGAAGTCACCGGCGAGGACGTCCGCGCGACTGTCCGGCGGTTCATCGACGAGGACTACGAGTACTTCCTCGGCAATGAGAACCGCTCCGGGTACTCGTCGGTGACGTTCGGTGACTGGGTCGAATCCATCGACGTTCTCTCGGAGTACGAGGTCCAGTTCAACCTCAGCCAGCAGTACGCGCCGTTCGTCCGCAACCTCGCGATGTTCGCCGCCGCCGTCATGTCGAAGGCCCAGATCGAGAGCGTCGGCGCCACTCCCGACGACCAGGCCACCATCGGCACGGAGCCCCAGGGCACGGGGCCGTTCACGTTCGAGGAGCTCGACAACTCCAACGAGCGCATCCTCCTGTCCGGCTACTCGGACTTCTGGGGCGAGGGACCGAACGTCGCCCAGGTCATCTTCAAGACCATCGGAGCGAACCAGACGCGCGCCCAGGACCTCATCAACGGCGACACCCACATCACGGACAACCTCGACGCGCAGTCCATCCAGCAGGTCGACGGCTCGGGCTCCGCGTCCGTCGTCCAGAAGAACGGCATCAACGTCGGTTACATGGCGTTCAACCACGCGCGGATGGAGGAGTTCCGCGACCCCCGTGTGAAGCGCGCCATCACCATGGCCGTCAACCGGTCGGCCATCGTCGACGACATCTACCAGGGCTTCGCTACGGAAGCCGACCAGCCGCTCCCGCCGGACGTCCTCGGGCACAACGACGACCTCGAGCCGTACCCCCACGACCCCGACCAGGCGCAGTCCCTGCTCGAGGAGGCGGGCGCGTCCGACCTCAGCTTCGAGCTGGCGACGTTCTCGAACCCTCGCGGGTACAACCCGAGCCCGCTCCAGACGGCGAACCAGATCAAGTCCGACCTCGAGAGCATCGGCGTCTCCGTCGAAATCAACCAGTTCTCGACGTTCAGCTCGTACATCGACTACACGTACGGCGGCCGCCACGACGCCTGCCTGCTCGGCTGGTACACGGACAACGCCGACCCGGACAACTTCCTCTACGTGCTGCTGCACCCCGGCGTGGACGCCTCGGAGCTGTCCGCCGACCAGCAGCACATCGCGTGGGAGGACAAGGGTAACGCGTCGAACGTCGCCGCGTGGGTGAACAAGGACTACGTCGAACTCGTCGACGACGGCCAGACCACGTACGACGAGGGGTCGCGCCGCGACATCTACCTCGAAGCGTCCCAGATTGCCCACGACGACGCGCCGTGGATGTTCATCGACTACGCCGAACTCATCCGGGGCATCCACCAGTCGGTCAACGCCGACACCTACACCGTGAGTTCGGTCGGGGGCCCGTACCTCGAACTCGTCGAGCTGAACTGACGGCGCGACTGAGAAAACTACAAACCCCCGGGCCGTTCACGTCCGGGTAGACGCTCTACATTCATGGCTTCCAAGCGGTTCATTCTGAAACGACTGTTGTTGCTCGTGCCGGTCCTGTTCGGAGTGGCGACGTTCGTCTTCGTCATCCTCCACCTGGCGTCGGGTGACCCGGCACGGGTCATCCTCGGGCAGCGCGCGCCCCAGTCACAGGTCGTCCAGCTCCGGCAGGAACTCGGCTTGAACGACCCGCTGTACGTCCAGTACGGGCGGTTCCTCGTCGACGCCGTGCAGTTCGACTTCGGCCAGTCCTACCAGATTGCGCAGGGCGACACGGTCCGGAGCGTGCTCGCCGACAAGATCCCGGTCACGCTCGAACTGGCGCTGTACGGCCAGGTCATCGGCATCCTCCTCGGCATCCCGCTGGGTGTCATCTCCGCGGTGAAACAGGACACGCTCACGGACCACGTCGGCCGAGTGGGCGCGCTCTCCGGCATCTCCATCCCTATCTACTGGTCGGGGCCGATGCTCATCCTCCTGTTCTCGACGACCCTCTCTATCTTCCCGGCGTCCGGCCGGCTCGGGTCGACCATCTTCCTCGACAACAGCTGGCAGCTGTTCGGGATGCAGTTACCGCTGACGGGCATGGTCACCATCGACACCCTGCTGCTCGGCCAGTTCGACGCCTGGGTGTCGGCGGTCACGCACCTGTTCCTGCCAGCGGTGACGATCGGCATCTACTCGATGGCGCTCATCTCCCGGATGATGCGGTCGTCGATGCTCGAAGTCGTGCGCCAGGACTACATGCGGACGGCGCGCGCGAAGGGCCAGGGTTCGAAAATCACCGTCATGAAACACGGCTTCCGGAACGCCCTCATCCCCGTCATCACCGTCATCGGCATCCAGTTCGGTGGCTTGCTCGGCGGCGCCGTCCTCACCGAGACGGTCTTCGGCATCGGCGGCATCGGGACGATGCTGGTCTCCGCCATCAACGCCAACGACTACCCGCTCGTCCAGGGCACCGTGTTGACGTTCGCCCTGCTGTTCACGCTCGTGAACCTCGTCGTCGACATCACGTACAGCTACCTCGACCCCCGCATCCAACAATGAGCACGGACACCGCCACCGACGCGACCAGCCTGGAGGACCGCACGGCCCTCGACCGGCTGCGGTCCTCCCAGTTCCTGTCGGACCTGCTGTCGAACCGCCTCGCGCTCATCGGGCTGACCATCATCGTCGGGATGATACTCATCGCGATCTACGCCCGGCTCGCGTACGACCTCGGTGCGCTGCGCTCCTCGCAGCTCGGCACCGTCGCCGACCGGCTACCGCCGGGGTGGACGGGCGCCGGCGCCGTCGACCAGCACATCTTCGGCACGGACGCCTCGGGCCGCGACATCTACAAGCGCACGCTGTACGGCGCCTGGATCGCGATGAAGTACGGCACGGTGACGGTCGCAGCGTCGACGTTCATCGGTGTCGCGCTCGGCATCATCGCGGCGTACTACAGCGACCTGACGGACAACGTCATCATGCGCACGATGGACGTGCTGCTGTCGTTCCCGTCGCTGCTGCTGGCGCTCGCGCTCGTCGCCATCTTCGGGTCCGGTCTCTGGAAGGTCGTCATCGCGCTGACGCTCGTGTACACGCCGCGGTTCGCCCGCGTCGTCAGGGGGGCCGCGCTGAAAGTCCTGGAAGACGAGTACATCGAGGCCACGGAGGCGCTCGGCGCGAACGACCTCCGGGTGCTCGCGAAACACGTCTTCCCGAACACGCTCGCGCCCGTCACCGTCCAGTCGACGCTGAACTACGGGCTCGCCATCATCGACTTCGCGGCGCTGTCCTTCCTCGGGTTCGGTGCGGGCCCGGGGATGCCGTCGTGGGGGCTGATGCTCGACAACGGCGTCTCGAACGGCCTGCTCACCGGGAAGTGGTGGATGTCCGTCTTCCCGGGGCTGTTCCTCGCTATCCTCGTCCTCGGGTTCAACCTCCTCGGGGACGGCATGCGGGACGCACTCGACCCCCGGATGCGGGAGACGGTCGACTGAGATGGCCCAGACGGGCGTCGAAGCGGCGGGCCGCGACTGGGGGCTGGTCGCTCGGGCGGCCGGCTACGGCGCCGCGGCGGCGTTCGCGCTGTTCTACGTCCTCCACCTCGGCGTCGGCACCAGTCCGCGGCAGGCCAGCGAGGTGGCGTTCCCGCTGGCCGCGCTCCCGTTCGCCGTCGGCCTCGTCGGCTGGTCGGGCGTGCTGATGTCCGGGGACGCCATCGAGGGGTTCTCGACGGAACTCGGCATCTCCGAGAGCTGGACCGCCGAGAGCGGCCGGCAGGCGATGACACTCTTGATCGCGTTCGGATTCGGCGGGATGGTCGGCGCCGCAATTGCCGGCGCGCCGTACGGCGTCTAAGGCTTACTCCCGGACGTTCTCGCCATCGAAGTCCGCGAACTCGTCGCCGTCCCAGACGACGGTCCCGCGCACCATCGTCCACGCCGGGAACACCCCCAGTTTCCCCTCGAACGGCGTCCACTCGACTTTCGAGTGCAGGTCGCCGCCGCGAATCTCGCGCGAGTGCTCCGGGTCGACGAGCACGAGGTCGGCGTCTCGACCCGCCTCGACCCGGCCCTTCCGCTCCAGCCCGAAGATGTCTGCGGGGTTCGCGGCGGTGACGTCCCGCACGCGCTCGTAGCTCAGGTCCCCCTCGCGCGCCGCGTCGAGCAGCAGCGGGAGAGCCGTCTCGACGCCCGGTACGCCCGAGGGCGCGTCCCAGATGCTCGCGTCTTTCTCCTCGCGGGTGTGGGGCGCGTGGTCGGTCGCCACCACGTCGACGCGGCCGTCGGCGAGCCGCTCGACCAGCGCCTCGCGGCGCCCCTCGCTGCGCAGCGGGGGGTTCATCCGGCCGAACGTCCCGAGGTCGTCGAGGTCCTCGCGCGAGAGGAAGAGGTGGTGGGGCGTCACCTCACAGGTGGCGTCGCCCGCCCGCGCCGCGTCCACGCCCTCGGGCGTCGACGTGTGTGCGACGTGGACCGTGGCGCCCGCCTCGCTGCCCACGGCGACCGCGCGCTCGACCGCGGCCGCCTCGGCGTCGGCCGTCCGGTACGCGCTCCACGCGTCCGCGTCCTCCCGGGATTTCGCCGAGTCGTCGAACAGGTCGGCGTCCTCCGCGTGGACGGTGACGACGGTTTCCGCGTCGGCCGCGCGCTCGCAGGCGTCCCGGAACAGTTCGGCGTCGATGCCCATGTCCCCGGTGGAGTCCGCGAGGAACACCTCGCCGAGCGCGAACAGCGGCCGCTCGAACAGCGAGTCGGGGTCCCAGTCCGCCGTCACGCCGCCGTTGACGCCCCAGTCCACGAGGCTCTCCGCGGCGTACTCGGTCTTCTCGTCGAACGCGGCCCCAGAGACGGTCGGCGGCTCCGTGTTCGGCTGGTCGACAACGGTCGTGACGCCGCCCGCAGCGGCGCTCCGGGAGCCACTCGCCCACGTCTCCTTGTGCCCGAACCCCGGCTGCCGGAAGTGAACGTGCGCGTCTATCATCCCCGGCAACAGCAGTCTCTCGTCTGCCTCGACGAACGTCTCCCCGTCCAGGTCCTCGCCGACGGCGTCGATTCGCTCCCCGTCGAGTCGGACGTCACGCACCCGCCCGTCGGCGAGCGTCGCCTCCCGGATGACTCTCATGTCTCGTCGCTCGCTGCGTACCCGCGTAAGTGCTGTGGACCGGACTGCGGGAGTTTCTGGACGAGAGTGGTTCGTGGATATTGTCTCTCGAAAGCCCTCGGCGGGCTCGTCTCGGTGCGCTCGCTGCGCGCTTCGCTCGCCACGCTCGCTGCAGTGCTTTCGTCGCGCGCCTTCGTCGACCCCGCCTCGCCCTTTCAGTCCGCCAGGAAACCGGCGGTCTCATCGGCTAAATCCGTGATGAAGACCCGTCCCGCAGCAATCAGTCCGTCAAGAAATCCTCGGCAGCCACGACTTCAGTCTCGGCGTCCCCAACCAACGCCTCTTCCAGTTCGTCGCGGACGCGCTCGGGGTCGCCGCCGGCCGCCGCCACGCTCCCGACCGAGTCCGGGTCGAAGGGCACGCCGAGCGCGGGATACACGTCGGCGAGCACACCCGCGATGGCGTCGCGGTCGTCGACGACCAGGACGCCCGAAGTGAGCGCCGCGCCCTTCGTGACGCGCTGGGCGACGCCCGCGACCTTCCCGCAGTCCGCCCGCACGGAGTGGTCGCCCGGACAGAACGAGTCCGGCGGTTCGCCCCCGCGAGCGTCGCCGACGCCGACGGCCTGGAGTGCGTCGACGACATCGGCGACCATCGCGTCGTAGCGCTCGGTCAGCCCCGTCCGGATGTCCTCGGTCGGCGTGATGCGCGCGAACGCCAGCGTCGAATCCGTGTACGCGACTGCCCGGCCGCCGACGCGGCGCTCGACGGTCGGGAAGCCGCGGTCGCTCGCGGCCGCGACGGCCGCCTCGTAGTCGTCCTCGTTGGCGTCACGGCGGCCGAACGCGACGACGCGGCCCGGCGCCCACACGCGGACCGCCGGCTCCTCGCGCTCCCGGACCCAGTCCAGGAGGTCGCGGGCGACGGCGTGGTCGGTGTCCCGGCTCGCGGGCGTCCCGCTCACTCGTTCCGAGGACTCGCTTCGCTCGCCCTGGCGGTCGGCAGCCCGTCCGCGGACGACTCGCATACTCGCGCTTGGAACCGAACCGAGTAATTCCTCCCGGTTCGAAGCACGGGCATGGTCACGCTCGACGGCGACGTCGTCGCCCGGTACCCGCGGGCGTCCCGGTACAACTCCCCGTACCCCGCCCACGACGCCGGCTGCGCGGTCGACCTCTACCCCGACGGCGGCTGGAACGCGGACGGCCACGCCACGGCCGCCCCGAGCCCCGTCGCCGGCGAGGTCGTCGAGACTCGGACCGTCGCGTGCCCGGACCGCCCGTACGCTGCCGACCACGACCACCTCATCGTCGTCGACACCGGCGAGTACCTCGCCCGCATCCTCCACGTCGACCCCGGGGTCGAGGCGGGAGCGACAGTCGCGGTGGGCGACTCCCTCGGCGAGATGATTCGGTCCGGCTTCTTCGCGCCCTGGGTCGACAACCACCTCCACCTCGGCTTCCGCGAACACGGCCAGAACGCCGTGCGGGCGTCGGGGTCGCTCCCCCTCGACCTCGACGTCTCGGTCGAGCCCGCGTCCTGGGACGGCCGGGCGACCGTCGTCGAGACCGGGGAGACGTGGCTCCGACTCGACGAACCCACTCACCCCGCGCCCGGCGACGCGTACGCCGCGCTCGCGAGCGGCGACGGGGCGGTCCTCGACGGCGGCCTCCCGCACTACGAGGCCGGCTACGCGAGCGGCCGTGGGGCGACGGTCTCGCTGTTCGGAACGGTCGTCGGGGACCGCAGCGGCGACCGCAGCGTCGCCTGGCGGGACGTGACGGTGACCGTCGGCGGCGTGCCGGCGACCGGGCTGTCGCTGTGGCTCGGACGCGAGGACCTCGGTTGTAAGGTCGTCGCGCCGGACCACGACTTCGCCCCGGGCGACGAGGTCACCGTCCGCATCGAGTGACGCCTCGAATCAGGCGAACGTCACGCCCTCGCGGTCGACGACCTCGCCGAACAGCCAGTCGGCGTGGTCGACGGTGTACTCCTTGTGGGCCTCCTCGATGTACCCGAGCGCGTCCTCGACGAGGACGGGCCGGTAGTCGCGGAGCCCGGCCGAGCCGGCGGTGTGGAGCACACAGACGTTCGCGAGCGTCCCGCACACGAGGAGGTCGTCGACGCCGTGGCTGTCGAGAAAGCCCTCGAGGTCGGTCTGGTAGAACGCGTCGTAGGTGTGTTTCTCGACGACGTGGTCCTCGTCGCGGACGTCCAGGCGGTCGTGCAACTCGGCGTCCCAGGACCCCTCGACGACGTGCTCGCCCCAGCGCTCGAACTCGTCGTAGTAGTGGTTGTCCTCGAACTGCTCGGGCGGGTGGACGTCCCGCGTGTAGACGACGCTCGCACCCGCGTCCCGCGCCCGCGAGACCAGGCTCGTGACTGGGTCGAGGGCGTTCTCGCTGGCCGGCGCGTAGAGGCTGCCGTCGGGGTGACAGAAGCCGTTCTGCACGTCGACGACGACGACGGCGGTGCTGGCTGGGTCGAACTCCATGCGCGAGTGTTCGACCGCCGGGACAAAAACGATGGGACGGGCGGCGGTCGGCGACTGCACCGACTGCGAGGGGACGCAGGACTTTATGAACTGGCGCCCGCAGTGTGTGACGATGGCACGGCGACTGCTCGCCGTCGCAGTGGTGTGTCTCGTGGTGCTGGCCGGCTGCCAGGGCGGCATGACCGGCGACACCGAGACCGAGGCCACGACGACGGCGCCGACGAACACGACGATGCCCGCCGAATCGGCGGACAGCTTCGACTACGCCGACCCCGCCGATGACCGCCTCGGCTGGGAGGGCGGCTACTGGTACAACGAGTCAATCGACGTCGACCGCTCGGACGGCCTGAACGACACCGAGCTCGACGCGGTCGTGAACCGCTCGATGGCGCGCGTCGAGACCGTCCGCGAACTGGAGTTCGAGGAGTCGGTGCCCGTCGAGGTCATCTCCCGCGAGGAGTTCTCGAACGAGACGGCCGCCTCCTTCGAGAACGTCACGCGGAACGGCAGCATCCACCAGAACGTGAAGTGGGAGGCGATGTTCATGCTCGGGGAGAACGAGAGCGCAATCGACCAGCTGGAGACCAACCGCGCGGGCTCCGTGCTGGGCTACTACTCGCCGAGCGAGGACCGCATCGCCATCGTCTCCGAGAACACGGAGTCCCCGCAGATGGACGAGATCACGCTCTCCCAGGAGCTGTTCCACGCGCTGCAGGAACACCGGTTCGACGTCTCGCGGTACAACCAGTCGACGCAGGAACTCCACAACGCCCGCGACGGCATCATCGAGGGCGACGGGAACTACGTCGACCACCTCTACCAGCAGCGCTGTGAGAGCGAGTGGGACTGCCTGCAGCCCCGCGACCAGGGCGGCGCCGGCGGCAGCGACCGCCACATCGGCATCGCGCTGACGCGCCTGCAGCCGTACAGCGACGGCCCGGTCTTCGTCCAGCAGCTCCGCGAGGCGGGCGGCTGGGACGCCGTGAACGCGGTCTACGACGACCCGCCGGCGAGCACCGAACAGACCATCCACCCGGAGAAGTACGGCGAGGACGAGCCCATCGACGTGACGGTCCGGGACACCTCGACGGCCGAGTGGTCGGTGCCCGAGATGGGTAACGGCAGCATCGACTACGCCGCCTTCGGGGAGGCCGGCCTGTACACGATGCTGTGGTACCCGAGCTACGCCGAGACGCAGCGCACCCGCACGCCCACGGACGTGGTCGTTCCCGTCAACCACCTGCTGGCGCCCGCGCAGAACCAGGAGAGCCTCGACCTCTACAACTACAGCTACCGCTACACCGACGGCTGGGACGGCGACAAGCTCGTCCCCTACGCCACGGACACGTCCGGCGAGGACGGCCAGACCGGCTACGTCTGGAAGTCCGTCTGGGACTCGCCCGAGGACGCCGCGGAGTTCGCGGAGGGCTACCGCCAGCTCCTCGAACACCACGACGCCGAGCGCGTCGACGCCGAGACCGCTCGCTACCGCATCCCCGACGGTGCGAACGGGTTCGCGGACGCGTTCCGCGTCACGGTCGACGGCGACCGCGTCACTATCGTGAACGCGCCGACCGTCGACGCCCTCGACGACGTCCACGACGCGAACTGACGCGGCCCGCCGCCTGAGCAAACCCTTTCCTCGCGGCCGACGTATCCGACGTATGCGCGCGCTCACGCTCGTCGCCGTCGCTGCGCTCGTCGTCCTCGCGGGCTGCTCTGCGCTGCCCGCAACCGACAGCCGGCCGACGCCCGGCGAGCCCGCAACCGCCCCCGGCGACCTCGTCGACCCCGACGGCGACGTGCTCGGCTGGGAGGGCGGCTACTGGTACAACGAGAGCCTGCCGGTCACTGCGGGCGACGGCCTGAACGAGACCGAACGCGAACTGGTCGTGAACCGCTCGATGGCGCGCGTCGAACACCTGCGGGGTATCGAGTTCGAGGAGTCGGTGCCCGTCGAGGTCATCTCGCGGGCGACCTACCGGGAGGAGTACGCGGGGAGCGGGAACACGAGCGACGCGCTGCGGACGTTCGACGACGCGAAGTTCGAGGCGCTGTTCCTCGTCGGCGAGGACCGGGACGCCATCGACGTCCAGCGGTCGAACCGCGGGTCGAACGTCCTCGGCTTCTACTCGCCGAGCGCGGACCGCATCGTCGTCGTCTCTCCCACCGACACCCCGCAGATTCGGGAGACGACCCTCGGCCACGAGCTCGTCCACGCCCTCCAGTTCCGACAGCTCGGCGCCGGCTACGACTCGCCGACCCGCGACCGGGCGAACGCGAACAGCGGCCTCGTCGAGGGCGACGCGCGGTTCGTCGACCACCAGTACGGCGACCGCTGTGACGCGGACTGGGCGTGCGTGACCGCGAGCGGCGGCGGTGGCGGCGGCGACCTCCACCTCGGCGTCTACCTGCTCAAGTACTTCCCGTACAGCGACGGCCCCGGGTTCGTGGAGCACTTCTACGACGACGGCGGCTGGGCGGCAGTCGGCGACCGCTACGGCGACCCGCCGGCGTCCAGCGAGCAGGTCGCCCAGCCCGAGAAGTACGGCGTGGACGAGCCGGCCGACCCGACGCTGCGCGACCGGTCGTCGAGCGAGTGGCGCCGCGTGTCCGTCGACGGCCGCGCGCCCTACGCGGAGGTCGGCGTCGGCGGCCTCACGGCGATGCTCGCGTACCCCGCCTACGACGACAGCCGCCAGGGCGCCGTCCTCTCTCCCCAGGCGTTCCTGAACTACCGGGACGGCCAGGTCGACTCCCGGGACCCCTTCGATTACGCGACGACGCCCGTCGAGGGCTGGGACGGCGAACGCATGTGGGTGTACGAGCACGACGACGGCGACCTCGGGTACACCTGGCGCATCGCCTGGGACTCGGCGCGGGACGCGACCGAGTTCGCCGACAGCTACCGCGACCTCCTCCGGTACTGGGGCGGCGAGCGCGTCGACGGCCAGCCCGGCGTCTGGCGCATCCCCGAGGGAGAGAGCCCGTTCGCGGACGCCTTCCGGCTCACCGTCGACGGCGACCGCGTCACCGTCGTGAACGCGCCGGGGACGGACGAACTGGACGACGTCCACGCGTCCCCGACCTGACCCGTTCCCGGGCCGGAGCCGAGGGTTTTTCGCCGGGGCGAGAGTAGCCGGTGGCATGCAGGACTCGTGGAGGGTCACGCCGTGACCTTCGACATCGTGGACGCCGACGCCATCGAGAGCGGGCGGGCGACCGACGCCTACTTCGAGCGCACCGAAGCCGCCCTCGACCACGCGGGGAAGAACCCGGACGTGGTCGCCGAGATCACCGCCGACCAGTTCCCGACCGGCGCGTTCGAACTGCTCGCCGGCGTGAAAGACGCCGCCCACCTCCTCGACGGCCTCCCGGTCGACGTCGACGCGCTCCCCGAGGGCACGCTGTTCGACGGCGGCCCCGTGATGCGCATCGAGGGCACGTACCGCCAGTTCGCGCGCTACGAGACCTCGCTGCTGGGGTTCCTCTCGCACGCCTCCGGGGTCGCGACGGCGGCGCTGGAAGCCCGGACGGCCGCCCCCGACGCCCGCGTGCTGAGCTTCGGCGCGCGCCACGTCCACCCTTCTATCGCCGCGATGGTCGAGCGCTCGGCGCTCGTCGGCGGCCTCGACGGCTTCTCGCACGTCGCCGCCGGCGACGTGCTCGGCCGCGAGGCCAGCGGCACGATGCCCCACGCGCTCGTCATCTGCTTCGGGCGCGGCGACCAGGAGTCCGCCTGGCGGGCCTTCCACGAGGGCGTCGACGAGGACGTGCCCCGAGTCCCCATCTGTGACACGTACAGCGACGAGAAAGACGAGGTGCTGCGGGCGGTCGCCGAACTCGGCGACGCTATCGACGGCGTCCGCCTCGACACCACGTCTTCGCGGCGCGGCGACTTCCGCCACATCGTCCGCGAGGTGCAGTGGGAGCTCGCCGCCCGCGGCCACGGCGACGTCGACGTCTTCGTCTCCGGCGGTCTCGGCCCGAGTGACCTCCGCGAGCTGCGGGACGTCGCGGACGGCTTCGGTGTCGGCGGCCACGTCTCGAACGCCGACCCCGTCGACTTCGCGCTGGACATCGTCGAAGTCGACGGCGAACCCGCCGCCAAGCGCGGGAAGCTCTCCGGGACGAAAGACGTCTACCGGACGCGGGACGGCGGCCACCACGTCGGCCTCGCCGCCCGACCCGGCCCCACCGGCTCGTCGTCGCTGCTACAGCCCCTGCTCCGGGACGGCGACATCGTGCGGGGGTTCGACGTCGACGACGCCGCCGCGAGGGCGCGCGACGACGCCGACGCTGTCTCGTTCAGGGAGTAACCGTAGTCTCGCGCAGAATCAGCTCTCGGTTCTCAGGACGTGAGCTCCTCGACGGGGTCGTCCTCGTCGCCCGTCTCCCGGAACACCTGGCCCTCGAACAGCGTCACCATCACGTCGTCGTCCTCCCAGGCCCCGTCCGGCAGCCCCGCCTTCCGGCAGGTGCGGTCGAGGTACTCGAAGACGCTCCAATCGTTCTCGACGGGGAGTGTCGGATACATCCAGCCGTGCTGGCCGTCGCCGTCGATGGCGACGCCGTGCGTGCCGAGTTCGATGTCCTCGACGGGGTCGTCGGTGAGCACGAGGTTCGACACCGTGCAGACCGACACCTGGATGTTCTCCAGTTCGGCCGGCTCGACCTCAGAGCCACACGACGCGTCGGAGGCGGCCTCGATGGCGGCCTCGACGATGGCGTGCCCGAGCTGTCGGTTCCCGTTCCCGAGTTCCCGGACGGACTCGTGGGCGCCTGCACACCCACGCAGGCGACCGCGACCCCGCGTGGACTCCAGGCGCACGAACGCACTGGTTCGGTTGTAGAACGCGTCCCGCATGCTCCCCGGCTGCTCCCGCTGGCCGTTCTGGACGAACGCCTCGACCGATTCGCGCGCGAGCTCAACGGTTCGAGCGCCGTCCTCGAAGGAAAGGTCTACTGACTGGCCCTGGCCCATACAGAACCTATTACGCCAGGGACAGACTTCAAGCCTTCCCTTGGTGACGAGAACCGTGAAGGATTACTGTCGGCTGAACGGGGGAACTCGAATCCGGGGACTGCGAGTGGTAATCGCGGTAACTGTTCGATTCGACGACTGTCTCGACTTCGTTTCGCTTCGAAACTACTGGAACGCGCCGCGGCCCGTCGTCGCGGCCGCCGTCACACCGCGAACACCGGGAACCGAACTCCTTAACGACGCGCCCGGCCTAGGGAGAGTGGGCAGAGGGAGCCCGGCTCCCGTGCCGCGAGGCATGAGGAAAGTCCCCCCACCCGTTCGGGCACGCGGCCGGACGCAAGTCCGGGGCGGGAGACCGCCGGCACTGGAACAGAGACGACACGTCCCTCCGACACCGATGAGGCGTGCGACCCGACCCGGAAGGGAAGGAAGCTAACCCGCCGAGGGAAGCGCGGCTCTGCCGCGTCGAGGTGAACGGTGAAGCCGTGAGCCACTGTGGGATTCCCACCAGAGCGGAGGGGAGCGATGGAACGGCCAACCCCCGCCGGTGCAAGTCCGTGCGTGCGAGGTAGCCCGAACCACCCGAGAGGGGCCGCGCGGACGCTCAGCCGAATGCCGGGCCGAACAGAAGGGGGCTTACTCCCCTCAGCTCGACCGTTACGACCGCGAGCCACCGGCTCGCCGCCGCAGACCCTGCGCCAAAAGACAGCGACGGCTACCGCCTGGTAGGGTCGCGTTACTCCAGCCCAGCGGCGGCGTTCAGGGGCGTCGAGCCGCCGATGATGGCACCGGCAGTGAGTAGCGCCGCGGCGAGGGTGACGAAGTCGTCGCCCGGGCTCAGACCCGCGAGACTCGCGCCCGCGTCGACGATGAAGATTGTCACGAAGAAGCTCACCACTGCCAGCACGAGCAGGAGCGCGACTGCGATGACGCTCCCGACGAGTTCGCCGACCGAGTTGAGAAGTCCCATGAATCGAGTACCTCTGACATGTCCGTCGGCGGCCCGACTGATAACCTTCGGGGTCACGACGGCTGCAGTAATCGTTCCCTTCGGCGGCCGCGTCTGCAGCAGAGGGGCGGACCGTGGTCGCTCGCGGCCCGAGGCTCTCGGTCGTCGCTACTCTCACCGGTCGGTTCGCTTCCCCGTTCGTCGGTTCCGAGAGTCTCACTCGCTCGCTGTGCTCGCTCGTTCCGACTCTCGCTACGCCTCACGGCTCGCTACGTTCGCCGCTCGCAATTCGAGGTCCTCAGTCGCTACGCTCCCTCCGACCCGCGCTACTCCTCAAAGCCGTCCTCCCAGCGGAACGTCCCGTTGCGCTGGACCACTTCCCCGTCGACTTCCATGAACGAGTCCTCGCTCACGTCGGTAATCATGTCGACGTGGACGGCGGACTGGTTGGCTTCGTCCTCGCTGCCCTCCGGGAAGTTCGAGCCGTAGGCGCGGCCGAGCGCCAGGTGGACGGTGTCGCCCATCTTCTCGTCGAAGAGGATGGAGTCCGTGAACTGGTCGATGCCGCGGTTCATGCCGATGCCGAGCTCGCCGAGGCGCTTCGCGCCCTCGTCGGTGTCCAGAATCTCGCCGACGACGCCCTCGTTCTGGGCGGCCGAGTAGTCGACGACTTCGCCGTCCTCGAAGGTCAGGTGGACGTCCTGGACGCGCTCGCCACGGAGCGTCATCGGGACGTCGAAGAACACCTCGCCCTCGGTGGCTTCGGGCGCGGTGAACACCTCGCCCGAGGGCAGATTGTGGGAGTCGTAGGCGACCGAGGCGGCGGAGTTCACGGCCGTCCGCCCCTCGATGCTCATCGTGAGGTCGGTGTCCTCCTTCACGAGCCGGACCTCGCTGCCGTCGTCGAGGATGTCCTTCATGTTCGCCATCTGGTCGGCGAGGGCCTCCCAGTCCCGGAGGACGGCGTCGTACGCGAAGTCCCGGTACTCCTCGAAGGACATGTTCGCCTGCTGGGCGAGCGAGCGCGTCGGGTGGACCGTGCTCACCCAGTCGGTGTCCATGCGCGCCTCCCGGAGTCGCTCACGGGACTTGCCGTACGCAGTCCTGACGCCGGCCGGCACGTCCGACCCCTCGCTGGTGTTGCGCCCGCCGCCGACAGAGAGGTAGACGTCGGCGTTCTCCACGAGCGCGAGCTCGTGGGCGGGGTCCTCGTCGAAGTCCCCGTCGTGGCCGAGCTGGTAGGCGCGGCTGACCTCGCCCGACGCGTACGTCGTGACGAGGTTCGCGCCGCGCTCACCGACCTTCTCGGCGACGGCGACGGCGAGCTCGTGGGCGTCCGGCCCGACGCTCAACACGACGTCGTCGCCGGCCTCGATTCGCGCGCTCCAGTCGACCAGTACCTCGGCGTGTTCCTCGACGCGGGGGTCCATACCCGGAGTCCGGCGGCCACGAGAAAAAGCGGTCGGGTTCCGGGCGGCGTCGGGGGTTACTCGTAGACGAGGACGGTGCCGAACGACGCCTCGATGACGTTCACTTCCTCGCCCGAGGACGCCCGGTACTCCTCGGTGACCGTCAGCCAGTCGGCGTCCAGGTCGAAGGACTGCCCGTCGGCCTCGACGGTGACGATGTCACCGGAGTGCATCTGGGCCTGGATGGCCGCCGGGTCGGTCTCCGCGATGGCCTGCATCACGGTGCCGGCGTCGCTGCGGAACTCCGGCCCGATCTCGGAGTCGTCGCCGTCGACTTCGACCGGGACGAGTTCGACGTCCGGGCGCCCGTCGACCAGCTTGATGGGGGCGTTGACGGTCTCGCTGAGGTCGTAGGTGTCGAGACGAGCGGCGTCGTCGTCGCTGTCGTCGAAGTAGAGCTCGACGCGGTCGAGGTCCGCGTTCAGCGGCATCCCCTGCTCGGACTTCCAGGCACGGATGTCGCTGGCGACCTGGGCGATGCGCTGGCCGGCGAGTTCGGCCTCCTCGTCGCGGAGGTCGACGCTCGGCCACTCGGCGGTGTGGACGCTGCCCTCGGTTCCGGGGAGGTTCCGCCAGATCTCCTCCGTGGCGTGCGGGCTGAACGGCGCGAGCATCCGCGCGACCGCGGTGACGGCCGTGTAGAGGGTGTGTTCGGCGGCGGCGCGCTCGCCGGGCCGGCCGTTGTACAGCCGGCCCTTGACCAGTTCGACGTAGTCGTCGGCGAGGTCCTCCCACGCGAACTCGCGGAGTTCGCGGAGCGCGCGGTCGAAGCGGTACTCGCTCATGGCCGCGTCGACGTCCTCGGTGACGCGGGAGAGTTCGGAGAGCAGCCAGCGGTCGGCGTCCCGGTAGGCGGGGTCCTGGATGTCCGGGGTGTCCTCGTCGAAGTGTCCCGAGGAGAACTTCGCGATGTTCCAGAGCTTCGTGAGGAACCGGGACGCGGACTTGACCTCCTTCCACTGGAACTGGACGTCGCTGCCGGGGCGGCCGCCGAGCGCGAGCGCCTGTCGGACGGCGTCGGCGGAGTACTCTTCGATGGCCTCGTCCGGCTCGACGACGTTCCCGCGGGACTTGGACATCTTGTTGCCGTCCGGGCCGAACACCATGCCGTTGACGAGCACGTCGTCCCACGGCTTCTCGTCGGTGAGCGCGCCCGTCCGAAGCAGCGTGTAGAACGCCCACGTGCGGATGATGTCGTGGCCCTGTGGGCGGAGGTCGACCGGCTCGAAGTCGTCGAGGTCGATGTCGGCCGGCCAGCCGGAGAGGTGCAGCGGCGTGATAGAGGAGTCCATCCAGGTGTCCATCACGTCGGTCTCGCCCGTCCAGTCCTCGGCGCCGCACTCGGGGCAGGCGCCGACGGCGGGGTCGTCCTCGGTCGGGTCGACCGGGGCCTCCTCGCGGCCGGCGATGTGCCAGTGCCCGCAGTCGTTGCACTCCCAGGCCGGGATGGGGGTGGCGAAGACGCGCTGGCGGGAGATGACCCAGTCCCAGTCCATGCCCTCCGTCCAGTCGACGAGACGGTCGTGCATGTGGTCCGGAATCCAGTCGGCCTCGCTCCCCTTCTCCAGGATGAGGTCCTGGTCGACCTCGACGAACCACTGCTCCTTGGAGAGAATCTCGATGGGCGTGTCACAGCGCCAGCAGGCGCCGACGCTCTGCTCCGTCGGTTCGGAGTCGTTCAGGTAGCCTTCGTCGTCGAGGGCCTCGGCGATTTCGCCCTTGGCCTCGTCGATGGTGAGGCCCGCGAACTCGCCGGCCTGCTCGCCGAGGCGGCCGTCCTCGGTGAAGACGGCGCGCAGGTCGAGGTCGTACTCGGCCCACCAGTCGACGTCCTGCTTGTCACCGAAGGTGCAGATCATGACCGCGCCGGAGCCGAAGTCGGCGTCGACCTCGTCGTCGGCGAGCAGTTCGACCTCCTGGCCGAACAGCGGCACCTCGAAGGTGTCGCCGATGCGGTCCTCGTAGCGCTCGTCGTCGGGGCTGACGGCCATCCCGACGCAGGCCGACAGCAGTTCGGGGCGCGTGGTCGCGATTTCGATGTCGTCGTTGCCGACGCCGTCGAACGTGACGTAGTACAGCGTCCCCTCGCGGTCGATGTTCTCGACCTCGGCGTCGGCGATGGCGGTCTCGCAGCGCGGACACCAGTTCACGGGGTGCTCGTCGCGGTAGACCATGTCCTCGTCGGCCATCGCGGAGAACGACTCCTGGGTCTTCCCCCAGTACTCGGGGTCCATCGTGCGGTACTCGGCGTCCCAGTCCTGGGAGAAGCCGAGTTCCTGCATCGTGGCCTTCATCTCGTCGATGCGGTCGTCCGTCCAGTCGATGCACATCTCCCGGAACTCGTCGCTGGAGACGTCCGTGCGGTGGATGTCGTTGACTTCCTCGACCTTGACCTCGGTCGGAAGCCCGTGGCAGTCCCAGCCCTGGGGGAAGAGGACGGCGTCGCCCTTGAGCCGTCGGTAGCGCGCGACGAAGTCGATGTACGACCAGCCGAGCGCGTGGCCGAGGTGGAGGTTCCCGGAGGGGTACGGCGGCGGGGTGTCGACGACGTACTGGGTATCGGAGTCGCTGGGGTCGAAGCTGTAGACGTCGCTGGCCTGCCACTCGTCCTGCCACTTGGGTTCGATGCTGTCGGGGTCGTAGCTGTCCGGGAGCTCTGTCATGGGTGTCTGGGTCGTCGGTCCCGCAGTTGGCCGGTCGAATCGCGGTGCTCGGCCGAAGAAATGGGTTTACACACGTACTACGGCGGAGCCGACGCGCATACGTCTGCAGTGCGGTGGCGCGGTGATAAACCTTCCCGTCCCACGCGGCGCTTGCGGGCGCTCGGGTGGCGTCACGTGGCCGGGCAACCTAGTTTTAGGCTGGCCGAAAAAACGACAACCTTTTCTACTTTAGGCCGGCCAAAAACGGGTATGCACCGACGAGACTTCGTCCGGGCGGGCGGCGCCGCGACCCTCGCAGGGCTGCTCGCAGGCTGTACGAGTCCCAGCGAGGGCGGCAGCGAGACGACCGACGCACCGACCGACACCACGGCGACGAGTTCGGACGCCGACGAGGGACCGACCAGCGAGGCCAGCGGGTCGTACTCGGTGTCGATGGCGCCCGTCGGCGAGGTCAACTTCGACGGCGTCCCCGAGACCATCGCCGTCTACGAGCCCGGCTACGCCGACATGCTCGTCGCGCTCGGACACGGCGACGCCGTCGCGTCGGTCGGGCAGACGGGCCGGTTCCACACCGACCACTACGGCGAACTGGACGGCGTCGGCGTCGACGAGTCCGACATCGTCGACCTCGTGAACGCCGGCGTCTCCCGGGAGACCCTGCTCGACCTCGACCCCGACCTCTACCTGATGGACCCGAACTGGCTCACCAACGTCTTCGAGATGGACAGCGAGGACGTCGCCTTCCTCGAGGACCGCGCCGCGCCGTTCCTCGGGAACACCATCTTCCGGCGGACGGACGGCTGGCACGACTACGACTACTACACGATGTACGACGCCTTCGAGACGGTCGCCGAGGTCGTCCAGGAGACCGAGCGCTTCGAGGCCCTGCGGTCGTTCCACGACGACTACGTCGACCGCGTCGCCGCGGACGCCCCCGACGAGGGGCCGCGGGCCGCGCTCGTCTGGGGCGGCGGGGCCGAGCCCACGTCGTTCTCCCCGTACCACCTCGGCGGCAAGGGCGCGAACAAGAAGGCCTTCCGGGACCTGAACGTCCGGGACGCCGTCGCGAACTCCGACGTGGAGGCGCTCTCCCAGAGCCAGCGCTCCGAAATCGACTACGAGACGCTGCTCGACCTCGACCCCGAGGTGCTGTTCGTGCGCGGCCACGAGGACAAGACCCCCGAGGAGTTCCAGAACACCGTCGTCTCCTTCATGCGGGACCACAGTACGGCCAGCCGCGTCACGGCTGTCGAGACCGGCGACGTCTACCGGGGCGGCCCCATCTACCTCGGACCGCTCGGCCACCTGTTCCTCACCGAGCGCTTCGCCACCCGGCTCTACCCCGACCGGTTCTCCGGCGAGCTGTTCGACCGGGACGAACTCGCCGGTATCGTCGCGCCGTAGACGGAACGCTTTTGAACTATTAGGCCGGCCTAAAGAACGAGACGAACGGTCGGCCCCTCCGTGACCGGCCGGCACGAGCGCGTCCGGCCGCCCACCGGACGCGCTCCGACACACCGGGCACCACAACCGATGTCACGACAGTTCCGCGTTCGAGACGTCCTGCTCCCGAACCTCGACGGCGCGCTCGTCCTCACGATGGTCGCGAGCACCGCCGCCGTCCTCCTCGGCGCGCTCGTCCAGGTCCGCTACGGTGCCTACGCCATGCCCTTCGAGACCGTCTGGCGGGCGATGTTCGACCGCGCCGTCTGGACGAACCCCCAGGTTCTCGCCACCATCCTGCTCGGCGACGGCCTCGCCCACACGCTCGGCGTCTACAGCGACCTCTCCGTGCTCAGCGACGCCACCGCGGTCGTCTGGACGCTCCGGCTCCCCCGGGTCGCCGTCGCCGCGTTCGTCGGCATGAACCTCGCCGTCGCGGGCGCCATCTTCCAGGCCATCACCCGGAACGAACTCGCCAGCCCCTACATCCTCGGGGTATCGTCGGGCGCCGGCTTCGCCGTCGTCGTCACCATCGTGCTCTCGCTGGGCACCTACTTCCTGCCCCTGGCCGCCGCCGTCGGCGGCACCGGCGCGTTCCTGCTCGTGTACGCCGTCGCGTGGCGCGGCGGCACCACCCCGGTTCGGCTCGTCCTCGGGGGCGTCGTCGTCGGCACCATCTTCGACAGCCTCCAGACCGGCCTCTTCTACTTCATCGACTCGAACGGCGCGATGCGCACCGCCGTCTCCTGGCTCGCCGGGTCGCTGACCGGCGTCGGCTGGATGGACGTCCGCCTCGTCGTCCTCCCGACGCTGCTCGTCGTCCCCGCGGCCCTGGTCGCCGCCCGCCAACTCGACGTCCTCCTGCTCGGCGAGCGCCGCGCCCGCTCGCTCGGCATGCGCGTCGAGACGATGCGCTTCGGGCTCTCCGCGCTCGCCATCCTCGCCACCGCCGCCGCCGTCTCCGTCGCCGGGCTCGTCGGTTTCGTCGGGCTCGTCGTCCCCCACGCCGTCCGCACCGCGGTCGGCAGCGACTACCGGAAGCTCCTCACCGGCTGTCTGTTCGCCGGCCCCGCGCTCGTCGTCGTCGCGGACGTCGTCGCGCGCCTCGGCCTCGGCGGCATCCAGGTCCCGGTCGGCGTCGTCACCGGGCTGGTCGGCGGGCCGTACTTCCTGCTGTTGCTGCGCCGCACGGAGTCCTTCAACGAGTTCTGAGCATGCCACCGACACCACACACCGACACCGACGAACCGAACCGCGCCGCGGACGCGACCGACGCAGCCCCCGCCGACCGCGTCACTGACGAGGACCCGGTCGACTCGGCCGCGCTCCTCGGCTCGGGGCTCCAGCTCGGCTACGGCGAGGGCGTCGTCGTCGACTGCGAGGACATCGTCGTCCCCGAGGGCGAGGTGACGGCGCTCGTCGGTCCGAACGGCTCCGGGAAGTCCACGCTCCTCAAGGGGTTCTCCGCGGAACTCGACCCGACTGGCGGCACCGTGCTACTGGACGGTGCGGACGTCCAGACCCGCGAGCCGAAACAGCTCGCTCGCGAACTCGGGCTGCTCGCCCAGGAGAACGACGCGCCCGGCGGCCTCACAGTCGGCGACCTCGTCTCGCACGGCCGCTACCCCCACCGGGGTTTCCTCGACCCCCTCGACAGCGACGACGAGGCGCACGTCGACCGCGCCATCGACCTCGCGGGCGTCGACCACCTCCGCGACACCCCCCTCTCGGAGCTCTCCGGCGGCCAGAAGCAACTGGCGTTCGTCGCGATGGCGCTCGCCCAGGACACCGACGTGCTCCTGCTCGACGAGCCGACGACGTACCTCGACCTGCACCACCAGCTCCGCGTGATGGAGGTCGTCCGAACCCTCAACGAGGACCGCGACGTCACCGTCTGCGTGGTCCTCCACGACCTCCAGCAGGCCGCCCGGTTCGCGGACTACCTCGTCGCGCTCGACGACGGCCAGGTGTACGACTGGGGGCCGCCCGAAGACGTCGTCACCGAAACCCTGCTCGCGGACGTCTTCGAGGTCGACGCCGCGGTCACGTACGACGGTGAACCCCGAATCGTCCCGCGGCGGCCGCTCGACTAGTCCTCCAGTTCGTCCACCCGGTTCTCGAGGCGCGTCAGGTCGGCGCGTGTCTCGCGCACCGACTCGTCGAGGGCCGCCCGCGACGGCGGGTAGCTGTCCTCCGTCGTCCGCTCCACGACGGCAGCGAGCGCCGTCGTCAGCGCGAGCGCCGCGCCCAACACGACACCCCAGGCACTCACGGGGGCGTCGAGCGCGACTACAAGCAACACGTCGTTCAGGAGGAGGACCGCGAGGACCGTCGGGAGGCTCGTGCGCATGACTGGCCGCGGATTCTCCGCGCTCCGCCTGAAAGCTTGTGGTGGCGTCGGTTCGGGGTCGCCGCTTCCGTAACCCACTTCGGCCCACCGGGTGTTTCGAATCGCAATGCCCGAGCCCGAGGACAGCGTCTTCGACCGGTACCGCGACCGCGTCGACCGCCCCATCCGTCGCCTGTTCAGCGTGTACGGCGTCCCCGAGTGGCCGTACTTCGCGGCCGGCATGGTGGCGAACGTCGTCGCCCGCGTCGCCAGCCTGCTGCCGCCGGTCGTCCTCGGCGCCGCCATCGACAGCGTGTTCACCGGGGACGCGCCCTACGACCTCCCGCTGTTGCCGGCGTCGCTGTTCCCGAACGCCCAGGCCGCGCAGTTCGAACTCTCCGCCGCGCTCATCGCGGGGTCGTTCGTCGTCACCGCCGTCTTCACGTACCTCTACGGGGTCGCCGCGAACCTCTTCGCGCACCGCGTGATGCACGACGTGCGCACGGACTCGTTCGCGAAGATGCAGGCCCTGGACATGTCCTTCTTCGACGACAAGCAGACCGGCGAGGTGATGAGCGTGCTGAACAACGACGCCTCGAACCTGGAGGTGTTCCTCGACGACGCGCTCCAGAACTCCGCCCGACTGGTCGTGATGGTCGCCGGCATCACCGTCGTGCTGGTCTCCGAGAACTGGCAGCTCGCGGTCGTCACGCTCTCTGCGATTCCGCTGATGTTCGTGCTCACCCGGTGGTTCATGGTGCGAGCCGCCCCCCGCTACGAGCGCCAGCGCGCCGCCGTCGGCAACCTCAACACGCGCCTGGAGAACAGCCTCGCGGGCGTCGAACTCGTGAAGTCCAACGCCGCCGAGGACCACGAGACGGGCCGCGTCACCGACGCCTCCTACCGGTTCTTCCAGGACACGATGGACGTGCTCCGCCTGAGCTACGTCTACCGGCCTGGGATGGAACTACTCGCGGGACTCTCGTTCGCCGTGACGTTCGCCGTCGGCGGTTACTGGCTGCTGAACGGGCCGCCGCTGTTCCTCACCGGGTCGCTGTCGCCGGGCGCCTTTGTGACGTTCATCTTCCTCACGCAGCGGTTCGTCACCCCGCTCGCGGAGGTGTCGAACATCGTCGACCAGTACGAGAACGCGAAGGCCTCCTCCGCCCGCGTGTTCGGGCTGATGGACATCCCCGCAGCGGTCGCGGACGCCGACGACGCCACCGAACTCACCGACGTCGAGGGGCGCGTCGAGTACGACGACGTGACGTTCGGGTACGACGACGAGGACACCGTCCTCGACGGCGTCTCCTTCGACGCCGACCCCGGCGACACCGTCGCGCTCGTCGGCCCCACGGGCGCGGGGAAGTCCACGCTCTGCAAACTCCTGTTGCGGCTCTACGACGTGGACGACGGCGCCGTCCGCGTCGACGGCCACGACGTCCGCGAGGTCACCCTCGACAGCCTCCGCGAGCACGTCGGCTACGTCAGCCAGGACACCTACCTCTTCGACGGCACCATCGCCGAGAACGTCGCCTACGGCGAGTTCGACGCCACCCGCGAGGAGATCGTGGCGGCCGCGGAGGCCGCCGACGCCCACGAGTTCATCCGGGACCTCCCCGACGGCTACGACACCGAAGTGGGCGAGCGCGGCGTGAAGCTCTCCGGCGGCCAGCGCCAGCGCGTCGCCATCGCTCGCGCCATCCTCGCCGACCCCGAAATCATGGTCTTCGACGAGGCCACGAGCGACGTGGACACGGAGACCGAACGCCGCATCCAGGAGAGCCTCGACGACCTCGCCGCCGACCGGACCGCCGTCGTCATCGCCCACCGCCTGTCGACGGTCCGTGACGCCGATCAGATTCTCGTCGTGGAGGACGGCGAGCTCACAGAGCGCGGCACCCACGACGACCTCCTGGCGCGCGAGGGCCGGTACGCCGACCTCTGGAACGTCCAGATGACGACCCTGGACGGGTAGCGCCCGCATCGCAATTACTACCTTCCGTCGCGGGGAGGTTTCGGTATGGAACTCGGAGTTGTCGGCCTCGGCCGCATGGGGCGCATCGTCGTCGACCGGTGTCTCGACGCCGGCCACGACGTCGTGGCGTTCGACATCGACGCGGACGCCCGCGCGGACGCCGCCGACGCCGGTGCGACCGCCGTCGACTCGCTGCCCGACCTCGCCGCCGAACTCGGCGACGACCCCCGCGTCTGGCTGATGGTGCCGGCGGGCGACCCCGTGGACGCCGCCTTGGACGAACTGGCCCCCGAACTCGGCGAGAACGCCGTCGTCGTGGACGGCGGGAACAGCCACTTCGAGGACTCGACCCGGCGCGCCGACGAGTACGACGTCGCGTACCTCGACTGCGGCACCTCGGGCGGTCCCGCTGGCGCCGAACACGGCTTCTCGCTGATGGTCGGCGGCCCGGAGTGGGCGTACGACGCCCTCACGCCGGTCTTCGACGCCGTCGCCACCGGTCCCGCGGGCCACGACCGCATGGGGCCGGCGGGCTCCGGGCACTACGTGAAGATGGTCCACAACGGCGTCGAGTACGCGCTCATGCAGACCTACGGCGAGGGCTTCGAACTCCTCCACGAGGGCCGCTACGACCTCGACCTCGAAGCCGTCGCCCGCACGTGGAACAACGGCGCGGTCATCCGGTCGTGGCTGCTGGAACTCTGCGAGGAGGCGTTCCGCGAGGAGGGCAGCGACCTCGGGACGGTCGCCGACCACGTCGCCGGCGGCTCCACGGGCACCTGGACCGTCCAGGAGTCCCTCGAACAGGAGGTCCCGCTCCCGCTCATCTACCAGGCGCTCTCCGAGCGGTTCGGCTCGCGGGCGTCGGGCGACGGCGAGGGGCGGTTCTCGCGGCGGCTGGCGAACCGGCTGCGGTACGGATTCGGGCGACACGAGGTCGCTCGGAACGAGTGAGCGCAGCGAGCGAGTGAGAACGACGTGCCGCCGAGCGGCGAGCAGAGCGAGCCGTGAGGCACGAAGTGGTTCGGAGGGAGCGAGAGCCGGGAGAAGGCGAGCGACGACGCGAGGACTGCGGGGGTTCGAGGGGAATCGACCGAGAGCGTCGGTCAGTACCCCGAGTCGTACTCGATCTCTTCGGCGACCTGTTCGGCGATGCCCGGCGAGCACTCGCGTTCGACGACGTGCAGCGCGAGGTCGATACCGGCGGTGACGCCGCCCGCGGTCAGAACCGTGCCGTCGTCGACGAAGCGGTCGTCGCGGACGTCCACGTCCGGGTAGTCCTCGCGCAGGTCGTCTTTCGCGGACTCGTGGGTAGTCGCGGGCCGCCCGTCCAGCAGGCCGGCCGCCGCGAGCAGCATCGCGCCCGTGCAGACGGAGGCGATTGTCGCGCCGCCCTCGTGGAGCGTGTCGAGGCGGTCCGGGAGCGTGCCGTTCTCGACCTCCGACCAGACGCCCCGGGACTCGCGGTCGTTCCACCCGCCACCGGGAACGACGACGAGGTCGGGCGTGCCGAGCAACACGTCGTCCGGCTCGACGGTCAGGCCGTGGCGGGCGGTCACGCCCTCGTCCGGAACGAGCGTCCGCATCGACACGTCCAGGTCGGCGCCCATCCCGGCGGCCGTCTGGAACACCTCGTATGGCGCGACGGCGTCGAGCTCGTCGAACCCCTCGAACAGGAGTACTGCGACGTCCATACTGCTCGTAGACGCCCCCGCCTCAAAATTCGCCCGGAGCGGCGCCGTCGCGCAATCACAATACTGTTAAACTGCGCTTCCGTACCGCCGCGCATGGTGAACACACTGGGCCTCGCGATCGGCCTGGGGGCGGCGCTCACGTTCGTCGTCCTCCACTTCGCGAAGGGGGCGTCGAAACCCGCCCCGGAGGACATCGCTGCCGACGTCCTCGAGCAGCGAGCCGCCACGGTGCCCGAGACTGACTTCCCGGAGCCGTACAACCGCTCTATCGGTGGTGGCGGCGACGCCGGCGCCGTCGCGGGCGGCGCGGAAGGTGAACTCGAGGACTCCGAAGAGGAGGACCAGGGCTTCGACCCCGCCGACATCGCCGACGACGAAGTCGAGTACTACGAGATCGAGTTCGTCAACGAGGGCGAGACCATCGAGGTCGCGAACAACGAGACGCTGCTGGACGCCGGCGAGGACGAGGGCTGGGACCTCCCGTACGCCTGCCGGCAGGGCCAGTGCGTGTCCTGTGGGGGCCGCGTCGCCAGCGGCGAGGACGCCAGCGAGTACGTCCGGCACTCGGCCAACGAGTCGCTGGGCGACTCGGAAATCGAGGAGGGCTACATGCTGACGTGTACGGCCCACCCGACGGCGGAGTTCTCCCTGGAGACGAACGAGACGCCCTGACGGCGAGCCCGCCGCCGTCTCCCCCCCCCGGGTCGCTATTCTTCCGGTAAGGCGCTCGGATTGCCGGTTCCGTGCGTTCCGGAGTTTTGAACTACCCTCGACCCCTGGCAGTGTGTAGTGAGCGAGTCCTCTACTTCTACGTCGTCGTCGTCCATCACCGAGGGGGACCTCCTCGGGCCGATGGTCGAGCTGGCGTGGCCGATCGTCGTCATCCAGTTGCTGCAGGTCGCGTACAACCTCGCGGACACCTTCTGGCTCGGCCAGCTCTCCGGGAACGCGGTGGCCGCTATCTCGCTGGCGTTCCCGCTCGTGTTCTTCCTCATCTCCGTCGGCGGCGGCTTCACGACCGCCGGCTCCATCCTCGTCGCCCAGTTCACGGGCGCCGACAGCGAGGGGTCGGCTGGGAAGGTCGCCGCCCAGACGCTCGGGTTCGTCGTCAGCCTCTCCGCGGTCCTCGGTGTCGTCGGCCACTTCGTCACCGGTGACATGCTCGCCTTGCTCCCCGCGGACGCCGAGACCGCCGCGGTCGTCGTGCCGATGGCCGCCGAGTACATGGAGGTCTTCTTCCTCGGGATGCCCGCGCTGTTCGGGTTCTTCGTGTTCTCCTCGCTGATGCGGGGATACGGCAACACCCGGACGCCGATGATCGTGATGTTCGTCAGCGTCGGCATCAACGTCGTCCTCGACCCCTTCCTCATCTTCGGCTGGTGGGTGTTCCCCCAGATGGGTATCGCGGGCGCCGCCGTCGCCACTATCTTCGCGCGCGCCGTGGCCGCCGTCATCGGCGTCTACGTCCTCTTCTACACGAGCGCGGGCCCCGACATCGAGCTCTCCCAGTTCTACCCCGACTTCTCGATGGTCTCCCGCATCGTGCGCGTCGGCACGCCGAGCGCCGCCGAGCAGTCCACCACCGCGCTCGCGATGATCACCCTCACCGCGATGGTCGCGAGCTTCCCGCCCGCCGTCGTCGGTGCGTTCGGCCTCGGCAACCGCCTCATCTCCCTGGTGTTCCTGCCCGCAATGGGGCTCGGCCGCGCGACGAACACGATGGTCGGCCAGAACCTCGGCGCCGAGAACACGGAGCGCGCCGAGCGCGCCGTCTGGCTCGCCGCGAAGTTCGCCGCCGCCGTCCTCTTCGGCGTCGCCGTCGTCGCCGCCCTCTTCCCCGAACCAATCGTCTCGGTGTTCCTCGCGTCCGGCAGCGAGAACGCCGCCGAAATCATCGATTACGGCACCACGTACCTCCGCATCCGCTCCGTGGAGTTCATCTTCGTCGGCATCCTGCAGGTGATGCTCGGCGCGTTCCGCGGCGCCGGCAACACCAAGACCGCGATGGCCATCTCCATGATCGCGCTCTGGCTCGGCCGCGTCCCTACCGTCTACTTCTTCGCGTTCGTGCTCGGGTGGGGCGCGACCGGCATCTGGGTCGGCATGGCCCTCGGGAACATCGTCGGCGCCATCGCCGCCGCGCTCTGGTTCACCCGGGGGACCTGGAAGAACACCATCGTCGACGCCGGCGACGACGAGAGCGACGGCGACAGCGACGCGCCGCCCGACGACGAGCAGCCCGACCCGGCCTGACGCGACTCACAACCGTTATACCCGAGACTCCACTACGGGTCCACGAGGGCGCGTAGCTCAGCGGACAGAGCACTTGGTTCCGGACCAAGATGTCAGGGGTTCAAATCCCTTCGCGCCCGTATCTCAGCGACGTATTTTTGCGGGATGGCGTCGGGGTAAGTCGTTGAACGGCACAGCCGGGTGCTTTCGTTCGCGGCTACTCCCAGCCGTCGTCACAAACGACCTCCACTGGTGTGCTGTTGGTCTCTAAAGGCCGTCAGCTGGATGTCTGGAACTCTTTGACGACCTCCAGATACTCCGTGCCGTAGTCAGTTCCTCGGAAAGTTCCTGGTTCGATCTGGGTCCCTTCTGTCCAGTCGTTCCATGTAAATACGTGTATTTTGTCTGAAGTGCCGTATTTTTCGGCTAAACGTAGCTCTTTCTGCAAGTTCTCAGTTGAACGGTAAATGTTGGTTGGGTGATTTTCTCCCCAGCAGGTATTTGCTCTAGAATCGAACCCTGCCATCACCTTCGGGAAATACTCCATGTTGTGATTGTCTGCAAATTCTCTACAGTTCCGGAACATCTGCTCCCGAAATCCACTCACTTCATCCCAAGAAGCAATCTCTCCTTCACTGTCCGGGTGTGACGGGAGTTGCGTCTGTGAGACCGCATCAAAGTAACTAAAGAACTCCTCGGTGCTGATAAATGCCTCTTCGCCAGTTCCTCCTCGCCCATGTTTAAACCCCTTATACGCTGGCATGCCTGCATTAGCACGGATGAATGGCTTAGTCCCGTCAACAGTCAGATACGATCTCATTTCATCGATAAAGCTCTCATACTCTCCCCATTCATCTATTATCTCATCGCCATAATTCCAGACTATACTCCAGGGGTTCTCTAGTCCAACTACTGGCCTCCCCTCGTGAGTTACTGCATTTTCTCTCTTTAGGAAATGGTCTCTCATATAGGTCATATCGTCTTCCAAAATCTGTTTTTTGTCTGCATCCTCAGTCCATCGGTAAGGTTGTGATGCCCAATATGTCGGTTCAATCTCGATATCGCTGGCTAAACCTGCATCAAAGAGAGCCTGCACTTGTTCTCGGTCATCTTCTTTATCACCGCCTCCAAAATTAAACTGAACTCTATTAATCCCGTGTCCCTGCATCTGATCGATATGTTGGGTGGTAACCTCTGGACGTATGGGGCTATCATAATTTTCTGCACCGACCTCTGGTTGTGTTTCCACACCTTCCTCTAAACAACGTTTGAACATCATTTCTCCCGCCGTAAAATAGTTCACTGCAATATCGAACTGAGTATCGCTCATCACGTCGTATTTTCTGACATAGGTCTCGCCCTCACTCTCTGTGCTGTTGCCGTTCCAGTCCGTGAGGGATGCCGTCACCGTATTCTGCTTGAATTGTGCGTTCTCCGGAACGGATATACGCTGGTCTGTGCTGTACTCTGTCTGCCCAGAGACATTCTCTCGGAAGTGCGTTTGTTCTCCGAGGAGCATCGCTGCGTGTTTGAGGCCGGTCTCGTCTCGGCCACCTAGTCGGATCACAACCTCGCCTGCTTTTTCGGCCGGTTCGACGGCGAACGTCTGGAGTTCCGGAACAGTCTCATCCGGATTCACTCTCGCTCGCGTCTCTTTGCCGGCGGTGTCACGCAGTAGAAAGGTGGCCTGCCCAGACGTCGTATCGATATCAGTCCCACTCAAGTCAGTGATTTCCTCGTCGAGGGCGACAGAGGCGCTTTCGGGAGTCCTCTCGATTGATTCTTCGCTGTATTCGATGCGAGCCAGGGCGATCCCGTCGTCGTCTTCGCCTTCCAGAGAGACGGCGAGGGCGGTGCCTTTGTCCTGTGGTGTGGCGTCGTGGGCGAGAATCTTGGGTGCCTGATTTGGTGTTGCTGTCGTGCTCTTGGTTTCGGCTTGGTCCGATGCCGATGTCGTGATCTCGGCCGTCCGGTTTGACTCGGAATTGTCGGATGAGGCGTTGCAGCCGGCGACACCGATACTGAGCCCAGTTGCCAGGAGCGTGCTGAGGTAGGTTCGTCGTGGAACCTCGTCGTCCATTGGCTCCCTTATGAGCACGCAGGTGTCAAGAAAGTATGGCCCCGAGCGCGGTTGAGGTCTGATCTGGCGTCTTCCTTTAGAGGTTCTGAACCAGATTTTTGAGCTGCCTGAATTCTGGAGTCTCACGCCTGCAAGGACGATTCGTTCGCCTCGTGAACGAACGCCCTTCGCGCCCGTAGTCGATTTCCCGCGGCCTAGTCGACCGACAGCGGCGGGGTTGCTGTTGTAGTGGACGCAGTGTGCGTCCTTTCGTTCGACGGACCTGCGCTGAGACGCTATGGGGAATGCTCAGATCGTTTCTGACTCTCGGTCGTTGGAACAGCCGCTACGCGAGTGTGCGAACGTAACATCCAGTTCGGTAGCGCCGTCACTTCAAAAAAGATATACCTCGAGTATGGCTCCATTCGCGCATGGGTTCCCCGCTCTCCCGCCGTCGAATGCTCCACCTCTGTAGTGTGACGAGTATCGCGGCGTTATCTGGCTGTGTCGCTGACCCGGGAGACAACGGTGGGTTACTGGAGATTCTTCGCGCAGATGCACCAGACGGGGCAACGGTGACGTCGTCGAGTGATGACCGACTCCGCTCCGTCGAGCCGATTCAAACGGCGCTCAGCCGTGCAGCCGAGCGTTCGACCGCCGACCTGCGCGTGGACAGTGAGGAGTTCTCGGACGTCAAAGCGGCGCTCTCTCGGCTACCCTATTACGAACGTAGCGAGCCGCAGAACGACAGCACACTCCCCTCTGGCATATACCTCCGTCACAACGGCTCGACGTACGTCGCCTCACTTCGGCCCTACTGTACCGATTCGATTCTCGGAAGTGCAGAGAGTGAGGAAGGCGACTACGGCCGGGGTGGCTGTTTGGATCCCGAGGAGCGCCCTGGTGACTCCTAAACAGGTCTACATGCCCATCTCACCCGGAGTTCTGCAAGCTACGGACTCGCTACACAAACGCGGATAAACCGCTACGCTGAGGGTCCTCTCGTGGTAGACCCACCCGCTGCCTGTAACGATCGAACGCCTGGCAAAGACCTGTTCAAGACACGCTCTGGAACCCTCGATTTCGAGCGCCCCACGTCCGAAAAGACGATTCGTTCGGTCCGTGAACGGACGCCCTTCGCGCCCGCTCACTGTCGTTACTGTTCGAATTCGACTGACGGCGTCGGGTTTCGCTGTTCGATCGACCGACCCGGTATCTGAGATTCGTCACGCGAGACGACGAACGCGGCTCGTCCGCACGTCGGGCCCGGCTGAGGGTGTCAACGACGTTCGTACCCGACGAGAGCGAGGGAGTCATCGACGGTGAGCGCAAGGGCTTCGTCATCGACGGTGACGACGATTTCCGCCCTGAATGGGTCTTCAGAGACAGACACGTTTGGTTTGAGTAGGAAGTCCAGTTCCCAGAGGTAGCAGTCGCGGATGTCCACACCGGTCTCGTGGAGGAACGCGCGGAGTTCGGGAAAGTGGAGTGTGACGACGCCGACGTTGAGGTGTGTGATGTCGCCGCACGCCTGGCAGGTGAAGGTGACGTCGAGCTCCGGCGGGTTTGTGAGGGCGTCGCGGTCGGTTGCGACCGTCGGCGTTGCGGTTACGGGGCCGTCACAGAGCTTGCAGAACCCGCGGGTGAGGCGGGCTGACTGCGTCTGGAAGTGGTCGCTGACGACTCGGGGAAGCGCGTCGGCGTCGTGGGCGGCGATGACGACCGGCGGCGCGGGTAGGCGCGCAATGAGATCCCCGCAGCCCCGGCAGTCCATCACGACGTCGCCGTCCTCGTAGACGGTATCGACTCTGCCGCCGCAGGACGGGCACGCGCCAGCGTCCACGTTGCCAACGTCGAGTTCAGTCGCGTCGGTGTAGCTGCCGGCCACGGCGGCTCCGACGACTTGGCGGCCAGCGTACGTGAGTGTGTATCCGTTCTTGTCCCGGCGAAGGAGTTCGGGCGTCAGCGATCCGAGGTGGTAGTTGAAGTTCCCCGAGTCGCGGACGCCCACACGCTCTCGGAGCGTCGAGAACGATAGCGTCTGCTCGTCGGCGTCCCATAGTTCCGCCAGAACCTGGATGCGGACCTCATGGGAGACCTGCCCAAACAGGTCCTTGAGGTCCGCCGCTGGCACCCTGTCCGTCGGCATACCTCGATTTCCTCGGAGACGGCTATTAATCCCCACCCACCGAAACTGACAGACATTCAATAGTAATGTTCTGCTGGAAATGCTTACGCCAGCACCGCGAGATGCTTTATCCACGATGACGCTTCGAACCTCACTCATCCGGTTTGCCCGTGGGGCGAACGGACGCGTCAGGGCGGCCTGGCGGGGGCTGCTACCGTTTACTGTCGGGTTCGGCGTCCAGTTGGTCGCGTTAGCGCTGATCGCCGCGGCGCTCAGGGCGACCATTGACACGGACGCACTCGGTTCGGTCGCGGTCGAAGCTCTGGACCTCCTCCTCTTGGGAGTCGCATCGGCGGTTGGTCTGGGTGTCGCGGTGGCGCTCGCACACCGTCTGGATCGCCGATCGCTCGCCGACTATGGCATCGCGCTCTCCCGAAGAGACCTCGCGGACTTTGCTGCTGGAACTGTCGTCGGCGGTCTCACCTACGCGGTCCCGACGGTGGTGCTCTTGGAGGTCGGCAGCGCCACGCTCACCGATCGCTTCGTCTCGCCAGTCGCCGACACCGGCGTGACCGCGCTCTTCGCTGGAGTGGCGGTGGTGGTGTTCCTGGCACAGGTGGCCTTCGAGGAGTTCGCATTCCGTGGTGCGATGCTCAGGAATTTCGCGGAGGGGGTGGCCGCCCGAGGTCTGGGAGCGCGCCCAGCGGTTGTAGTCGCGCTGGCGGTCAGTTCGGTTTGCTTCGGGATGATGCACGCTATCAGGAGTGGCGGCGGTGGAGTCGCGGGACGCAGCGTCGAACTCGTGGTAGCGAGTGCGCTCAACGGCCTGCTCTGGGGCGGCGCGTACGTCCTGACTGGTCGGCTGTCGATAGCGACCGGCCTCCACTTTGGACACAATCTCTGGGCTGCAACCATTCTCCAGCCGTCGAGTATCGAGATGGCACTTCCTGCGGTCGCTACAATCACGTACGATGTCTCTCTGCTGTCTTTGACGGTCGGGAAAGGCCTCGTCGGCGGTGTTTGTCTGTTCGCCTGGCTGTCACTGACCTACGACACCGTCGTCCTTGAGGCCGACATCGCACGATGGACGGACGACAGCACCGACCACAAAGACGAGGGGGCACAACGGGCAACGACGACCGACGACTGACCTAACAGTCCCCCTCGTGCCCGTGTGCCTTTTCGGGTTTCCTCGCTCATGGCGCTGCGGGAACCTCTCCTCGTGAAAATCTACGCTGAAAACGCTCTCGCACTCGATTCGCTCGTGCGAGTGAATGCTAACTCCAGACCCAAGGGACCGAGTGGAGCAGGTACCGCTTCGTATCTGGGTTCCGTCAGAGCGTGTTACTGGTCCCCTTCGCGCCCGTCTCTCGGCAATCGCGAACTGTAGCTTCGGGTTCTGGCGGTCTCACACTGTTTGTAACGTTGTGCAGGGTCCGGGACCGCTATCGGTCAGATTGCCGAACCGCTAAAGTTGGACTTGTTCGAAGGGAGCGTATGGGAACGATCTTCGTCGCGTATGGAGAGCCCGAGCATCGAACGACTGTGTTGGAGTTCGCGGTCGAACAGGCGGCAGCTAGCGACCACGACCTGTTCGTCTACCACGCACAGGAGTCGTCGGACGAGTCGACCCAAGCGACCTACGAGGAGATCGACCAAGTAGTGCAGCGAATCGCGCCCGACCTCGCGGTCGAGGTGCAAATCGATACCAGAGACGAGGTGTCCGACCAGACGAACGTTTCAGTGCAGAAGCTCCTCATCGATGCCGTTCTCGCTTCTGAGCGTGACTACGAGTACGTCGTCATGGGTGACGTCGAACGCAGTTCCATCGAGGGGCTCTCTCACGCCAGCCTGACAGAGGCGGTCCTCGAGACACACGCCGTCCCCGTTCTGTTGGTCCCAGTGTGAGTGCCCGAGGACACAGCCCGCATAGCTAGCGTCAGAGTTCGACCGTCCGTTCTCTCTGTCCCATCCGTCGAATATGGCATTCGGTGGGCACGTCGCCCCGGCCCCTGCCGATTGTTCACCTGGACTTAGCGATTCACCGCCCTCGGCTCTTCCCTTTCCGCGGTGAATGTCTCGCGTCGCGGACGCTACACCGGTGAGTTCAGCGCGCCGAAGTAGACTTGCCAGGCCAGCAGCGACTTCGCCACGAGGCTCAACACGATGTACGCACGCTCACCGTACAGGTAGTCCTGCCACTTCCAGACCTCGAGGTACTGCAACAGCATGTTGATCGCGAAGAGGTTGAAGAGGACAAACAGCGAGACGTAGATGATGACCACGAAGTCCGGTGGGCTGCCGCCGGCGTTGAACGTGCCGATAATCGAAACGGCGATGACGATCCACGGGACGACCCCGGCGACCGAACCGACGACGAACGAACTCCAGTCTGTATCCGCAGTCAGACGGTTGTGGCGCTCCATGACCAGTCCACAGAGATTCATCACCGCGACGAGGCCGAACAGGGCGATCAGCGTGCCCAGGTCCCAGACGCCCGCGAGCATGGCAATCAGGACAATCATCACTGACGCGCTGACTGCGTACTCGTACCACCGGTACGGGTTCATGCCCTGCTCGAGGTAGGAGACGTAGCGGTCGTAGAGAACCGTCGCAATCAGCGCGTGAGCGATTGCAGAGATGAACAGGAACGCGACCGCCAGATAGGCCAACTCGATCGTCCCGATCGACTCCATGACGGGTTCGAGTTGCTGGCTTCCCGTGTTGAAGTCGAGACGCGTCGCGGTGACCGTCCACTTCCGCGAGGAACTCAGGTAGAGCATCACCACCCCCTGGAGGAAGTGTAGAACTCCCATGACTGCGTTGAACCGTCGGAGATTCCAGTCACTCGGGGTGGTCTGTCCCATAGCACCTTCTTCGCAACCAGTTGCTATCATCTTTTGGTAGCGGCTATCGGTTTCCAATCCAGTACTGCACCTGCTCAGGTCGCCGGTATCTGCGTTTCGCCACGGGGTACGACGAGGAGTCGGGGGAACCGCATCGTTGCCGGCGTTCGATCGCTGGAACTGCTGCTGCGTGCGTATCGGTGTGTATTCGAAACGGGTCAGCGAACCCGCGCAGGCCCTGACTGTCCCGCTCGTGCTCCCACCTGTGACGACCCCTGCGTGACAGGATTTAACGCTAAGGAGCATCAACCTCGATCACATGTCTTCTCGCGGGTCAGTACTCCTTGAGGAGATGGTATGGCCAGAGGTCGAAGCGGCGCTCGAAAACGGGACACGAACAGCGATCGTGTCCGTCGGCTCGATCGAACAGCACGGCCCCCACCTCCCGTTGAACATGGACACGCTGGACGGCGACGAGCTCTCACGGCGAATTGCAGAGAAGCTGGGGGACGCCCTCGCTGTGCCGACGATTCGACCCGGCTGCTCGGGACATCACATGGCGTTCCCCGGGACGATCACTATCCCGCCCGAGACACTGATGGACGTGATACGGGCGTACTGTCGGTCGCTCGACGAACACGGCTTCGAACACGTTGTGTTAGTGCCGACTCACGGTGGGAACTTCGGCCCGGTCGAGACGGTCGCACCCGACGTCGCCCGGGAAATCGACGCCGCGGTGATTCCTCTCGCGGACCTCGACGAACACATGCAGCTACTGAACGAGGGCCTCAGCGACGCGGGTATCGACTACGAACAGGACGTAATCCACGCTGGCGCAGCCGAAACAGCGGTGGTGTTAGCGGTGAACGAGGACCTCGTCAGACTGGAGAACATCGAGCCCGGTCCTGAGGGGAGTCTCTCTACCGCTCGCCTGCTGAGCGAGGGCTTCAAATCGATTACCGAAAGTGGTGTGCTCGGCGACCCAACTGAGGCGACCGCCGAAGCCGGCGAAACTATCATTCAGAACGTCGTGGATACCTACGTCGACCACATCGAGCGGGAGCGCCGTTCACTCTGAGCGCCGATTTCCTCCGACGGTTGCCTCGTGAATACGCGCGCCTATCCCGCGTCAGGCTCTCGGTCTGCGACGACTCTGGTCCACTCCCGACCTGATTCCGTCACACCCCGGCGTGAGACGTCCGAGCGGACGATTCGTTCTGCGGTCGAACGACCGCCCTCCGTTCCCGATTTTCAGGAACTCACACGGGCAGCGATGCCCGTGTCGCTGTCGGTGCGGTGGGGGAACTGATGGCCGGCCGCGGCTCCCTGCGGCCTTCGATAGGGCTTTCCGGGTGGTCGACTCACTCGGAGGCGTTGGCGATGTCCAGACCGACGCTGCTCGTCCCCGTGGTGTTCCCGGATCCGGACGTCTACTCGCTGGACCACGAGAACATCGTCGGCTTGAGCGGGTTCGACGTCGTGCTGTTCGGGTACTGGGAGGTTCCGGAGGGGGCGGACCGGGAGACGGTGCGTGCGAGCCGAGCGCCGGAAGCACAGTCGGTCCTCTACGAGTTGGCTGCCGCGTTCAGTCGCGGTGGCGCGTCCACGTCGGTGCGGCTGTTCTTCGGGCAGTCGGGGGCGGCAGAAGCGAAACTCCAGGACCGAATCGCGGACGAGTCGGACGCGGACGCGGTGTTGATGGGGGGCAACATCACGAAGTGGGCGAACGTCCTGGTGCCGCTCCGGGACGACCGCCGCCGGTCGGACCTCCTGGCGTTTCTCGGGGGTCTGAACCGGCACTCGGTGTTCACGCTGGAGCTGTACCACGTCGCGCCCGACCAGGCCGCGGTCGCCGCGGGCGAGGCGATGCTCGAGAGCGTGCGTGCGGACCTCGTCGAGGCCGGGTTCGCGGAGGACGTCGTCGACGCGACCGTCGACGTCCGCGGGGACGCCGGTGTAGCGGTCGCGGAGCGCGCGCAGCGACACAACCTCGTGGTGATGGGGGAGACGGGGGAGCATCCCTCGGAGTCGGCGTTCCTCGGGTCCGTGTACCGGCGGCTCGCCGACCGGGTGGACGTTCCGGTCGTCGTCCTGCGGGACTGATTGTGTGGGCGGCTCGGTAGTGGGTTCGGCGCTTGGCGGTCCGCGTGGCCGCCGTGTCGCTGCGCGGGCTGTCGCCCGGCCACCCCCGGAGCACGTCGGCTTCGACGTGATGAGCGCGCAGAGCAACGCCGGTCCGGACTCCGGCATCACTCCGACGATGCCCGACACCGCGGAGGCGATGCTGATACGCAACACGTGGGTCGCCTCGAAACCGTCCCGGTGGCGGTGCTGCTCGGCGCTGTCTTCCGGCGCCCCGGCGTCTACCGCTGACCCGAGCGCATCCGTTCCCGCGGGCCCGTGGTTGACATCGAAGCCGCTTCGACGCAGCCTGGTTTAACTGTAAACCAAGGGGGTTTTGCGCGTCCGGCGGGTACAGTCGCGCATCACCGCGACGCCGTCCGTCGTTCGCGCTTGGACGCGTCACGCCTCCACATGACTCCTGACTCGAACACCGTTCTCGACGACGCCGTGGTCGTCACCGTCGGCGACACGCCCTGGATAACTGCCTACGCGGACTCGCTCCGGGACCGAACCGGCGCGACCGTTCACAGCCACGAGCGGGCGACGGCCGCCCGCGACGCCATCCGACGGACCAGCCCGGACTGCGTGGTCCTCGAACACGCGCTCCCCGAGACCACCGGCGTCGCCGTCGTCGAACGCCTCCGCGACGCGACCACGTCCCTGCCGATACTCCTCGGGACGGCCGACGGCAGCGAACGAATCGCCAGCGACGCCATCGACGCCGGCGTCACCGACTACCTCGCGGTCGACGGCCCGCTGGACGACGCAGTCGAGGACGGCCGCCGGCGAACCGAGCGGGCGCTCCGGGACGCCCAGCGAGCGACGACGCGGCGCGAGCGCGCCCGGCAGTTCGACGCCACCTTCCACGACACCCGGACCGCGACCTGGGTGCTCGACCCCGACGGCACGCTCGCCCGGGTCAACCAGGCGGCCCGCGACATGGTCGACGCGAGCGCCGACGCCATCGTCGGCGACCCGTTCTGGACGCTGCCGTGGTGGCCGGACGACGAGCGGGCGGCGGCCGACGTCCGCCGGCTCGTCGAGACGGCGGCCGACGGCGAGTTCGGGCACGCCGTCGTCACGCGGTCGGGCGTCGCCGGCGAGCGCGTCCTCGAACTCTCCGTCCAGCCGGTGACCGACGAGCGCGGCGACCTCGTCTCCATCGTCGTCGACGGCGTCGACAGCACCGACCGCGTGGACCTGGAACGCGAACTCCGGCAGTCCGAGGAGCTCCACCGCGTCACGCTCAAGAACATGACCGACACCGTCCTGATGACCGACGAGGACGGCGAGTACACGTACGTCTGCCCGAACGTCCACTTCGTCTTCGGCTACACCGCCGACGAGATTCGCGAGCGAGTGCCCATCGAGGACCTGCTCGGCGAGGACCTCTTCGACCGCGAGGAGCTCGCCGAGGACGGCGTCCTGAAGAACATCGAGACCACGGCGACGGACAAGGCGGGCCGCGAACACACCCTCCTGGTGAACGTCCGGGAGGTCTCCATCCAGGGCGGAACCCTGCTGTACAGCTGTCGGGACATCACGAAACGCAAGCAGCGCGAGCGGGCCCTCGCCACCCTCCAGGAGACCGCTCGCGACTTCCTGTACGCCGAGACCCACCAGGAGATCGCCCAGCACGTCGTCGAGGACGCGCCGGACGTCCTCGGCGTCGACGCCAGCGCCGTCTATCGGTTCGACGCCGACGAGAACCACCTCGACCCGGCCGCGCACTCCCAGGCGATGCGAGACGCCCACGGGCCGCTGCCCGCTGTCCACGCGGACGGCCGCGACCTCACGAGTCACAGCTTCGTGGCGGACGACACCCGGTTCTTCGCTGACGTCCACGACGCCGACCGGCTCGCGAACCCCGCCACCGACCTCCGGAGCGTGGCGTACATCCCGCTGGGAAACCACGGCGTGTTCGTCGCCGGCACCACCGAGGTCGGCGCGTTCGACGACGTGCGACGGGAGCTCGCCGACCTCCTCGCGGCGACCGCGGAAGCGGCCCTCGACCGCGTCACTCGCGAATCCCAGCTCCGCGAGCAGGACCGCGAGCTCCAGCGCCGGAACGACCAGCTCACCACGCTCAACCGGACGAACGAGACCATCCGGGAGATCGACCAGGCGCTCGTCCGGTCCGAGACCCGCGAGGAGATCGACCACACCGTCTGCGAGCGCCTCACGGCCGACGGCCGCTTCGCGTTCGCCTGGCTCGGCACCGTCGACGACGCGACGGGGACAGTCGACGTGCGGGCCTCGGCTGGCGACGGCCGGGGGTACGTCGACAGCCAGTCGTTCCCCGTGGCCGCCGAGGGCGTGGAGCCGGCCGGCCGGACGGCGGCGACCGGCGAGGCGACGCTGGTGTCGAACGTCGCCGCCGACCTCCGCGCGGCCCCGTGGCGGACGGACGCCATCTCGCGGGACTTCCTCTCCGTGTTGAGCGTGCCGCTGGTGTACAACGACCTCTCGTACGGCGTGCTGACGGTGTACGCGGACACGCCGGACGCCTTCGACGCCCCGGTCCGGACCGTGCTCGCGGAGCTCGGCGAGACCATCGCGGCCGCCATCAGCGCCAGCGAACGCAAGCGCGCGCTCCTCACGACGTCGACGACGCGCGTCGAGTACGCCGTCAGCGACCCGTCGTTCGTGCTCACGCGGCTGGCCGGAGCCGCCGACTGCACGGTGACCTACGAGGGCGGCGTCCAGCAGACCGCCGGCGGGAACTACGTGTTCGTCACCGTCGAGGACGCGCCCCTGGACGCCGCGGCGACGGCGGCGGCCGACCTCGCAGTCGTGGAGGCCGTCCAGCGCATCCGGGGCGGCGACACCGGCGGCGTGCTCCGACTCCGGCTGGCCGAGCCGTTCCTCGCGACGGAACTGGCCGACCACGGCGCCGTGCTCCAGCGGACGACGTCGACGGCGGGGGAGACGACGCTGGTGGTCGACGTGTCCGGGAGCGTGGACGCGAGAGGCGTCACGCAGTTCGTCGGGGAGCGCTTCGGCGACGTCGAACTCGCGTCGAAGCAGACGCGCGAGCAGGCCTCCGAGCACGGCTTCTACGCGTCGGTCCTCGAACGGCTGACCGACCGCCAGCTCGAGGTCCTGGAGACGGCGTACTACAGCGGGTTCTTCGAGTCGCCGCGGCAGGCGACCGGGGAGACCGTCGCGGACTCCCTGGACATCTCGCCGCAGGCGTTCTACCAGCACGTCCGGACGGTCCAGCGCAAGCTGTTCGCGGCGCTCGTCGACGACCACACGCCGGTCACCGTCCAGCACGCGGACTGACCGGGCGAGGCAGCGTTGAATAGTCAACGCCGGCGCTCGCCGCGTGGTTCGGTGCTCAACCCCCGAATACTCCCTCGTCTCGTCACTACGACGGGGTAGAGTACCGAGTCGTCCCGGTACTCCCGACACCAATGAGAGACGTAGACCAACGCCCAGACGGGGACTCCCCCTACGAGTGCTTCCAGTGTGGCAACGTCGTCGTCGACGAGTCGAACCCCGGCAACTGCCCCGACTGCGGGGCCGCGATGCGGAACCGACGAACACCCCTCGAGTAACATGGCTTCGACACCTGACTCCACCGGAGACGTCGACGAGTCGACGAACACCAGCGAGGAGCCCGAGTCGGCCCTGGAGACGGCGCGCCGGCAGCTCCAGCACGCCGCCGCGGAGCTCGACATCGACCCGAACATCGTCGAGCGGCTGAAACACCCGAAGAAGGTCCACGAGGTCACCGTCCCCATCGAGCGGGAGAACGGCGACGTCGAGGTCTACACCGGCTACCGCGCCCAGCACGACAGCGTCCGCGGGCCGTTCAAGGGCGGGCTCCGGTACCACCCCGACGTGGACCGGGAGGAGTGCGTCGGCCTCGGGATGTGGATGACCTGGAAGTGCGCCGTGATGGACATCCCGTTCGGCGGCGCGAAAGGCGGCATCGCCGTCAACCCCAAGGAGCTGACCGAGGCGGAGACCGAGCAGCTGACCCGCCGGTTCACCGACGAGATTCGGTCGGCAATCGGGCCGACGAGGGACATCCCCGCGCCGGACATGGGGACCGACCCGCAGACGATGGCGTGGCTGATGGACGCCTACTCGATGCAGGAGGGCGAGACCATCCCCGGCGTCGTCACCGGGAAGCCGCCAATCGTCGGCGGGAGCGAGGGGCGGGACAGCGCGCCCGGCCGGAGCGTCGCCATCGTCGCCCGGGAGGCCATCGACTACTACGACATGGATCTCTCGGAGACGTCCGTCGCCGTCCAGGGGTTCGGGAGCGTCGGGTCGAACGCCGCGACACTGCTCGACGACTGGGGGGCGAACGTCGTCGCGGTGAGCGACGTGAACGGCGGCATCTACGACCCGGCGGGGCTGGACACGGGGGAGATTCCGGCCCACGACGAGGAGCCGGAAGCGGTGCTGACCCACGAGGCGCCGGAGACCGTGACGAACGAGGAACTGCTGGAACTCGACGTCGACGTCGTGATTCCGGCCGCCATCGGGAACGTGTTGACGGCGGACAACGCCGACGACGTCGCCGCCGACCTCGTCATCGAGGGCGCCAACGGACCGACGACGAGCGCCGCCAGCGCCATCTTCGCCGAGCGCGGGATTCCCGTGATTCCGGACATCCTCGCGAACGCCGGGGGCGTGACGGTGAGCTACTTCGAGTGGCTCCAGGACATCAACCGCCGGGCGTGGTCCCTGGAGCGAGTCAACGACGAACTGGAGACGGAGATGCTGGACGCGTGGGGGGAGGTCCGCGCCGAGTTCGAGGCGCGCGACGTGACGTGGCGGGACGCCGCCTACGTCGTCGCGCTGTCGCGAATCGCGGACGCCCACGACGCCCGCGGCCTGTGGCCGTAGCCCGGCGGGAGGCCGCACCCGACACCGCAGTCCGGTGGACGCGTCAGACCCGCGTCGGCGACGCCGCGAACCCGGCGTGCTGGCACCACGCACTCGTACTCCCGGCTCTCGAATGGCGGGTTCGTGACGAAACGGTTGTTCCGGCGCGGGTCCGCGGACTCCAGCGGACTGCCCGCTCTCCTCGCCGCGTGGCCCGGTTCGCTCGGGGAGAAACGGATATGTGTCTACCGCGCCTCGAATCCCGTACATGAGTGAATCGGAGGGGGCGGTCGAGTCCAAAGACACTCGCGAGGTCATCATGGAGGCGACCTTCCGGGCGCTGAGCGAACACGGCTACAAGGACCTCCGGGTTCGCGACATCGGCGAGGAGATGGAGCTCTCCCGCCAGCTCATCCACTACCACTTCGACGGCAAGTACGACCTCCTGTCGTCGTTTCTGGCGTACGTCATCGACCAGTACGAGGGCAGCGTCGAGGTCGACGGGGACACCGACCCCCGGTCGGAACTCGACGCCCGCATCGACCAGTGTCTGTTCGGCCCCGGATTCGAGGAGTTCTCCCACTGGGACCGGATGAAGGTCTACCACGAGCTGTACGCGCACGCCCAGAACGACGCGGAGCACCGCGAACTCTTCGACGAACACTACGACCGGCTCCGGGGCAGCATCGTCGACGTCATCGAGACGGGCATCGAGGCGGGCGTCTTCCGCGACGTCGACGCGGAGCTGATGGGGCAACTCGTCACGGACGTCATCCACGCGGGCCGCGAGCGCCGCATCTCCCTCGGTCACGAGGACGCGCCCGAGGAGGCCCGCGAAGCCATCGACGAGTTCGTTCTCGACTCCCTCGCTCCGCAGGAGTGACGCCGCTCGCTCGGCTGTCGTGTGGACCGACTGTCGCCGCTTGCTGCCACTCGGTCTGCTCGCGTGTGTTCGAATCGCCGCCGACGGAGCGCGGGCGCGGCGGGCGGGAGAATACCTGAGACTCTGGATGCCGACCGCGTCGCCGGCCCGCGTCCGGACATCGTCGCGATGCCGTCACGTCCTCGGGCCTCCGGTCCCTTATCTTTACCGCCCGGTAAACGGCGCACTCGGCGCGTCGGTTCGTCGAGAGCCGGCCGCGAAAGGAGAGGAGAGAGTCCACACGCCACAACCGTCAGACCGTGACCGCCGCGACCCGCTGCCGTCGCCGGGGTCAGTCGCCGCCCGAGCGCGTCACTGGACGATGCGATGGGTGTCGGGCCGGTAGCTGAGGACGCCCAGCTCGTCCATCTTCGGCAGATGCGTGTGGTGCAACGCGACCTCGATTCGCTCGACGGAATCGCTGCCGGCGTCACAGCCGTCTTCGCGGGCGGCGATTTCGGTTGCGACCTCGGAGAGAGTCGCCGTCGCCGGGCGCTCGGCGAGGACGTCCAGCGTCAGCCGCCGCCGGTCGTCGCTGAGCAGCGTGTGGCGTTCCGTCTCGGTCATGTCGGCGATTCTCGGCACGTCGTCGGTGAACTCGGTGATTGTCTGGGACATTGTGATTGTTCCCACGCGAGGCGGGCTCCTACCTGTGCAGAGGACTCTCGTGGCCCTAAAGCCGTCCTATAATTGGTTAGGGTTGGCTCGGTGGAGCGCGTGGACAGCTCGGTGTATCGAGCGGCGAATTCTCGACGCGTTAGTTACGTGGTTGTTGCACGCTGACGATACGATATTCTCTCCCTCGGAGTTCCATCGACGGAACTCTCTTTGTCGCGGGTCGCGGACCGTGTGTATGGGGCAGTCGCTATCGTCTGGCCTCCGGGAGACGCTGTCCGTCTTCGAGGTGGCGGGCGAACCACGGACGACGCCGGAGGTCGCAGACGCCCTCGACCTCGGGCGCCGAACCGCCTACGCTCGCCTCGAACGCCTCGTCGAAGCCGACGCGCTCGCGACGAAGAAAGTCGGCGCCAACGCACGCGTGTGGTGGCGGCCGGCCGACGACGACACCGACGACGCGACCCCGGCCCGCTGGGAACACCAGTTCCGGTCGCTCGTCGAAGCCACCGAGGAGTACGCCATCTTCCTGCTGGACGCCGACGGCCACGTCCAGACCTGGAACCCGGGCGCCGAACGCATCAAGGGCTACGACGCCGGGGACGTCGTCGGCGAACACTTCTCGGTGTTCTACACCGAGTCCGACCGCGCCGCCGACGTCCCCGCGCGGAACCTCCGAGCGGCCGCCGAACTCGGCTCCGTTCAGGACGAGGGCTGGCGGGTGCGCGCCGACGGCTCCCGGTTCTGGGCGAACGTCACCATCACGGCCATCAGGGAGGACGGCGACCTCGTCGGATTCGCGAAAGTCACTCGGGACATGACCGAACGCCGCCTCACCGAACGCCGCCTCCGCGAGGAGAAGGCCTTCGTCGAGAGTCTCCTGGACACCCAGCAGGACGTCTTCTACGCGTTCGACGACGACCTCGAACCGCTCCGGTGGAACGACCGCCTCGAGTCGATTACGGGCTACGACCCCGCCGAAATCGAGGCGATGACGCCGACGGACTTCGTCGCCGACGACGCGGTGGCGGACCTCACGGACGCAATCGACCGCATCTTCGCGGGCGAGCGCGTCACCGTGGAAGCGCCACTGGAGACTGCGGACGGCGAGCAGATTCCCTACGAGTTCACGGGCGGTCCCCTCACCGACGACACGGGCGAGGTCGTCGGTCTCACCGGTGCCGGTCGGGACGTCAGCGAGCGGAAGGTCCGCGAGCGCCGCCTGGAGCAGCAACACGACGAACTGCAGGCCGAACTGGAGGACATCTTCACGCAGATCGGGGAGGCGTTCTTCGCGCTCGACGGCGACGGCCGCATCACGTACGTCAACCACCGCGCCGCGGACATGGTCGGGCTCCCCGCGGGCGAACTCCTGGGCGCCCGCACCTGGGACGTCCTCCCGGAGGTCGCCGAGGGACGGCCCCGGGACCGCATCGAGGCGGCGCTGGCGGACGAGTCGCCCGCCGAGTTCGAGTTCCACTCGGAGATACTGGACAGCTGGCTCGAAATCCGAGCGTACCCCGCTCAGGAAGGGGTGTCCGTCTACGTCCGGGACGTCAGCGAGCGCGTGGAGCGCGAGCGGGAACTGGAGGAGTACCGACGCTGGACCCAGACGCTCATCGACAACCTCCCAACGGGAGCCGTCGCTCTCGTCGACGACAACCTCCAGTACGTCACCTTCGGGGGAGTGCCAGAGGGAGACTGGGACCTGCACAGGAGCGACCTGGAGGGCAACCCCGTCCGGGAGGTGCTGCCGGCGCCGCTCGCGGAAGTCGTCGTCCCGCGCTACGAGGCGGCGCTCGACGGTGACTCCTCGGAGTTCGTGGAAACCGTCGACGGACGTGTCTACGAGTTCCACTTCGTCCCGGTGCGTGACGACGACGGCGACGTCTTCGCGGCCACGGCCATGTCCCGCGATGTCAGCGAGCGCGTACAGCGAGAGCGGGAGCTCCGGGACCGCGTCCGCCAGCAGCAGGTGGTCGCCGACCTCGGGCGGCGCGCGCTCGAGGACGCGGACCTCGACGCCCTGCTCGCGGAAGCCGCCGAGGTGGTCGCGGACACGCTCGACACCGACTACTGCAAGGTGCTGGACTTGGACGCCGACGAACTGCTGCTCCGGCAGGGCGTCGGCTGGGACGACGGCGTCGTCGGCGAGGCGAGCGTGTCGGCCGTCGAGAACGCCTCGCAGGCGGCGGTCACGCTGGACAGCGAGCGGCCGGTCATCGTCGAGGACCTCGCGGCCGACGCCCGTATCGACGGGCCCGAGTTGCTCACGAGCCACGACGTCAGTAGCGGCATCAGCACCATCATCGGGCCGGCCGACGACCCCTGGGGCATCCTCGCTGTCCACGACACCAGTTCCAGGGAGTTCTCGGAGCAGGACGCCACGTTCGTGCAGTCGGTCGCGAACGTCCTGGCGGCCGCCATCGAGCGCCACGGCTACGAGGACGAACTCGTCTACCAGCGCGAACAGCTCGCGGCGCTGAACAGCCTCAACGAGGTCGTTCGCGACATCTCCAGTGCGGTCATCGAGCAGTCCACGCGCGAGGAGATCGAGGACACTGTCTGCGAGCGCCTCGCGGCGACCGGCTCCTACACGTTCGCGTGGACGGGCGAAGTCGACCCGACGACGCAGCGAGTCGAACCGCGAGCGCAGGCCGGCGTCGAGGGCTACCTCGACGACGTCACGCTCTCCGTGAACCCCGACGACGAACTCAGCGAGGGCGCGACCGGCCGCGCGCTCCGCACGGGCGAAATTCAGGTGACAAACGACATCGTCGCCGACGACCGCTACGAGCCCTGGCGGGAGAGCGTCGAGGCGTACGGCTTCCGGTCGTCGGCGGCAGTCCCCATCGCTCACGAGGACACCACGTACGGCGTGCTGAACGTCTACACGACCCGCCAGTCTGCATTCGAGGGCCAGGAGTACGCCGTCATCGCCCAGCTCGGGGAGGTCGTCGGTCACGCTATCGCCGCCACCGAACGCAAGCGCGCACTGATGAGCGACGAACTCGTCGAACTGGAGTTCCAGGCCGAGGGGGTCTTCGAAGCGCTCGACCTCGACGTCGAGGGGACCGAACCGATCTCGATGGACCACGCCGTGCCCGTGGGTGACGGGGAGTTCCTCGTCTACGGCACCACCGACCCGGTGGCCGTGGACACCGTTCGGGCGATGGCCGAGTCGGTGCCCCACTGGGGAGAACTCACCGTGCGCGGTGGCGACGACGACTCCTCGTTCGAACTCCGAGTGAGCGACCCGCCGGTCCTCTCGGTGGTGGCGTCGCTCGGCGGGTACGTCGACAGCGCCGTCGTCGAGAACGGTGACCTCCGACTCACCGTCCACCTCGCGCCGACCGTCGACACCCGAACGGTCATCGACAGCGTGACCGAGGCCTACCCGAACGCCGAGATGCTGCGGCGCCGCCAGATCACTCGCGTCCACGAGGACTCGCAGCCGCTACCCGGTCAGCTCCTCGACGACCTCACCGACCGCCAGCGAGCGGCCGTGGAGGCGGCCTACCACGCCGGCTTCTTCGAGTGGCCGCGTGACGCCTCCGGCGAAGAGGTCGCGGCGTCACTCGACGTCTCGCCGCCGACGTTCCACCAGCACCTCCGCAAGGCCGAGCGGAAGCTCTTCGAGTCGCTGCTCGCCGCGCCCGTCGGAGACCCCGACGCCCCGGCAGGAGACACGCCGTAGTCCACCTCGCGGGGTCGCCCGGAGACGCCGTCGGTCGTCGCTGCCCGTCCGGAGTTCGGTGACGACGACGTCCCAGCCGGCCGCACCGCCGCCGTCGCACTCCCAGCCGCCGCGCACGTCGACCCCGCTGTCCCGGGCCCGTCGGAGCACGGCCGTCAGCTCCGCTCGCAGCCCGGCAGCTGTCGCGGGCCCTCCGCCGTCGCTGGTCATTCGTCGGACGCACTCCGGAACTCGACGACCGTCGCCATGCGTCCCAGTTCGCCGGGTACGCCGATAACCACGGGGGCTGGTGGGCCAGCGTCTGTTCGGCCGGCACTGGGAGTAATGACGCTCTAGCCCGTCTCGTGGGTATGGACGAGTTCGACTTCCTCGTAATCGGCTCGGGGTCCGGCCTGGAGGTGGCGAACGTCGCGGCCAACCAGGGTGAGTCGGTCGCCGTCGTGGAGAAGGGCCGGCTCGGCGGCACGTGCCTGAACCGGGGTTGCATCCCGTCGAAGCAACTGCTCTACCACGCCGACGTGCTGGAGACCGTCGAGGACGTCGGCGAGTTCGGCATCGAGGCGACGGTCGACGACGTGGCGTTCGCGGACATCGTCCGCGAGGTCACCGACGACGTCCACGGCGACGCGGCGGCCATTCGGCGCGGGCTGCGGTCCTCGGACAGCCACACGCTCTACGAGGGCGAGGCCGGCTTCGTCGACGACCACGCGGTCGAACTCTCCGGCGGCGAGGACGACGGCGCTCGCGTGCGCGCCGACACCGTCCTCGTTGCGGCCGGTACGCGGCCCGCAGTCCCGCCAATCGACGGCATCGAGGACGTGGACTACCTGACGAGCACCGACGCGCTCCAGCTGGAGTCGCCGCCCGACCGCCTCGTGGTGGTCGGCGGCGGCTACATCGCCGCCGAGCTCGGGCACTTCTTCGGCACCTTCGGGTCCGACGTGTCCATCGTCGGTCGCCGCCCGAACCTCCTCCCGTCGGCGGACGGAGCGGTCGCCGAAGCCTTCACGGAGCGGTACGCCGACCGATTCGACGTCCACACCGGCTTCGAGGCGACGGGCGTCTCCGAGTCTGGCGGGGAACTCACTGTCACCGGCCGGGAGTACGAGTACGGCCCGGACGGCGGCCTCGTCGAGGACGGCGAGACGGTCACCGCGACGGGCGACGAACTGCTCGTGGCGGCCGGGCGTCGCCCGAACACCGACACCCTCGCCCTCGAGAACACGGGCGTCGAGACGGACGACCGGGGGTTCGTGGAGACCGACGAGTACCTGCGCACGGACGCCGACGGCGTCTGGGCGCTCGGGGACATCGTCGGCGAGTACCTCCTCAAGCACTCCGCGAACCACGAAGCACGCGCCGTCGCGCGCAACATCTACGGTCCGGAGCCCGAGCCCGTGGACTACTCGGCGATGCCGTTCGCGGTGTTCGCCTCCCCGGAAGTCGCGGGGGTCGGGGCCACCGAGTCTGCCCTCCGGGAGACCGACCGCGAGTACGCCACGAACACCTACCCCTTCGAGGACACCGCGCGCGGCGACGCGATGCACGCCGAGGGATTCGTCAAAGCCATCGTCGGCCTCGACGGCGAGATTCTGGGCTGTCACGTCGTCGGCCCGGACGCCTCGACACTCGTCCAGGAGGTTGTCGTCGCGATGAAATCCGGGTCTGGCACTGTCCGGGACATCCGAGAGTCGATTCACATCCACCCGGCGCTCCCCGAAGTCGTCCAGCGCGCGTTCTCCGGACAGTTCAGCCGGCCGGCCCACCAGCACGACCACAGCCACGACCACTGAACCGGGCTCCGACGCCGCCGCGGCGGTCGACGAGACCGACGACCGTCTCGCGCCCGGTCGCCCGTCGACGACTGCGTGCCCTCGCTCCCCGAGGCGCCCACGGCGGTTCCAACCACCCGAAACAGAAGCCTGAAGTGCAGCCGCCGACTGATTCCGGGTGCGGGCTCGTAGATCAGGGGTAGATCGCTTCCTTCGCAAGGAAGAGGCCCTGGGTTCAAATCCCAGCGAGTCCACTTCCCTTCGTTCGCTGCGCTCACTTCGTTCGTCTCGTTTCCTCGCAGGCTCCCCGTTCGCTTCGCTCACGGGGATTCCAGCGAGTCCATTCATCTCCTCGACTCCCACCGAGTCTCACGCGGTCGTGAAGACGAAGCGGTCGCGGTGGCCGCCGGCGTCGACGACGACCCGAGTCTTCGTGTTCGGGTCGAGAGAGACGTTCGCGCGGACGCGCAGCACCTCGCCCGGTCGCCAGGTGTCGGCGTCGGGGACGGTGGTCCGGGTGTCGGCCTGGTAGACGCCGTTCACGAGGACGGTGACGTCGTCGGGGCCGTGTAGGAGCGTCCGTCCGCCGGTGTTCTCGACGAGCAGCGTCAGCGTCTCGTTGCCGGCGTCGTAGACGGCCGTCGGCGTCTGGTCGTCGCTGACGATTCGGAACTCGGCGTTCACGTGGTCGGCGTCGGCGTCGGCGGCGCGCTCGATGCTGTCGGCGAGGCTGGTCGCGCCCTCGGTGAGTGTGCCGGCGAGGGCGGCGGAGAACAGCACGGCGGCGATGAACAACACGAGGTGGGCTGAGGAGACTGACGCCATCAGCGCCCTCCGGTGGCCGCGGCTCGTGCCATCGTCGGATGTCTGCGCGCCGAGCGGCATGAATGTTCGTCCTGTGCGCCGGGGCGGAGTGAGAGTAGTGATAGTATCTGGCAAGTTTTATTTAGGATGATTAAGAAGTCCAGGCTAGACACTCACATGGAGGGGGGAGCCAGCAGCAAGGGGGGTGACGCCGTACTCGTGACGGCGTCGGGAACCGCCGCGCCGGACGGCGACCCGGCGGACCGACCGGACTCGACGCCGGCCATCGGCGTGACGTACTGCTTCGACGCGGAGACGTGGCTGGACCGATGGGGCGCCAGCCGAGAGCGAGCGGTCGCCGTGAGCGTGGGTGAACGCTCCCGGAGTACGAGTGCGGTCGCACGCAGCGAGCCGGGGTCCCGTTCGCCCAGCGGCCCGGGCAGCGACCTCGTACAGACCGAGGCCGGTGCCGTGACGGCCGTTCCGTCGAAGAGCGACGTGGGTACCGTCGGCGCCACCGTCCACGAGTACCTCGACGAGTGGACGGCCTGCGAGCCGACCGTCTACGTGGACAGTCTGGCGGCCATCGTGGACGCGACAGACTCGGAGGTGACGTTCCGATTCGTGCACGCGCTCGTCGCGCGCGCCCGGAACGCTGACGCTCGCGTCGTGGCGACACTCGGAGAGGAGATACCGCCGCACGCCGAGGCGACGTTCGCACCGCTGTTCGACCGGGTGGTCTAGAGCCAGTTCTCGCGGCGGAAGTACGCGACGAGGATGCCCGCCGTCAACGCCATCCCGACCATCACCGCGGGGTAGCCGTACGCCCACTCCAGTTCGGGCATACTGAGTGGGCTGCCGGTGAAGTTCATGCCGTAGACGCCGACCACGAACGTCAGGGGGAGGATGATGGTGGCGACGACGGTGAGCGTCTTCATCACGTCGTTCGTGGACATGGACAGCGCGTTCAGGTAGATGTCGCGGGCGCCGCTGGTGAGGTCGCGGTAGGTCTCCGTGAGGTCGACGAGCTGGACGAGGTGGTCGTAGACGTCGCGGTAGTACTTCTCGGTGGACGGCTGAATCTGGGCCGGGTCGCCGCGCGCGAGCACGCCGACGGCGTCCCGGGTCGGCCAGAGCAGCCGGCGGACGGACAGGAGGTCGCGACGGAGGTCGTTGATGCGTTCCAGCAGCCCCTCGCCGGCGGCCTCCGTGACCTCGTTCTCGACGGCTTCGATGTCGTCCTCGATGTCGTCGAGGATGCCGTAGTAGTCGTCGACGATGCGGTCGATGCCGCGGTAAGCCGTGAAGTCCGGGCCGTTGGAGAGCAGCCGGGGGTCGTCGCGGTCCACGCGCTCCCAGACGGCGTCGAGGGCGGCGACGCGCTCCGGTTCGACGGTGAGCAGCCAGTCGTCCCCGACGAAGAAGCCGACGGGGAGCGCGCGGAGTTCGTCCGCGAACGAGACGTCGCCGTGCCGCAGGGACGCGGCCTTCAGCAGCGCGAACGTGTGGTCGTCGAACTCCTCGACCTTCGGGCGGACGTCGCCGAGCACGTCTTCGACTTCGAGCGCGTGCAGGCCGTAGCCGGCGGCGAGGCCGTCGAGGACGCTCTCCTCTGGGTCGACGACCCGAACCCAGGTCGTGCCGGGGTCGCCGCGGGCGTCGACGGGGTCGGGGCGTTCGTCGTGGCCGCCGGCGTCGAAGACGACGGTGTCGACAGTCACGTCGCCACCTCCTCGCCGCTGTCTGTGCCGATGGCGGCGAGCGTGACGCCGACCATGACGGCGGTGACGGAGAACGCCCGCCCCGGGTAGGGGGTGGCGACCCCCGCGAGGTAGCCGGCGACGCCGCCGAGAGTGAGGGCGAGGCCGGCGGCTCGAATCCGGTTCATGGTTGCGGCTCGCTCCCGACCGGGAAAAATCCCGCCCCTACTCGGTGCGTTCGCCCTGGTAGCTGCCGTCGTAGGCGCCGTCGTGGTCGGCGTCGGCGAGCACGAGCTGGGCGACGCGCGCGCTGCGCTCCAACTCGATTTCGCGGTGGACTTCCAGCAGTCCTTCGCCCTTCCCGGTGTAGCCGGCGTCCCAGACGGCGGAGTTCAGCATGCAGGAGTTCCGCATGAGCGACGACCGCGGGTAGAGGAAGCCGACGTGGGCGTCGGGGATGGAGATGGTCTCGGCGTACTGGAGGACGTAGCCGCCGGGCCGGAGGACGAACAGCTCGCGGTCGTCTCGGCGCTCCGCTTCGACCGGGGTTCGGTCGCCGATTGTCTTGCCGTCGGTGGTGATGCGGCCGGGTCCGGCCTGTTCGAGGACGGCTTCGACGGTGAGGTCGACGCCGTTGGGCTGGACCTGGTCGGCCGACACGGGCTCGACGTGTTCGGCGACGAACGCGCCGCTCTCGTACATGCTTCGGGATTCGACGGTCGCCGGGAAGCGCTTTCGGTTCCCAACGCCACGCCAGTTTGTTACAGTTCTCAGCAAACTAATTTACGATATGACTAGAAAAGTAATAAGGGGGTGTGCTGGTTCCTACCGTGTGGGATGGCAGACGACAACACACTCACGAGGCGGAGTTTCCTGACAGCCACCAGCGCGGCCGCCGGCTCGGTCGCGTTCGTCGGCGCCGGCGCCGCGACGCCCGGCGAGGGACGTGGCAACGGACGCGGCAAGGGAACCGAGCGACGGGAGTACATCGTCGGCGTGTCGGCGACCGAGGACGACCCGAAGGGCTACGTCCGGAAGCACCTCACGGGCAAGGAGGAGGCCGTCAGCACCAACGAGACGCTCGGCACCACGGTCGTCGGGCTCCCGGAGAACGCGGCCGAGCAAGCCCACGAGAACTTCCTGGGCCGACTGGAGGCCGCGGACGCGGTGAAGTACGTCGAGCAGAACGTCGAACTCCAGGCACAGGTCGCGCCCAACGACCCCCGGTACGGCGACCAGTACGCCGACCAGCAGGTCAACGCGCCGGAGGCCTGGGACACGACGTTCGGTGACTCCGGTGTCACGGTCGCCGTCGTCGACCAGGGTGTCAAGTACGACCACCCGGACCTCGACGGCAACATGGACGGCTCGGTGTCGAACTCCGGCTACGACTTCGTCGACAGCGACGGCGACCCGTACCCGGACGTGCTCAGCGACGAGTACCACGGGACGCACGTCGGCGGTATCGCCGCGGCCGAGGTCGACAACGGCGAGGGCGTCACCGGCATCGGGAACTCCAGCCTGCTGTCGGGCCGCGCGCTCTCCGAGGCGGGCTCCGGGTCCACTGCGGACATCGCGGACGCCGTGACGTGGGCGGCCGACCAGGGCGCCGACGTCATCAACCTCTCGCTGGGCGGCGGCGGCTACACGGACACGATGAAGAACGCCGTCTCGTACGCGACGAACAACGGCGCGCTCGTCGTCGCCGCCGCGGGTAACGACGGCCAGGGCTCGGTCTCGTACCCGGCGGCGTACAGCGAGTGTCTCGCCGTGAGCGCGCTCGACCCCGACGAGACGCTGGCGTCGTACTCGAACTACGGGAGCAGCGTCGAACTCGCCGCGCCCGGGACGAACGTGCTCTCGACGTGGACGGACGACGCCTACGACTCCATCTCGGGGACGTCGATGGCGACCCCGGTGGTGGCGGGCGTCGCGGGACTCGCGCTCGCGCAGTGGGACCTCACGAACGCGGAACTCCGGAACCACCTGAAGAACACGGCGGCGGACGTCGGCCTCTCTGGCGACCAGCAGGGGTCCGGTCGCGTCGACGCCGGTAACGCCATCACCACCGAACCCGGCTCCGGCGGTGGCGGTGGTGGTGGCGGTAGCGGCTCCACGTCGACGACGGTCTCCGGGTCGCTGTCCGGCTACTGGGACGGGAGCTGCTGGTCGTACACCTTCGAGTACGACAGCCCGAGCCAGGTCGTCGTCGAACTCAGTGGACCCGCAGACGCGGACTTCGACCTGTACGCGAACACGGGCGTCGACGCGTGTCCGTCCACGAGCAGCTACGACTTCCGGTCGTGGACCACGGACTCCCAGGAGACCATCACCATCGACAACCCGGACACGTCGACGGACCTCCACGCGCTCGCCGACTCCTACTCGGGTAGCGGCGACTACACGGTGACGTTCACCGAGTACCAGTAGCGCGCTCGCCGTCTTCGGAGCGACGACGGTTCGCCGCGGGCCGGGGATGACTCCCGGCTGCGGTCCGCTACGTCTTGCGATTCGTCCACACGCGTCAAATAAGGGAATACGGGCTGTATTAGGTGTCGCAGGGGGTCCTGAAACACGCGGGATTTATAATTGTAGAAGCTCCATCTCCGGACGCTATGGGACAGACGATCACGGAAAAAATTCTCGATGACCACCTCGTCGAGGGCGACCTGACGCCCGGCGAGGAGATCGGTATCGAGATCGACCAGACGCTCTCCCAGGACACCACTGGGACGATGGTCTGGCTGCAGTTCGAGGCGCTCGAGATGGACGAAGTCCAGACTGAGCTCGCCGCGCAGTACTGCGACCACCAGACCTATCAGTTCGACTTCAAGAACACCGACGACCACCGCTTCCTGCGGTCGGCCGCCGGCACCTACGGCGCGTACTTCTCCCGACCGGGCAACGGCATCTGCCACAACGTCCACAAGGAGAACTTCGCCGCGCCCGGGAAGACGATGCTCGGGTCGGACTCTCACACCCCGACACCCGGTGGCCTCGGCGAACTCGCCATCGGCGCGGGTGGGCTAGACGTCGCCGTCGCGATGGGTGGCGGCCCCTACTTCGTTGAGATGCCCGAGGTCGTGAACGTCCGCTTGGAGGGCGAACTGCCCGAGTGGGCGACCGCAAAGGACCTCATCCTCGAGATGCTCCGCCGTCTGTCGGTCAAAGGCGGCGTCGGCAAGGTGTTCGAGTACACCGGGCCGGGCGTCGAGAGTCTGACCGTCCCCGAGCGTACCACGATCACGAACATGGGGACGGAACTCGGCGCGACCACCTCTATCTTCCCGACCGACGAGCGCACGCAGAACTACCTCGAACGGCAGGGTCGCGGCGAGGAGTACGTCGAACTCTCGCCCGACGAGGACGCGGAGTACGCCGACGAGATCGTCGTCGATCTCTCGGAACTCGAACCGCTGATCTCCGCGCCGTCGATGCCGGACAACGTCGTCCCCGTCCGCGAGGTGGCCGGTGAGGACGTCGAACAGGTCATCGTCGGTTCCTGTACCAACGGCGGCTACGCCGACATCCTGCCCGCGGCGAAGATGGTCGCGGACCGCGAGATCAAGAAGGACCTCGAGATGATCGTCGCGCCTGGTTCGAAGCAGGCCGGCGAACTCCTCGCCCGCGAGGGCTGGACCGCCGAGATGATGGCCGCCGGGGTCAACGTCTCCGAGTCGACCTGTGGTCCCTGTATCGGCATCGGGCACGTTCCGGCCTCCGACTCCGTCTCCCTGCGGACCTTCAACCGCAACTTCGAGGGCCGCTCGGGGATCGAGGACGACTCCGTCTACCTCTGCTCGCCACAGGTCGCCGCCGCGGCGGCGCTCAAAGGCGAGATCGTCGACCCGCGGGATCTGGCCGAGGAACTCGGCGACTTGGAGTCGCCGGGTGTCGAGCTCCCCGACCAGTACGACGGATCGAAAGCCGACATCATCGATCCCGACGATGCCGTCGACGACGACCTCATCAAGGGGCCGAACATCGGTGACGTCCCGCTCAAGGACCCCTTGGGTGCGGACATCGCCGGCGAGACGCTCCTGAAGATGCCCGACAACATCACGACCGACCACATCATCCCGGCCACGTCGGACATCCTGAAGTACCGCTCGAACATCGACAAGCTCTCTGAGTTCACCCTCTCCCGGGTCGACGAGTCCTTCGCGGAGCGCGCCAAGGCGTCGGACCACGGCGTTCTCGTCGCCGGCGAGAACTACGGCCAGGGGTCCTCGCGTGAACACGCCGCGATGTGTCCGATGTATCTCGGCGTCGAGGCCGTCCTCGCGCAATCGTTCGCCCGCATCCACAAGGCGAACCTGTACAACTTCGGCCTCCTGCCGCTGACCATCGACGAAGAGACCTACGAGCGGATCGAGCAGGGTGACCACGTCGAAGTCGTCGACGACGTGGCCGCCGCCGTGGAGTCGGGCGCCGAGGAGTTCACGGTGCGCGTCAACGACGAGTGGGAGGCGACCGCCGAGTTCGACGCCTCCGAACGTGAACGCGAGATCCTCGCGGCCGGTGGCAAGCTCACGCTGACGAAACAGCAGTACGACGAGGACGCGGGCGGCGCGACGCCAGCCGACGACTGAGACGATCCGTCGCGACTGTCTCCGCGTCGTCGCTCCCGTGACGCCGTCCGGGCTGTTCGACTCTCGATTTTTTGCGGGACGGCGGACGTAACTCCGCGCAATCGTCGGTAGCCGAGACCCCGTGAAGTGGCGGTTACTCCTCGGTCACGACGGTGCCGCCCACCGACGGCTCGTGGTCGGTCGTCCGCTCGATGCGCGGGCTTTCGGGCCGCACACCGTCGAAGAGGTCGATCTTCTCGGGCGGCAACCGAAGGGAGAGGGTATCGCCCTGTTCGACCGCGAGGTCGGGGTCGATTTCGGCTAGGAACTCGGTGTCGTCGAGGACGATGTGGACGATCTGGACGTTCCCCATCAGTTCGACCACGTCGACGGTCGCCTCGAAGGTGTACTCGTCGGGAGTGTCGACGATCTGGACGCTCTCGGGCCGGACACCGAGCGTGAGGGGGGAGACCGTCGACGCGTCGGCGAGGCCGTCGGGCACGCGAACGGACACGTCTCCGGCGTCGGCGTGGAACGTTCCGTCGGACAGCGATCCGGAGAGGAGGTTCATGCTCGGACTGCCGATGAACTCCGCGACGAACCGATTGGCGGGCCGCTGGTACACCTCTTTTGGTGGGGCGAGCTGCTGGATCTGCCCTTCGTTCATCACCGCGACGCGGTCGCCCATCGTCATCGCCTCCTCTTGATTGTGTGTCACGTGGACCATCGTCACACCGAGATTCTGCTGGAGGCGGACCACTTCCGTCCGCATCTCCTTGCGGAGCTTCGCGTCGAGATTCGCGAGCGGTTCGTCCATCAGAAACGCCTGCGGGTCGCGGACGAGCGCGCGGCCGAGCGCGACCCGTTGTTGCTGCCCGCCCGAGAGGTTCGCCGGCTTTCGGTCGAGAAGCTCCGTGATGTCGAGCATCGCCGCCGCCTCCTCGACGCGGCCGTCGATTTCCGCGTCGGGGACGTCACGGGCCTCCAGCGGGAAGGAGATGTTCCCTCGGACGGTCCGGTGTGGATAGAGCGCGAACGACTGGAACACCATCGCGATGTCGCGGTTCTGTGGCTGGACGTCGTTGACCCGGATGCCGTCGATGCGGACGTCGCCGCTGGTCGGGGCTTCGAGCCCGGCGATCATCCGGAGTGTCGTCGACTTTCCGGACCCCGACGGGCCGACGAGGACGACGAGTTCGCCGTCCTCGATGGTCAGCGATACGTCGTCGACGGCGACGATGTCGTCGCCGAACTCCTTGCGTACCGTATCGAGTTCGATAGTAGTCATTGTGTAAGGTGGTGTGGCTGGTGGGCGGCTGCGTTGCGCTGCCTCTCCCCGGACAGACGGGCGAGGGTCGTCGTCGCGGCGGTCATCCTTTCACCGCCCCGAGGGTGAGCCCGCGGACGAGCCGTTTCTGCATCAACAGCGAGATGACGATGATCGGGATCATGGCGAGCACCGATAGCGCGGCGACCTGGTTCCACAGGGTCGCGTGTCCGCCGACCAGCGACGGGATGATGACCGGATAGGTCTGGGCGGCGTTGCGCGTAAACACGAGCGCGAACTGGAACTCGTTCCACGAGAAGATCCAGACCAGCAGCGTCGTCGTGACGATACCCGGCGAGACGAGCGGTAACGACACCTTGAAGAACGCTTCGAGCCGCGAGTAGCCGTCCATGATCGCCGCCTCCTCGACGGCTTGGGGGATGTCTTGGAAGAAGCTCCGCATCAGCCAGACGACGAGCGGGACGTTGAACGTCAGATACAGGAGCATCATCGTCGGATACGTGTCGATCATGCCGACCTGCCGGAACATGAAAAACAGCGGGAGGATCGGCGCGATCGGTGGGAACATCCGAAGCGAGAGAATCCAGAAGGCTAGGTGTTTTCCCCCGACCTTGCCGGGGTTCCGGGCGTAGGCGTACCCCGCGGGCACACCGATGAGCATCGCGAGGGCCGTCGCGCCGACGCTGACGATGACGCTGTTTACGAGCACCGACGAGCCCGCACCGGTGAGGATATCGACGTACGGCGAGACGGTGAACGTCTCGGGGACGAACGTCGGCGGGAACGTCTGGGTCTCGGGCGCCGGCTTGAACGACGTGTTCACCGTCCAGTACAGCGGGAACAGCGTCGTCACGAGAATGACGCTGACGAGGGAGGTGACCCCGATGGTACGGAAGGCCCCTCGAAGCGAGACGGGGTCTTCGGTGGCGCCGAACAGCCGGTGGCGAGTCCACTCGACGACGCTCATACGACCCGATCACCTCCCTCGCCCCGTTCGAGAACGGACAGGAACACGTTCGCGAGAACGACCGCGAACAGCAAGAGGAGCCAACTCATTGCGGTCGCTTTCCCCATCGAGAAGGAGTCGAATCCGAGCAGGTAGTTGTAGTACGTCGCCAGTTCCGACGAGGTGCCGGGGCCGCCCCCGGTCATGACGAACATCTTATCGAAGAACTTGAACGCGTCCATCGCCCGCAGCAGAATCGCGATGGCGATGACACCTTTCATCTGTGGGAGCGTGACGTGCCGGAAGGTAAACCAGCGGTCGGCGCCGTCGATACGTGCCGCCTCGTAGAGGTCCTCGCTGATCGACAGCCGGCCCGTATAGAGGATGAGGATCATGAACGGCGTCCACTGCCAGATGTCGGCGATGAGGACGCTGTTCAGCGACATCGCCGTCGACGACAGCCACGGCGGTTGGCCCACACCGACCGCCGCCAGCAGATAGTTGATCGGCCCGAACGACTCCTGAAAGAGGAGCCGCCAGATGAGCCCCGCGACGATGGGTGCCATCATCATCGGGAGCAAGAGCAACGTAAACAGCACCGTCGTCACGCGACCACGCGTGTAGTTCGCCATGAACAGCGCGATGGCGAATCCGAGCGTGAACTCGATGGCGACGCCGAGGCCAACGTAGTAGGCCGTGTTGCCGATGGTCGTCCAGAACCGCTCGCTCGTCAACAGATCCGCGTAGTTCGCTAAGCCAACGAACGCGCCGTTGCGTGTTGCGACAGAGAGATTGAGGTCGGTGAAACTGGTCCACAGCGACCAGAGCATCGGAAAGATGACCAGCGCGAGCAGGATGAGTAGCGCCGGAATCGCGAACCAGTATTCGAGGTGTTCGTTTCGGACGTAGCTACTGAGCCCGGTCGAGCGGTGTGCCTGCGTATCGTCGGGTGATGATGCCATCGATGATTACCTCCGTCGTCCGCGCGTCCGCCCGGACCGGCGCAGTTTGGCGGGGACCGGGCTCGCTCGGCGCACTGCCATCTCCTCACTCCCAGATGCCCGCGTTCTGCCAAGCCTCGATGACGTTGCTGTAGTACTCCTGTTGCTGTTCGCGACCGAGGTCCTCGACGATGCTCTCCCACTCGCTCTCGACGTTTTCGAGGGTCTCCTCGACGCCGGTTTCGCCGCTGACGAACCGCGAGATTTCGACGTCGAGGGCGTTGATGTAATCCTGTGATCCGGGCCAGTACGGCACCGGGTACCCCTGTTCGAGGGTCGCCTGCACAGCCGAGGTGTACTGCTCTGCGCTCTCCATATCTTGGAAGGCGACGGACTCCTCTGGGGCGTCTCGGTACGGATTCTCTTGGGTGAACGGTTCGGGATCGGAGAGTTGCGAAGTGCGGAACGGGTCCTCGCCACAGCCGGGGTCAGAGACCATGTGCGTGCTGTACTCCGGCAGCGTGAACGTCTGTGCGAAGCGGTAGGCGGCGAGTTTCTGCTCGTCGCTGACGCCCGACGTGACGCCGAGGACGCGCCCGACCGGCATCGAACTGGCGGCACGACCGTCCTCCCAGCCGGGGACGGCCGCACCGCCCCAGTTACCCCGCGTCGCCTCCGACACGGCCGCCTTCTTCGGCACGTCGGTCCACTGGACGACCATCGCTACGTTGCCGCCGGTGAACGCGTCTCGAAGCTCGGGGTAGCCGTAGCTTGCCGTATCGTCCGGGGAGTACTGGATCGTCTCCTGCCACGACTCTAGGGCGCGTCGCCCCGCCTCGGTGTTGATCTGTGGGTTCATCTCTTCGTCGAAGTACACCCCGCCGAGGCCGCCAAAGCGGGTGAGGAACCAGCCGTAGGCGTTGCCCCGCTTCCCGTAGGTGGCGACGCCGTGGTCGATGTCGTCGGTTTCCTCGGTGAAATAGCGCGCAACCTCGTTGAACTCGGCCCAGGTCTCTGGCACCTCGATGTCGTGTTTCTCGAAGAGGTCCCGGCGGTAGGCGAGCATCAACACGTCGCCGTCGATGGGGAGTGCGTACGTGCTCCCTCCCCACTGGGTGTACATATCGCGATACGGCTTGAGCAGGTCGTCGAACTGGGGATTCCAGCCCTCGATTTCCATCATGTCGTCCAGCGGCTGGAGGTGGCCGTTGGCGGCGAACGTCCCCAGATACTGCGGGTAGAAGCTCACGAGGTCGAACGCCCCGGAGTTGCTCGTAAACTCCGTCATCAGGTTCGAGTACAGGTTGTTGAACCCGAAGCCGTTGATCTCGCCGAGTTCGACGCCGGTATCCTCCTGAATCGAGTCGCTGAACCACTGGAAGGGGTTCGTGTTGTGTCCCTCGTCGATGGCAAGCGAGATGGACGCCCCGTCGACCGCCGAATCGGGGTCGTCCGGAATGCTCATCTCACCGCCCCCACCGCCGCCGCCACCACCACCGATACAACCCGACAGCCCGGCCGCCGCGGCAGCGCTCGCCGCGCTCATCCCGCGGACGAACCGCCGCCGGCTCAGCCCGTCGGTTTGGTTGTGAGAGTCAGTCATGCTGTCCTTGACGATTACGATGATTAGTAATAAAAATTGCCGGTGGTTCTCTCGGGTGACACCACGGTCCCGTCCCGGTGTCGCCGGCGGGTCAGTACATGACGACCCCTGCGGTGACGTTGAGGTCCTGTCCGGTCACGTGTCGGGTTCGCTCGGAACACAGGACGAGGACGGTGTCGGCGACGTCGTCGGGCGTGACGAACTCGTCCATCGGCGAGGCCGACCGGAACTCGGCTTCCACCGCCGCGACGGAGCGGTCCTGTGCGGCCGCTTGCCCCTCGATGACGGCGTCGAGGCGTGGGCCTTCGACGCTCCCCGGGCAGACGGCGTTGACGTTGACGTCGTGGTCGGCGAGTTCGACCGCGAGCGTCCGGGTGAAGCCGATCACGCCCATCTTCGAGGTGGTGTAGGGCGTCCGGTCTTCGAGGGGACGCTTTCCGCTCATCGAGGAGACGTTGACGACGCGTCCGCCCCCGCGCTTGAGGTGCGGAATCGCGGCCGACGTCGTGTTGAAGAGACTGCCGAGATTCACCGACAGCGTCGACATGAACTCCTCGTGGGTGAGGTCCTCGCAGGACTTCGTCGGGCCCGCAATCCCGACGTTGTTGACGACGATATCGAGGCCGTCGAACGTGTCGGCTGCCGTCTCCACGAACGCCGCGGCCGCCTCCGGGTCGCTCGCGTCGGCCTCGTGGGTGAGCAGGTCGCCGTCGGCGCCGTCGAGCGTTGCTTCCGCCTCGGCGAGTGCATCCGTGTCGACGTCGTTGACCGCGACGTCGACGCCGGCGTCGAGAAGCGCCGCAGCGATGTGTCGGCCGATACCCCGTCCGGCTCCGGTCACGACTGCCGACTCCCCGGTGAGAGAGAGGTTAGTGGCTGGCATGGCGATGGTGTGTCCGTTCGCCGATGTGTGTGTTCCACGCCTTAGCTGTACTGGTTAGATTACAAACACGATGTGGGCGGAGATGTCGGCCCTCGCCGGTCGCCATCCGCGATAACCTGCCCCGAATTTCATTACAGACCGGTCCGTTAGGGCGGACGATGCAGTTCGACTGGATGGTCCAATGTTATCCGGGAGCGGGGGTCCACCGCGACGCGCCGCTGTTGGATGATCTCGACAGAGAGACGACGATGGCCGGTGTCGACGCCGTCGAGGCGGCGGGTCTCGAAGGGCTGTGGGCACCCGATCACTTCATGCTCGGGCCGAAACATCAGGAGTACGAGGTCTGGACGCTCCTCTCCGCGCTCGCCGAACGAACCGACGACATGGAGATCGGGCCGCTGGTCGGTTCCATCACCTACCGCAACCCCGCCCTGCTGGCGAAGATGGCCACGACGGTGGATATCCTCTCCGACGGAAACCTTAGACTCGGGCTCGGCGCCGGCTGGCACGACGAGGAACACCGCGCCTACGACTTCGACTACCCGGACATCGAGCAGCGCATCGAGATGCTCGACGAAACCATCCGCGTAGCGAAGGCGATGTTCACCGAAGACGAGCCGAGCTTCGACGGCGAGCACTACCAGATCGAAGACGCGTACAACGAGCCGAAACCCGTCCAAGACCCGCATCCGCCCATCGTCGTCGGGGGCGCCGGGCCGAAGCTACTCCGCGTGGCCGCCCGTCACGCCGACGAGTGGAACGTCGAGATCAGCGGCCGTGCCCGTGGACCGCCCATCGACTTCAAAGTCGAGAAGTTCGACGAGTATCTCGAAGAGGCGGGGCGTGATCCCGCGGACGTCGAGCGGTCGTGGCTCGCACATATCCTCGTCCGCGAGGACGAAGCCGAACTCCAGCGGCTCTGCGACCAGATCTTCCCACTTCCATGGGGCGAAGAGGGGGACATCGACGAGAACCTCTCGAACGCCCAAGAGGCACGGGAGCGCGGCGACTTCCTCATCGGCACGCCCGCCGAGGTGATCGACGCAATCGAATCGATCCGCGACCTCGGCTTCGAGAAGCTCCAGCTCATGTTTCTAGATTTCCCCGATACGCGCGGCATCGAGTTGTTCGGCGACGAGGTCCGGCCGGCCCTCCAGTGACCGACACTTCGCCCGAACATCTATGTGGTGATCGGTCGCCCACACGAGTATGAGCGAGTGGATCGACCTGACACAGACGCTCGCGGAGGATAGTCCGACGCTCCCACCCCTGCACCCGAAACCGGAGTTCGAGGCGTACGCCACCCTCGACGAGGACGACTACAACTCCACGCTCCTGCACCTCGAGACCCACTGTGGGACGCATATGGACGCACCGACGCACTTCCTCTCGAAAGACGAGCATCGCACCATCGACGAGATCACCGTCGACGAGATGGTCACCGAGGGGGTGATCTGCGACTTCAGTCACAAGGAGCCAGGAAGCGGCGTCTCCCGCGAGGAGTTGGCCGACCAAGCCGAACGCTACGACCTCTCGGCGGGCGACTACCTCATCTTCGACTGCGGGATGGCGCCGGCGGACACGGACCACTACCTCCGGAACTTCGTCTACCCCGAGGCGGAGGCCGCCGAGTACATGGTCGAACAGGACATCGCGTGTTTCGCGATCGACGCACTGTCGGCGGACAGACCGGGCGCCGAACTCGCGGAACACCACGTCCATTACACGCTCCTTCCCGAAGACATCCTGATCATCGAGGGCGTCGCCAACCTCCACGCTGTCAGCGCCGGGCGATACGACGTGATTGCGACGCCGATCCCTTACGAGAACCGCGACGGATCCCAGATCCGCCTGCTCGTCCGCCCGCAGGGGTAACTCCCCGCTCGCCCGAGGGCTTTTGCTCCCGTCGGTCGTAGCCATCGGTGTGGCCGTCCCGACACAGCCCGCAGACGTGACGGTTCGCGGCGCCGAGCAGTCGGACCTAGGCGCCATCGTCCGGATCGAACGGGAGTCGTTCGGTCAGCCGTGGCCCTACACGGCCTTCGAGCGCTTCCTCGACGAACCGGGGTTTCTGGTCGCCACCCACGAGGGTGGGGTCGTCGGCTACGTCGTCGGCGACGTGACGCCCAACTTCGGGCGTGACATCGGACACGTGAAGGACTTGGCTGTCGCCGAGAGCGCTAGGCGACGGGGCATCGGCCGGTCGTTACTCGTCCGCTCGCTCGTCGCCCTCGCCGTCGAGGGGGCGGCACTCGTGAAGTTGGAGGTCCGGAGAGGTAACGACCCGGCACAGGCGCTCTACCGAGATATCGGCTTCGAGACGGCACGGCACATCCCCCGATACTACCGCGACGGCGAGGATGCCCTCGTGATGATCCTCGACGTTCCCGAGTGGCAGGAGCGGCGCTAAACGTTTTACTCGGGAGTTCGAACGGTGGCCATGGGATACGCCTGTCCGGTGTGCGAGACGCCCCAGCGTGACGCCGAACATCTCGCCAACCACCTCGCGTTTACCGCCATGCTCCACGGCGACGCCCACGAGCGATGGCTCGACGAGACGGTGCCCGGGTGGGCGTCCGAGGGCGCCGCGGAGTTGGCGCCCATCGTCGCGGATCACGCCGAGGAGACGCCCTACGACGAGGTGTTCGAGGAGTCACTCCCCGCGGACCGACACGACCACGCCGACCACGCCCACGACACCGCGGCGGGCGGCGCCACGGCCTTCGAGGCCGACGACCTCGACGCCGAAGCCCAGCAGACTCTCGCGGCGGCCAAGGAGATGACGCGGGCGATGCTCGGGGGGGACGGCGACGTAAGCCGGGACGACACCGACGACCCGGACGGCGACGGAAAGGCGTAAACCCCGGCCCATAGAGGCACACGTATGGAAACCGAGGGTGTCTTCGATCCCGAGACGCTCGATGCGGCCCGCGAGGCCTACGAGTCGGTCGGCCCGGCGGCCCAAACCGCGGTCCGCGAGACGGCGACGGCCATGGAGTTCGACCGCGAGGAGTACACCGACCGCGTGACGAGCGAGGTGGTAGAGACGGCTCGCGACGCCATCTTCGCCTCGTTGCTGGTCGTCCGGGTGGCCGACCGCGACGCCTTCGAGGCTTGGCGGGCCGACGCCGACGTCGACGTGACGGTGCTCGGGAGTCCGGACGTCTCTCGGGTGGTCTGGCACGTCGCTCCCTTCGCCGACGCCGCCGTCGCCGCCACCTTCGAGGCGGAGCGCGACGCCGCGGTCGCCACCCTGCGCCGGCAAGCGTTCGGGCGGCTCTACCGCGACCGGCTGTAACCCGGTCGAAATCGCTTTGCCCGCCCCGGCCCAACTCCCGGCGTGCGACAGATCACGCGCCGCGCGGTCGTCGGCTTCGCGCTCGTCGTCCTCGCGCTCCTCGCTCTCGGCGCCTTGCCCTCGCTTCTGGCGTCCGGCGAGCCTTACTACCTGACGGCGACGCCGACCGACACCGACGGCCCCGCCGTCGACGTCACGAACCTCACGGAGCGTCGCTATCCCTACCTCGTCGAGGCCATCGACACCGGACGGTCGGCCCCCTACCGGCGCGGGCCGGCCGGCTTGAAGGAGTCGTTCTCGCACTCGCCGTTCGACGAGCGACAGGGATTGGTCGCCCGCAATCCCGACGCCCGCCGGGACGGTGCCGTCCTCGTCGCCGACGGCGAGGACCGCTACCTCGTGGAGGTGACCCGGTCGTGAGCGACGGGCGAGGCCACGACTGGCCGGTCATCGAGTCGGTCGCCGAGTACGAGAACGGCTGGTACACCGGTGGCTACGACCTCGTGGAACAGCCGGACGGATCGACGAAACGCTACTACTGGGCGGAACTCCCGCCCGCCGTCGTCGTCGTCGCCGTCGCCGATGGAAACGTGCTTTTCGTCGAGCAGTACCGGCCGACGATCCGTGAGACCCACTTCGAACTCCCCGCAGGGATCGTCGAGTCCGGCGAGTCGTTCACCACGGCGGGGGCGCGCGAACTCCGCGAGGAGACCGGCTTCGACCCCGACGGGACCGCGCTCCTTCAGGAGTTCTGGACCTGCACCGGGGTTCTCAGACACCGCCGCGGCATCGTCTTTGCCGAGGGCCTGACGCCGACCGATCGCGATCTCGACGGCAACGAGTTCCTCTCCCCTGCCCCGATCCCCGTCGAGGAGGCCATCGACGTCGCCCGCCGCCAGCCAACCAACGACGCCACGGTCGAGGGGGTGCTGCTGGCCCGGGAGGAGGGCCTCCTGTAACGCGGGTTCCCCGACCGCGTGGCCGGACGACATCGCCGCCACCCCACGGTATAAGTTCGCTCGGCATCCAATCTCCGGTGATGGTCCCCAACCACGCTCTCTGCTCGTCTCGCTCTCCCACTGCCGGCGGTTCCCGGTGGCGGTGCCATGCCTGATCGGTCGCCGTACTCCGCTCTCCTGTTGGTCGTCGTGTTAGCGACCAGCGCGGCCACGCTCGGCATCGGTGTCGCGACGGCCGATAGTCAGGTAGCGATCCAGTCCGCGACCGTCGACCCGGGATCGCCAAACGTCGGCGAGGACGTGACGATCCGAACGACGATCCGCAACTTCGAGAGCGCCACCACGGCCGCCCAGATCAACCAGGTGTCGCTCAGGCAAGGCACCCGCACGCTCACCACGACGAAAGATCCCGGAACCATCGGAACCGGTGGCTCCATCGAACTCCCCCTGACGACGACCTTCGACTCGCCCGGGCGCAAGCAACTCTCGGTCCACGTCTACGGCGTGAGCGCCGACGGCGGCGTGTTCAACATCGAGTATCCGGTGGCGGTGACGGTCAACGAACGCGACAGCGACGTGCAACTGTCGCTGGAGACGCCGACCGATCCCTCGACCGAGAGCCGGGTGAACGTCACCATCGCCAACGGCGCGGCCACCAACATCTCGACGCTCCAACTGGCGCTCTCGGGGCCGAACGCGACAGCCGAGGAACCGAACCGCGTGATCGCGTCGCTTCCCGCCGGCCGCGAGCGCGTTATGGAGTACGACGTGACCTTCGATGGCGCCGGCTCTCGCCCGGTCACCGCGGCGCTCGAGTACCGCGACCCCGACGGAAACCGCGAAACGGTCACCGAGACCCGCACGTTCGTCGTCGACCCTCCGCGGGTCGACGCCGAACTCGACGCGGAGGTGGTCCGTGAGAACGGCACGGCCCGTATCGACGCGTCGCTCACCAACTTCGGCAACGTCCCGATGGAGGAAGTCCGCCTGCGTGCCGTCGCGGACGACGAAACGGTCGCGCGCAAGCTCGTCGACGACGTGGGGATCGAATCCACACGTGATATCTCCATCGGCGAGTCCAGCCTGCCGGCCGGCGAGGTGACTCTCCACGCGGTTTACGAGGCTGTCGGCGACACCCACGAGACGACGACGACCGTCGACTTCGCGCCGACGACCGACGGGCGGATCGCACTAACCGGCATCGAGGTGATCCCGACCGGCAACTCGATCAGACTCGCCGGGAGCGCCTCGAACACCGGTGAGACGGCCGTGACCGGCGCCGTCGTGAGCGTCGTCGGTAGCGACCGTGTGACACCCGTCTCGCCGGCGAAGGACTACTTCGTCGGTAACGTGCCTGCCGGCGAGTTCACCTCCTTCGAGTTGACCGCGCGCCTGCAGGGCAACCGCACGGACGCGGTGCCCGTTCGCATCAGTTACATCGCCGACGGCCAGCAGTACTCCCGGGTCGTCGAGGTGACCCTCGCCGACGCCGGTGGTGCCGCCGCCCGCGCGGGACCGAGCGATCAGGAGCCCGAGGGTCCGCCCGGTGGCGGCGGCTTCTTGGGTATCGGCCGGATCGACGTGGTCGGCATCCTGCTTCGTCTCGCCGCCGTCGTCGCCGTGGGCGCCGGCGTGGTCTACTGGTGGTCCCGTCGCCGTGGCGACGAGCGATGACCGACCGTCCCCACGACGCCGCCGAGGCCGAGGACGGCGCCACCGCTTCGCCGGAGCGAGCGGCCGGCCACGTCGCCGAACTCGACGGCGTCACCCGGGAGTACCGGAGCGGCGGCGAGACCATCGCCGCGCTCGCGGACGTCAATTTCGCGGTCGATCCCGGCGAGATGGTCGCCGTCATCGGCCCCAGCGGCTCCGGCAAAAGCACGCTCCTCAACGTGCTCGGCCTCCTCGACGTGCCGACCGCGGGGACGGTTCGCCTCGACGGCGACGACGTGACCGACTACGACGACGAGGCGCGCACGATGGCCCGCCGGCGCACCATCGGCTTTGTCTTCCAGTCGTTTCACCTCGTCCCGATGTTGACCGCCGTCGAGAACGTCCTCGTGCCGACGATGTTCGTCGATGGCGACCAGCGCCCGCGGGCGCGGGACCTTCTCGAACGGGTCGGCCTCGGTGACCGCCTCGACCACCGCCCCGATCAGCTCTCCGGCGGCCAGCGTCAGCGCGTCGCCATCGCCCGCGCGCTGGTGAACGAACCCCGCCTCCTCTTGGCCGACGAGCCGACGGGCAACCTCGACCGCGATACCGGCCGCAACATCTTAGACGAGTTCGAGCGCATCAGCGCCGAGGAGGAGGTCGGCGTGGTCGCGGTCACCCACGACGAACTGGTCACGGAGTTCACCGACCGAACGGTCGAACTGATCGACGGGGTGATCCAGTGATCGACCTCCTCGATCTCCCGGCGCTCCGGATGGCGTGGCTCAACCTCCGGCGGAACACCCTGCGGACGGGCTTGGCGACTCTCGGTATCGTCATCGGCGTCGTCGCCATCGCGGCCATCGGCATCACGGGCACGGCGCTTCAGTACGGCGCGACGCAGGAACTCGGCGGGCTCTCGAATACGGTGACCGTCTTCCCCGGCGAGGAGAACGCCGACAACGTCATCACCGACGCGCAGGTCGACTCCATCGAGCGGGTGGCGACCGGCGCGGTGGTCGCCCCCCAGCGCTCGGACACGATGGAGGTGGCCTCTCGCTCGGAGCGACGGCAGGTGACCGTCGAGGCGGTCTCCCGTCCCGCCGCGCTCTACGACGCCGCCGAGGGGACGATCCCCTCGCCGATGCGAAGCGGCGTCTTACTCAACGCCGACCTCGCGGACGAACTCGGCGTCGAACTCGGACAGACCGTCTCCGTCGGCGGGCGGTCCTACCGGATCATCGCCATCCTCGACGAACCAGGCGGCTTCGGGCAGGGCGTCTCGGTCGTCATCCCGCTGGACGACATCGACCAGAACGGCTACGACCAAGTGACCGTCGTCGCCGAGGACGGCGACGCCGCCCAGCGACTCGCCGAGGAGATTCCGGCGGAGGTGAACCAGCGCGAGGAGGTGGTCGATACGTTCACGCCCGCCGACATCCAAGAGAGCGTCAGCGGCTTTTTCGCCACGCTGAACGCCGCACTCCTCGGTGTCGGCTCCATCTCGCTGGTCGTCGCCGGCGTCAGCATCCTGAACGTGATGCTGATGAGCGTCATCGAACGGCAGGCCGAAATCGGGGTGTTTCGGGCCGTCGGCATCCGCCGACGCGAGGTGATGCGGATGGTCGTCGCCGAGGCGACGCTCTTGGGCGTGGTCGGCGGTATCATCGGTGTCGTCCTCTCCGTGTTGATCGGCTACGCGGTCAACAGCCTGCTCAACGGCCAGCCCATGCTCGTCTTCCAGCCTCGGAACCTCGAGTTCCTCGCGCTCGGCTTCGGCTTCGCGGTGCTCGCGAGCACGCTCAGCGGCGTCTACCCCGCGTGGAAGGCTTCGACGGCCAACCCCGTCGAGGTACTCCGCGGGTAGTCCCCGGGCTACTCCGCCGGAGGAAACGGTTATGTGACACACTCTGCAAGCCAACCCACTATGGGACGGACGCTCACGGAGAAGATACTCGCCGATCACCTCGTCGACGGTGAGATCGAGACCGGCGAGGAGATCGGCATCGCAGTCGACCAGACCATCGCCCACGACCTGACGGGGACGATGGCGTGGCTCCAGTTCGAGGCGCTCGGCCTCGACGAGGTGCAAGTCGAGGTGGCCGGCCAGCACTGTGACCACCAGACCTACCAGCCGGACTTCAAGGTCTCCGACGACCACCGGTTCCTCCGGTCGGCGGCGGGCACCTACGGGGCCTACTTCGCGCGGCCAGGCACCGGCATCCTCCACCAGGTCCACAAGGAGAACTTCACCGCGCCGGGAAAGACCCTGATCGGCGCCGACTCCCACACCCCGACCGCAGGGGGCTTGGGATCGCTCGGTATCGGGACCGGCGGCCTCGACGTGGCCACCGCGATGGGTGGCGCGCCCTTCTATCTCGACGTGCCGGAGGTCGTGAACGTCCGCCTAGAGGGTGAACTCTCCGAGTGGGCGACCGCGAAGGACGTCATCCTCGAACTCCTCCGCCGATACTCCGTCAAGTTCGGCGTCGACAAGGTGTTCGAGTACACCGGCCCGGGCGTCGAGAGCCTCTCCGCCCACGAACGGACCGTCATCACGAACATGGGGACGGAACTCGGCGCCACCACCTCGGTCTTCCCGAGCGACGAGCGCACGAGAGCGTTCTTCGAACGGTTGGAGCGCCCCGAGGACTACGTCGAACTCGCGCCCGACCCCGACGCCGAGTACGACGACGAAATCGTCGTCGACCTCGGAGAGATCGAACCGCTGATCTCCTGCCCGTCGATGCCGGACAACGTCGTCCCCGTCCGCGAGGTGTCGGGTATCGCGGTCGGTCAGGTGCTCGTCGGCTCCTGTACCAACGGCGCCTACGAGGATATCCTCCCGGTGGCGAAGATGCTCGACGGCCGGGAGGTGGCCAAACGGACCGAGGCCGTCGTCGCCCCGGCATCGAAACAGGCCTCGGAGATGCTCGCGCGCAACGGCTTCACCGCGGAACTGATGGCCGCCGGCGTCAACGTCTCCGAGGCGACGTGTGGCGCCTGCATCGGCGCCGGCCACGTCCCCGCCAGCGACTCCGTGAGCGTCCGCACTTTCAACCGCAACTTCGAGGGTCGGTCGGGGATGGAGGAGGACGCGGTCTATCTCTGCTCGCCGGAGGTGGCTGCCGCGACGGCGCTGACCGGTGAGATCACCGATCCACGAGACCTCGATACCGACATCGAGGCGCCGGGCTTCGAGTACCCCGAGCGCTACATCGGTGCCAGCGAGTCGGACATCATCATGCCCGACGAGGCTGTCGACGACGGACTGGTCAAGGGCCCGAACATCGACGAGGTGCCGCTGAAGGACCCGCTGGGCGCCACCCTCGGGGGTCCCGCGCTCCTGAAGATGCCCGACAACATCACGACCGATCACGTCATCCCGGCGACTCAAGAGGTGTCGGTCTACCGGTCGAACGTCCCCAAACTCTCGGAGTTCACGCTCAAGCGGGTCGACGAGACGTTCGCCGCCCGCGCCGCCGAAGCCGACGGCGGCTTCCTCGTCGCCGGCGAGAACTACGGCCAAGGGTCCTCGCGCGAACACGCCGCGCTCTGTCCGATGTACTTGGGCGTCCACGCCGTCCTCGCGCAGTCGTTCGCCCGCATCCACAAGTCCAACCTGCTCAACTTCGGGCTCTTGCCGCTGACCATCGACGAGGCGACCTACGAGCGGATCGACCAAGGTGACGAGGTCGAAATCGTCGACGACGCCGTCGAGGCCGTCGAGAGCGGGCAGGAGACGCTGACGATCCGCGTCGACGACGAGTGGGAGGCGACGGTCGGCCTCGACGCCAACGAGCGCGAACGAGAGCTGCTCGCGGCCGGCGGGAAACTCCCGCACACCCGCCAACAGTTCGCCGACGCCGGCGAGAACGCCTGAGCCTCAGGTCAGCAGGTCCTCGTCGCACTCGGGGCAGACCTCCATGTCGTTGACCGAGCGGACCGCCGGGTTCTCGCCACAGATTTCACACGCCGGGACCGATCGCTCGTCGGGCATCACGCGTGTGTCCCCGCTTCCCTCCTCGTCCACGCCAGCCCCTTCTCCACCCTCGGTCATCGCCGCCTCGTGCGGGAGGGAGGGGCCCCGAACCCGCGTGAAGTAGAGGACGACCCCGAGGATGGCGAGCGACCCGACGAGGAAGCCGAGTTCGAAGGCCATCGACCCTACTACGGGCTCGATGGACGTTAGCTTTTCCCACGATATCCGGCTCGATCACCCTCCGACGTCCGCTCGCAGCGCCGTTCGTCAGTGCGTGCCGTCTTCACGAGCGCTCGATGCGCGCCTGTCGCGGCCTTCACGCGGTGGCGCCGCCGGCCGTGTCTCGTTGGACGGACCGCGTACGACGGTGGCCGCGAACAGTCCCTTCGACAGTGGAGTCGCGGGGGCCGCCCGCGGAACGGCGGTGGGACCTATTCGAGGTCGGGCCGCGAGAGTTCGGTGTACTTGGCGGTGAGGAACTCCAACAGGACCGGGGTGCCCTCCTTGGTCTTCTCGACGCCGCGTTCGATGGCGTCGGCGACGTTGTCGGGGTCTTCGACGCGCTCGCCGTAGCCGCCCATGGACTCGGCGAAGTCGGCGTAGTGCCCCGAGAACGGCGTATCGTAGCTCGCCATCTCGAAGTTGTTGAGGACGATTTCGAGGACCGGAATGTCCTCGCGGGCGGCCGTCTCGAAGTCCATGCCGGTCATGCCGATGGCGCCGTCGCCCATGACGTGGACACAGACCTTCTCGGGGTGTGTGAGCTTCGCGCCCATCATCAGCCCGAGGCCGTAGCCGAGCTGTGTGGTCTTCCCCCAGCCGAGGTACGAGAGCGGTTCGGTCACCTCGAAGAAGGGGGCCATGAAGTCGCGGGCGTTGCCGGCGTCGGCGGTGGCGACCACCTCGTCCTTGTCGACGGTTTCGTTCAGTTCGTGGACGACCCGGTAGGGGTTGATCGGCGTCTCGTCGGATTCGAGCACGTCGGCCCAGTCGTCGAGCCACTCGGATTCGATTGCCGCAATCTCCGCGGTCACGTCGTCGTACCGGCCGAAGTCGGTGTCGTCGACCCGGCTCCGGACCTCGTCGACGACTGCCTCGAGGACGAGTTTCGCGTCGCCGATGACCGCGAGGTCGGACTTGTAGTCCTTGTCCACGTCGCCGGGGTCGTTCGTCGAGTGGATGAGCGTGTTATCCTCGGTGGGCGGCGTGATGCCGTAGGCGGTCTTGGTGAAGCTACACCCGATCCCGAAGAGCACGTCGGCCTCGTGGACGAAGTGGTTGAGCTGACGGGGTTCGCTCTTCGATCCGGCGCCGAGCGCGAGCGGGTGATCCTCGGGGAAGGCGCTCTTGCCGTTGAGCGTGGTCGCAACCGGCGCCTCCAGCAGTTCCGCGAGTTCCTGCAGGGGCTCCCACGCCTTCGCGTAGTGGACACCCTGCCCGGCGTTGATCACCGGCAGGTCGGCGTCTAGCAACGCGTCCACGGCGTCGGAGACGGCCTCGGGGTCCGGTCCCGAACGCGTCGACGTGGTGGGTTCGTAGTCGAAGTCGTCGACCTCCTCGTAGAAGACGTCCTTCGGAATCTCGACGAGTCCCGGCCGTTGGCGCCCGTTACGGGCCGCTTGGAACGCCCGCCGGATCGTCTCCTCGGTCGCCTCGGGATCGGTCAACTGCTCGGTCGTCTTCGTGACCGCCTGATAGTTGACGAGCGAACTGAACTTGGGGTCCGTGTTCGTCTTCGCCCGCGAGTAACCCGCCGGGAGCGCGACGATGGGTGCCGACTCGGCGTAGGCTTGGGCGATCCCGCCCACGGAGTTCTCCGTCCCCGGCCCGTGCTGACAGGCGAACGCCTCGACCTGATCCCCCGAGGTGATCCGGGCGATGCCGTCGAGAATGTGAGCGCCGGTTCGCTCCTGCCGAACGACGATGGGGCGGATGCCCGCCTCCTCGGCGGCGTTGTCGTCGAACAGGGGATTGCTCGGGAACCCGATCAGATGTTCGACGCCTTCCTCGGCCAGTATCTCCGCGACTGCGTCTGTTACGTTCATCCTACCGTCTATCCATTACCTCGGGGGTTGTAAAGTTAATTTTTATTAAAGATAAGGACAGATACCTAATAGCCTATCGTCGATTGTCGATATTTTGAGGGACGGACGTCCAACCGTCAGTCGTCATCTGTCGAAACGTTGAATAGCGATACTCCGGATTGCGGACACATGCCCGAGAGATCGCAGCTCGAACGACTCTGTGTCCACGAGTCCGTATCGACAAAGATCCCGGTCGAGGGGTTCGCCGAGGCCTTCGCCGACCTCGACGTACCCGTCGAAATCGTCGGCGACGACGAGACGTTCGACCGGACGGACGCAGTCGCGTCGTTCCGTCCCCGCGATGCCTTCCTCGATGCCGGGTGGGTCCACTGTATCCGCGCCGGCTACGACGAGTTCGACACCGAGGCCTACGAGGCCGAGGACGTTCCCCTCACCAACAGCACGGGCATCCACGACACGACCGTCGGCGAAATCGCCGTCGGCTACATGGTGTCGCTGGCGCGGATGCTCCACGTCTACCGCGATCACCAGAACGAGAACGACTGGTTCGAACCGACCTACGAACGGCCCTTCACCGTCGAAGACGAGCGGCTCTGTGTCGTCGGCCTCGGAACGCTCGGCCGCGGGATCGCCGAACGCGCCGACGCCCTCGGGATGGATGTCGTCGGCGTCCGCCGCTCCCAAGAGTCGGTGCCGGGCGTCTCGGAGATCTATCACCCCGACGACCTCCACGAGGCTATCGCCGACGCCCGCTTCGTCGCCATCGCCGTCCCCCACACGCCGGAGACCGAGGGGATGTTCTCGGCCGCGGCGTTCGAGACCATGCGCGACGACGCCTACCTGATCAACGTCGCCCGCGGTCCGATCGTCGACGAGGACGACCTGATCGACGCTCTCGATGCCGGTACTATCGCCGGCGCCGGCCTCGACGTCTTCGAGACCGAACCCCTCCCCGAGGACAACCCGCTCTGGGACTTCGAGGAGGTCATCATCTCCCCGCACCGTGGGTCTGCGACCAACCGATACCACCTCGACATCGCCGATCTGGTCGCGGAGATCTTCGCCCAGTACCAGGCCGGCGAGGACCTCCGCAACCGCGTGGCATAACCTCCCGGCCGCCGTAACGACGCCCGATGGACGGCCGCCCGTTCGACGCGTTCGCTCGCACCCTCGACCGCGCCGGCGTCATCGACCCGCATCGCCTCGGCGAGACGCTGGATCTGGCGTGGCCCCGAATCGTCACCGGCCTCGCCATCATGTCCAAGAGCACGGTCGACTTGGCGATGGTCGGGTGGGACATCGGCGCTGCGGCCGTCGCCGGCCTCGCCTTCGCCAACGTCTACTGGCTGGTTGGGAAGTACCTCGGCATCGGTCTCGCTGGCGGGACCGTCACCCTCGTCTCGCAGGCCTACGGCGCCGACGACACCACGCGGGCGAGCGCCGCCGTCGCCGCCTCTCTCGTCGTCGCGCTCCTGATCGCGGTCCCCCTCGCCGCCGTCTACGCCGCCTTCGCACCCGAACTGGTCGCGGTACTGGGCTCCGAGCCCGCACCCTTGGGACACGCGGCCACCTACCTCGCCCTCGTTGCGCCCGCCCTCTGTTTCGAGTTCCCGAACCTGATCGCCAGCCGCACCTACGCCGGCGTCGGCGACACCCTGACGCCCATGGTCGTCCGCGCTGGCGGCGCGCTGGTGAACATCGTCGTCTCGGCGACGCTGATCTTCGGCTACGGCTTCGGCGTCGCCGGCGCCGCCATCGGCACCTCGCTCGCCACGGGCGTCGTCACCCTCGTCTTCGCGTGGGGGCTCGCCGGCCGTTCATACGCCGGCCGCGGCGCCTGTCCCGTCGCCGTTACCCGCGCGACGCTCGGATTCGACCTTCCACTCGTCCGGCGACTCCTCACCGTCTCCGCGCCGCTGATGGCTCGCCGTACCGCCGAGATGCTCGTCGCCTTCCCGTTGGTCGCCATCGCTGCCACCTTCGGCCCTGCCGTCGTCGCCGCCTACGAGGTGGCTCGGCGCGTCCGTACCCTCGTCGACAGCCTCTCGTGGGGCTTCTCTATCGCCGCGAGCACGCTCGTCGGACAGCGCCTCGGCGCCGGCGATGCGGCCGACGCCGAGGCCTACGCCCGCGCCATCGTCCGCCTCTCGGCGACGGTGTATCTCGTCGTCGGGTCGCTCGTCCTCGCGCTCTCGGGGCGGGTCGCCGGGCTCTTCGTCGACGACCCAGCCGTCGTCGGCGTCGCCGGTCCCTTCGTCGCCGCCGCGGCCGTTAGCGTCGTCTTCCTCGGTGTCGACGGCTCCGCTACCGGGACGCTCCGGGGCGCCGGCGATACACGCTATCCCTTCGTCGTCTCCCTGTTTGGTCGGTACGCCTGTGCGCTCCCGCTCGCCGCGCTCGGCCTCGTGACGCCGCTCGGCGCCGCCGCCTTGCTCGCCGCGATGGTCGTCGAGTCGGCGGTGCCCGCCGCCCTGAACGTCTCTCGCGTGCGGTCGAACCGCTGGAAAGCCGTCGGTCGGGCACACGTCGCCGCCGATGCGGGCGACTGAGGACTCCCCTCGGGGGCGGTCGACTCTCGACGGCATCCGTCCGTGCCGTTTTGTCGCTCCGCGCGTACTGTCAGTATGACCGATATCGGCATCGTGGGCGCGGGGGCGGCTGCCGCAGCCGCCACCTACGTCCTCGACGGCGCGCTTCCCGACGCATCGATCACCGTCCTCGAGAAATCGGGCGGGCTCTGTGGTCGCGCGGCGACGCGTCGTCGCGGCGACGTGACCTACGACTACGGCGCCAACTACATCAAGGACGACGACGACCGGGTGGTCGACCTCGTCTCTACCTTCGACGATGGCCTCGTCGAGGTGGCGGGCGACGTCCACGTCTTCGACCGTTCGGGGACGGTGAGCGAAGGGCGCGACGCCGACGAGCGCAAGTGGACCTACCGGACCGGGCTGACGCGCCTCGCGAAACACCTCTTCGACGCCACCGACGCGACGGTTCGCCGGCGGACCCGCGTCGAACGGATCGCCCGCGACGACGGCACGTGGACGCTCACGGACGCCGAGGGCAACGCCCACGGACCCTTCGACGCCCTCCTGTTGAACCCGCCGGCGCCACAGACGGCGACGCTCCTCGAGACGGCCGACTGGGACGCCGACGCCCGAACCGACCTCCTCGACGCGACCCGCGAGGTCGACTACCGCACCATATGGACGGCCGTCTTGGGCTACCCCTTCGAACTCGACCGGCCGTACTACGCCCTCGTGAACACCGACAAGGAACACGCAGTCGGGTGGGTCGCCCGCGAGGCGTGTAAGCCCGGCCACGTCCCCGACGGCGAGTCGGTGTTAGTGGTTCAGGCCAACCACGAGTGGTCAGTCGAGCGCTACGACGCGGATCCGGAGCGGAACGTCGCCGACCTAGCCGACCACACGGCCGCTCTCCTCGGCGACGACCGACTGGCCGACCCCGCGTGGACCGACCACCAAGGCTGGCGGTACGCGCTCCCCGAATCGGGGCTGCGCCGCGGCGCTCGGACTCCCGCCGAGGACGCCGGCTGCTACGTCGTCGGCGACTGGGTCGTCGGTGAGGCCCGTCTCCACGCCGCCCTCCGGAGCGGCCTCGACACCGGTGAGCGGATGGTCCACGCGCTGTAGTCGACTCTCTATAGTTGTAACTCGAATCACAAATCGGCGTGTTTATGCGGTCAATCATCCTACGGTCTCGGAATGAAGACGCCCGCATCCGCGACAGTGCTCGTGACGGCGTTCGTAGTGCTGTCAGCGGTCGGCGTCGGCGTCGCCGTCGAGGAGACAGGGACGACGGCGGTTGAGTCGGAGACGGCAGCACAGTACTCTCAGACGGGTGGTGCGAGTGCGCTCGCGCCCCGCGGCCGGTGGAACCCCGCGACGAGTCGAGGCGAGATCATTCTCGACGCCGGGAGCTACCACCGAGTCTATCAGGGTGAACGCGACGTGGACCGGTGGCGACGCGCCGCCGACGACGGCGACGTGACGGGGGCGTCGCTGGTCGGCGAGAGTGGGGCCGCCGAGGGAGAGGGACTCGACCTCTCGGGATCCATCTCGCGCAGCCAGCCGACCGGCCGGTATTCCGACGGCGACCTCTCTGCACGGGTCGTCGAGCCACGGATCACCTCGCTCCGACTGCTCAACCGCCGGGGTGTCGAACTCGGGGTGAACGCCACCGTCTCTCGTGACAGCCGGTTGCTCCTCCGGGCCGACTGGAACTACGTCGAGGCCGAGGACGTGCAGATCGACTTGCTCCGCGACGGGGTCCGCTACGAGCGTGAGGTGCTGTCGACCGACGCGTCGAGCGAGCAGTCGGCGAGGTTACCCAGCGGGTTCTCGACCGCAGATCTAGCCCACGAGATCCAAGGATCGGGAACCACCGGCCGCTCGACCGCCGCGTGGCTCCTCGACTTCTCCGAACTGAGCACCGGCACCTACACCCTGCGGGTCGAAGGCGTTGACGACATGACCGAGGGAGAGGCCGCCCGGACCCTGACGATCCGAATCAGCGCGGAGTCGTCGCCGACCCTCGGCCTCGACAGCCGGGACGTGACACGCGGTGAGTGGTCGCGGTACACCGTCTCTGGCGCCGAACCCGGCGACTACCACGCCGTCTCCATCGAGCGGCGCCGGCTCCGGAGTTCGTCGACCGATCCGACTGGGCTGTTCCGCTCGGTCGGCGACGTGGTGGCGACCGGCGCCACGAGCCGAGCGGCCTACGCCGTTGTCCGGGTTCCCGAGAGCGGGCGCGCGGTGGGTGTCGTCGACACCGGATTGCTCGACACCGGGCGAACGACGGTGCGACTGCATCCGGCCCGGCCGACCCGTGACGCGGCACTCGCGACCGTCGACGACCAAGTCGGCGGGGTGCAACAGGCCACCGTCGACGTTGCGGCGGGCACCCTCTCGACGAACGTCGGGGAACTCACCTACACCATCGGCTCCGAAATCGACGTGCGCGGGACGGGCGAGGGCGCGGACCGGGTGGCGCTGTACGTCCGCGACGGCGGCGACTGGTACCTCCTGACCCTCGACGGCCGTGCGACGACGCGAGTCGGCTCCAACGGCGTCTGGGAGGCACGGCGGGTCGTCCTCTCGCGGGAAGGCGACGGCGGCCGGCTGTTGAGCATCCCCGGCACCCACCGACTCGGCGTCGTCGACGCCGACGAGTTGGGGAGCGACCCACCCCGCCGCATCTCGCGGTCGGCGTTCGCCCGCCTCCGGAGCACTCAGAAGAACATCCGGAGCGTCGCGCCCGGCCTCGCCGCCCGCCCGATCACGTACGGCGGTGAGGTCGCCGACGTCGACGACGTGACCGTCAGCGGGACCGCTGCTGGCGCGACCGAGGTTGCGGTCGTCCTCGTCGACGAACGGGGTGGGGTTCGAACCGAACGAGTCCGTGTCGACCGCGATACCACCTTCGAGCGGACGTTCTCCCCCGACGGCATCGAGCGCGGCCGCGTCACTGCTCTCTTCGTGACTCCCGGTCGCGACGGTCGGTTCGGGAGCGGGAGCGTCCGTACGCCCGACGGGACGACGATCACCCTCGACTCCGTGACTGCCTTCCTGCGTTACGTCGAGTCACAGCGCAACCGCGGGTTGACCGGCCAGCAGATCCTCGCCCGGATCGACGGGCAGGTGCTGGGTGTCGCCGGCGGCGACGACCTCGCTGTCCGGGAGTCGTTCCGTCTGTCCGGACCGCGGACGACGGTGACCGACGTGGTGCCGGCGTCGACTCCCGACGCGACCGGCGTGCAAGCCGTCCCGCCCGGCGGGACGATGCTCGTCCGCGGCCGGACGAACCGGAACCCCGACGACGCCACCGTCGTCGTCGAGGTGATCGAGGGGCCGTCGGCGACGTCGTTCCCGATGGTGACCGCGTCCTCGTGGTCGACCGACGGCGTCTGGATGGCGCGGCTGGCGGTGCCGAGCGGCGCCACGCCAGGCACCTACACGGTCGAGGTCGACGACGGCGAGAACACGGTTACCCGGGCGGTGGTGGTGGAGCAGACGCCGACGGCCTCCCCGACGCCGACACCGACGGAGCGTCCGACCGCCACCGCGACGGCGACACGGACGCCGACGGCGACGACACAGCCGGCCACTTCGACCGCTACCGCGACGACGACCGGCTCCCCGACGAGCGGCGGCGGTCCGGGCTTTGGGCCGCTCGCGTCCGTGGTAGCGTTCGCGCTCCTCGCGCTGGCGGCGGCGGCCCGACGACGCTGACGCCGTCACGCCCAGTCGAGTCCGGCACCGAATCGGCGGAAGGCGGGAAGCGCCGCCGCCGCCAGCGCGATTTCGAGGCCACCGACGGCTAGGAACGCGGCGCGGTAGCCGTAGGCGTCGGCGACGAGGCCGCCGGCGACGATGCCGACGAGGAAGCCGACGCTCCCGGCGATGTTGAAGCCGGCCATGGCGACGCCGCGTCGCTCCGGGTCCGCGAGGTCTGTCACCAGCGCCAGCGTCGCCGGCGCCATGAACGCCCCGAGGACACCTACGAGCACCATCCCCGCTTGGGCGGCCCGCAGCCCCGGCACGACGCCGACGAGAATCACTGCCCCACCGTACAGCGCCGACCCGCCGACGATGGGCAGCGTCCGGCCGACCCGATCCGAGACGACGCCGAAGGGGTACTGCAACAGGGCGAAGGGGGCGAAAAACAGCGCGAGTGTCAGCCCCGTCGCGCCCGGACTCAGACCGAAGACGGTGCGAAAGTAGAGGGTGCCGACCAGCGAGAAGAATCCGGCGGTGAGCCGATCAGCGAAGCCGAAACAGTAGGGGAGCGCGAGCTGCGGTGTCCGGCGGAGGCCGGCAAGCGGCGACGCGCGCTCGCGGGGGTCAGGTGCGCGATCCACCACGAACGGCACACAGAGCGCCACCACGACGAAGACGCCGCTCGCAGCGTACAGGGGAACGAACGGTCCCAGCGCGTAGAGTGCGCCGCCGACGGGGGCACCCGTGGCCGTCCCGAGGCCGATGGCGATGCCCGCGGCGCCCATGTTGCGTCCGTGTGACCCTTCCAGATCCATGAGCATCGTCATCGACAGGGAGAAAGCGCCGACGACGACGGCCCCTTGGAAGGCCCGAAGCGCCAGCACGGCGGCGAAGCTGAGCCCCAGAGCGCCGGGGAGGACCGCGAGCAGGGCGTAGCCGAGGGCGCCGAGAGCGGCGCCCGCGGCCACGAACGGCACCCGACGCCCGGCGGCATCGCTCGCCACGCCCCAAGGCACCGCGAAGACGACGAACGCCGCGAACTCGACGGCGAGGAACCACATGCTCGCGTCGAGGGCCGTCGTGGCGCCGAGCGCGTCGACGAGCGCGTCGATCCCCGGATAGAGGAGGACCTGCGCGAACAGTGTCGCATAGACGACGCCAGCGAGCGCGACGCGACTGCGGGTCCGGGACACGACTCTCCGTCGTTGGAACGCAGGCGCCCACCGTCTACTGTCTTTCGGGACGGCGAATTGTGACGAACTCTAGACGGAGTTCGGTCGAAGCTTGAAAAACCCATTACCCGGTGGCACACCTCGATTCGGGTATGCGTTCACCGACTCGCCCCGACACGTCCGGTCGCGCACCGAACCCCTGTCCCCGACCGAGGAGGCTGCCATGATCCCCGCCGTGTGGCGGGCGCGCTTGGCTGCCGCCACCGTCGCGTTGACGGGTGGGATCGCCGCCGTCGCTGGGTCGTACGCCGTCGTCGGCGGTACGCCCACCTTCGTCGCGGCACCGGTCGCCAACCTGACCAACACGCTCGCGCCCGCCGCTCTCGTCACGTTCGCCATCACCGTCCTCGGTGATCTGGGGAGCAAACTGGCCTACGCGTCGGGGCTGGCGGCGACGGCCGCCCTCCTCGCGGTTGCGATCGGACGAATCGCCGCGACGCGGGCCGGTCGACCCCTGCTCACACCCGCCGCCGTCGCCGTCGCCGTCGGCGCCCTCGCCGCCGCCCTCGTCGGCGCGGCCGACTCGGCGGTCGGCGCGGCCGACTCGGCGGTCGGCGCGGCCGTCGGCGCGGCGCTGGTGACGACCGTCGCGGGCTTCGGGGCCGGTGCCGACACCAGCCCCAGCGCCGACGCCGATGCTGCCCCCGACGACGCACGCCGGGCGCTCCTCTCGTCCGCCGCCGCTCTCGCCCTCGGCGTCGTTGGCGTCGGCGGCCGGCGGGCGCTCGCTCCTGCCGATCCCATCCCGACGCAACCCGTGCCGGACGACGTGGCGGCCCTCCTCGACGAGGCCGTGACGAAATCGCTGGACGTCGAGGGGTTGGAGCCGCTGGTCAGCGACCGCTTCTATCAGGTCGACGTCGCCAACGTCGACCCCGACCCTGCCCGCGAGGACTGGTCGCTCCGGATTCACGGTGCCGTCGACGAGGAGGCGACCTACGACATCGACGACGTGGAGGCGATGGAGCACGAGCACCGGTTCGTCTCGCTTCGGTGTGTCGGCGAGAACCTCAACGGCCGGAAACTCGACACCGCGCTCTGGACGGGCGTCCCCTTGTCCGAGATACTCGACCCCGTCGACCTCCACGGCGAGTACGTGATGCTCCGTGCGGCCGACGGCTTCTACGAGGAGTTCCCCGTCGAGGCGCTGAGGGATGGCTTTCTCGCCGTCGGCATGAACGGTCAGCCGCTCCCGCGCGGTCACGGCGCGCCGGCGCGGGCGCTGATCCCCGGTCACTGGGGCGAGATCAACGTCAAGTGGCTCACCGAAATCGAGATTCTGGACGAACCGGCGACGGGCTACTGGGAGGAGCGCGGGTGGCACGGCACCGGTCCGGTGAACACCGTCGCGAAGCTCTGGGCGCGAAACCGTCTCGACGACGGACAACTCGAGATAGCCGGTCCGGCCTACGCCGGGACCCGCGGGATTCGGGCCGTCGAGGTATCGACCGATGGCGGCGACACTTGGACCGAAGCCGAGCTCTCCGATCCACTCCCCGGCGAGGACGTGTGGCGACAGTGGGTCCACCGCTACGACGCCGCCGGCCCCCACGAGGTGGTCGTCCGCGCTATCGACGACACCGGAACCGTCCAGCCGGCGGACGAAGCTGACGCCTTCCCCAACGGGCCGAGCGGGTGGGTGTCCGAATCGGTCGACCCCGCGTCGCTGTGACGGGCGAACGGTTTTCCCCGTGCCACCCACACCACCCTACGGCCGCCGATGGAGAAGGCACTCTGGTATCTACTCGCCGGGACGCGCGGCGGGAAAAACCGCGCGCGGATCATCCGCCTCCTCGACGAGCGGCCGCGCAACGCCAACCAACTACACGAGGAACTCGGCCTCGATTACAACTCCGTCCGCCACCACCTCGACATGCTCGAAGATCACGACGTGATCGAGAGCGGCGATCAGGAGTACGGTCGGCTCTACTTCCTCACCGACCGATTCGACCGACACCGAGACCGCTTCGAGGAGATCACGGAACACGTCTAACATGGTACTAATGACCCCCACGCTGTCGATAGCGAGCGCCCTCTCGGGGCTGAACATCGCGCTGCTGGCCGCGCTGCTGGTCGTCTGGTGGCGCAACTACCGACAGTTCGGCACGCCGCTCACGCTCGGACTCGTCGCCTTCGCCGTCGTCCTCGCCGTCGAGAACGTCGTCGCTATCGGCTTTTTCTTCAGCTCCGGCATGCTGTACGCCGCCGACCAGACCGCCCAGATGGCCGTCCTCACCATGCGTGCCCTGCAGTTCGTCGCGCTCGCGTTCCTCACCTACGTGACCTTGCGGTGAACATAAGTCGTCTGCGTGACACCCCTCCGTATGGCCCGCGATGCCCTCCTCGATACCGAGACGAAGATCATCGTGCTGTTCATGCTTCTCGGGCTCACGTCGTGGTATCTCGCCCAACAGGTAACGACGAGTCGCGTCGTGAGCTTCGCGGCGCTGATTGGCGTCGGCGTCCTCGCACCGACGCTGATCAACGAGTGGCGGCGACGGCAGTCGGCGGACTAGCCCCCGTCGAGCGTCCCGTGATCCCGACCCGCGACGATTCCGCTCGCGGACGGCGAATCGACACGACGGCCGGTGAGCGCCGCCGGTGACACGACACGGAGAAGAACTACCAGCCGGGACCGACCGGCTGGTCGCTGATCACTGCGTCGGCTCGACCGTCAGGTCGCTCGCGATCCAGCCGTCGGTGTTGTCGCTCTCCATGAAGACGGTGCGGCCGGGACAGCTCTCACAGACCGACACCGTCGGCCGGTCGGGAAACTCCGGTTCGGGCGCTGACTCCGACTCGTCGTCCGTCCCCGACTGGGTTCCAGTGGTCATCGCGATCGTTTAGGGAGACCTAAAATAAAAAGGGTGTGGTTCCGACACCCCGTCTCTCACGTATCGTGACCGCGACGCATTTGTACCCGTGGATGGACCGCCCTGATATGTACCGGGACGTGCTCGGCTGGGTCGCCACGCTCCTCGCGGTCACGGTTTTCGCACCGATCTTCCTGTATCTGATCACCGGCGCCGCGGTCGGCTTTCTGGTCTCCTGTTCGGGGGGGCCGGCGGGGACGATGATCGTCGGCGCCTCCGGCGCCGAGAGCTTGGAACTCTCCTGTTCGGCGGTCCGAACGCTGGTGAAGACGGCGGTCGCCGTCGGCGGCGGTGCCGCGGCGACGGTTGGCGTCGCTATCGTCGCCGTTGCGGATCTCGTTCGGAGCACCCACCGTTGATCCGGCGCGAGGTTGTGTCGCAACCGTCCGTACGCGGGCGGTGACGGTCGATGTCCCTCGTTCGACACGTACCAGTCGACGCCCCGAAGCGTGATCGAACGCAACTTGGATAACAGCGTCGAGCGACCCGCCTCCAGCGAGTCGAAGTGATGGGTGGCTGGCGCTGACGGCTGGGCGGACGGTCGAATCGGTGACTCACCGGCGATTCACCCCGGATCGGGGTGACCACCGGTCGCCGACTCGCCTGTCGTTACGCGGGTGACGACACCGGATGTACCTCCCAGCAGTCCGGACACTCCGCGTGAGTCGGCCGTTCGTCCTCCGGAGCGACGATTCGTCGCCGCGGGATCCTAGTTCCGCAGTTCGGACACCGTAACATAGGGGAGTGGGGAGCGTGTGACATCGTCCCCACAGGCGATACGCATTCGTCGTTGCATAGTTAATCGTCCCTTACCGGGTTTCGGGGAGTACCCGAACCGGCTTCAGAGCAGGACCCCGCCGATGACGAGCAAGCCAACGCCCGCGACGGCCGCCGCGGTGAGAAAGGGCGTCGCCGCCCGTGCCGGCTCTCGGACCTTCCGCTCGTCCAGTCCATCGACGAGTCGGCCCGATCCGACTTCGATCAGGCCGCTCATGCCGAACCAGAGCACCACCATCGCGACGACGAGGTAGCCACGCGGCGAGCCCAGTAGGCTCTCGGCCGTATACCGCGTTCCCGCGAGGTGGCCGCCGGTCAGTAGGAGCACCAGCGACGAGACGCGCGACCACGTCCGAAACCGGCCGATCAGCGACCGGAGCGGCGCCGCGTCGAAGTCGCCGTCCCGCGCCGCGGGCAGCAGCCCCTGTGCGAGAAAAAGTACGCTTCCAGCCCACAGCCCGGCGAACAACAGGTGTATCGCGTTTATCGCCGTGTCGATGGTCGCCATGCCCACCGCTGGGAACGCGGGTGACTTGAATCCGGGGAATCCCGCGAGCGCCGGGATCGGCCGCCCGCGGTGAACCGAAACGGATTAAACGCCCGCTCTCCCATCATCGGACGAGCCGAGGTAGCCTAGCCCGGCCAAGGCGGTTGCTTCGAGAGCAACTGTCCGTCAGGACTCGTGAGTTCAAATCTCACCCTCGGCGCTTTCCTCGAACGTCCACTCGGTCGTCACGTCCGGTGAGTCGACGAGCGTCCGGTAGACGACACAGTATCGCTCGGTCGCGTCCCGGATCGACGCCGCCGTCTCCGGATCCAACGCCCCCCGTAGTGTCACGTCCATCCGGAGCGCCTGAAACCCGACCGGCACGTCGGCGACACCCATCGTGCCCCGGAGATCCAGATCGCCCTCGACCGTGACCGACACGTCGGCCGCGGCGCCGAGGTTCTCGATCACCGCCTGCGCGGTCAACTGCGAACAGGCCGCGAGTGCGCCGAGCAACAGGTCACCCGAGCACGCCGCTGTGCCCGACCCGCCGGCTCCTTCGTGGAGCTGTGCCTCATAGACGGCTTCGCCGACCTCGACGCTACAGCTCGTCGTGTCCGCCCGTTCTCCCGTCGCCGTCAGTGTCACCTGCGCCGCCTCGGGGTCTCGCTCGTAGGTCTCCTTCAGCGGTGCCTGTGTCTCGCGGAGGTTCTCTGTCATATGTCGACATGACACATACGAGATCAAAAAGGGTTCCCACCCGTTCGCCCGGACCGGGGATATATGCCCTCTCCGCACCCACGCGCCGGTATGACACTCGGACGCGGCGTCGTGCTCCCCGACGGGCCGGTGCCCGACGCCCGCGACTTCGCCGTTCGGTGTGAGTCACTCGGCTACGACGCCTGCTGGGTCGGTGAACTCTGGGGACGGGACGCCTTCGTCACGCTGACCGCCGTCGCCGGTGCCGTCGACGACCTCACTCTCGGCACCGCCATCGTCAACGTCTTCTCCCGATCCCCGGCGACGCTCGCGGCCGCGGCGTCGTCACTCGCAGCCGTCGCCCCGGCGGGCGTCCGCCTCGGGGTCGGACCGAGTACGCCGACGGCGGTCGAGGGCCTTCACGGGCGTGACTACGGCCGCCCGGTGCGGCGCCTCCACGAGACGGCCGAACTCGTCGCCGCCCTCGCCGGCGGTTCGGGCCGCGTCGACTACGACGGCGAGACGGTCTCAGTCGCCGACGTTCCGGCGCTCGACGCCGACGTGCCCGTCTACACCGCGGCGCTCGGTCCCGCGGCCCGCCGGGCGACCGGTCGCGTCGCCGACGGCTGGCTTCCGCACAACGTCCCCTTCCAAACATTGGCCGAGGCCTTCGAGACGGTGGCCGCGACGGCCCGCGAGGCCGGTCGCGACCCCGACTCGATCACCGTCGCGCCCTACATCCCCGCGGCGGTCGACGACGATTCCGCCGTCGCTCGTGACGCGATCCGCGACCACCTCGCGTACTACGTCGGGAGCGGCGCGGGATACCGACGCGCCGTGGCGACAGTGTTTCCCGACGCGGCCGAGCGGATCGCTGCGGCGTGGGCGGAGGGGGACCGCGACACCGCGCGGGCGGCCGTCACCGCCGAGATGGTCGACGCGCTGGGGGTCGCTGGGCGGCCCGAGACGGCGCGCGACCGGTTTCGCGAGATAGCGTCGCTCGGCGTGGTCGACCACCCCATCGTGGTCCTCCCGGACGGCGTCGACGACGCGACGGCCGAGCGAACCGTCGCGGCGCTCGCTCCTTAGGCGGGGTTCTTCCGCGAGAGGTCGCTCCCGCAGATCGGACAGCGGTCGCGGTGATCGTCGAATTCGCGGCCACAGCCCTGACACTGGAAGCGCCACTCGCGCTGTTCGGAGATGCCCTCGCGGGCGATCACCTCGACGACGACACCGAGGTGTTCCGCGACGTTCTGCATCGCGTAGTCGTCGGTGACGAGCGTCCCGTCGAGTTCGAAGGCGGCGGCGATCAGGCGCACGTCGGTGTCGGAGAGTTCCTCGGCGTCGCCCGTCTCGACGGCCGCGCGTTCGATGGTCTCGACGGTGTTGTCGGCCGGGATGTGGATGTGCATCCCCGCGCCCTCCATCGCGTCGTAGCGGTAGGCGCTCTCGTCTTCGAGTTCCTCCTCGACGGCGGGAATCGAGGCCATCTCCTCGGCGGTGTGATACTCGTGGATGAACGCAGAAGAGTCGAGAACGTGCATCTACCGGTCGATGACGATGTAATCTTTCACGGCTTGCACGCGCGAGACGGAAACGTGGAGCCGCCCCTGTTCGTCCTGTTGGAACCGGGAGTCGGCGGCGGGAAACTCCTCGTTCGGGGAGACCAGAAGGTCGTTCAGGGCGCCCGTCTTCAGGTTCATGGTGATGTTGTACAGCATGCCGAGTTCCGTCCCGTCGGAGCCCATCACGGACTTCCCCGAGAGATTTTCGGCGAGTACATCGGACATGAGTGGGACATTCGCGGGGATGACCTTAAACGCCACGGGGTCGTCGGCCGCCCGTCGGACGCCAGTTCTCCGCCGGCATGTTGAAAGACTTAACTTCGGTCCACGGCTCTTCGGGAACAAGCAACGTTCTGCCGGGGGATATCATGTCAGATTCGGATACACGCGACCGACCGGACGCGCTTCGCACCCCCATCGTCGCCGTGCTTGGGCACGTCGACCACGGGAAGACCAGCCTGCTCGATAAGATCCGCGGCTCGGCCGTCAGCGAGGGGGAGGCCGGCGCGATCACTCAACACATCGGCGCAACGGCCGTCCCCCTCGACACTATCTCGGGCATCGCCGGTAGCCTCGTCGACCCCGACGACTTCGACCTGCCTGGCCTCCTTTTCATCGACACGCCAGGCCACCACTCCTTCTCGACGCTTCGCTCCCGCGGCGGTGCCCTCGCCGACATCGCCGTCCTCGTCGTCGACGTGAACGACGGCTTCCAGCCACAGACCGAGGAGGCCATCGACATCCTCAAACGCACGGGCACGCCCTTCATCGTCGCCGCAAACAAGATCGACACCACGCCCGGCTGGAACCCACAAGAGGGTGACCCGATCCAAGCCTCCTACGAGGCCCAGAGCGACCGTGCCCGCTCCCGCCTCGACGAGAATCTCTACGAGATCATCGGACAACTCTCGGATGCGGGCTTCTCGGCCGACCTCTACTGGCGCGTACAGGACTTCCAAGGGAACATCGGCGTCGTCCCCGTCTCCGCCGTCACCGGCGAGGGCGTCCCCGACCTCCTGACCGTCCTCATGGGCCTCTCACAGCGGTATATGAAAGACCAGATGGCCATCGACGTCGAGGGACCGGGAGCCGGGACCGTCCTCGAAGTCAAAGAGGAGAAAGGCTTCGGGACTACCCTCGACGTGGTGATGTACGACGGGACGATACGCGAAGGCGACGAGGTAGTCGTCGGTGGGATGGGCGACCCCATCGTCACCGAGGTGCGGGCACTGCTCCAGCCCAAGCCGCTCGCGGAGATCCGCACCGAGAAGCGCTTCGACCGGGTCGACTCCGTCGCCGCCGCGGCCGGGGTGAAGATCGCCGCCCCCGACCTAGACGACGCCATGGCCGGTGCGCCCGTCCGGGTCGTCCGCGACCGCGAGCGAGCGCTCGTCGTCGCCGACGTCGAGTCCGAACTCGCAGAGATCGAAGTCGAGACCGAAGAGGAGGGCGTCGTCGTGAAAGCCGACACCCTCGGCAGTTTGGAGGCGATGGCCAACGCCCTCGTCGAGGCCGAGGTGCCCATCCTCCGGGCGGAGGTCGGCGACGTCGCGCCCCGCGACGTGGCCGTCGCCAGCACCGCCGCCGAAGCCGAACACCAGGTCATCCTCGGGTTCAACGTGGACGTCCTCTCGAACGCCGAGGCCGAGGTTGAGGAGACCGACGTGCGCCTGTTCCGCGACGACGTGATCTACCAACTGGTCGAGGATTACGAGGCGTTCGTCGAGGAGCGCCAGCGCGCCCAACAGGAGACGGTCCTCGATAAGATCATCCGTCCCGCCCGTTTCCAGATCCTCCCCGATCACGTCTTCCGGCAGAACAACCCCGCCGTCGTCGGCGTCGAGGTGCTGTCGGGGACGCTGAAAAACAACACCTACGTCGGGCGGTTCGATGGCAACGAGTTCGAACGCCTCGGCCAACTCAGCGGCATCCAGAAGAACAGCGAGGACGTCTCCGAGGCCCGCGCTGGCGAACGCGTCAGCGTCGCTATCGACGGCCCGACCGTCGGCCGACAGATCGACGAGGGCGACGAACTCTGGGTCGACCTCCCCGAGAAACACGCCAAGATCCTCGAACAGGAACTCGACGGCGAGATTCCCGCCGACGAACTCGAAGCACTCCAAGGCTTTCTCGACAACCACCGCCGACGCGACCCCTTCTGGGGGAAGTAGGCTCCCCGGCTCGTTCACGCCCGCTTGGTCCCGAGCTATTCGTGCGGTCCGATGAGCACCGGACGTTCTCTTCGATACCGTCGTCCACAGTTGACGCCGCTATCGCACCTCGCCGTCCGCAACTATCTGACTCATATTATTTAACGAACTTTCGAAGATGCCCCCGTGCGGTTTTCACGAGGTTCGTTCGACGCTTTCGGTACACTTGGAGAAACGTTTTAGTCGCAAAAGCGACGACTACGAGACGAGGTGAGCACCGATGAGCGTTCGAACGACTCCGAGTGAGGGTATCGCCGTGCCGACCACGCCGACACGGTACGACCTGTTGTTGCTACTGTTGCCGCTCCCCTTACTCCTCGGGGCGGCGCTCTCGGTGGTAACGTCGGTGCCGCTAAAACTGGGAATCGGCGTCGGGAGTCTGCCGTCGGCGCTGGTGTTCGTCTACGCCATCTGGTTCGCGGCGCCGACTCGGGCCGGCGTCAACGGGCGGTCGGCGTGATGCCGTCGCCGACGGCGTCCATCACTTGCAGGGCGGCGCTGGCGGCCAATCCCCGGGCGACTTCGTCGCGCTCGTCGGTCCCGATCCCGGCGTCGAGATCGTCGACGTCGGGCGTGAAGCCGGCGCTGACGGGGTGACCGGCCGGCGGGCGGACGGCGACGGTGGCCGTCGGACCGTCCGAACTGTAGGACAGCTCCGAGCCTACAGTGTAGCTGTCGGGTAGGTACGAGCGGGTCTGGGAGACGATCCCCGCGACGGCCCGCTGGAGGGACTGCCGTTGGTCCTGTGTCAGTTCGACGTCCGTCGACAGCTTGCCGGCGTCGACGACTCCGGGTGCGCCTCCGTACGGCGTGTTTCCGTTCATCCGAGTCGATACTGGTACGCGGAGCGTGGGTAAAAAGCCGTCGGAGCGTGTGACCGAGTGACAGTCGGAGGTTCAGTACTGGTAGTCGGTGAAGGCCATGACCGGCCCCGCGTCCTCGTTGTCCTCGATTTTCGCCTTGGCGTCGAGGAAGTCGGTCATTCGGACTTCGGTGCGGTCGTCGCGGATGGCGAACATCCCCGCCTCGGTGGCGAGAGAGGCGAGGTCGGCGCCGCTGTACTCGTCGAGGTCGTCGGCCAGTGCGATGAAATCGACGTCGTCGGCGACGTTCATATCCCGGGTGTGGATACGGAGGATCTGTGCCCGGCCGTCGCCGTCGGGTTTCGGCACCTCGATGAGGCGGTCGAAGCGGCCGGGACGGAGGATGGCCTCGTCGAGCATGTCGAAGCGGTTCGTCGCGGCCATGATCCGGATTTCGCCCCGGTCGTCGAAGCCGTCCATCTCCGAGAGCAGCTGCATCATGGTCCGCTGCACCTCGGCGTCGCCGGAGGTCTTCGAGTCCGTCCGCTTGGCGGCGACCGCGTCGATTTCGTCGATGAAGATGACCGC